>Ga0163161_10000070_pt1 | contig 103561 bp, 111 predicted proteins | sample S45metaG_FD_129847 | JGI IMG/M metagenome (GOLD analysis project Ga0163161, IMG submission 129847) | Switchgrass rhizosphere microbial communities from Kellogg Biological Station, Michigan, USA - S4-5 metaG | ecosystem: Host-associated > Plants > Roots > Rhizosphere > Soil | place: USA... | reverse complement strand
TGTTGCTTTCACCTTTTTCAAAATCAAATGACTAAAATGCAAATGAACGTGCTGGTGTCCAAAGATGGTACAAAACGTACTAAAATAAAAAAAAGGCTGCATCATCTAATTTGATACAGCCTCATAATCAAAAATCACACATTGGTAATTTGAATAAAATAAATCGTATGGGTATACTTATTTACATAACTATTGGCTTTTAACATATTACTGTATGGAACCGGGAGGTTATAGCGCAAGGCTAGCACATTTTGGTTTACCTTACCTGTGCGTCCTCAATATTTTTTTAGGGAAACTGTCCGGTGCAAAAGTTGAGCCTTGGTCAAAAAAATGCTGGTGCGGAAAACCGAACCAGCAGAACAGGAAACTAAAAACCGAAAAACGGTTGACATTTCCTTAAAAAGAAAAACATATTTCAACGCTGAAAGTTTATTTTATTTTAACAGGCTTGGCCATTTAAACCCCTGCTAGAAGATCTAGCCGATCGCAATAGTGACCTTTTCTATGAAATTATTGATGTCGAAGGGTTTTCTGATAAATCCGTCCGGTTTGCATGTTGCGTTCACATCTGATAATGAAGCATGCGCGGACATGATCAATACAGGGACCGTACTGGTACGCTCAAGGGATTTTAGCTCAGCACAGAGCTCCAAGCCATTCCCATCAGGAAGCATAACATCAAGGATCACCAGGTCTGGATTGCTGCCTGAAATGCTCTCCCTAAAGCTTTTTGCATCGGGACACAATTTAACTTCATACTCCTCTTCGCGCAACAGGATATTAATGATCTCACGGATGTCATCATTATCCTCTACGACGATTATTATTTTGTCCATAATTAACTCTGTTCTGATACAGCCCTTTATTTGGCTGACGGTTTATTCTTTGGATGAGCCGATGTATTTGTTGCTATGGTTTGACAGGTTTGTAGACAGCCTTTTGGATCGCGAATTTTTTGACCGGAACCTGGTTGCTGTCAAGTAACTGATTAAACTGTGCATTCATAACCCAGATGTCATTACCCTTCTGTGTAGCCGTAGATGGATAGGTAAAACGGTCGGTAGAGAGCGTTGATGCTACAACTTTTGCAGTTTTCCAGTTATCGGTCGAGCTAAGCTGATAAATCTTATCATTTCCACCGTTCACCACCATATTCAGTGTATTGTTACCGCTCAGTAACAGTCCATCTGCGCCCAGGAAGAACTGATCAATATCTATTTTTGTTACGATTTTGGGATTTGTTATGTCGATTTTAAATAGCTGGCCTTTAGCGCTATTGTCAACGATCAGGAAGCCTCCAGGATGGAAAACAATCCCATTCAGTCCGACCCCTTCCGTCTTGAAAAGTTCGTCTTTGGCGAAAATGCTTGCTTTTCCGTCTGAAGAAACTTTATAAATTGCCCCTGAAAAGCTGTCTGTAATATAGGCGTTGTTTTGCAGATCAAATGCAATATCATTTGGGAAATGCTTACCTGATAAAAGACCGGACAGGTCTACATCGGAAACTTTTTTGCCTGATGCGAGATCGATTGAGATCAGCCTTGCCATTTTTGTCCGGGTAGCCGGGTTGGTATATTTGCTGTAATTGGCATCACCTACACAGGCGAACAGCCGTTTGCCATCCGGATGGATCTTTAGCCCATAGGTGGATTTCAGCGTGGTGTCACCGTGGAGGATGCTATAATTGCCCTGCGGCGTTACTTTTCCGATATTTCCCAGCCTTGCTGAAGAAACATAGTATAGGTCCGCTGAATTATCGAAGACAATCCCTTCAGGATAGCTTTCCAACGCATCAAATTCAATTCTTTGGGTAGGTTCGGGTTTCATTGCTGCAATACCTGCCATGCAGGCAATTCCCAATGCGATATAAGTGATTTTTTTCATCTTAGTTCGTTTTTTTTACTGCATATATATTACCGGATGCATCATCCGAAATGTAAACTGTACCTTCTTTGATTACGGTAATTCCGGCAGGTCTGCCAAAACGGGAGTCTCCCTGCAAGAAGCCCGTTAGAAAATCTTCCGCTCTTACTGCTGTACCGTTCTCAAAATGGATTCGCTGTACTTTAAAACCAACTGGCTTTTCAGCGTTCCAGGAGCCGTGCCAGGCAACCAGACTATCGCCCGACCACTCCGAAGGGATATTTGACGCGCCCCTGAAGAAAGTGAAGCCGATAGGGGCCATGTGCGCTGTGAGTTCCAATACGGAGGGCTCGGTTGCCTTAACAACTTCTTCCTTTGTGTTTCCGGCAGGGTCTTCCCGGCTCTTATCTAGCTCTCTTTTACCATAGGCATATGGGAAGCCGTAATCTGCACCCTGCTTTATCCTGTTGACTTCTTCTGGCGGCCATTCGCTGCCCTTTGCGTCACCGCCATTGTCTACTCCCCAAAGTTCTTTGGTCTGGGGATGCCAGTCGAATCCGATCGTATTGCGCAGGCCGCTGGCATAAAGTTTTCTGCTCCAGTTTTTTGGATCCACCTGAAGCATCACCGCGGTTTCCTTATCACTTTCCTTACAGTCGTTACAAAGTGATCCCACGCTGATATAAAGCATTCCATCGGGCCCAAAGTCCATTGTACGGTTCGGATGCTGTCCTCCGTCAGGAAGATCTTTGATTAATGTCTCCTTCCGGTTTATATTTAAAGTGCCATCAGGTTTGACCGGATAACGGCGGACTTCGTTGCTGTTGCACAGGTACATCCAGTTGTCTTTCATGGTAATGCCATGGACACCCTTGAATTCTGAGACAACCGTGATCAGATTCTCGAATTTGCCATCCTTGTTTTTATCTTCCAACAGGAGCACATCGCCACCATCCCTACGGGTTACATAAACAATCCCCGATGGACTGGTATATAGCATACGCGGTTTTCCCAGACCTGAAGCAGCAAGGCTGACCTGCCATCCGGGAGGAGCTTTGAGTAGTTTGACCATTTCTGGCTTGAATTCGAGTACCTGTGCATATTTGGTTACAGACATGGATCTGGTAACTTCTTTTGGCGGTAGGCCGCGCTGGCCATGTGCGCCCAATGCGGCCGACATCATTGCTGCCAGGATGCTTAATCGTAAATTTCTGTTTTTCATATTCCGGTGTTTTATCAGTCAACATTTCCTTTTGCACATAAGTTTTGTGATAGGTTAATAATCAAAAACATATGGGAATAAAGGGCGGTGGTTTTTCCAAAGCATTACCATAATTTTAACATCAATATTGTCCGGTTCCCGTTCCGCTATTATATTTGCAGGAAATCTGATCTGAATCGGCACGTAGCGTAGCCAGGTATCGCGCCAGCATGGGGTGCTGGAGGCCGGAAGTTCGAATCTTCCCGTCCCGACAAAGGAGGGACAGATATGTTTAATCAGTAAAAAGAGGAGATCGCAATTTAATTACCTCCCTGTCAAGCCTAAGGCGCCCCAGGGATAAGTCAGTTCGGGATGTTGCCGAAAAAAATTACAGCAGGTGATTGCCACTTAAATTTTACCATTGGGGCAGTTATGAACCGCACTTAACTACGGTCAGACATCATGTTTTCAACTGCTTTGTTTAAACCCTGGTTATCTCTGCCCGGGGTCTATAAAGGCGGCATTAAATTCCGGGTCAAGCTTTTTGTATAGTGTACCGGGTTCCGTAATCACTATCAGTTCCATGGTCGGGCCGATAATGAGCTCCAGCAAATGCCCACCGTGTACAATGCCATCGCTGGTGGCGGCACTAAAATGGGTATGTGCAACCGGCTTTCCGTTATATACGGCAATATCACCAATAAAAGAAGTCACTTCCGCGGTGTCGATCGGGATTACCTTAAATTCTTTTCTTTTGTAATCATACCATCCTGCCTTTGCAGAAACAGCATCTCCAATAGCCGTATAATGAGCGGACGTGACCTTATATTGTCTTGCAAAATCTGTCAGACCTGATACCACTTCATCACCTTTAGAGAAAACAATCAGGTAGGTGTTGCTCTTTCCGTTTGTATTGAGCAGTTTGACTTTCATTTTCGGGGCCTTTCCAGGTTCAACCGCCTTGGTCGGAGAAACATATTCCTGGCCGGATACCTTCCGGGCAGACAGACCGATTAATATCATCACGAAGATTTTTAAGAAATGGTTTTTCATATTTAAGGTTTTACTATTAAACCCTGACGGCAGGCTGATTGTTTGCGCTTTTATAATCGAAATATGTGAAACTGATAGGCCCTTCCTGACGGCTGATAAAAGATCTCGTTTATCAATTTTACTGAACAAATACCCTGTCTCAATGTTCAAATAACGGGACAGGGGTAGTTCTTGTCCGGCAGATCAATATCATGGGCTGGATATGGTCTGAATTAAACCGGCCTAAAAATGAAAAATATATGCGTGAACAAAATCAAAAACCTTTAGAAAGTCCAACTAAGAAATATCCGAGACCACCATTCGCAAAACAGCCGCAGGAAGTACCCGGACTGGCCTCAAAAATGAATCCGATTCCCGATCATGGCGAAGAAAGCTATAAAGGGAGCGGGAGGTTGTTGGGGCGTAAAGCGTTGATTACCGGTGGTGATTCCGGTATCGGACGCGCGGCCGCAATTGCTTATGCTAGGGAAGGCGCCGATGTGGTGATCAATTACCTTCCACAGGAACAGTCCGATGCTGATGAGGTGCTTGCATTAATCACTGCGGCAGGAAGAAAAGGATTCGGTATCCCTGGCGATATTACCATTGAATCATTTTGCGAATCGCTTGTGAAACAGGCGGAGGAAAAACTGGGCGGGATTGATATTCTGGTTAACAATGCCGGTCACCAGCAAGCGGTAGATTCGCTTTTGGATATCAGTACCACGGATTTTGATACCACGATGAAAACCAATGTATATGCGCCGTTCTGGATCACCAAAGCAGCTTTACCTATATTGCCTGAGGGGGCTGTGATTATCTCAACCAGCTCCGTCCAGGCTTACGACCCATCTGAAAACCTGTTTGATTATTCACAAACAAAAGCTGCAAATGTTGCTTTTGTAAAATCATTGGCCAAACAACTTGGGCCCAAAGGGATCAGGGTAAACGGGGTAGCACCGGGTCCGATATGGACACCCTTACAGACCAGCGGCGGGCAACCTCAGGAGGCTATTGTAAAGTTTGGAGAAGTAACACCTTTGGGCCGTCCCGGCCAGCCCGCAGAACTTGCATCCATTTATGTTCAGCTCGCGGATAATAATGCGAGTTACGCAACCGGACAGATTTATGGTTCGGCAGGTGGTAGTGGCCACCCCTAATCATTTAGAATTGAATTCTTATTAAAGCTTCTTCTGTCTGAAGAAGCTTTTTTTATAGTCAAAATCGTTCAGGGCAATACAGACCGGTCTCTTGCTGCCCCGTTAGCCCCTCAGGTTTTCCAGTCGCAGGTCACCATAGATCCATCCAAAAAAGGAGGTTTTTTATCGTGGTACTGTCCCGGTAAAATCTGAAAGCATTCTCTTCATCGTTTCATATTTGAGCTGAGACGTTCAGGTATCCTGCTTAGGTTGTGGATTTTATATTTTTTGATTAGGCTGAAACAGAGTATTAGCGTGGAAATTATTTTGTGGCATATTTTAACGTTTCCTGCACTTTCCCCTCAATATTTAATCAGCTGTATAAGCGGATACCTTGCCTCCCCCGCAATGGAAGGTTCCCCAACCGTCTTCATTGATGATCACTTCCCGGCTGATACCGCCCAACCTGTCGCGGAAGACTTTTCCGGCAAAAATTTTCCCCATCTCCATATCCTTAAATCCGGCCTCTCCATTGGACAACAGCACAGCGATTCCTGAACCCGGGCGGTCGGCATCCCCGTCAACAGTCCATCCGATGCAATTTGCGTGATCAAGGTAATCCCTCTGGTGCCCATAAAGATTGTTTTTTCTCAGTCCCAGCATCGTCTGGATTTCCGGAACAGGTTCCAGCGTAACCTCATGCTTTTCACCATCTCCACCTTCATCGCAATAGCTGGCACCATATAAGTCCGGGTAAAAAATACAGGGATATCCCGTTGCCCGGAGCAATATCATCGTATAGGCTAAGGGACGGAACCAGTGATCAACGGTTTGTTCGAGGGATTGCAAAGGCTGGGTATCATGGTTTTCGACCAATGTTACCGCCAGTTCAGGCCGGGCGCCTACCAGTGTTCCTTCAAAGATTTTTGCCATATCGAAATCAGAGCCCTGTTTGGAAGCATTAGAGAAATTCCCCTGCAGGCAGGCATCAAAAAGGGACATTCTTCCTTCCGTAACTTCAATATATCTTAACATATCATCGAGTTTCCCGGGCGACCAATACTCACCGACGGTGAAGAGTTCCTTATCTGTTACCCCTCGCATATGATCCAACCATTCATTGAAAAAGCTAGCCGGCATATGTTTAATCGCATCAAGCCTAAATCCGTCAAAACCGACCGTTTCATGTAACCATTCTCCCCAGCGCTTTATTTCCTCTACCACGCTTGGGTTTCTAAAGTCGATATCGCAAAGCATCAGGTAATCATAATTGCCGTTTTCGGTCTCCAGGACATCCTGCCAACCTTCTCCATATTGGTTCTGGATACTGTATATTGCAGATTCCTTTGAGCGCTCATCATAATCTACTCCGGTGAAGCACTGGAAATCCCACTGAAAAGCGGAATATTTCCCTGCCCTGCCCGGAAAAGTAAATTTCGTGTAAGCTTCAATTTCAATGGTGTCAGAGACGAACTCGTTCCGGTTTTCCGGGTTAACCTTTCTGGCGGGAATCTTTTCAGTTTCATCTCCTCCGCCCAGGTGGTTCAGCACGATGTCCATATAGACCTGAAGGCCTGCTTCGTGGGCGCTTTTTACCGCCTGGAGCAATTCTTGTTTTGTTCCATATTTGGTGGCTACACTTCCTTTTTGGTCAAACTCACCCAGATCGTAATGATCATATATATCGTAACCGGCGGAAGATTTTCCTTCCATGCCCTTATGTGCCGGTGGAAGCCAGAGTGTATCAATGCCAAAGGTTTTCAACTCGGCCGCGTCGTTGATTATTTTTTTCCATAGGCTTCCGTTAGCTGGGTAGTACCATTGAAAATATTGAAGCATCGTAAAGTTTTCCATCAAGTTTTGTTGTGTAATGTAAAATCTAGCGATAGAACCATGGATAGGTAGGAATAGTTTAGCTTATTTAGTTGTAATGAATTATATGATGAATGAGTCATCGATGGCATAATAAGATATCTCTGAAGACTTCTAATACTTTTTAATTTGCCTTTGCTGTTTCCCAAAGCAATCTTTTAACATCCATTTGAGCAGTAAAGCTTATAATTAGCCACAACCTCCTGCTTTAACTTATCCAAATAACTACTTAGATTATTGTATTTATGGACATCCAATGGCCGAAACTTTGCGTTCATAAATCAAACGAAGGTTAAAACCGGAACAGAAGAAGCTGAAAATCTATAACAGAGTAGGCAACATTTAAAACTTGAGCTTATGAAAATGCAAGAATTGAATTTAAACGAAATGAAAGAAATTAACGGTGGTGGAATTTTTGGTAACAATGATTCCGCAAATTCTGGTGGTTTGGGCGGTGCGCTTAATATTGGCAATCTGTTATCATTCTCCAGTTCATCACAAGACGGAGATGAATCCAGCAGTACCTCGTTCTCAATAGGTAACAACATTGGTGGCAGCCTGTCTGGCATCTTTGATAGCCTGAAATCATAAGACTAATTAGGTCTTGATCAATAAGGGGGACAACCAGTTGGATTGTTCCCCTTTATCTTTAATAGATTGCACTTGATTCCGGAGGCTATAATTAACCCATCTGCCCCGCGCGGGCCGGTATTCACTACTGTCCCTGTTGCGGAATAATAGGTATTTGAATAATCTGAAAAGTTGACCATTGCTTAAAACTTGAAACCCCTGGAATGACAGGGTATAAGGTTAGTTGGTATACCTAAAGGTAACCGTGTTGGTGCTTTTTATCCCGCTCATACCGCTCGAGTTATAAGAAACGTGTATTTTTTTCCGGCTTCCGGCTCATAAGCTTTATGAGGATAAACAAAGCCTGTTCATCAATTCGGCTCTGGCCAATCTTGGGGGGAGCATTGATTGATCAACTGCTTGACAATGGGGTGATGATGATCGGAAGGGTCTTCCTTATCTATTGAAATTTTAATTTATCCACCAGATCGTTAAAGTACTGTTCTCCCCAAATTTCAAGCACGGCATCATCTTTTATGAATGGTATAACATCTTCCTTTATATTGTCAAATGAAACAGCCTTAATTTTTCCGCGGAGTAAGCCTATGACATCATCCAAGCTTAGTTCTCCTTTACTCCAGTCACCGGTATCTTTTGCTCTTAACTTAAAATGCTGTAAGTCAAGTGGTATCCCTTTTTTTATGTACCATTCCAGGTCATACCAATCCTTTCCCTTGACCCGGTTTTTCCACTTGCGGAATAGCAGGGCATGCATTTTTCCAGCAAAAAGACTGGGCTTGTCAAAACATTTTACATAAAAGGAAAAAGGACGTGTGAGCAGTTTCATTTCTGTTGTAAATCCCTGTGGTGGCTGGCGGTCCACTTCTATCTTAATTTTCATGGACCTGTTTGTAGATTTTATGCCGGCCTGCTTTACAATATCCTCCAGTATCAATTCTTTCCATTCGGTTTCAGATTTAAGGAAAGCTGAATCAATATTTGTTTTTTCTTTTTTCTCCTTTTCCCGGATGCTTACTTTCATACCTATGGATTCAAATTCCGCCACAATAGCATCGAAGTAAGGTTCAAGAGAAAAATCAGGATCTGCTTCCAGTAGCGAAAAATCCAGGTCTTCAGAAAATCGATCCAGTCCATAAAATATACGCAATGCTGTTTCACCATAAAAGGCTGCTTTTTCAAAGAAATTGGTTCTTGAAAGGCCTGCCAAGGCAACTTCCTGCATAATTTCTCCTAAAGCTGAGAGTATATCTTCTGTGTTTTTAGGGGCATATTCCCCAATCCATTCTTTAATCATAATTTCTCAAGTGTTTTAACGAGCATTTTTAAACTCTTCTTTTTTGGTGCATCCTCAATCCAGGAGCGCAGCTCCCTAAGATTGAGCTTGCGAAGCCATTCTGGATCTATCCGCAGATCGTCCATTAAAAAACTACGTGTTTGAACTGGACTTCTTAAGACAAGTCCAGTGGTGGTAATTATTTTATCGCATAGTGCTTTTTCAGGTAGTGCTACAAGGGCAACCTGTCCTGGAGACAATTCTATACTTCTGATCCCAAAGCTGTAATATGGTGATGGCATAAACCGGTAGCTAAACCTGCCTTTTGGAGTTTTGAATTTTTTGGAGAGTTTCATTGTAATCGACTTAATTTCATAGGCCCGCTCAGGAATTAAACCCCAGTACGACATTGCTGATTCAAGCGATACATAACTCGGGCCCCATAAATGATTTGCGATCAGGAAAGTTTCGGGACCGGTCAAATCTGTTTTTAAGCCAGGAATATAAAGCCCTTTCTTTAATGGGATCAGCTTACCGCTCTTTATCAGCTCACTGATCTTGTCATTCGGCCTTTTATAATCTTTGAGCATATCCAGAATGACCTGTCTGGTGAGAGGGGCATCATTGTACTGTTTGACTAAATATTTAAAGTCCATGTTGTCAAATTATTCTGCTAAAATCGGATTATTTCCGATTTAAAGCAGATTTTTTAACATAATTTTATGTCTCTGCATGAATTGATAATCGGAAATAATCCGATTATTGTGATATTATTTCGCATGATGGTATATGTTTAATTGGCGTATTGGTTACTCAGCCTATACTCTGCAATTATTACCTGTCGAATTTCCTTTGATAACTATTTATCCAAAATATTATGTTCTGACCTGGAAAATAGTGTTTCTATCATTATTTTTTCAGATGCCAGCCAAGTATTCATTATTTCAGTTTCATTTGATTTTTTATGAAGTATAAAGGCACTCAGGTAAAGTTGCATCCCAGGATTATTATAAGAACGCCCGTTTTCCATTTGGAAGATGATATAGAAGGTAATATAGAGGATCTGAGAAAGTACATCCAGGGAGCACCTGCAGATTTTTACAGGATATAGAGCAGCTTGATGCAGAAAGTCTTTTGAACCTTAAAAATAAAACTTCACTATCATTTTATAAATATTTCAACAGGGCCAAGTTCAGGCCGGTCCCGTTTGGGTCATTTGCTGCCGTTTCAGTTGTTGAGCTAAACGGGTCCCATAAAAAAATGACGATTGGAAAAAAAATCAATGTAAACAGCCTTCTAGACTGGGATTATACTGACAGTTTACAAGATGTCGGCTTACAATTGTTAGGGGCCAAATACTTTAAAGCTAATACAACAGTTTATTCAACAGGTGATTTATATCGGTACGTTACCATTGATAATGGCGTTTTTCAAATTGTAGAAGTAACCTCCTTTCCTGAATTATCATTTATTTTAACATTATGCAAAGAGAAGGTTGAAAAAGAAGCATTGTCTAAATTCAACATCCAGGCCCGAGGATTATTTTTTAGTCAAAAGCAAGGATGATGATTTAAAAATTATAAAAGTGGGCTTTCATGAGGTAATTGTTTTTGAGAGCATGAACAACTACGTTAAAATTCACCTTTCGAGCGGTAAATTTATTACAGCTTATTTAAATCTCAAAGATATCCTGGATATCACCCATGGCCGAAACGGGTTTATGCAGATTCACCGGGCATTTATAATCAGTACGGAACATATCGATTTGATTTCAAATAATTCGGTTATACTGAAAAATAATCTTACCGTTAACATTGGTGAGGTATTTAGGGATAAATTCAATGTTTTTCTGTCAAATGCCCTTATCAAAACAAACAGAAAGCTAAAGTAACCCCATTTACCTTTAAGCAACGCAAGGGCTGATACATGTCCATAATCAGTCTATTCTCGAATCCTTTTTGATGTCCTTGGTAAGCTTGCTGTTGAAAGTTTTTCCAAATGCATAACTTAGGCCAACTTTTATATACTGTGTTTTTAATTTATTAAGGGACTTTATGTGCACATTTTGGTTGTAAACCTCTACAGGGTACTGATTAATATTGAATATATCTTCGAAATTCAAGGATGCTGTCAGGCATTTACTAAATAATTTCTGCTGAAAAGCCGCACTGATGTTTCCGCTGGTGCCATTCTGCACCTGAAAGCTGTTATTTTTAGTTACACAGTAGCCGTATACCTGGAATGATGTATTGGATGTGAGGGAAAAATTTAAACTAAGATTTCCTGTCAAAAAAAATAAATTGGGCAGTAGGACATCGCCAGGGATTCTTGATGAAAAAGTCGGCACTTGCCCAGCTAAATAGGCATTAAAATTGAACCACTTGGTTATCGTATTCTGAAGAACCACATATCCTCCAAACTGGTTATTGTTTCTCAGGTTATCATAAGTGTCTATATTCATATCCAAGGCAGGGTCAAACTTTAAAATCGCGCTATAAATATTTTTTGCCTGGGAAGCATAAGCGGCTATCATAAGAAAATTACCGTTTCCGTAACTGCTGGAGAACTGCATTTCCACCTTATTGACAAAGTAAGGCTTCAAATCTGGATTTCCACTGCTGTACTGTCCTAAAGTTCTGATATTTAGAAAAGGATTCAACATTGAATAACCCGGTCTCTGGATTCTCCTTCCAAAGTTTAAAGATAGGGTCCGCTTATAGTCTTTCGTAGTATACGATATGTTGAGGGTCGGAAACAGATTCGAGTAGTTTTTTGAAAATCCGTCACCGGCAGATAGGGTGCTAAGCTTATAATGAAAACCCTCATACCTTAAGCCAAGTTGGTAACTCAACTTGCTGATTTTTCCCGAAATTAAACCATATCCTGCCAGAACAGTTTCTGAATATCCCAGGCTGTTGGACAATACCGGGTCATAAAGGTAATCCCCGGCCGTAGGATTGAAAATGAAGTTGTCAAATATACTTTCCGTCTTGGCAGTGGTGACCTTCGAGCCAATTTCAAGCTTGGTTTTCTTTGTTAGGTTTAGCACGTAGTCAACATTTGAAGCGGTGAGGTTGTAAGGTCTAAATGTATTGATAAGACGGTTGTCCTCATAATCATTTGGGACCAAATTTGATGTAGCATCATAAAATAACCTGTTGAAGTACTGTCCAGAAGTATTTGCATACTTAGAAAAATTGAAACCAATGTTTAAGCTGTTTTTATTGACAAATGTTTTCTTATAATTCAGGTCGTAAATGAAAAAGTGGTTCCGGACCGAATTTGTTTCATTCTGCAGATACTTTGTCTGGAAAACTCCCGTCCTGTTGTAAACCTCGGAGGTGATGTCCCACGGACTCTCAGAGTTGAACCACGCACCGAAGAAATTTAAACTGACCGCACTTGTGGAATCAATTTCATACGATAGCCCGGTTTTAATAGAGTTTCCTTTCTGATACTGGTCCGATACCTGCTCCTGCCTAAAGTTATAAAGTGAATCCGGAAGCGTCAAATTTTGATAATCGTTCTTTCTGCGGTATACGTCTTCCCGATAAGTAAAGGAATAGTTGGCCGAAAGATCCCATCTGCCGTTTTTATACTTCATGTTTGCAGAATTGTCATTGCTTACCAGTGAAGAAATGTTCGATGAGAGATTGCCACTAAAGCCTTTGACTGTTGAACGTTTGAGCTTGATATCCAAAATCCCTCCTTCACCATCCGCATCAAATTTGGCGCTGGGGTTGAGATTGACGTCAATATCGGAAACTTGGGTCGCCGAAACGCTCTTGAGATAGGTTGCCAGATCATTTCCCGTCATGTTGACTTTTCTCCCATTGATCATAATCGTAGGCCCTTTTCCCTGAACTTTAATATTATTCGAGCCGTCTACAGTTACCCCCGGAACGTTTCTCAATACATCAAAAATATTGCCCGTTGCTCCAATCACTCTGTCAACATTGAATTTGTAACCGCCCGGTATTAATTCAATTGCTTTCTTTGCGCCGGTAATATTTACCTCCTCCAGGTTTGCAACGGATTTACTTAACGCGATCCGGAAAACGATAGTGTCTGATTGTCCCGTCTTTATTGCAAATGTAGGTCCGCTATAGTCTTCATAACCAATGTATCTTGCTTTAATATAATAAGTACCAGCATCCAATTTGAAAAAAACCTCTCCTTTTTGATCGGTTACTCCGCTGCTGAAAACTGATGTGCCGGAATTCGGACTAAAAATTGACACCGTGGCCAGCTCTATCGGTGACTTACCGGCACCGTTCGATACAATAACTTTTAGGGCCGGCCCGGACGGCAGAATTTGTTGAGCCAGCGAAATAAAGGGCAACAGGATGCCAATTACGAAAACAATGTGATTCTTCATATTAATGCGGTTTTAACTTAGATGATTATTTGTTCGGAGCCAACGTACGGATGTTTTCTAGGTCGATACTGTTGCCAACAAAACAACTTATATGCATGTGTTTTGAGTCAATTGTGATATAGGTTATTTCAGTTATCGTCTTCTTTCCTTTAGTGTATATCAGGGTGGAAACAGCGCCCTTTGTTGAGGACCTATAGTATTCATCATAGCGCTTATCCTTTTTCACTGCCGCAGAAAGCTTATCTACAATTTTCGAGGACATTTCTGGAGAACTATCAAAGTTAACGAACCTGTAGAGTGTCACCTGTTTCATCACTTTTGCAAAGGCGGGGTGTGTCCACATACCTGTCTCATTGGAGTGCTGGATCATACGTTCATTCATCGTTATGACTTTATACTTGGGTTGACTGGAATACTCTTTAAAATACAGGTCAATCATTGTTATTTCCGTTTCGGTTTTATTTTGAGCCGGGGCATTTAAACCAATAAGAATGAATAGCAGGAAAATTATCGTTCTGAGATATCGTGTCATGGTATTATTGTCTATTTTCTATAATTGAAACATTATGGTCTTGGTACCCCTCATTTAGGCTGTTTGAGATTTCCATTAGATCTTTTTCCGCTGAATGGGCCATTTCAATCGCTTCATTATTTTTAAACCTAATCTGATCGTATGTAAACTTTGACACAAGAACTGTGATCGCGATTAATGCTGCTATACTGATATATTTAAAGAACCCGGATTTTTTTTCTTTTTTCCTATCTGTCCGAGGCGGGAGAAAATTAAGTTTAACTATTGGGACAATCTCTATCTCCCTGAAATCATTGATCTTGGAGAAGTATTCAGCTTCACTGTTATACCCGAAGTTTTCTTTTCCCAAAGCAAAATGTTGTTTGATTAACCGTTCCTCCTCTATAGAGGTCTCTCCCTCCCAATATTTCTTGAGAAGCTCCTCAATTTTTTCTTTGCTCATCTGTTCAATTTTGCCTTAATATAATTTCTTCCTCTATGGATATACACTTTCACCTGAGATTCGGTGAGGTTCAATAAAACCCCGATTTCCCTATATTCATACTCCTCAATCTCCCTTAAATACAATACCTCTCTCTGGATATTAGGAAGCCCGCTCAATAAGGTCTTAAACTGATACCTAACCGATGATAAATCATGTTCAACCTCAATCTCATTTTTGCTGTAATTCTCTACGTATTCTTCTATACCAACTACGCTATATCTCTTCTTTCTTGAAGCATGGTTTAAAAACACATTCCGTATCATTCGCATGCTGTACGCTTCGAAATTATTCCATGTTCCCCATTCCTCTTTCAGTTCCCAGATCTTCAATGCTGTTTCCTGGAAAATATCCTTTGCAGCAGTTGAATCTCTTGTAAGGGATAAAGCATAGCGGTAAAGCTTTTGCTGGGTTTTCATCATAAATAAATTTTCATCAGCTTTCATTGGTATTTGTTATAAAGACAAAATTGAGTTTCCAAAAGTTACATTTATCTGAAATATTTTAAAATTGGGTGTAAGCCCCTGAAAGCAGTTGCTGGCGATCTTTACTGATCTAACTCTAGCTGATCCTTCACCAAAGAATGGTAAAATCCCTTCTTTTTCAACAAATCCAGATGTGTTCCGGTTTCAACGACTACACCCTTGTTTAATACAACGATTTTATCAGCGTGCATAACGGTACTTAGCCTGTGGGCGACGATGACAACAGTTCTTCCCTCGAAGAAAGTGTTTAAATTTTTCATTATCGTACTCTCATTTGTGGCATCTAACGAATTCGTTGCCTCGTCAAAGAACAAATATTTAGGGTTTTTGTAAATTGATGGCAATCAGTATCCTTTGCTTCTGACCTTGGCTCAGCCCACTGCCTTCATTGCCGATCATTGAGTCAAACTGTAAAGGTAGCTCCATCACATAATCATATATATTAGCCATTGAAGCAGCGTAGTTCAATTTATTAAGGTCTATTTCCTTTTCATCAAGAGCGATATTGTTACCAATGGAATCTGAGAAGATGTAACCGTCCTGTAATACAGTTCCACACTTGTCCCGCCATTCCGAGTGGAGTATCTCGTGCTGAGACAAGGCTCCGATGGAAATATTCCACTTGAGGGCTTATATATCATGAGAAGTAACTTGATCAGTGTAGTTTTGCCACTTCCGCTTGATCCGACTATTGCCGTAATTTTTCCCTCTTCTATGTTTAATGAGAGATCAGATAAAACCTCCGAACTGTTCGCACCAGGATATGAAAATGAGACATTTTCAATCTTTATTACTCCTTCCATTGCTGGCTGATGATTTACTGCAGAGCCTTCACGCTCCTCATTTTTCATCTCATGAACTTCGTTCAGCCTGTTCATACTTAATTCTGCTTCCTGCCCACTTTGAATAAACGACATCAATTGGTCTATTGGGCCATTAAGCTGTCCTACTATATATTGTGTAGCCAACATTTCCCCAAGGGGCAGGTGCCCATCTATGACAAATTTGGCTGATAGGAATATGATGATAATGTTTTTTAGCTGGGTTAAGCTGTTTCCTCCAATCTCCTGCATCTGGTTGATCTTTAGCAGTTTTGAATTTAGGTTAAAAGTTTAGCTTGGATCTGTTCCCATTCCCAACGGTTTTTGTTCGGAACATTGTTGAGTTTAATATCCTGCATTCCGCCAATAAGTTCGACTACCTTGCTATGGTTTTTTGATTGCAGCTCAAACTTAAGATGTCCAAGGTCTTCCGTTTTTTAAGGAACATCAATATCCACAGCACGTATAAGATGCTTCCCAATATGAAAGCTGTAAAGAGTAGCCAATTATAAAAAGCTAAAATTGATCCGAAAACCAAAAGTGTCACAACTGAAAATAAGCTGGATATTGAAGAGCCCGTTAAAAAAGTCTCGATCTTATTATGGTCATTCAAGCGTTGCATCATGTCGCCTACATGTTTGGTGTCAAAAAATGATACCGGCAATTTCATCAGCTTTTGAAGAAGGTTGGTCAAAATTGTTAAATTGATCCTGGTGCTAACGAACAGTAAGATCCAGCATCGTGCAAAATCTTTAACTTGCGGTAGATGTTTTTTTGGTTTTCTGCTTCGGTTTCAGTCTTCTGGGGATAATGCACTGGGAGTCCTTTTTTTTGATCTAGGTGTTTGATAGGGACTGTTAAGGTGATTATGGCATTCAGTAGCGGGATCGTATGGTAGTACCGGATACCTTTTGTTCAATAAACTGTTCTTTGAACTGATCCCAACTGTCGTTCCCGGTAAACATGGCTAGGCTATCGAGCACAAATGGGGAAGGATCGGGTGTGTCGCGGATCAGGCCGAAAAATCTTTGTATGGTTTTTTGGGAAAGGTAGTTTTTGTCCTTATTAAAGATCTGAATGGAAATTTCCCTACAATTCTCTATGGTAACTGTTTCAATTCTACAGAGAGTTAGTATCTGCGCCCTTAGGGCTGACTGATAAAAAGCATTTTCCTTCATAACTGTCATGTCGTTGGATCTTATGCAGACTGTGAGCGTTTACTTTTGGTTAGTATACCTAAATTCCGGTTTTATTTTGGATTAGGGAACCTTTGAGTGTGACAATTTTGTTACGTATTCCCGTAAGAGCTGAACTTGTAGGCGAGAATCGAAGATGTTGAGCTATTTAGTTTTGGGTCTTTCTGCGTTTAGAAAGAATTTGTAGATTTGAGTATCACCATCCTTATTGGTGAAATCGTTACTGATGGGTAAAAAAATATTAGTGGTTGAGGATGATAAGCTTTCGTTAGCCGCCTTGGATAATTTTTTAAGTTACGAAAATTTTCTCACGCGGGCGGTTGCCCACGCTGAGGAGGTGGTGATTGCGGTTGAGGAATTTAAGCCGGACCTCATTGTAATGGATATCCGTCTGGATACCGCCGATGGAAGGACGATCTGTGATAAATTAAAATCTGGAGCTGGTACCTCGCATATTCCTATTGTGCTGCTGACTGGTCTGGGTTACGATGAGATTGCCCGTCTGGATTGCCGGGCAGATGCCATTATCGGGAAGCCTTTTGAGAGCGGATCACTTTTGTACACCATAAACCAGTGTCTGAAAACAGGTTAAGCTATAATGTACTAACGGTCTGTGACCGGGGTTTTCCAATAAATTTTATAAAAAGCCATTGCCTTTCAGGGTTACGGATATGCGGAAAAAGAGAAAAGTTCAGTGGTCCTCCCCATGTTATATCAATCAATGGTTTTTTGTAGGTGGATTTTTATATTCACATATTTAGTAAGAGACCTTGGCAACCGTATACATTTTCTGGTTATGCCAGACTGATTTAATTTCGATGTTAACTTTTTATTGTCTGGGCGACCGACGGGCTATCCCCTCATAGTTCTACAGGCCTTGAGCACGGCCCGGTATCCGCTGTTGTTCCTGTTGCGGAAGTCAGGAACGGTTAATATCAAATTATTGGTAAAAATTAAAAAAGATACTAATCCCTAAACAGTCCCGACCAGCTAAAACCAAATATTACATATCCGTTCACCTGGTCAAGTAATTTTAGGTTATAATCGGCTGTGTAAACGCTGACATTGGCAGAAACCATACTTAGTGTGATACACGTTCCACCTGTGCCCTTGGATATGTCGGCTACAGCAGCCTCTTTACTTGGAAAAACAACCCCGAATGTCTTTGCTTCCGGGCATTTGTTTCCCAATCGCTCCGGTTCTGCTAGTTTTTTATACAGATACAGTTTTTTCGAATCGGCATTGACTTCTACTGGGAAGTCAAACTTATTTGTACCGTTTACGGAGAATTTTTTTCCTTTATAGTCGATGACAAAGCTATGTAAATATTTTTCCCACCCATTTGGATGTTTTCCCATAACCATCACCTCAAATAAGTCCGTGCCTTTAATTCTTTTTATACTTGTTCTGCTTTCTTCGAAGGGTAATCTTAAAATCTCCTTCCCATCGGCCATTATCCCATAAACCCGTTCTGTGTTATTTTCAAATGTGGTAACTGCCGAAAGATCGACTTTTGCTATCGGTCCTTTAACGCTGGACTTCGGACCTGCACTGGCTGGAATTTCCCTATTTTTTTTTATCTCATTGCCCCTGCCTACTTTGTCTTCGCCCTTTTTTTCTTCTGTGGAGGCTAGCTTGGTTTTTCCAAGTCCAGTCTTTTCCGTGGCTTTTATTTCCTTTTCCGTCTTAGTGTCGTTTCCAGCTCGATTCACAGACGTTTTAATGGCCGTTTTATCTTGCGCAATTTTATCAACTGGCTTTCTTTTAACTTTCAACATTTCATCCACTGCAGGCTCTCCGCCAAGATTGGCCCTGAAATATGTTGTATTGGTTACTTTGAAGTTCTGTAAGGTAACATTCTTTACCTTTGCTTTAGAAACAATATAATTATCCCCGCAGGTAAAATCTGCATTGCAGGAAGCAGAAACTTCGTAATTATTGTATCCATCGCTGACATTGGCTTTAACGGTCATGGCGAAAGGCAGCTGTCTGGCGTGCGGCCAGCTTCCAAGGCCTAACTCAGCAAGAGAATATTCCTTTTTGAATTCGTCGTGGTAAAGTGCATAGCTGGGCACGCTGATTTTCGGCGAATAGAACTTGATGTAAAAATTCCCGTTCCGCTCTTCAAACTTATAGGATACCGACCAGTTGATCCTGGTGTAATAAGATCCTGTAGATTTTCCATCGTTACGGTATTCACCACTGAGTGTTTGTGCCAAACATGAAATAATGTTAAAGCATATTAATATTGTGAATATGAGTCTTTTCATTTTGAGAGATAAGTAAATGCCTTCATAGGTTCCCCAAAATTAAACAGGTGCAGCCTGCAGTCAAATACCCACAATAGGGTATTTTTCTAACTTCCAGCTTGGTTTTTTCTGGCATACCACAATCTGACTTCAAGTGATGGTTACCATCTTAAATTTAGTCTCTTTCAGGTTTTCTCTGCGGTCGTGGCATTATTTTTTGCCTGGCTTAAACTCACTGGTAAAGTACAATAGAGCTGTTAATCACCTATTCTCGAAAGGTATTTTAACAGCGCCGTTGAAGGTAATCGGTATATGCTTCCAGCTTTCGGCCAGTATTCCTGTTAGCGGGGCATTGACGCTGGCCTGGAAGCTGTTACTGCCGTCTATTACCCTTAAGATGAGCTGGCCATAATTGCCGCCTATGCGCAGACTAATATGTTAACGGCACGGCAATTACTATGACCGTAACTGCAGCCTTCTCGGCTACCTTGCCAACAACCAACAGTCAGTGATTTTATACTGGTGAGAAATTTAGCGGAATGTTAGATGAGCCGCTGGTTAACAATCTTGCTCTTGGCGAAAGCGAGATTGATCAGTGTGTGCTGGGCAATTATCCCTTAAATACATTCAACCAAACTAAAACAGTCGCCTTCTGGAATTTCGATGATGCTGCCAGTCCTGGAAAGATCTAAGATCCCATAAGGTAATGTTTAGCAAGGTACGAGCGCAGATTGGCAGCTTGCCAATAAAGCTCCACGTGACCGTCTCTGGAGGCTCATGGCAAACTGCTGTTATTTACAGCCACTGGAAGGAGCAATTTTGCTGGCGACATCAATAGCATCGTTACAGCAGAGAATCTTGACGGAGTAGATGTGGATCTGGAATGGCCTACCGCGAATACCGAGGCTGCCTTCGCTAATTACAGTGCATTTGTTGTAGCCTTGCGCACTGCGCTGGGAAGCAGCAAAATCATAGCCCTTTCTCTGCACCCGGGTTACTACAAAGTTGGAATGGTTGCCATAAATGCAGCAAACTTTTGTAAATCAGATTTACTAAATCGCCATGTGAAATAAGAACACCTGAGTATAAAAGAATCCGCCGCTGTAAACAGCGAATAGCTAGCATAATTCAAATCCGGAATGTTACAGGATTTTTATAGAACTGTATAGATTATAGTTACTTTAGCAAATAATTCGTTATAATAATGCAGAAAGCAGGCTTGCCATTTCAGGATATACTCAGAACACTTGAAACTGTGCCGAATATGTATCTGATTGTTTCTCCAGATTTATTTATCCTCACAGCGAGCAACCTTTTCTTGGAAGCAACGAAGACATCAAGAGAATCTATAGTTGGGAGGCATATTTTTGATGCATTCCCAGATAATCCTGAACTGCCGGATGCAGACGGTGTAAGAAATATCAATGCATCGTTGCAGGAAGTTCTTAAGACCAAAAAAGCCCATTTTATGGAAATCCAGCGTTATGATGTTCCTGATATATCTAAACCCGGGGCATTCATAACGCGGTATTGGGAGCCTAGCCATACACCAGTACTTGATGAAAATGGTAACGTCCAGTATATCATTCAGCATGCAAACAACATCACAGAGAAAGTTTTAAGGCTTGCCGAGCTCGCGGAAAGCCGTAAGATTGGGTTGAACGCCTTAAAAAAGATAGAACTACTCAATCTTGAACTCGATGTTCTTAGGATATCCGAGCTGGAACACGAAAAGAACGAGCGGCATTTTAGATATTTGGCGGACCTGGTACCCGCAAAAATTAGTAACGCGCTGCCAAGCGGTGAGGTAACTTATTTCAATAAACACTGGTTGGATTACAGTGGCATGAGCTTCGAAGATCTCAGGGATTTTGGATATTTTCAGATGATGCATCCTGATGAAATAGAAACTTTTCAGGCGGGACTTAAGCATGCAGCGGAAACAGGGGTTCCTTATGAGTCGGAAATGAGATTTAAGGATATCAACGGTGACTACCGGTGGCATCTAAATATAGCCTCGCCGGTTTTGGATGAAGATGGTAAAATCAATATGTGGGCGGGATCTACTACTGATATCCAGCGGCTGAAAGATGAGGAGCAACGGAAATCCGATTTTATCGGCATGGTTAGCCACGAACTGAAAACCCCGCTTACTTCAATAAAAGCCTATCTTCAAGTGATGGAATTAAAGGCAAAGAAGATCGATGATGAAAACGTTCAAAAGATCATTGACAGGTCCCTCATGCAGATCAAAAAAATGACCAGCATGATTGATGGTTTTATGAGCGTTTCCCGTTTGGAAAGTTCCAAAATAATTATCGCCCGGACCAGGTTTGATTTAGGTCAGCTGATTGGGGAGATCCGGGATGATTTTAAAAATACTGTTACGAGCCACCGACTCGTTTTTGTTAATGTGGAGGATCTTCCTGAGGTTAGTGCTGACCGGGACAGAATCGAACAGGTAATTAAGAATTTTATTGCGAATGCCGTGAAATATTCTCCAAGGGGGACTGATGTAATTTTTAATTGTCAAACTGAGGAGGAAGAAATCCATTTTTCAGTCAGCGATAGTGGTACAGGCATAGACCCGAGCCACCACCAAGCAATCTTTCAGCGTTATTTCAGGATTGAAAATGATCTGAGCAAGACTACTTCAGGTTTTGGTATCGGCCTTTACTTTTGCAGGGAAATTGTTGCACTTCACAATGGCAGAATATGGGTAGAAAGTGAAATCGGTAAAGGTTCCACCTTTCATTTTACTGTACCACAGGATTAACCAAGATGATGACCTTAACGATAAAAAGGAATAACGTTTGGAATAATGTTTATTATTGGTGCATCCAATTTTTTTGCAATCGGTGCTTTAGACTAAATATGCATTATATGTAAATAACCGTTGCCCTATCATGGAAGCTTTATTTCTGGTCTACAAACCTAAAAATATTGATTTAGGGGATGCACAAATGGCTTATGGAAAAAATGTTTTCAGATCAAATGCCTTAGTAAATAAATCTTGCAGGGCTTCTTTAAAGGGGCAACCTGCCAGGGCCAGATTGCCTGACCTTTATTCACTAACCCCGCGGATCAACTTATCCACCAAAAACACAATCTTTTCCACATTTCATTTTCTACTAACAATTTTAGCTTTATGTTTGTTGTGTATTTTCGCGATACTAAAATTAATAGCATTAGAATTATTTTAATTATGGATGGTAAAAAGGAGTTGTTTCAAAAATTGCAACAGGATATCCTGTTGATGCAGGGATTTAAGCCTGTGTCCTCAGTAAAGGCCGAAAGCATAGGTCTTGGCGAAATCGAAAATTCTTTTCCTGGCGGTGTATTCCCCAAGAAAGCCATCCATGAATTTATTACTATACTTCCAGAGCATGCTGCGGCAAGTGACGGTTTTATCGCTGGCCTGGTTGCGGTGCTGATGAAAAATGGTGCGGCATGCGTTTGGGTAAGTACCTCCCGCAGATTGTTCCCAGCATCGCTTAGCCTTTTCAACGTAGAGCCCGAGCGCATCATATTTATGGATGTGCAGAGTGAAAAGGATGTGCTCTGGATTACTGAAGAAGCACTTAAGTGCGAAGGGCTCGCTGCGGTGGTAGCGGAGTTAAATACTGTTAGTCTCATCGAATCGCGCAGGTTGCAACTTGCCGTGGAATCCAGTGGAGTTACGGGATTCATCCTTCGAAAGGATGGAAATAAAACCGCTAGTACGGTAGCTACCGCGAGATGGAAGATCAGCCCGTTGCCAAGCGAAAATGAAGACGGCATGCCCGGACTGGGTTTCCCCCGCTGGCAGGTTGAGCTGCTGAAGGTGCGCAATGGAAATCCTGGAAGTTTTGTACTGGAGTGGGCAGGCGAAAAATTTAAAGAAATCAAGAAAGCTGAAAAGCAAACGGTTTGGCCTGATCTGGGGGCCAGGCAAATTGTATAGATATCATGCAAAGGCGTTTTGTTTCCATATGGTTCCGTCAGCTACTGGCTGACTGGCAGCTAATCCGCAGGCCTGAGCTTTCTGGCGTGCCCTTTGTTTTTGCTGCGCCCGATCATGGTCGAATGATGATCACTGGGGTTAGTTCTTTAGCATTTAGTTTCGGTGTCGAGGTCGGAATGCGCGCTGCCGATGCAAAGGCGATATGCTCTGGGCTTGAGGTGCTTGATGATAAGGCAGATCGTCCACGAAAGCTGTTGCGAGGCCTAGGCGAATGGTGCGTGCGCTATTCCCCCATAGTTGCCATCGATGAGTTCGGAATGGATGGGCTGCTGCTCGATGTTTCTGGTTGCACTCACCTTTGGGGCGGAGAGCGGGGATATCTAGAAGAAATAGTTTCTAGGCTAAAAAGCAAGGGATATACCGTGAGATTGGCGATTGCCGATACGCCGGGCGCTGCCTGGGCGGTTTCACATTACGGAAAAATTACGCCATTGATCCGTGCGGGCGGACAGGTGGATGCACTGCTAAATCTTTCCCCAGAGGCGCTTAGACTGGAAGAGCCGACACTTGCAAAGCTTAAAAAACTGGGTTTTTCCCAGATCAAGAGTTTTATTGGAATGCCGCGGTCGGTTTTGCGGCGCCGCTTTGGTGAGGGTTTTTTATTGAGGTTGGCGCAGGCCATCGGAACAGAGAACGAGGTGCTTGTGCCTTTGCAGGTGGCCGTTTTATTTAGCGAAAGGCTAGCCTGCCTGGAACCCATAAAAACCAAGGTCGGAATTGAAATCGCCATCAATAAAATGCTCGAAAGTTTATGTAAGCGGATGCAGGCCGAGGGAAAAGGACTGCGAACGGGAGTGCTAACGGGCTACCGCATCGATGGAAAAGTGGTACAGGTAGTAATCGGAACCAGTGGGGCTACGCATTGCGCCAGCCATCTATTCAAGCTTTTTCAGCTTAAAGTAGATCAGATCCGCCCAGCGCTTGGCATCGAACTTTTTGTCCTCGATGCCCCAAAGGTGGATGATGTAGAAATGCCACAGGAAGAAATGTGGTCATCTCGCCCGGGTCTTAATGACCAGAGCGTAATACGGCTACTGGACCGGGTAGCTGGAAAGGTTGGCCAGCAGGTCATCCACCGTTACCTGCCTGTGGCGAGGTACTGGCCTGAACGTACGGTTCTGAATGCTAGCTCGGTAACAGAAAAACCTTTATCCGCTTGGCGCATAGATAAACCACGGCCCACAGAGCTACTCAACATCCCTGCGCCTATAGAGGTGATGGCTATTATTCCGGATCACCCGCCTAAGTTTTTCATCTACAGGGGAGTCCGGCATCTGGTGGCCAAAGCAGATGGCCCGGAGCGCATCGAGCGCGAGTGGTGGCTCGATCAGGGAGAGCACAGGGATTATTACCAGGTGGAGGATGAACAGGGAGGCCGTTATTGGCTTTTTCGTTCAGGACATTACGATGGAGAACAAAAGTACAAGTGGTTTATTCATGGATTTTTTCCATAAAAGGGGTAAATTATGGCTTACAGCGAATTACAGGTAACTTCGAATTTTAGCTTCCTGCGGGGCGCTTCCCATGCCCATGAGCTGGTAGACCAGGCAGAGACCTTTGGGTATAAAAAAATTGCGATTACAGATAGGAATACCCTTGCCGGCATTGTGCGTGCGCATGCGGCATGCAGAGAAAAAAACGTCAAACTGATCCCAGCCTGTAGGCTGGATCTACTGGACGGACCTAGTCTGCTTGCCTATCCGACAGACCGGGAGGCGTATGGCAGGCTGTCTGCACTGCTTACACTGGGCAATATGCGAGCGGAAAAAGGTTCCTGCCATATTTCACGGACCGATGTTTATGAGTACAGCAAGGGAATAATCTTTACAGTAGTGATGCCTGGAGAACTGAACCGCAGGTTCGAATACGAACCCAGTTTTATCAATGCGGTTGCCCAGTACCAACAGGCATTAAGAGGTCAATTGTATCTGGCGGCAACAAGGTCCTATATGGGAAATGATGATAAGCTTATTTTCCGTACTTCCCAGCTTGCCGAGTTTTACGGAATACCTGTAGTGGCTACTGGCGATGTACATTACCATGATACATCCCGCAGGGAGTTACAGGATGTGCTTACATGTGTCAGAGAAAAATGCACAATTCAGGAGGCAGGTTTTCGGTTGCACCAAAATGCGGAACGATATATGAAAGAGGTTGCCGAGATGGACAGGTTGTTTAGAAAATATCCCGATGCAATCAAAAATACAATGGTGATTGCCGAGGCATGTAATTTTTCGCTTGATGAATTAAAGTATGTTTATCCACAGGAGATCAATCAAAGCGGACGCAGTCCAATGGAAGAACTGGAATTCCTAACCTGGAAAGGGGCGCATGAATTTTATGGGGAAGTGATCCCTGAAAAAGTGATCAGGATGATCCACCATGAGATGGCCTTTGTTAAACAGATGGACTATGCGAATTATTTTCTTTTTGTAGAGGATATCGTGCGGGAGGGAAGGTCAAGGGGGATCCTTTGTCAGGGGCGCGGTTCTGCGGCGAATTCTGCCATCTGCTTTGTGCTGGGAATTACCTCCGTTAATCCGATGAAATTTGACCTGCTGTTTGAACGCTTTATTTCTCCGGCCAGAAACGAGCCGCCGGATATCGATGTGGATTTTGAGCATGAACGGAGAGAGGAAATCATCCAGTATATCTATAATAAATACGGCCGTGACCGGGCGGCAATCGTGGCTACTGTTACCCAGCAGCACCAGAAAGGCGCTATCCGTGATGTGGGTAAAGCAATGGGACTTTCAGTGGATACGATCAACCGGTTGTCAAATTCCATTTGGGAGTTCACCGATGAGTGGTTCGAGAGCAAAAGGGTGACCGAACAGGGCTTAAACCCAAACGACCCGCATCTTAGAAAGACACTCGAGCTTACCTCACAGATGATGGGCTTTCCCCGCCAGCTTGGCCAGCATACGGGGGGATTTGTAGTGACGCAAGGCAAGCTTACAGACCTGTGCCCAATTTTAAATGCCCGGATGGAGAACCGCACGAATATCGAGTGGAACAAAGATGATATCGATGCGCTTGGATTTTTAAAGGTAGATGTGCTGGCATTGGGCATGCTTACCTGCATACGGAAAGCTTTTGATCTGTGCAGAAATCATTACGGCAAACAGTTTACCTTGGCAAACATCCCCCAGGATGATCCCGATGTGTATGATATGATCTGCTTGGCTGATACGCTAGGCGTATTCCAGATCGAGAGCCGTGCTCAGATGTCGATGTTGCCAAGACTGAAGCCAAGGGAATTTTACGACCTGGTAATCGAGGTTGCAATCGTTCGGCCCGGACCTATCCAGGGAGATATGGTGCATCCCTATTTGCGCAGGCGAAATGGGGAAGAACCTGTGGTCTATCCTTCTCCGGAACTGGAGGAGATTTTGGGAAGAACCTTGGGCGTACCGCTGTTCCAGGAACAAGCGATGAAGATCGCAATCGTTGCGGCAGGGTTCACGCCAGCCGAGGCTGATGGATTGCGCCGTAGCATGGCAACTTTTAAGTTCAAGGGATTGGTCAATCAGTATGAGCAGAAGCTAATTGACGGAATGCTGGCAAAAGGCTATACGCTTGAGTTCGCAAAACGTATATTTAAACAATTGGAGGGTTTCGGAAGCTATGGATTTCCTGAATCCCATGCGGCAAGCTTTGCGCTGTTGGTATATGTTTCCTGTTGGCTAAAGCATTATTATCCGGATGCTTTCGCTGCGGCATTGCTTAACAGTATGCCAATGGGATTTTACCAGCCGGCACAAATCGTTATTGACGCACAGAAACATACCGTTGAGGTGCGTGAGGTCGATGTCAATCATTCGCTGTGGGATAATAAACTCGAAGAAAAATCGGGCAAATATTTTGCGCTGCGTTTGGGGTTTCGGCAGATCAGCGGCATTCGGGCAGATGAAATCGAAATTTTGGTAAATGGACGTGGCGAGGGATATATAAGCATAACTACTCTTCGTGATGTCGGAGTATCTATAGCCACACTGGAAAGATTGGCCGATGCAGATGCTTTTCGTTCTATGGGATTGGATCGGCGCAAGGCATTATGGGAAGTTTCGGCCTTGCAGGATATACCGGTTGAACTATTCAAGGGACAGGCATCTGAGAGCGTGCTTGAAACACAGGTCGAGCTGCCACTTATGGGAAGGGGTGAGCATGTGGTTCAGGATTATGCAACAGTCGGACTTTCGCTGAAGGCACATCCGGTGAGTTTCTTGAGACCGCAACTGGATATGCTCAATATCCGCAGTTGCTATCATATCAACAATGATTCCACTGATGGGCAATTGGTGAAAATTGCCGGGCTGGTGCTGGTTAGACAACGCCCCGGAACTGCTGGCGGTGTCTGTTTTATAACCATTGAAGATGAAAGCGGGTATTCTAATCTGGTGGTATTTGAAAAGCTGTTTGAAACCTATCGCAAAGAAATATTGCACGCTAGGCTGCTTATGGTGGAAGGCCGTTTGCAGCGCGAGGGTCAGGTGGTACATGTGATCGTGAGCAAGTGTTTTGATTTTACAAAGATGCTGGGCAAGCTAGTTCAGCGTGAGGTTGATGAGCTGCCGATTTTGACCTTGGCCCGTGGGGATGAGAAAACGGCTCCTTATCCTTCTCAAAATAAACGAGCTCAGGTGCGCGAAGAAGCGCCGAAGAATGCATTTTATGGCGGTAGGAATTTTAAATAAACCAATTGAGGATTATAATGATCTTACGCTACACAACTTCTGGGATTCGGTAATTTTAATTAGCCCTGCAGCATTTCTTTTTATCTGTTTGTATTGGGTTCAAAAATGAAACTGGCAGGTGAATCTGAATAACATGCTCTTTTTTTAAAACAGTCATGGACAAATTCAAAAGGTATAGGAAGTGACCGCTTTATTGATGTTGTTGGACCGCGTGTTTTAAGCTATGTTAACGTCACTTAAGAATGCCGCGATAACTTATGATCAAAAATATAGATCTTCGAGTCCTAATTTTTTGATTCTCATACTGATTGCTGTTCTCGAGCGGCCAAAATGCAGGGAGAGGTCACTGGGGCCGAAACCGTCAGCATACATGATGGTGAGCTCATTGTCCAGCTCCACTGTCCAGGATTGATTTGCTGCTGGCGTGTTTCTCTCACGGCTGTTTGATTTTGTTTCAGTATGCTTTTTCTGATGACCCGTGGGTAGCTTGGGCGGCTGCTTAGGTGCCGCGATCAGGTATATCTTAGGAGAGACCGGGAAGTGTTTTGGGACCAGTGTCTCGGGTATATACAGACAGTTTTTGGCCCTTGTAATGGCGACGTACAATAGGTTGATTTCTTCGTTCATCCTGTTAAATTGCCCGGCCTGAGCGTTTTTGTCGTCCCTTAGCCTTCTGATTTTTTCCTCTGTTACGAAATCATCTGCTAAGAGCACCGCGTCATATTCCATTCCCTTGCAGCGGTGAACGGTGGAAAAAACAATTTCAGCCTTTGCTTTTTCTTCCTGGTGCACATGTTTTTCTTTGATGGCTTTGATCATGCCGGGAATGCTGTTGCCGTACAGGCGCACCAGTTCTATCATCATCGATAACCCTGCGTCCGCGGTCTGCTCAATATATGCTTCCAGATCCTCCATATCACGCATTGATCTGATGACAGGATCCCTGATCTGCTCATGGTTTGCGTTATATAAGCTCAAAATATCATATAGTGAAGCGCCATCATCGGCATAGGTGTAGGAGTTTATGTTCCCCTCGAAATAGATATGTTTGATGTTTTTTCGCTCGGTCACATATTCAATGGCTTTAACCAGCAGGCCAAGGTTTGTCCGTGCGATCACCGCGTTGGTTTTGATCTTTGTTTCCCTGCCTTTGCCCAGTATAGTCATGGGGCGTTGGGGCTCCAACAGGTTTTTCAGTCTGAGGGTTTCCATGGCAAGGTTTGCGATGTCCTGTCCAAAGCGGAAACTGACCGAAAGGTGGTAAGTTTTGAAGTTTGCGTTTTCCAGGGAGTTTACGGCGTAACGCCAGCCATAAATCTGTTGATGGGTGTCTCCCACAATGACTTTGGTTGCCTTCTGTTTTAAAAAGATATCGAGCATTGCGGGGGAGGCATCCTGAGCTTCATCAAAAAGGATGTAATCAAAGCCCAGCTGTGGCTGTTGGAGCTGGAATTTTTTTAAATAAAAATCATGTGTGATTTCGATTTCTCCTTTATCCATTTTTCCAAGGAAGACCCTGGTCTGGTTGATGATGTAATCATAGGCGTTACTAACGAAAGTTTTAGCCTCATCATCCTCTAAGAGATTTATATAATCTAAATTTTGAACCTTCCATAGATCACTGTTACAGAAATACGAGCTGAGTTTAAGGATGTGGTTGGCAATGAGAAGTTGGCTATGCTTTTCACCTGTACCCTGTAATTTGAGAATACTGATGATTTCACCTGTGGTATAATCCCTGTTTTTCACCTGGTATCTGCTTCTCATTACCACCTGGCGAAAGGCGAGGGAATGGGCCGTTTCTACAGTTACGTTCTGTAATCCCTTGTCCCTGAATTTATTTGCTGCTTCAGTTTTTACGGCTTTGTTAAAAGCCAGGTACAGAATCCCGCTGCCCGATGGTCTGGTTGCTGCATATTCAATGATGGTGGTTGTTTTTCCTGAACCTGCTACAGCGTTTATTTTTATATTACCCTCAGAGTTTATAATATCTTTCTGCTGCTTAGTCAATTCCATCTCTCAAGGATAATTTCTACTTAACGGTGTTTGTAGTGCAAGGATACACATTTTAGGGCATTTATCATGCCTTTTCAAACTGGTTAGCTCATGTAGAACAGTTCAGGTGCCGTCCATCAACCCAGGAAAGTGCTGCGCCTGAGATAGGTCAACTGATTCTGGTATTATAACTGAAAAAAAATAAGTGAATTCAGTCACAGAACTGCCGAATGTGTTCCCAAAATTGACATAATCAATACGTTAGTGCGGAATTCAAAACAATTTGGGCAAGATTTGCATTTCAATGGTGTCAGCAGGCAACAATCAGTTAACATGTAGTGATATGAATCAGGAGATGGAATGGTCAAGTTAAAATCTCAGAAGGTTTTTGACCTGGAGTATTTTTTTGAGGTTGTGCCAGACTTATTGTGCATTGCTGGATTTGATGGATATTTCAAGAAGATCAACCCGGCGGTTTGCAAGGTACTTGGCTATTCTGAAGGGGAACTGTTTGCATCTCCGATCAGTGATTTTATCCATCCCGATGATAAGGAGAGGACAGCTGAAAAACGGGCAGCACTTTTGCAGGGCCGCTCATTACTGAATTTTGAGAACAGGTACATCACCAAGGATGGTGCAGTTGTTTGGCTGAGCTGGACATCGGTGCCGATACAAAAGGACGGTCTGGTCTTTGCCATTGCAAAGGACATTACTTATCGGAGGCAGCTGGAAGAGTATGAGCGGATATCTTCAATTCTTGGGATGATCAATGATGACCATCAGTCGAGGTTTAGACAGCCGAGATCAAGCGTGGACAGGACTTTTGTTGCCTTTAAGGCCGAAGACGATCAAAAAAAAGTTGATGAGCCTTCCCAGTCGGACCAGCTCTGGCTCAACAGTTTTGAGAAGATCGTGCGAGAGCATGCTGGTAAAGCAGATCTCAATCTGGACCTGATCAGCGATGGACTTGCACTTAGCCAGCGGCAGTTATTCCGCAGGGTGCACGGCATACTGGGCATTACCCCCAACAAGCTTGTTAGGGTGATCCGCCTTCAGCTGGCCTGGGAAGCGATCGGGTCGGGCAGGTACCGTACTGTAAAGGAGATTTCAAGCATAGCGGGCTATAATTCCAGGGGACATTTTAACCGGCTATTTTATGAGGTGTACGGAATACACGTTGCGGAGCTGTTGTAGCGGTAGGTAACGCTCTTCAAAATTTAATGGCATTTTCATAATATTATAAACAGGATAAATGGCTAAGCGTATATTGGTGATCGATGATGATGAGGACATTCTTAATATTTTGGATATCCTCTTTGCAGAAGAGGGGTATGATGTTATTGTCAAAAGCACAGGCACTACTGCTGATCAGGTCAGACTGATCGGGCCGGACCTGATCCTGCTGGATGTCAGGATAACAGGATTTTCGAAGACCGGGGATGAAATCTGTTCAGAGATCAAACAGGAGCTGGAACTTACAGCAATTCCGGTACTGTTGTTTTCCGCCGAGCCTGATGTGCGTCAGCGGGCCCGTTCATGCGGGGCCAACGGTTACCTTAACAAACCATTTGATATCGACAGATTGCTCGAAAAAGTTAAAGAATTTATAACTTAGTGCCATAATGCGCTACAATGTCCGAAAAACCTGAAAAATCCCGTTCCTGGAAAAAGATAAATCTTGGGTCCGATAGACTAAAAGTTTTTTTTATAAAGCATCTCGACCGTATTTATGGCGCGAAGCTGCACTTGGTTTCCAAACTGCCTATTTTCGCAGACGAAGTGGAGTTTGCCGATCTTAAGAACGCTATTATCGAGACTGTTGCTGATGTGGAAAAACAGATCGCAAGAATGGAAGTTATATATTCCCTGCTGGACGCTGAGGTCTCAAGAGGAAGTATCCACGGACTAACAGGTCTTATTCAGGACGCTTTCGAAGCGATTGATGAACAGGCGGGTGAGCCCGAACTTCGTGATCTTTCGATCATTTTCTATTTGCAGAACATTGAGAGTGTCGAAATGGCCTCTTTCCAGGTTTTACAGATGGCAGCGGTTAAGCTTAAGAACAAACATATCAACCAGTTGTTAAAGGAAAACTATGATGAGGCTAAAGCAGACCGGACCTTACTCTTGCTTATTTCATCCAAATATATTACCAACTAGGCATCGCATCTCTTTTGAAGAGATAAATCATTAATGTTATTTATATTTTATACAACGAAATGTGATCAATGGTATTGCTTCCCTGTTCAGCGCTCAGATATGTGGCACATTCCTATCAGGAGGATAGGTTGATCCTTTCACGATTTTGCGCTCCGTTTGGGTTTTTGGGAGATTATTCTTAACTCAGAATTTCAGTAGCAACGACTCCGGCGTAAACTGCCAAAAAAATACAACCTTTAATTAAGAGTAAACGAACGCAACGGGATGCAATTAATTTAGGATGGCCATTTAGGAAGGGGACAGTACAGGAAAACTTTCGAAAATATGGGATGAGCAGCAAATATGGCACGCAATCGCATTGGCCGTTCATAGACAACAGCTTGCACTAAGAATGCAGCCGGGCCCAGTTCCTGGTTAGGGCGCTAAAAACGGCAGTTGACATTAACTATACTGACCCTGAAAGCTTTTGAGTTTCCTTTCACTAAAGTCATCGAATTGATTTTTTTCCTCACAAGCTCACAAGCCTTCTTGAGTTTGAAAGCGGTATAATACTCTGGTTAACAACGCGGACTACATCCCATGCAGGTGAGCCTGAGGGACCGATCGTTCCACAAAGACGGAACTGAAAATTTGCGCCTTCATGCTGTACAGAGATTTCAATGAAATCACTTTCCACATCCAGGGTGGCCAAGAATGTTTTAAACTGTTTCAATAAATGTTTTTTTACCTGGGCAAAACTATCAATTGCTGTCATCATCTTCATTGGCGAGTACAGGCAAATTGCGTGCCCGGAAATACAATAGTCCCATAAGTTGTTAATTCCATGCGGTTTGTTTTAGATTGATGGAGGTAATTCTTTCCGGTCGAAGGGTTATTTCAATTGGATGGATACTCTGGAGGTTTTTTCAGGGGGTTAACTTATGTTAAATTTAAAACTATATTGAATTTATGGGGTTGTTCCATTTTAAGGTATTATGATAAGAAGAGGTAAGGTTAAAGATGTGGATAAGAATGGAATGGGGATTATCATGGATGAAAACCATCAGGAGATCAGGTTCTCCTCCGAAAGTATTTTTGATGATCCGGAAGTCGATAGCGAGGTCACCTTTAACATTGTTCTGACAACTGAGGGCCTAAGGGCTATAGATGTAGTAACTGTATAGATCCGTTTGTAAAATCTATCTTCTGGTCATGCCCTGGTTGGATGTCCTTGTATTTAATGGGGTTTTTCCAAAGTTCTTTTTCTTCATTGATGCATTTGTGGAAAATAGGCTATCTCCTGCTTTTTTGGCAAATACCACGATCAAGGTTGTATGATGGCCGATGCAGTTGAGGCAAGCTAACCTAGCGAAAACTATCGTTATTTTACAATTAATACACTAAATTAATTTTTATGTCATAAAGGCACTATCAGGCAAAGCTTTCATCAGCTGTCTTCTCTCGGACTATATTCCCGCAGATAATTTTTATGAACATTTAAACGGCACGTTCGATCTTGACTTTGTTTCCACCAAGTATTATGGCGGTGAAGGGCAGAGCTATAAAAGGAAAATTTCCGGACAATCGCCGGAACTTTTCTAATTTCCCCAAAACGCAATAAACGTTATTTTGCGCTATTTTTCTTTTCTGTTACTTCAGCTCTGATTTCCTGAGCTAAAACTTTTAGGTCCTGCATGGCCTTGCTTACGTGGCTGTTGCACAACTCGGAAATAACCATAAAAGATGGATTAGAATGCGGCAACTTAACATTTGCCGCATTTGTTATCTGTAATATTTCCTGCGAAACCAGAATGCGAGGTTGACCAGCGCAATCAGCGCTGGAACTTCTACGAGTGGACCGATCACTCCTGCAAATGCCTGACCCGAGTTGATCCCGAATACGCCTATGGCAACTGCAATGGCCAGTTCGAAGTTGTTTCCCGTAGCTGTGAAAGCAATTGATGTGCTGCGTGAATAATCTGCACCGAAGTATTTGCCTGCAAAAAAGCTGACCACGAACATAATCGAGAAGTAGATCACTAACGGTATAGCAATGCGAATCACATCCATTGGAATCTGAACGATCAGGTTACCCTTAAGGCTGAACATGATTACTATGGTGAAAAGCAGTGCAATCAAGGTAATCGGGGATATCACCGGTACAAACTTTTCCTGGAACCATTCTTCTCCCTTAAGTTTGATCAAAACGAACCTTGAGATAATGCCCATTGCAAAAGGCAGGCCTAGGTATATGCCGGCACTTTTAGCAATTTCACCAATTGTAATATTCACTTCCAGGCCTTTTAATCCAAAGTAGGGAGGCAATATGGTAATGAAAACATAGGCAAAAACACTGTACAACAATACCTGAAAGATACTGTTCAGCGCTATAAGGCCAGCTGCATATTCGCGGTTTCCTTCTGCCAGTTCATTCCACACCACGACCATTGCGATACAACGGGCAAGTCCAATTAAGATTAGGCCAACCATATATTCAGGATAATCCCTTAAAAAAGTTATCGCTAAAAAGAACATCAATAGTGGTCCGATGACCCAGTTCAGTACCAGTGAAACGGTTAGCACCTTTGTGTCCTTGAATACTTCGCCCATCTTTTCATATCTCACTTTTGCCAGTGGCGGGTACATCATCAGTATGAGTCCGATGGCCAGCGGTATATTGGTCGTTCCGGTGGAGAATGAATTGATCAAGTCTGATGATGATGGTATTAAATAGCCAACACTTACCCCGATTCCCATCGCCAAAAATATCCAGAGGGTAAGATAACGGTCAAGGAAACCAAGTTTTTTCCGCTCGGCTACGGGCGCACAATTAGTTACCGGCATCTTAACGCTTTAAGTTCTCGTTGACAAAGTTCTGTGCGTACTTTCTTATCATTTCCCTTACCTCACGGAACTGCTCCATCACTTCTTCTTCGGTACCGACAGCTTTGCCTGGATCCGGAAAGTTATAATGGAACTTTACCGCATTGGTCGGGAAATAAGGGCAGCTCTCTTTCGCGTTGTCGCAAACGGTGATCACGTAATCGAAATCGATTCCCGTGTATTCATCAATATTGTCAGAGGTATGCCCGGAAATGTCTATGCCATCCCTTTTCATGATCTCAATGGCCTTTGGATTTACGCCATGTGTTTCGATGCCCGCACTATATACTTCTGCTTTATCTCCAGAAAAATGCCTTAAATAGCCTTCTGCGATCTGGCTCCTGCAACTGTTCCCAGTGCATAGCACTAATATTTTCTTCATAAATTTTTATCGTTAAATGACTGTACTGCTCCTTCTTTCCATTAGTACAGTGTCCCTCCAAACCCCGTTCTGTTTTCCAATTTTTTCTCTAGTCCCAAGTGTCCTAAAGCCCGCCTTTTCATGGATGCGAAGGCTTCCGATATTTTCAGGAAATATACCAGCCTGTAATGTCCATATTCCTTCTGCTTCACTCAAGCCGACGAGTTCTTCTAAGAGTGCAAGCCCGATTCCGTTGCCCGATTGCTCGGGGTTAACATATACGCTAACTTCAGCTACCCCTGCATAAACGCAACGCGAAGAAACAGGTGTCAATGCTGCCCATCCGACTAGTTTTCCGTTTTCTTCGGCAACAATCCTGCATGTTCCAAGATGGGAGCTGTCCCATTCTTCCCAAGGGGGCGCACTGGTCTGAAAAGTGGCGTTGCCCGTGCTTATACCTTTTTCGTAAATCAATTTTACATCCTCCCAATCTGAGGCCAATAGTTCCCTGATTTGCATGACAAATGGTTTAACAGCAACCGCCACCAGGTATACAACTGTTCGACGCACCTGCCAGATTAATTATTCCATTTTTTGGTGCATCTTCAACTCCACAAGCTTCCCTAGCAAGACAAGCGGTCTGTTTGGCTAGCAAAAGGAAATTCGTTCCGTCAAAGCCAAGGTCATATTTGCCAATGGTTCCAGATTGGTATTCTACTTCGATTTCAAGGTCTTCCATTCCCAGCACCTTTTCGGAAAGCGAAATGATGTTTAGCAGTTTGCCTGCTTTTAGGCGATGCTCGTAGTCATCTGCGTCCCATAACTGGAAGTTGGCTACCTTTTCATGGCGAACCTTGCCACCACAGTCGATAAAGTCCTTGGTAATGATTCCCACCTCGGTCACATGGAAGTGCTCTGGAACGGTCTCTCCGTTTTCTACTTGGAAATTAACTGCTTCAGCTGTTGCCAAGATGGTTTTGATTTCTGATAGTTTCATATTTTTCTACTTATGCATCGTAATTTTGCGATAGATTTGTTTAAAAAAAGGGCTAGCAACAGCCCTTGGGATCAACATAGGAACCCATAAAATCTCCGAATAGCTTTGCCAGTAGCGCCCAGACCCTTGGTTCTATACAGTAACAGACTTTAACGCCATCTATCGTTCCCTGAATGATTCCTGCGTTTTTCAATTCTTTTAGATGCTGTGAAATTGTGGCCTGGGCAAGTCCGAGCTCTTCCACAAGATCACCACAGATGCAGGCATTCGCCGATATGATCTGTTGTAGGATTGCAATCCTTGCGGGATGGGCAATGGCTTTCAAAAGTGTTGAAAGCTGGTTCTGCTCGGTGGTGAATATCTCTGTTTTTGTAAGTCCCATAATTTTATATCGCAATATTACGATTGTGAATAATCTTATCCAAATAATTAATCGTTGTTTTACGATTGATTTATTCAAATATTTGATAATCAATGATATAATTATTGTTTTTATATCATGAAAGGCAAGAAGAATTATCAGGAAAAGCTTTTCATAAGCTTTCAACCCTCAGACTATATTCCCGCAGATAATTTTTACAAACGCTTGAAATGACCAATATTTAGTATTACCTCTGCTGCGGTAATCATGGCCTCCTTCCCGGTATGTTTATCCGGGCTATCTGATAACTTTACTACAGGCGTCCATTTACCATTCGCCTGTCTGGTTTCCGTCATTTTGATCACGATGTTCATCGCTTCTAAACCTACATCGTTACTGAGGTTTGTGCCAATGCCAAATGAAAACCCGATCTTATCCCTGCAGTGATCTGTAATTCTGGCAACCTTTTCGTAATCAAGTCCGTCGGAAAAGATGATGGTTTTGGTCAATGGGTCTATGCCGAGCCTGCTGTAGTGCGAGATGAGCTTGTCTGCAAATTCAATTGGGTTGCCGCTGTCCTGGCGTACACCATCGAAAAGTTTGGAGAACATTTTATCGAATTGTGTGAGAAATACATCTGTTGTGTAGGTGTCGGAAAGCGCTATGCCCAGATCGCCACGAAAAACATCCACCCAGTGTTGTAGGGAAGCGGCATTGGCCTGAGGGAAACCATACACTGCTGCATGGTACATAAACCATTCGTGGGCATGGGTACCTATAGGCCTGGTTTGATGGAGCATGGCAAAATGAACGTTACTTGTGCCCACAAATGTTTTTCCTCCCTCGCGGTTAAAGGTATCGATCACAAGTTTCTGTACATGGTAGCTGTGGCGGCGGCGGGTGCCGAATTCGGCAATATTTACCCCAAGTGCGCGGAACTGTTTTGCCTTTTTAGCCGTACCTTTAATGAGCGCTTCATCCGGTATCCTTTTGCCATCAGTCATTTGGTAGTACAGTTCGCAGATCAGCGACATCACCGGTACTTCCCAAAGGATGCTCCGGTACCAATGTCCTTCAATGCGGATGTCGATATCTTCCCCTTTCTGTATAATGCTCACCTCATTTGGGTCGTAACGGTAACCAGCCAAAAAATCCAGATAAAGCGGATCAAGATAGGGGCAGTTAACACTGAGAAAGTTCCTTTCTTCATTTGTGAGTTGCAGTTTAGACATTTCATTTATCCTTTCCTTCAAAACATTGCCAAAACCTATAGGAAAGCGGTGTTTTCCGCGGTTGATAAAACTGTAGCGGGCCATTGCCGATGGGAAAAGGCGTACCACAGCCTGTTGCATGGTGAACTTGTAAAAATCATTGTCCAATATAGATGGCGCTGAATCAAGGGGATGGGTAATCATTTTTATAATAATCGGCTGTTTTTATAAAAGGAGTTTTTGATTTAAGTTTTTGTGGAAACGGAGGTACTGCCCGGGGCTGATCATGTTCCTTATCTCTTTTTATGTGTACATTTCGGATCTTTTTAGATTGCGCATTATCGTTGATTATGTTATACAAGGTATTAATTTCATTTCAATAACAATGTTACGAAAGTATTGTATATGGTGGACCCTCCAAAGGTTGTTACCCTAATATTTGTATCTTTTCCAAGGGGATCTTCACCTTTTCCTGATGATGCTTAAGAAAACAGGGGTGATGCCCAAATAGCTGGCGATATGTTTTTGAGCAATCCTGTTCATCAGCGTGGGATATTGTTTTCTGAACAGTGCATAACGTACTTCGGCCGAACTGGAAAGGGCCAGGGTAAGCCGCGCCTGGTAGAGGGCAAACCCATTCTGGAACAGAATTCTGAAGAACCGTTCGAGTTTGGGCAACTCGTTGTAGAGTTCTTCCAGATGAGTAGAACTGATAAAGTTTATTTCAGTATCTTCAAGTGCTTCGATGGAATAAACTGAGGGTAGGCCTTGCGAAAAGCTGATGATGTCGCATGCCCACCAGTCTCTGGGACAGAACAGGACGCTGGTTTCGCTTCCGTCAGGATGGTTTTGAAAAATACGTAAACAGCCTTTGGTTACAAAATAAATATTTCTGCAGTAAGCCCCGGCCTGCAAAAGCACATCATTTTTGCTGATTGTTTTTGTTTGCAGTCTGTTTTCAATCAGATGCTTTTCAAAGGGCTCCAAATGGATATGCTTGGCCAGGTTCTGAAAAAAGAGTTCGTACATTGTTTTTTTTATTAGCAAGGCACGAACCCTTTTTGATAAATTAAAGAATCAGCGCATTGGCCAGCGTTTAACCAAGTTTTTCTACGGGATAATCATCGGGTAGCTTAAAAAAGCTTACCAGACGTGTGATTTCAAAATTACCATTAAATTCAAAGTAATCATATCCTACATTCGTCCTGCCAGAAATTTTTACACTCCAGGCGTATCTTCCACTTTGGTGATGGTACTCGGGCTCTTCCAAGATGCTGAACTTCCTCTCTGGCATAATGCCAAGTGATTTGTGGGCGAAAACAGATAGGGCTTCCAGTCCATTGTATTCACCATACGGATCGGTATAAACGGCATCTAAAGTCCAGCATTTCTTAAATTCTTCCCTGTACTTTTCCAAACTGTTTTCGTTCCAGGCTGAAACGTACTGACCGATCATTTTTTCAACTGATGTATTCATAATAACTGTGTTTTTATTTATACAAAAGTAGCCCGGCTGCCTCCGGTAAAAATATAACTAGTTTAATAAAACAAAATTCTGTTGTTTACTCATCGTTCCATGAATTCCCGTTATTATATTATTTATGCAGAAGAATTTTAGTTTTATGAGAATGCTGCCTGATAATTTTCGGGAGTGCCGATCTGCCTTTACAGGTTTATGATTTTTGCCGGATAAATTTTGGACTATCAGGCGCCCATATCGAACTGCAGACCGCTCAGGTATCTGTAAAGCCCCTGATCAGTTCTTATCAGTTCTTTATGCGTGCCGGATTCAATAACCTGTCCACCTTCCAGTACGATAATTTTGTCGGCTTCACGGATAGTGGATAACCGGTGTGCTATGATTATGGATGTACGGCCCTTCATCAGTTCCTCGAGCGCCTCTTGTACCAGACGTTCGGATTCCGAGTCCAGCGATGAGGTAGCCTCGTCAAGGATCAAAACTGCCGGGTTTTTTAACAGTGCCCTGGCAATTGCGATGCGTTGCCGCTGTCCGCCCGATAGCTTTACTCCCCGTTCACCGACCACCGTCTCATAGCCGTCAGGGAATGAGCAGATAAAATCATGTGCATTTGCCTGTTTTGCCGATTGGAGAATTTCTTCTCTGGTAGCAGATAATTTTCCGTATGCTATGTTTTCCAATACAGTTCCTCCAAACAGCATCACATCCTGCGGAACGATCGCCACCTGGTTCCTGATGTCAGTGAGTGAATATTCTTTTGCTGGCCTGCCATCGAACAATATATTGCCGCTCTGGGGATGATAAAACTGTAAGATCAGTCCTGCGGTGGTGGATTTTCCAGAGCCGCTCGGACCCACGATCGCTATCCTCTGCCCGGCACTGGCCTCAAAGGATACCTTGTTCAATACTTCTATTTCCGGTCGGGAAGGGTAGGCGAAGCTCACATTGTCAAAGGAAAGATTACCTTCGATTTTCTGGACCACTAAGGAGTCTTTTTCATTTATGGATACCTCTTCGCCCTTTTCCGCCAAAATTTCCAGTACACGTTCGCTGGCCCCTAAAGCCTTTTGGAGGTTCGCAAACAGTTCGGGGAAACTACCGAGAGAACTTCCCAGGAACATCGCGTAAAGCGAAAATTTCAACAGCTCACCAAGGGTGATTTCCTGCCGGCTGACCAGGACGCAACCGTAGCCAACCACTGCGAGAATACCGCCAAAAACACATAATACTATAAATGAGACAAACATTCCCCTGAATTTGGCTCCTTTGATTGCGATGGTGGCCACCTCAGCAATGGTATTGCGGTAACGCGTGGCCTCGTAAGATTCATTTACAAAGGCCTTGACATTGGAAATGCCCAATAGGGTTTCTTCTACTATCGTATTGGATTCTGCCATTTTATCCTGGGCCTGACGTGAGATTTTTTTGATGAACCTGCCAAATAAAACGGCAAAGACGACCATCAGCGGCAGGACCAGCAGAAGGGCAAGTACGAGTTTTTTAGAAATAATGGCCATAAATACAATGCCGCCCGCCAGCAGGATCGCCTGCCTCAACATTTCGGCGATAGTGGTGGTCAGCGTATCCTGTACCTGTGATAGATCTGCGGATATCCTGCTGTTGAGCTCGCCCACCCTTCGGCCTGAAAAAAAGCTCATAGGTAGCGTGATTAACTTAAAGTAGGTGTCGCGTCTGATGTCTGCCAACGAGCGTTCAGCTACATTGACAAACCAGAGTATACGGAAGTACGACACCACTGCCTGTAGGGCCAACACAATAAAAGCCAATAGCAAGATACCGTATATCGTTCCGGGCAGATAACTGCTGGTCTTTTTTCCCTGGGCAGTATCAATCAACGCACCGATGAATGTAGGAAATGCAAGGCCGACAAGGCTTGAAAGAAACAGAAAGCACAGTGCGGCTATGAACTGAGGCCGGTATGGTTTTAGGTAGGTAAGCAAACGTTTCACCTGGCTTAAGGATTGCCTGTTGATCTTTGCCTTTGGCAATTCGATGCCCTGTGGATTACCGCTGTTTAAATGTTTCCTTGCCATGTTTTTTGTTAAAATAAAGTTCTCAGAAACCCTCAGTATTGGTATGTGAGGGTCTCTCTATTATCACATATTCTCTTATGGAGAATATCATAATAGTCAAAACGGACCAGACCGTAAAATACTTTAAATTATTTTAAAAATATAAGTATAACTAACGTGGATTGGCCAGGAAACATCCGGCAGTTGCAACTAGCGAAAGGAATCAAATGTATTGGAGGATGCGAACTGTTTTATTAAATATACGAACGCTTTGCGTGAGCGCATGGTAACAATTTACAGCTTATAATTGTGGTGCATAATAAGAATATGTTACCCACCAAACAAATTGCCATGGAAAAGGTTAACAGTATCAATGTTCACGCTGTATGGTAAATATCTTTCGGTCGCCAGGCGTCCAAAGATGATCTGGAACTTTTTCCAGATGACAACTGTTTCTCTGCTTTTGATTTTATCTTCTTGCAAAAAAGGGTCTCCAGGCGAAAGCGATGGCCCCATGGCCGAACCACCGCCAACTTTAGATGCAACTTTTCTGCAGGTTGCTACTTCTGAACTCAACACCATGGCAATAGATAGTAAAAATATACTATGGAGCACGGGCGATAATAGAGGCGCTGTGTTAGGTTTGGGCAACAAGAACAAGTATACTGCCTTCGCCCGGGTGCTCGATCAGGTAAAATCTGTGTCCGTTTCTGATTCGCGTTCCATGATTATCAAGAGCGACAATTCCGTATGGACTTCTGGCAGTAATTCATTTGGAGAACTGGGGATCGGCAATTCGACGTCAAATGGCAATTTTGTAAAGATTGCCAACGCAGCAGATCAGATCGAAGCTGGCCCGGAAAATGGCTTTTTGATTAAATCTGACCACACTTTATGGGCCAGTGGATTCAATCACTATCAAATCTTCAGTACCCTTTCTACGGCTGATGTCAGCGATAGGTATCAAAAGATTGCAGAGAACGTACAGGCTATATCTGCCGGTCAAGCGCATCTGCTGATGCTAAAAACAGATGGGAGTTTGTGGGTGTGCGGTCAGAATGTAGACGGACAGCTGGGCACTGGTAATAATGCTGAGCAAAGAGGGTTCGTAAAGGTAATGGATGGTGTAAAGAGCATCAAGGCATGTTCTTATCATTCTCTGATAATTAAAACAGATAACAGCCTTTGGGCGGCCGGTCATAACGAGTACGGTGAGCTGGGTATTGGTAATAATATCAATCAAAACCGTTTCGTAAAAGTGGCGGAAGGTGTAACAGCACTGGCAGGCGGCCGCTTTTTTTCCCTGTCTATCAAAATGGATGGAACCCTATGGGCTTCGGGATATAACAATCAAACTTTTGGTATTACCGGCCCGGATCAAAACAAATTCATCAAAGTGGCAGACAATGTTACGGCGATTGCAGCATCGGAATACCATTCGTTAATGATCAAAAATGACGGGACTATGTGGGCTACTGGCAGCAATACTTACGGTGAAATTGGCGCAGGATCGGAACGGTCTCTACCCACTTTCACTAAAGTCAAATTGCCATAATCACCGCAAGAGGTACATATCTGTATATTTCACCAAAAGTGATTCATAATCACTTTTGGTGAAGGATTCCATACCCTACTGGGGATTCCGCTAAAAGTGGTCTTCCCCAATTTTGGTGGTCAATCCGGCGCTAATACCAGTCTTTTTCTGAGTAAATCGAAGCTTGCCCTTCCATACATCTGGCCTTTAATAGTCTTCAGTTTGTTAACATTGCCTTCGGCTGGACCATTGCTCCAATGTATATGGTTTATTTTGTAAGCGTCAACATCATTCTTAATTTTAGTCTGATGCCAGGCTTTAATTGTTCTGTGCAGGTGCCAGCATCTGATGGTTAGGGCCAACTAAAAACCTTATAGCGTGATCAATTATGGCGATACCTTTAGATCAACCAATGGAACATTAACTATGCTATTGCACTGTGCGCGTTACCGAGGTAAGGGTATGGATGCGGTGCGCTTCTCTGGCTATCAGCATGGTGCCATATTTATCGATCCTCCTTTTATTTTGCTGTTGTAGCAAGGTGGGGTATAGGTTCATCATGATGTTTACCAGCAGGATGACCAAGACAAATAGATGGTAGCCTTCTATTAGTTTTATCAGAACAAAAATATTCACGAAGAAGAAAGCTATCAGATGATTGATTTCGGCCATGGTCATTTCATTGCGCAGATCAGGTAATTCTGATGGTCTTATCTTTTTTTTAACCGATAGTTTTGGGTTGAAATATCTGAAAAAGGAATGTATGATAATCCATTTGAACAGGTCAATCCCAATATACCTGTTTAGGTTTTCATTGGTAATAAAATTTAACTTTGTCAGTTTATTTTTATACAATGCGGTCTTGATGAGGACAGCGTTTATCACCATACCCACAATCCAAGAAATAACGCAAATAGCAAAGCTAAAAGTCAGGTACTTGATCATTTATCAAAGGGTTTGAGCGAAATTAAGGATGTAAAAATAAAAGATTTATCTGCATTTTAAAATAATCGATTATTTTTAAAGTAAGTTTCTTTATATGCTGTTATTGGCACCTGGGATGTAAAATCTTTTAAGGGTTTTTTCTTCGGTAGCCTTCATTATGGTTTCCCGGCCGCGTTTATCCAGTCTTTGATGACCGCAATGAGTTCAGCTTTTCCATCTTCGATGGCCAGTTGGCTTTTAAAGGTAACAATCGCCCGGTCATTTTCTTTCCAGGTCAGCATTTTGCTGCCAGAGCAGATGAGCTTTTTTTCGGGCTGTGCCTGTTTTTTGGCCCCGCGGTGAAAAATGAGCTGTACCTGCTCTTTGGGCGGCTGTACCCTCATGGTTATCCTATCCCCGCCATCAATGTGATAGTTCGGTGCGTTCCATTTGATATTTTCCCTTAAATGGCTATTTGAGGACAAGATATAATTTCTTAACAGTTCAATTTCTTGTTTGAGCGGGTGCCTTAGCTTATCAAGGAATTCGGTTACTTCGCTATTGAGGTGTATGGGATGTTTTTCCATTGTTTATTTGTTGATAATCATTTCCGGATGTTTTCGCCCTAATTATAATAAAAGCAAAGAGGCATCTTTTAGGGGAGTTTGCCTACGTATGACTGCAATTGAATAGTCTTTTAATATTTGGTTGGAAATTATCGAAAAAAGCTAAACTATTCATACTTGATGCTGTATTTATATTGTTATTAGGAGATTAAAGCTTTCCATTATTTTTAGCCGACAATATAACCGTACCAGGCCATGAGGTGTTTTTTGCAATCAATCCGGACGTTTTGTTTTAAATGGAAGAATATCCATCATGTTTTTTTGTGTTTTATACTTTCGTCCTGCCACCGTGAGGATGTCGGTGCTTACCGCCTTAGTACGGAAAGTTTTTCTGATGCTGCCTATGATCTGCAGCACTATCAGCGTTCACTTGCTGCTGAGCTAATGGGTTTTTCCGATGAGCGGCCTATGCATGCGTTTGGTGAAAAGAGGGACAGCGGGTCGCTCTCTTATATCAGGGAGCTGGCCCTGGTTACCGGTAAGCCTGCGAAGAGCGGCCTGTCCATTGAGGCACGGAAAAGGATAAAAGAACTTAAATCATTGAAAGGGGAGCAGTACAGGCTTAGGCTGATCGGCATGGTCAGGGAAGTTGATCAGGAGCTTATAGGTCTACACGTAATGGCCAGCACGCCTGAGGGTGTAGCGGAAGATTCGCTTAGGGCCTGGGCAGCGTCCATGCTTCCAAAGCTAACCAATAACCTTGAAGAAAGCCAGTCGCTGAAGTAGCTTGTTCCTGTTGTAAGCCCAGATCTTTGAAATTGGCAGGTTTAGATGTCAACAGGTTCAGATGATGTAGAGCAGTGTTTTTCCTTTTTTTAAAGTGAAATAGTAGTGTGTTTCATTTGTATGCCGTTTGACATAGATTATCGACACTATTCCCTTTATACCCTCTGCGGTATAAATATGGTCCCCTAATCTTATGCCTTCCAAAATTTCATTTGTACAGCGCTTTGGCAGGTTTTTTATTATTGATATTTTCTGGCTCCGGTTTGAGGTGCTTTTTCTTTCTGGCGCAGTAAAGGGATGTGGGACTCCTTCATTTTTAGCTTGATATTGTCTGGTTAGTGGGTGGTAGCCATTTTCCGGGGTGATAAAGGACTCTGAGGCATTGTCCCGGTTTTCAGCGGACAGGTTTTCTAAAGAGTGGCGGTTCATATGGTTCGGGACAGAGTACATTAAAGGGATTTATGATGGTGGAAAAGATATGCCGGAGAAGGAGAACCATTTTTGGAGACATCCGGTTTCATTGGGCCGTTGAGTGTTTTTTTTGCAACAGCATTTTTGAAGTCTTCCCAGCTGGTGTGCCCGGTGAATCTGGACAGGCTATCCAGGACAAAGGTTGATGGCATGTTTTGACTGTTCTTAAGCCCGAAGAAGCTGATGATTGTTTTTTCGGAAAGGTAGTTTCTATCCCTTTCGAAGATTTTTATGGATATTTCCCTGCAGTCACCTATGCATATAGATATTATCCCACAGGCTGAAAGCACATGTTCCTTTAGTGCGGAATGAAAGAAATCGTCTTCGCTCATAGTATAATACATTTAGTTGTATGTAGATATAGGCTGTGTTTTTCGGTTAGTTTAGGTATTTTGACTGAAATATTATATCCTGGTCTATGACATTTTTGTTGAAAATAATGGCAATGTGGCCCTAATTTAGTCAAATAGAGGGGGACAAGGAAAAGATATAGCCAGGAGTTGTATTATTATTCTCGGAAAACACGTATTTTTGATCCTGGCCCATTTCTGTTGGTGGGACTTTAAGTTATGGCTGAAAAAATTCTGGTGATTGATGATGATGAATTAATGCTTGAGGTACTGGAAGTTTTTTTAACCCAGGAGGATTTTCATATCCAGACTGTCGCGAAGGCGCAGCTCGTCGAACTTGCAATTGCCAATTTTAAACCTGACCTGATTGTGATGGACATCCGTTTGGATACTGCTGATGGGAGGACCATCTGTGATGAGCTGAAATCTAATTCAGGTACTTCCCATATACCGGTTATTTTGCTGACCGGCCTTGGTTACGATGAGATCGCTTGGATTGACTGTCAGGCGGATGCGATTATCGGAAAGCCTTTTGATAACGGCTCGCTACTTCACACGATCAACCAGTTTCTCAAAACAGTTTAGCGATGCTGCTGTTCCAGCGCAGGTTTTTTGGTGTTGACTGCCTGTATTTTTGTTAAAGCGATGATGGTCCGGCCTGTCAGGCGTAATGTTTCACCCTGGTAATGAAATGGTCTATGCTAAAGGGCTTGGCGATAAATTCTGCGCTGCAGCCGAGCGCTTGGAGATCATTTTTTGATCTGTTGGCGGAAATCATAATAATATTTATATCTGAGGTATGCTCATCGCCTGATAAATTCCGGCATACTTCGATGCCATCGCCATCCGGCAGCATGATATCCAATATGGCGATATCCGGTAATTTCTGTGAGATCATCTCTTTGAACCCTGCAACGGTTGTGCTGCTGTTCACTTCATATCCCTCTTCTGTCAAGATGTAAGTGACCACTTCATTGATATCGATATCGTCTTCTAAAAGGTGTATTAATTTTTTGTTCATTTTAAGTATTGCGGAGTTTTGGTCTTTTAATTATGGGAGGATACATGCCCTTGACGTGGAATCGAGAACTTGAAGGCTGCACCTTTCCCTTCCTGGCTTTCCACCCAGATCCGCCCGCCGTGGCGTTCGATGATTTCTTTTGTGATGTATAACCCAAGGCCTAGCCCTGATATATGCCTGTCCTGTTCCCTTAGCCTGTAAAATTGGGTAAATATGTGTGCCTGTTCTGCGCTGGGTATGCCTTCTCCGTGGTCGGTAACCGAGATGATAATTTCCTTTTGGCTGCTTTCGGCAGCGATATCGATCTGCGGAGATTGGGGTGCGTATTTTACGGCGTTGCCGATCAGGTTGGTGATTACCTGTTCCAGTCTCATTTTATCGCCGTCGATGACAAGGTCCCTCTCCAGGTTTAGTATATAACGGTGTCCAGGCACTGTCTGTTCAAAAGTTTCGCAGATTTCCCTGATCAGCTCGCCGGCATCCAGCGGCTCAAAATTAAACTGTAGTTTACCCGACTGCACTTTGGAAATGTCAAAAAGATCATTTACGAGCAGATTCATTTTGTTCAGCTGCTTTACGGCCTTATCTGCAAATTTCCTATGGTTGCCCTCTGAAGCGTTTTTTTGGAGGACCTGCAGGAAGCCGCTCATGGAAGTAAGGGGCGTTTTAAGTTCATGTGATGCGAGTGCGATAAATTCATCTTTTCGGCGGCTGAGCTTTTTCACTTCCTCGAAAAGTTTGGAATTATCCAATGCTATAGCTGCCTGAGCGGTTACGCCTATGATCAGCTCTTCATGGTCCTGTAGGAATTTTCCAGGTTCGGGATGACCGAAGAACAGCCCGCCTATAGCTGAGCCCGTGGTAGACATAAGTGGAACGGCCAGATAGCTGATAACGGGCTGTTGTAGATGAGCCGCCCCAAACGGGAAAGCCGTTTTTGCGTACCTGGGATCTTTTGTGATGTCCGCCACGCGTATCACCTCTTCTCCGTTAAATGTGGAATGGAAGACTGAAGTGTTCTCGGATATACCGAATTTTTCAAAGGCTTCCCGGGGTGCGCCCGATACTGCATATAGCATATCTGATCCTCCATTATCATCTGTTCTGTTGTAAAAAAAAGCCCCAAAGGCTGCGCCGGTAAGCTGGGTTGTCGCGTCGGTAACTTTCTGGAGGATAACATCCACATCGAGCTGCTGGCTGATGCCCTTACCTATCGAATTCAGGATCTGGAGCTTTTGTGAATTGTTTTCCAGTGCCTGTTCTGCTCTGCGCTGCTCGGTGATGTCCCTGGCGACTTTTGATGCGCCAATGATTATCCCTTCACTGTTTTTGATAGGGGATACGGTCAGGGATACCTGTATCTCTTTATTTTCCTTGCTGATCCTTATTGTCTGGAAATGGTCGATTTTTTCGCCGTTTTTAATGCTGTTGATAATGCGTTCTTCTTCATTTAACCTTTCCTTTGGGATCAGTAAGGAGATGTGGCAGCCTACTGCTTCAGCTTCGCTATATCCGAAAATATTTTCAGCTCCCCTGTTCCATGTGGTAATGATACCTTCGAGTGTTTTACTGATGATGGCATCATCTGAACTTTGTACGATGGCGGCCAGAGTGGCCTGCTTTTCATCGGCGAGTTTCTGAGCACTGATGTTACGTGCGATTTTGCTCACCCCAATGATGCGGCCGTCCTTATCTTTCAAGGGAGAAACGGTCAGTGAGATGGGGATTTCCTTTCCGTCCCTTGCAAGGCGGACGGTTTTATAGTGTTCTATTTTTTTTCCAGAACGGATGTTGCTGATGATATAATCTTCCTCAGCTACCCGTTCAGGGGGAATAAGAAGGGTAATATGCCTGCCGATGGCCTCAGTATCAGTGTAACCGAATATGGCCTGCGCCCCTCTGTTCCAACTGGTGATAGTGCCGTTCAGGGTTTTGCTAATGATGGCGTCCTCGGAACCCTCGGTGATGGCTGCCAGAGTGGCCTGCCGCTCCTCGTCTGCTTTTTCTTCTGATATGTCCTGTATCAGCTGGGATATCCCGATGATTTTACCGTGTTGATCGCTGATGGGAAAAATGCTGATGGAAACATTTATTTCTGAATTGCCCGATCTGCGTTTGGTGCGGAAGTTATTGACCCTTGCCCCTGAAAAGACAGTATCAGTCAATTTTGTGTATTCATCATATGGCGCTTTTTCCATTATAGCCGATATGGGCTGACCCTGTAGTATCTTTTGTGGGGAATTGAACAGTAGCTGTGCGGCGGGGTTGAGGTCGGTAATTAAATAATTAATGTCATGGCAGATTACCGCGTCTTTCAACCCCTCAAAAACCGACTTAAATGTATAGAGTTGATTTAGGGAATTTTCATCCATATTCGTTGGCAATTATTTAAATAAAATGGTACGTTCACATTATACCATGGGCTTTGATAACAGTGCAGGTGCTGGAATAGTTTTATAATATTACATCGGGAATGCCTGCGCTCCCAGTTATAATAGGCTGGCAAAAAGTAAACCAGACATCAAATATATCAAAAGAGCGTACAACCTGCATGTTTACCCTATCTGTTTATAGGTGGGAAATTTTTCCTGAATGTTATTTTTAGATAGTAAAGCTTATCTAATCAAATGCCATCTTATGAGATTTGGGTATCCTGATTATTTCCAACACAAAGGGAAAAATATTTTGTTCTGTTATTATATGCACCATCAGAATGAGCACTTAAAAGGGAATAATAACCCGAATTTATTAGATAGGTTAATTTCCAGTTTTTCATTCGACAGCAGTCTCCATACCGGATACGGGCTGTTATTGCTTACTTCGGTGATTGCGCTTTCACAGTTTTTGCTCCACTTAGGGGCGATGGGCTCATATGGCTTCCATCAGGATGAGCTTCTTTATGTTACACTTGGTGACCATCTATCCTGGGGCTACCGGGAAACTCCTCCGTTCATTGCTTTGATGAGTGTTATTGGAGAGTGGCTTTTCGGGGATTCACTTATCGGTATGCGGCTGATTCCTGCCTTTTTTGCCGGTGGAATAGTTCACCTGACCGGAATGATTGTAATCAGGCTGGGTGGGAGGTATTTTGCGGTATTGATCGGTTGCGTTACTGTAGCTTTTTCCTCAGCTTTTCTAGCTACCGGTGCCCTGTTTATCCCACAGGTCTTTGATGAGTTTTTCTGGCTGCTCTGTACTTATATTGTGCTCTGCTATTTGCAGGGCCCCAAAAATTATCTTTTATATCTTTTGGGTATTGCGATCGCTGTAGGGATACTGGTCAAATATACTTTAGCTGTTTATCTAATGGGGGTTGTTTTAGGCCTGGTGCTGAACAGGGAAAGCAGGATGTTGGTAAGTAGCAAAACTTTTGTTATTCCATTTTTTGTTGCCCTATTGATCCTATTTCCACATATGATCTGGCAGGTGCAGAATGGATTCCCCGCGTTTCTTCATCTGGATGAGCTTCAGCATACCCAACTGGTACATGTGGGCCGGATGGATTTTGTGCTTCAGCAGATTGTCTCTAACGGCACAGGGCTTTTTGTCTGGCTGGGAGGGTTGATCTATATCTTCTTTTCAAAAAAGCTCAGCCCTTATTTTTATTTTGCAACCGGGTTTATGTTGGTGATGCTGGTTTTGCTTGTCTTCCGGGGAAAGGCGTATTATGCTTTCGGTGCTTTCCCGCCGTTGTTTGCTGTCGGAGGTATATTTTTTGAGGATATCCTATGCCGGTTCAGTAAGGCTTTGAAGGGCTCTTTCGCTGCGTTTTTACTTCTTCCCAATCTGGCTTTATCTCTGGTGGTACTTCCTTACCTGCCTATCGGTCAGACTTCGAGAATTTTCAAATGGACCTATAACCATTGGGGACTTGATTTCCCCTTGCGTTGGGAAGATCAGAAAGTCCACATTGTCAATCAGAATTATGCCGACATGATCGGCTGGGAAGAACTGGCAGTCAAAACATCCCGTTTCTATAAACGGATGAGTACCTCCGATCAGCGCCAGACTATTATTTTTGCTGAAGGGTACGGTGCCGCTGCCGCATTTACTTACTATGCCCGCAAATATCCCTTACCAAAGGTGGTATCGCTAAGCAGCAGTTTTGCCATGTGGGCACCTGAAAAAATTACAGCGAAGAACCTCATTTTCTTTTCTTCGGAAGCTATCCCGGTAATGCCTTCTCAATGCTATACAAAGTTTGCATCTATAGATAATCCTTATTCCAGGGTCCATGGGAGGGGAATTTATCTTGTGCCTAATGTGAAGAAAGTTACCCTAAACTGGTATGCCAGCGAGTGGTCGGAAAAACGCCTGCAGAACTTTGATTTTAGGGTAGAGTAAGTAGCTTTATCCAGCGTTAATAAATATTTCTGAGAATAAAAAAGACCCTATAGCTTATACTCATTAAACCCTTTATAGGATGTAATGAATTTGCAGAATAACAATATATGTCGCCAGTGCGGGAATGGGAATCCTAAATAAAATTGAAGTTGTCAAGCCTGGATTCATTGATTTTTCATTCTACCTCGCATTCTGGGGAGATAGCGCTGTATCATAACTTTAAATGGAATTAATGTAAATGGTTTTCGATGTTGATTTTAAAGCATTACTGCTAAGGCGCTGGGACATCTCCCTGATGCCGGCCTAACCTGAGGGGTAGAGCGCAGGATATCCAGCTGGTTGTCTAGGAATATCGTGCCGATCTCCGTATTATCCAGCAGGTTATTCATATCGTTATTGAGCTGTGTAATCTCTTCTGCCTTATTCTTATATTGTTGGTTAATGGTCATCAGCTCTTCGTTGAGGGACTGCATTTCTTCTTTAGTAGTTAAAGCTGATTGAGGATTTATTATTTGCCAGCAAGGCATATGAAAATTCTATCCAGCTCAGAAAGACTCATTTCAATATCTCAAAGCTGATTGAAGAGGGTACAGATCATCTGAAGCTTGGTGTATAACTACACAACAATTTTAAGCAGAAGCTTTAATAGGTTAATGCCTTCATACGGAGGTTTTCCGGCACGCGGTAAATGAACGGACTGAATACGGAATCTATGAAGCAGTAGAAAAAAAATATTTATTTTTAGTATCAGACACTAAGCCGTTTCCAGCTTTATGCGCAAGGAAAGTTTTGGTGCCTGTTACGGCGGAGACCTGTCCGTGCACAAATATACTTTTTACTTCATCACTATATTCAACGCATATCTATGAAACCATCTTTTTTAAAAAAAAAACAACTGAATGCTTTAAACGCTGCCGGTGCCACTTTGGATAATAATGAAATAACCAGTGTAAATCCCTGGTCAGCTTCGATGGCAGCTGCCGTAGACGCAGCTGTTAACATTCCTCTACAGATTGTTTCTGCAGCAAGCCCACATTTTGTTGAAAACGTGATAAACATAGCTTCCGGCTGGGCCAACCCCGAAGAGGCGATAATCCTTTATTCCCTAACGCCCGGTTTGATTTATTGGGATAACGCGTGGCAGCTGACCCCTCAGGGACAGATCATTTGTCCCGCTTTCCCGGATTATGCGCTAGGTGTTCAGAACGCGGCAGTGTGCCTGGTGAACCGTGATCCGGGTGATGAGAATCAGTTCTGGATTATCACCGCTTGCCAGGGCGGGAGTACCATCACCAACAAAAACTCCGGACAGCTACTGACCGCACCCGAAACACAGGCATTTTATGTTTATGCCGGGCCTGTTGACCCACCTTATCTCACCCTTTCCGGGATTTCCGGAGAAGCACCAACTCCCGGACAGCTTTGGCTGGTCAAGCAGGGTATTTACCAACAGAATATCAACCAGTTTTACATTCAATCGTACTGCTCGGGTGAGCCTTTCAGCGGGGGCAGCCCTTATGTTCTGGCTGTTGCGGAATCGGGTGGTACATTGGGTGCGGTAGTTCAGCAATGGCAGCCTGGCGCTACAAACCAGATCTGGCAGTTCAACTATGACGGGTCTATATTCCCCGTGTCCAATAACGGGCAGATACTGACCTCAGTCAGCGCCGGTCCGGATTCTGACAGTCAGGTGATCCTGCAGCCAGCCCCAGAGGACTCTTCTGGACTCACCCCGTCCCAGATCTGGTCATTTGTGAACGGTATGTATGTTACCCAGGATGGCGATGGCAACGAATTGTGTTTGTATCTTCCCGATGGGAAGACCGGGCAGAATAAGCCGGTCACCTCTTATGAGCAAAATTCCAGTGATGGCGAGCTCTGGGCACCATTCGCCGTTAACGGGATACCGCTAGGGGAAATGTTCTACCTGGCGACCAATCTTCCCCTGCCCACTGGCAGCGATACCCCGTATGTGATAACAATTTCAGGAAATGTGGCTGCAGGCGTTGGCCTGGAGCTTCAGGTTTTGGCAGGGTCCGTTACCCAGTTGTGGACTATGAGCGCTCAAGGGGCTATAGTCAGTATGGCAGACCCATCGCTTTGCATATCTGCCGGCGGCAATGATACCGCTGTTTCCCTTCAATTACCGTCGGATAATCTTGCGGGCCAACAATGGTATATGCAAGGCAATGGACAGCTGGTGGTATCCGTAGGTGGGGATTTTCTGGCCATGAATGTCTCGGGTGCCAAGAGCGCTGCATCAGGCCAGCTCATAATATCCTACGATTATTCTCAGAACGGCTCGAACGAACTCTGGACCAGACTTCCATACCTTCCTGATCCATCTGGTCAATGGTTCACCATAGAGTCCGCTTTAGGGAATGTCCAATCAACCTCTGCAGCACTTATTTTAACGGTTGATCCGGGTTCAGGGAATGTTTTGTCTTATCCACCGATGGGAGGTAACATCAGTTCTGGCGGAGAACCTGCATTAAACCAGCTTTGGCGGTACGATCTTAGTGGACATATCCTCAGTGCCCTGCACCCACAATTGACCCTAACGGGCGGTAGTGCAGACGGAAAGATTAACGTTACCATGCTCAATCCCGGTCAGAATAACCAGAAATGGATATGGGGATATTCACAGTCCGTCGAAAAATCAGCCCGCCAAGTGCGCTGCGGGGTACTCGAAAACATGGGTGACTATTCTGCCCAGCAGGTACTGTGGAACTCTGGTGCTTATGACGGTGTCAACCTGCAGGATGCTGCATCAGTTGATGATACTGCGAACCAGCTGTGGTTTGTCGTGCCCCATCTGCCCGCATACGGAGAGTTTACAACCATAAGAAACCTTTCCTCCGATCCTCAACTGCAGGGAATGTTTTTATCGGCTACGGATTCAAGTTCTTCGGGAAGTCAGGTCATTGCTATTCCAAGAGGCGATCAACCCGCCCTGTCGACATGGAAGTTTGAATTTCCAGGTTATATCGTTAGTGCGGTAAACCCGGATCTGGTGATGAGCCTTGAGTTGGATACCACTGGTAGCACCCCGAGCGATGCAGTGTTCACCTCAAGCGTGGTAGTGTATCCCAAACTGGATGGCGTTCAGTCCTTTCAGCTGTGGCGCGTTACCGAAGACGGTATGATCGTAAATGCCCTGAGCGGCCAGGCACTCTGCGCTTTGTCTAACGGCGGACAGGTTGTCACGGACACCATTTCTGCGACACCCGAGAAGTCCGGCCAGTTCTGGGAATTTTCACCCGGTCTGGCCTTGAAAGCAATCCTGGCCCAGCCATTCACGCCTTATCCACAAGGTTCCGACCCCGCGCAGCAAGCAGCTTATAAATCTATAAGTAAACAGCTCGGCCTGACTGATGGGCTTAGGGTTCAGTATATGAACCTGTCAGCCCCTCTACTGGCTTATCAATCAATGATAAACCTGATTCCTTCCGTTATGACAGCGCAAGGGAAAGGAGCCCCGTCCGCAGATCTGATTGCGGTGATCCAGCAGCTCAATGAGGAGATTACCGCAGTTACAGCTGTCCAGATGTTTTTTCAGCAGGCAGGCGCATTGCATCTGGCCCTTAGTCAGGCCCAGAGCCTGATGTTATCACAGCTCATATCCGCATGCGAACTGGCAGACACGGATCCGGTAGTAACCTCGACAGGGACCAACTGGATAGGGGACCTTGTAGAAGGTCTGCTATATGCGAGCTTGAACATCTTGGGAAGCATGATCGGAGACCCTGAGGCAGGGACAGCAGCAGAAAAAGCGATCAAGTTTTCCAAGAATGTAGGTATACCTGCCGTGGCAAATCTGATTTCGACCACTTTCAGCGCTGGGCAGGCGGGAATCCAAAGCCGCTCTTCAAATGCGGCCGCCTTTAATAAACAAAGTTACATTTACAACTATGAGATTTCTGTTCTCAAGCTCCAGGAATCGCTATTGGCGCTGTTTGAGGAAAGTGGGACTGCCTTAGGGAGAATGGAAGCCGTCGTATTGGGCGATTGGGGCAAAATCCAGGCCATGTATGCAATGATTAAAACCCCGGGCGGGATCACCTCGCTTTACTGGCCTGCAACCCTTACCCCTGTAGTGGCCGAGCAGCTTTTGCCCAACTACGCCATTGGCGTATTGCAATTACTCATGCCTGCCAATAAGGCGATCCAGATAGATGCGTGGGTCCATTTCAAAGGCGCGGCTGCCAATACCGGCATTCAGAATAATGGCACAGAATTCTATAAAAACAACCCTGATCAGACTTTTAACCAGTACACTGTCAAGGCTAATTCAGATCTTATGGAACAGGTCTGGGCATATGGTACCAACCCGGCGGATTTTTTTACAGGTTTGAACGGTTGGGCAATTCCAGTGTCCTGGGGCAACGATATAACCGCGGAGGGAGCCAGTACCCAAGGTCCAGCCGATCTCGTGATTACCATCTTTAACCAGACCACTCAGGCTATTGAGCTTAATGCCGGTATTTCCGGTCTTATCAGCACTTCACTACAGACAGTCAAACCCTTCGGTTATGCACAGATTGCGGGCCAGTCCTGGGAGCAGGAGGTAACGGTCCAAAGCTATACATCTGCAGCACTGTTCGCCTCAAAGGGATCTTTCACCTTGTCGACCGGCTCGGGGCAACTGATCTGGACAGGAAATTTATCTAACAACCTGAGCAACCAGCCAACTGAAGGCACGGGTATGGTTCCTGATTTTTCCCTAAGCGGAGATCTGACGGACAACGGATTCGCAATCGGCACGATCGGAAAAAGTACGTCCAGCTTCATAACTTTTTTTGACTTCTCGGTTTATCCGGCAGGTAATTAGCGTCTTTAAGCTGAGCCTGGTGAGATGAAGTAGAATCGCCTGGATGCACAGATAGACATAGGATCAGATCCATTGACTATCTGTGCCTATGGTGATAGAGGAAAAAGCTGCGCCGTTGGTTTTGATTTTAATTTCAAAACGCATGGTGCATGTGTTTGATAGGGTAGCTGTGTTGTCAGTATCCGGACATGGATCGGCAACTTCCGGAATAGGTTCCGACACAGTTACAACTTGGGATACAAAAAAGATTATCGGACATTGACGTCCTTTTTATATTCAAAGACTATGTCTGTCCTGACAATTGAAACGGGAAATGTTATTTCAATCGAACGGCAAGAGGATTCAGATGATTCTTTGCCAAGGGCGGCACTTAAAGAAGAATTTGCCCATTAACAATCAATTAGCAAACTTCCTTCTACCAGTGCTAATGATACTTTGCTTTATATAACGTAGAGCAGTGTTACGCCATGTTTAAGCCTGAGGTAATAGTGCTTTTCATATTTCTTACTACTGATGTAAATGTCTGCAACAGTTCCCTTTATCCCATCTGCACTCATAACACTGTCTCCAATCCTTAACCCCGTCCAGCTGATGCACAGTACATCGTTTGGGAAGATGTTTGCCCGCTGGACTTTTCCGCCTGCGGTCGGAACCTTTTTTTATGTGGGCTGCATTATCGGTGGGGTAAATGTCGGTGTTTATATTGGTATGTTCTCTGACTTGCAGGATGGACTGCCTTCGCCGTTATTCAGTATGCAGGGTTCCATTTCAATTTTCTGGATCGGTTCCAATGCGCTCGGAATACTTCATTGTGATTCCGATGTGTTTTTTCTGTAGCGTTGAACAGTACTTCTATATAGATTGCGGCGTTAACAGATGCGATTTTGTGTGGGTGCGCAAAATTTCCTCCTCGATGAGCTGTCTTTTGAATTGGTCCCAGCTGCCATGTCCGGTAAAGAGGGCGAGACTGTCGAGCACAAAGGGAGAGGGCGTACTGGTAATGTTTGTTAAGCCTAAAAAAGTTTGTATGGTAGCTTCGGACAGGTAGTTTCTATCTTTGTTAAAAATCTGTATTGAAATTTCCCTGCAGTTATCTATGCTGGGCGTTTCGATCCCACATGCATTTAATAGCTGTGTACGAAGGGCTGATTGGCTAAAATCGTGATCCATAATTAATTTTATGTGCGAACTTTTATATGCTCGTAAGTTTTATGCTCCTTATTTTGTATACCTAAATTGGGTTTTTATTATCATAGAGAACGACTATCTAATGTGATAATTTTGTTATATATTCCCATAAGTGCTACGCTTTTTGACAGATATCGCACACGCAAGGTTTTTTGGTTCGGTGCATGCCAGTATGTTGGAATGAATTTGTAGATTTGATCGCCACTATCCTAAATTTGGGGCATTTGTCATGGGAGAAAAAATATTGGTGGTTGATGATGATAAAATCTTGCTCGAATCGCTGGACAATATTTTAGTACATGAGCACTTCCACACGCGGAGGGTTGCAAAGGCGGAGGAAATTGAGCGTGTGGTTGAAGAGTTTAAGCCTGATCTGATTGTAATGGATATCCGTCTGGATACCGCCGATGGAAGGACCATATGTGATAAGTTGAAATCTGCATCCTCCACCTCGCATATTCCAATTGTGCTGCTGACTGGCCTGAGTTATGATGAGATTTCCCGCACTGATTGCTTGGCAGATGCGATTATTGGAAAGCCGTTTGAGAACGGATCATTATTGTATACGATAAACCAGTGCATGGAAAACGCCTGATTCATATACATTACGAATTGTAACCGGGAGTTTGTTTTTAATCTGCTTTTAGTGATATCTGTCCGAGACTCAGCTGATCCGGCAGGATTTTAGGTGTTTTTTACCAAACCATTTAGCTTTTTTTTATTAATCGCCCATAAGCCTTCTAAACTTTGAATATGGTACAATACTCTTATTAATAATCCGGACTACATCCCATTCAAGTGTGCCAGCGCGGCCGGTTGATCCACAGAAGCGGACCTGAAATCAGTCCCTCCATGTTGTAATGGAGATTTCAATAAAATCTCTTTCTACATTTAAGGTGGCCAAAAGTATCTTGAATTTTTCAATATACGTTTTTCAACGGTGCAAAACCCCGCATGTGTTTCTATCGCTTTCATTTTAGGCTTTATATCAATTACAAGCTACTGCAAATACTGATGCGTAGTTGGGATTCGCGATTTTATTTCCATTAAAATAAAGTGCCGGTCATGTAGACCGGCAGAAATTTAAATAATAATTTTATATGGCTTTCTTTACCTATATCATTGCAATTTCTTTTTAAGTGCTAACCGTGCCTGGTGGATACGCGTTTTCACAGTGCCCAGGGGTATTTAAAGTTCATCAGCGATTTCATGGTATTTATATCCTTCCACATACCTTACAAAGGCAGACGGTTAATCTTCGGTCAGTGCATTCAGCACATTCTGAATATCCTGCACTGCAAATTTGTGTTCTGCGCCGTTTCTTGCAGAACTTCCTGCTAGGTGTGCGCTGGTGATTTCTTCCCCTGTGGTGATAACTGAATTTTTCCCTGCGTTTTTGCGGTAATCGTTGATGAAGGTGTTGCGCATGGACAAATAACCAGTCTTTAAAATTCGAAACTTCCCGGAGCCGTCCTTGAACCTTAGGGCTTTGATCAGGGTATCCTGAACGAAGTCATTTACCTCCGCTGTATCCCATGCTAAATTAGGGAACGGGCCCTCTGTTGCTTGGAATAGCCTGCAACCATGTTCCTGAATGTCCTTTTAAATATAAATTGGTTTCTAGTTCTATAAAAAAAAGCAACTTTTCAAAACAGTTTGTATATCCCTATGTATTGGAAATCTTTTCAATGGGAGCAGTATACATCCGGAGCGCGCTCAGTAAATCACTTTTATAGGTATCGAAAGCTGGCGGTATAGTTGTAAAATGTTAAAAAACTGATCAGGTATGCCGAAAATCGAGAATTATACAATGGACAAAGTCGGGGAGGCTGAAAGATTCTTCATTGAAAACCATATCGACAGTAATTGGAAGAGATGATGGTAAACAGCACCAGACAGGCGTTGAGAATCATTAGGTCAAGATAAGGTATTTTCATTTATATGCATTTCTTTTTATAGATCTTAATTATCTGTCTTTTAGGTCGTTGCTATATTTTTTTTCTGTAGATGAAAAAATATCCTAGCAAAATAAATTTTCCGACACCCCCGATGCCCTCCTTCAGCTGTCTTTATAGTAATCAAACAAATATTCTTTCTGATGGAAAAGAACGCGAGAAAACTTTTACATAAATATCTTGCTGGCGAGTGTACGCCGGAAGAAGAGTCCATTATTGAAGATTGGTACCATCAACTTCCTTACGAAACCGAAGCACCGGGACATTTGTTTATCGAAATAAGTATGGAACAGGTTTGGACAGGCTTAAATCTTCCAAAAAAATGTAAAGTTAATAACAGCTGAAAATCTGTTCATCGCTGCGGCGATTACCGTACGACTTGGCTTGGGCCTTATTTGAAGCCCGGTCGCAATCTTTTTCCGTAAGCGCTAGCATGGACCTGAAAGATATTCTTCCTGGGAAATATAGCAGCCTTGTTAACATTGGCTGATGGTGCTGTAGTGAATCTGGACGATGCGAAGAATGGACGGATTGCCGGTCAAAACGGGATTGAGATCCGCTATTGGGATACCCGCTGAAACCGATGCCGATTGTTTGTTTGTCTGATAGGTCCATAATCACTGCCGAGAATAAGTTTATTGTTATGGCTCAGGGTTTTGGTATTGTTGAACTGATTAAAATCAGGGTGTCTTATGAATGTCGGCTCAGCTTGTTGATTGTGATATTCTCAAAATCCCTTTGTTCACTTCTGCTGAATGATCGAACCGCGCCAGATTTCACGGCCGTAATTTAGGCTCTTGTTGAAATTGTCCCTGCCTCGTCTTCCGTAACATGCGCCAACTGTCAGATCACCATTCATGCGCTGGTCTTTGAGTTTTTTAAGCTTGATATTGATCGATCCTGCAAATCTGGATGCGTTGTAGTTCGCTAGCGGTGTGATCACGATTTCAATCGAGCCAATTTCTGCTCCGTCCGTTGAAGATAAATTCTTGCCAATTGATCATCTGTTAAATACTCTATTCTATTGCCGGTCATGACGATGAACCTTATGTTTTCCACGGAGGAAAACATGATTGTTTCCCCGATACTGACTCCCGGCAAGCGGTCCAGTATTGCAAAGGCACTGTTTTCAGCCGCAGGATGCGCTTTTCAACATGCACAATTGTTTTGCCACAGACCAAGCAAAAATTGTAAGGCAATTTTTCAGGCCGCACTTATCTTAGAGGTGTATGCCGGCCCGTTCCACTAAAAGCTTGTAACCGGGCCGGCTTACGAGGAAATTCAAAATATTTACAAATGGCTATAGGTTAACGGTCTGCTCTCCGGCGGCGATACATTTGATAAATCTGTTCAGGCCCTGGAAATAATTCTTCTGATCATCGTAAAAACACATGTGGCTTCCATTGGGGCAAAAAAGGAAAGACCCATTTTTCACCTCTGAGGCCATCCACTTCATGTGCTCTGGGTCCATTGTGTCATAGCGCGCTCCGATTGTGAGTGTCGGCACTTTAATTTTGGGCAGATCTCCCTTCCGCTCCCAATTGATAAGCTTACCGCCAAGCCCGAATTCACTTGGTCCCTGCATAATGGTATAAAATGTCTGATTAAGCTTGCTTAACGACCGGGTCAGCGGTTCTGGCCATTCAGACAACCTACAAATATGTTTTGCATAGAAATTAGGCATCAATAATTCCATGTAACGGGGATTGGAAAAATCTTTTCTGGACTCAATTTCCCTGATTTCAGCGAGTGTTTTTGGTTCAATCTGTTTTGCCAGGACATTTTTTATGTAGTTATTGTAGTCCGATGCGCTCGATACCATGTCAGATATTATCAGTGCTTTTAGATTCTGTTGGTACTTGAGAGCATATTCAATAGCAACAATCCCGCCCCATGAGTGGCCGAAAAGAAAAAAATTGTCTTTGTTAAGCTTGAGTGCCTTCCTGACCTGTTCCACCTCTGCTACACTCCTGTTCAAATCATATACTGAGGTATCTTTTGGTACATCCGAGTTACCGGTGCCCAGCTGGTCATAATAGATAAATTCAATACCCTCTTTCGGAAAAAAACTTTCAAAGCACTCTAAATATTCGTGACTTGCACCGGGTCCCCCTGTCAGCAAAAGCACTTTGATCTTGGGGTTATTTCCTACCCTTTTCGTCCAGACCCTAAAAGTGCCTTTTATGGTTTTGACCGGTATAATCTTTATTCCCCCCGTTTGTAGCCCGGGACCGTTGCTAAAATACTGACCTGCTGCATATGTTTCTTCCTGGTGGCGGCATGACATCAAGATCGCCAGCATCGCACATAGGCAGGCAACTGCAAATATACTTTTTAATGCGCTGCTTGATTTTCTCAATATTTTCTTCACTGGTTTTGAGCACCGTTCGGAAAATGCCATTTTAGTTAAACGTTTAGGTATTATCATATATCCGTGATTTAAAAGGTTAATTTTTTTTGGTATATCTTCCACTCTCATTTTTCAGGACTTTCATGCCCAGTTGGCTAGCGTACTATATCCGGATTAAGGTTAAACACCTTCTTTACAGCGCTGATTTAATGGACAAAAATTGGGTTATAACCCGTATCATTAAAACTCCTGGTCATGGACCTGAACCGGGATTCTTACTATTGGGAGATAAGGGAACGCTCATGATAATTTTTAAAACAAAAATAGGAACAAGAGAGAAACCGGTCAAGCTGGCCAGTTCTGGTCTCCCTCATCTTTCGTAATTCCTATTGGATCACTAACCATGCGAGGTAATGTCCCGGACTCCAAAATAGAAAACAACACCAGTGTTTATACTCTTCATCTACAGGTGATTGCTATTTACTGAAAAGATATCTTAATGTAGAACGTTTTGGTTATTGTATACATAATAGAACCCGGCTTGTAAAATGCATAAAAATATACTACGCTAAAGTATTGCTCTTGAGCGGTAAGAGTTTACCTCTTATTTTCCCTTTTCTTTTTGTCCTCATGTAATTCTAACATACTAGTTATACGCTTTTGCTTATAAATCTGTTTTTTTGCGAATTGTAGATGTTCTACCACTTCATTAAATTCATTAAATGTTAAAATTAACTGATTCTCCGCCTCAACGTACCAATTGTTAAATTCGTTTCTTCTGTTCTTGGCTAACTCGTTCATGCGTGCATCACGGGCCTGCCTATCAATAGTACTATTTCCAGAAATCCCATCTAAAACAACTTTATTCCTAACCTGAAAAGTTCTATGCAAGTCCTCAGAATGCATTTTTTTTCCATTTCTAAGGTCATTGTTCAGCTCAGGAGGGAATAATGCAGTTAATTCACGTAATATGTTTTGAGAGAAGACTGAAAACTTAAGGGCATTTTCAGGGTCGCCACTTCCACCAAATGCAGTCCTAAATTCCCTCTCCTCCCTATATTTAGCAAATGACTTAGAGGCATTGTCTAAAAATATTATTTTAGATTTTGCGGTCCTTAGGTCTCCTTTGAAATATATGCCAGATGGATCTCCCTCGCAAACGGAAATATATTTATTAAATATTTCAATAGCTTTGCCAATCAATCCAGAGACATTATTGAATATATCCGCGCCTTTTCCGTTGTCATTGCTATTGGTATGATCGTTTCCCATGTTTTTTTCTTAAAATATTTCTAGCTCGTCTGGCCACAATAGTGTACCATAATTAGGTTCCAAAACTGGTAAAAAATATCAGTTCTTTATATACCCGAAAGGGGGGAGATATACAACTAAGTTGGGTATGTTTTCTGTCAGCACTTGCCAGAATCCGTGAGGCTGTTCAGAGAATTTGGAAAAAAGTTGGGGTTGCACTACTGACTAAATCTTTAAATATATAATTGTTTTATAAATAAATATTTAAATGAAATAGACTCGTCCATACTTTTGATGAGATTACCTCAAAGATGTTTAATAATTGTGAAATTTTCTTAAGGAAACCAAGAACGCTAAACCGTCCGGGTTCAAGTTTGCAGAACATATTTTGCAAATCTTGAAGAACGGATCAATAACTGTAACAATACCTCGGGCCACTTATATCAATCAGGCGGTCCACCCAGGCAAGCCAAGGAATATGGGATATGTCCACCGAAAGAAACCCGGAGGAAATTGGAAAAACCGTTTTTATTTTCCGGTCAGCTAAAAGTGCGCCAGGGCAGCTTAGCGGATTTCCTAAGTCATTAAGCCGCCATAAAATCATTTGTAGTCGATCAGAAACTGTGCGAACACGGTGTTGTTATTGGTACTGATGACCTTGGGACTTTGCATTGTTAGTCTCACTTAAAGATGCCGACTTGACTATATCAAAAATACAGATCTTCAAGCCCTAATTTTTTGATCCGCATACTGATTGCTGATCTCGATCGCCCAAAATGCAGGGAAAGATCGCCCGGGCTGTACCCGTCAGCATACATAGTGGTGAGCTCATTATCCAGCTCCACTGTCCAGGTTTGGTTTGCTGCATGCGTAATTTTCCCAACACTGTTTGATTTTATGTCTGTACGCTTTTTCGGATGGGCCGTTTTTGGTTTAGAGGTATTCTGCAGCTGCTTAGGGGTTGCGATCAGGTATATTTTGGGAGAGGCCGGGAAGTGTTTTGGAACCAGTGATTCGGGTATGTACAGACCGTTTTTTGCCCTTGTAATGGCGACGTACAAAAGGTTGATCTCTTCATTCATCCGGGCAAATTGCCCGGGCTGGGCATTTTTGTCTTCTCTGAGCCTCCGTATTTTTTCCTCAGTTACGAAATCATCTGCCAAGAGCACCGCATCATACTCCATTCCCTTGCAGCGGTGAACGGTGGAAAATACGATTTCGGCCTTTGCTTTTTCATCCTGAGGTACATGTTTTTCCTTGATGGCTTTGATCATACCGGGAATACTGTTGCCATACAGGCGCACCACTTCGATCATCATCGACAGCCCCGCGTCAGCAGTCTGTTCAACGTATGTTTCCAGATCCTCCAGATCCCGCATCGATCGGATGAGCGGATCCCTGATCTGATCATGGTTTGCATTATATAAGCTCAAAATGTCATATAGCGAAGCGCCCTCATCGGCATAGGTGTAGGAGTTTATGTTTCCCTCGAAATAGATATGTTTGATGTTTTTTCGCTCGGTCACATATTCAATGGCTTTTATCAGTAGGCCAAGGTTTGTCCGCGCGATCACCGCATTGGTTTTGATCTTTGTTTCCCTACCTTTGCCCAGGATGGTCATGGGGCGATGGGGTTCCAGCAGGTTTTTCAGTCTGAGGGTTTCCATGGCGAGGTTGGCAATATCCTGTCCAAAGCGGAAACTCATAGAGAGGTGGTAGGTTTTGAAGTTTGCTTTTTCCAGGGAATTTACGGCATAGCGCCAGCCATAAATCTGTTGATGGGTATCGCCTACGATAACTTTGGTAGCTCTTTGGTTTAAAAAGATGTCGAGCATTGCGGGGGAGGCATCCTGAGCTTCATCAAAAAGAATGTAATCAAAGCCAAGATTCGGTTGTTTGAGTTGGAATTTCTTTAAATAAAAATCATGGGTGGTTTCGATTTCTCCTTTATCCATTTTTCCAAGGAAGACCCGAGTCTGGTTGACGATGAAGTCATAAGCGCTAATTACGAAATTTTTAGCCTCATCATTCTCTAAAAGATTTATATAATCTAAATTTTGAACTTTTTTTTGATCACTGTTACAGAAATAAGAGCTGAGTTTAAGGATATGGCTGGCAAGGAGAAGTTCGCTGTGTTTTTCGCCAGTGCTCTGTAACTTGAGCATGCTGACGATTTCATCTGTGGTGTAATCACTGTTTTTTACCTGGTAATTGCTCTTCATGACCACATGGCGAAAGGCAAGGGAATGGGCCGTCTCTACGGTCACGTTATGGAGTCCTTTGTTGATGAATTTATTTGCAGCCTCGGTTTTTACGGCTTTGTTAAAAGCCAGGTACAAGATCCGGCTGCCCGGTGGCCTGGTTGCAGCATATTCAATGATGGTAGTTGTTTTTCCCGAACCTGCTACAGCGTTTATTTTTATATTACCGGTGGAGTTTATGATCTCTTTCTGCTGCTTAGTCAATTCCATCTCTCAAAGGATAATATCTTTTAACGCTGTTTAAAATGCAAGAATACAAATTTTAAGGGATTTATCATTCCTTGTCTGATTGCTTTATAGAATTGACAATAGGTACAAGTGCATCAAACCAGAAGCGTGCTGCACTTAAGATATGTATACACATTTAATATTATTGCTCAAAAATTGCGGGAAAATTTACTTTAGTTTAAAAAAATGATATTGGGGCCGGCCTCAAATTTAATTAATAAAAATAATAACAGTTTTGTTGATTGATTATAGCATCCATTTGCTGGCTTGTACGTGAATGGGGGATGGCTTTTGCTCAATAAACTGCTTTTTGAATTGATCCCAACTCTTGTTTCCGGTAAACCTGGCCAGGCTATCAAGTACAAATTGGGACGGATCAGCTATATCTTGGATCAGGCCGAAAAATCTTTGTGCGTTTTTTTTGGAAAGGTAGTTTTTTTCTTTATTAAAAATCTGTACGGAAATTTCTTTGCAATTCTCCGGTATGATAGTTCTAATCCCACAAGCGGTTAATAGCTGCGCCTGCAGGGCGGATTGATGGAAACTATATTCCTTCATAAATATTAGATGTTAGGCTGTTGGTTAGCGTTTATTACGAATGAGTATTTCTAAATTGCGGTTTTGTTAAGGAGTACTGAGCACTTGATTGTGACAAATTCCTTATATATTCCGATAAGGGCTGAGGTTGTTGCTCGGAACAGCTGATCCTTGTTTGTTTAACAATAGGCCTTTCAGGATCTTGGAAAGAATGTGTAGATTTGAGAATCACCATCCTTATTGGTGAAGTCGTTAATCATGGAAAAGAAAATATTGGTCGTTGAGGATGATAAGTTCCTGCTTTCTGCGCTGGATAATTTTTTGAGACATGAGCATTTTCTCACGCGTGCGGTTGCGAAAGCGCAGGAGGTTGCAAGTGCGGTTGAAGAATTTAATCCTGACCTGATTGTAATGGATATCCGTCTTGACACCGCGGATGGAAGAACCATCTGTGATAAGTTAAAATCGGAGGTTGAAACGTCACATATTCCCATTGTGCTGATGACCGGCCTGAACTATGATGAGATCGCCCTTATCGATTGCCAGGCAGACGCCGTTATTGGCAAGCCATACGATAACAGTTCGCTGTTGCAAGTTATTAACCAGTGCCTGAAGATAGTCGAAACTTAAATCTGTTGTCTTGTTTCCTGCCGTTCATCTGGTATTTGACAGCGCTACATCGTGCCCTGCGCTAATTTAAGGTATCCTTTCACTATGCATCTTAACACATCACTTGTAGGGAAAACTCAGCCCGATGGTATGATAAAATATGTTCATCTAGAGGATATCGCGATCATGATCCGAATCCCTACTTTTCTTCATGGTGTATTGTATTATTCTTTTTCCCTATTTGTGTTGTTGATGGTGCCTTTTTCATACCTTTTCTCTCCCCTTTCATCATCATGTACGATGAGGGAACGGGGCGCGGCAGATGATGGATTGCTTCCGGTGCCGGAGGTTTTAAGTGTAGAAAGCATTTCGTTGTTGTTATCTTTTAAAGGCTGGTCGGCCTGGGTGTTCCCCAATGCGGCCTGGGCCAATCGTTCCTGATCTGTAAGATTTTCTTTTTGTTGCTGATCTTTGTTTTTGTTGTCTTCCAAAATCTTTTTTTATATTAGATCAACACCGAAAATAGGTCAATAGTTTGTTATAAGAGTTAACCCCGTATGTAACAAAAACCACCTGACGGATTAATCATATGACGATCATTCTGGTCTCTGTTTTTTTGAGTAGGAGTATGGCCACTTATGGTCTACAGTGAAGATATTGTGATGAACAGGCCTTGTGATAACCGTTCTGGCTATCCTTTATCCATCATTAAATCAGCTATCCGTATTGTATGAAATGTTTAACATTTCTGATTAGCATAATTTTTCCATTATGTATTATTTGCCCTAGAAAACTGCTTTTAATTGTGCATACAATTTTATTCCAAAGGGTTGTAACTTAATATCTACATATATTTTATTTACTAAAAATTTTAGTATAATTTTGGTCTGCATTAAGGCAATGGGTTTATGATCAGGTCGTTTGAGAAAAGAGCAGAACAGAAGATTTCGGGGTTCCAGTCCCCCGCGGCAGACTATCTGGAAGGAAGGCTGGACCTTGCGGAAAAGCTTGTTGTGGATCTGCATTCTACGTTTTATTTTCAGATGCAGGGCGGTGCGATGATGTCTTACGGCATATCTAACGGTGACCTTCTAGTTATTGACCGCTCATTACAGCCTGATCACGGGGCATTTGTCGTTGCATTTATTTCCGGGAGTTTTAGCTGTAGACTGTTTATGAAAGAGGGCGGTTCTTACCTGCTAAAGAATGATGGCGGTTCGGTCTGCGAAACAGAATTTGGTACGCTGCAGGTCTGGGGTGTGGTCACCTCGGTATGCAGGAACGTATTGCCACAAACGTTAAGGAAAGGGAGGTATAAGGATGTTTGCACTTTGTGACTGTAATAATTTTTATGCCTCGGCCGAAAGGCTTTTCCGGCCTGAACTCAATGGAAAGCCTGTTGTTGTGTTGAGCAACAATGACGGTTGTGTCATTGCGAGGAGTGAGGAGGCGAAAGTATGCGGGATTAAGATGGGGGATCCTGAGTTTTTGGTGAGGGACCTGATCAAAAAGTTTGATATCCATGTTTTTTCGAGCAATTATGTGCTTTATGGGGATATGAGCGAAAGGGTGATGCATAACCTTGGCCGGTGGTTTCCGCGGCTCGATGTGTACAGTATAGATGAAGCATTTGGCTGGCTCGGGGGTATCGGTGACCTGGAAAATTATACACCTTATATCAGGAGTTCTGTTATCCATAACACAGGCATCCCGGTATCGATCGGGGTCGCACCGACCAAGACCCTCGCAAAACTTGCCAATAAACTCTCGAAAAAGGCTGGCGGGGTAATGGTACTGGATACCGATGAAAAGATCAGTGCGGCAGTCAATGATTTTCCTGTCCATGACCTTTGGGGGGTAGGCCGCCAGTATTATAAAAAGTTTGAGGAGTTGAATATCTCTACCGTAGGGCAGCTTCGGGAAATGCCGGAGATGTGGTTCAAGCAGCACATGACCATTATGGGCCAACGTATGTGGAATGAACTCTGGGGAAGGCCGGCGATCCCGCTGGATGCGGTCAGGGAAGTTAAAAAGGGGATCACCGTGAGCAGGTCTTTCCGGAATTACATTGAGCATCCCGATATCCTGTCGGAAGCCCTGACATTATATGCAAGCAGGCTGGCTGAAAAACTCCGGGCGGAAAAGCTGCGTTGTTTATATCTGCAGGTATTTCTCTATACGAATAAAAACAGGGAAGACCATCCACAGCATTTTCCCAGCCATACCCATAAGCTGCTGATCGCAAGTAACAGTACCACTGATCTGGTCAGTATCGCGGTGCGCGTATCCGCAATGCTTTTTAAATTCGGGGTAAAATATAGAAAGGCCGGGGTGATCGCCAGTGGCCTTGTACCGGAAAGTGAACTACAGCTGAATGCATTCGCTCCCCATGACCATGGAAAGAAAGATGTGGTTTCCGGCGTGCTGGACAAGCTCAACCTTGCTTATGGCAGGGGAACATTGAGGATGGCCACGGAGGGTTTTGAGAAAAAGTGGCGGTTGAAACATGAATATTTATCCAAAGGCTACACCACCAGGTGGGCCGACATTATAAAGGTTGTCTAGTTAACGATAAGAAATAAAGATATGTGCGGAAGAACACTGATCGGGGAAAGTCTGGCAATGGCTGCAAAAGCAGGCCTGTTGCTAGGGGGAAATGCCAGGGAAAAGGACACTAACCGTCCCCCTGGAACGGAAATGCCGGTGATCCTGGATGCAAGGCCGGGAAGGCTGCATTACGTCAAATGGGGCCTGATCCCTTCCGGGGCCAAGGAGGTGCCTAAATTTTCTACCACCTATTGCAGGATAGAAACGATGCATAGCCTGCCTACCTACCGTCCTCTGATCGGCCGTAGGCACTGCGTTTTTGTGGTGGAGGGTTTTTATGAGTGGGACCGTAACGGAAGTAGCAAACAGCCTTATTACTTTGAAAGGAGTGATGGTGGTATCCTGTTATTGGCCGGCTTTTGGGACAGTTGGAAAGATCCGAGCACGGGGATTGTGATACCTTCCTGTACGATGATTATGCAAAAGGCCAATGATTATGTGGGTAAGATCCATGACCGGATGCCCTGTATCCTTTCGCAGGCTGAAAGTGCCATCTGGTTAGACCGTGAACTTCCTGTTGAACTGCGGTTAAAGGCCCTTCATCCGGTTGATAACACATTGTTAAAAGGCTGGCAGGTGGATCCAAAAATAAATAACGCCAGGAACAAGGATGAGAACAACAGCAATCCTTCCGGGCCCGACCTGACGCTGTTCGATTAGTTTGAGCATTGGTAGGGTGTAGCCTGCTAGTTTTGTCCGCCGGTTGTTTTCTGGTTATTTTTCTCAATAATCCAAACCCGATTAATTACAGATCGGGGTTTCAGAGGCTTGATAGAAGACATAGCAACATGACAATGCTTAACAAGAATATGCTAAAGCCTATTTTAATAGCTGTAATATAACCGATCAGTCTGCGGCATTCTGAATTACAGAATAGGTATTCCTCTTCCCATTTTTCCATATGGTTTTTAGTTATTCTGCCTGCCTGAGGCTTATTTTCGGCGATGGTCTGTTCAATGGTTGAGTTTAACGGAGTAATTTTTTTAACTTCATTCCTTTGGGCTTGCTTCTTTTTCAATAATGGGATACCTACCAGGATATTGTTGCGTTGTTTTGTTTTGGTCCCGGTTTTAATGTTCCGGACGGGTTCATCGCAGACTTTGCTAAGGGCTGCACCCCGGGTTGATAGATCACGGATGATGACATCGGGCAGCTCCGCTGCCGTTTCACCTTTGCGGTCGGTATTTACTTGTTTCATTGTGTAGATAGGGAATATAGCCCTGGGTATTTGTCAATGGTCATTGTGTTCGATGCCTTTTGCTTCTTTTTTGGCTGTGCCGGGATTTGGTTAGTATGGATATCCCCGCCCTCAGGCGGGGATATTTGAAATAGGGAAGGTGGTTATCAAGCTTTTTTCAGGTCATTGATCATGACGCCGGGCTTTTTTTCTCCAGAAGTATATGCACTGGCACTCCGCCAAGCCAGGTTTCCAGTACCGGAATATTCCGCATTTTCATGAATTGCTCCGTTGGAGTGGTCAATGAGAGGGGATCCTGTTCGAGGATCACGAAATCGGCGTAGTAGCCTTCGTCGAGAGATCCTACCCATTGATCGGCGTAACATTGCCATGCTGCGTCATAGGTCACTGCCACGAGGGCCTGTTCTGGGGTAATGCATTCGGCAGGATTCAATACTGCGCCGTCTGCAGTGGTCTCTTCCATGATCCTTGTAATGGATTGTTCCATCATCCTTAACGGGCCTAGTGGGCTTACTTCGTTGTCACTGTGCAGGGTAATCCTCATCCCGGCTGAAAGTGCTGAACCGCAAAGGTCAAGCATCTGGGCTTTTGTGTCGCCGAATATCACTTTGCTGAATGCGTAGCCCCAGTATCCTACGTGTCCGATAAGGAAACTTGGTGAGACGCCCATGTTGTACATTGCTGAAATCTGGTCTGTTGTCAGAAGTGAGCAGTGTTCTATCCGGTTGCGCATCTCGGTCACACTTTTCTGGGCAAGCGCTGCCTGGTAGGCTTCTATTGCGTATGTTACCGCCTGGTCGCCATTTGCATGGATCATCAGGGGCCAGCCCTTTTGAGATACAGCGCTGATCAAAGTCTTATAGTCTTGGGGAAGGGTACCACTAGGGGTGGTTGGGTCCGGAAAGTTGAATATCCCGGTGTTATGAGCAGGTTTGCACAGATAGGGCGTACTCTGGTAGCCGGTGAGGCCTTGGTTTGAGCCATCGGAAACAACTTTTACATGTCCATTGTACACAGGTGTGTATTTGCTTGTATCGGGATATGATTTTAGGTTCGCTACATCTTCAGTAGTGGAACACAGTAATGCACCGCCGATCCGTACCCGTTCGTGATTACTGCTCAGGTATTGGAGCAAAATCTTTTCAAAATTGGTGTTCAGACCGGCATCGTACATAAAGGTCGCTCCCCTTTGGTTCGCCAGTTTAAAAAGTTCGGTAAGATAGCTATCGATGTTCGCGGCCATTGCCGTCACCTGCTCCTTGATTACGGTGAGCGCTGGTGTCATCATCGGGCTTTCCTGAAGCTGGCCCCTGGTTTTAACGATGTATAAATCAACATGTTTATACTCGCTTTGCACATCGGGACTGTTCTCAAAAACAAGCCGTAATGCGCGGGTATTTAAATAAAGCGTATGCATGGAAGCGCTCAGCAGCATTACTGGAATATCTTCTATGATACCGTCAAGTACTCTGTTGTCGATGGTAATAAGTTCCTCCTTTCCCTTACTGTTGGTTATAAAAGGCATTAGGGAGGGGTCCAGACCTTTTCCGAGGATAACATAATTTAAATCAACGGGAATGTTGGCGTTTATGATTTTTCCTACAGAACCCAGGTTGTATGTTCCGAGTAGATCCTGACCACTGAAAGGGCCTACATCTGCCCATTCTGTCATCATCGCGGTTGGGACGATGTGCACGTGCGGTTCAATAAGGCCGGGAAGCAGGGTTTGTGTTCCGGTCAGTTCCTTGGTCTTGTAGCCGGGATAGTTCTGGTTCATATAGGCTGTTACAGCCGCCTGGGTGCCATTGACAACCACGTTTCCATCGGCTATCCCGATAGCTTCTACCGTATTGGTTGACCCGCCGGTCATCGGACGGATGGTGCCGCCGCTGATCAGTAGGGTTTGTGGCTGCTGTGGTGTTTTCTGATTTGGACCGGGCTTCATTTTTGCGAGGTTTTCCGGGCTGAAAAGGTCTTCTTTGAGAACTTCTAAAACCGGGTTGTTGCAGGCGCAGTGTGTGCAGCCATGATGGTATTGATGTTGATTTTCCATTGGTTGAGTAAGGGTTAATGATGAGTTTGCTGTATTTCCGAAAATACGTGATTTTATTTGTGTGCTGTCTTTTTTTGTATTTGTGTAACGCGTGTTGATGTGTTTATTGGTGAGGTGTTGTGAACAGTTTTGCTTGGATATTTTTGTGTAAGTGTTTGATTATTTTGTTTTTATGTCTTTTGATAAACTATTCATAAGTATTCATTATTGTAGTCTTATCGATGATCTTTTCATTCATTCACTAAAAACCCATCTGGGGTAGATTTCTTGAAAGCTGATATCTTCTCCATAACATCTGTGAAAAAACATTGGATATGTAGCATGTGTACATCGAAAGATAATTAATGGTATAATAGAAAATAGTTTTATATACTTAGAACTTCTATGTATATTCGCTTTATGGTAGAGCTGAACAAGGATTTTATGGCCAGTGCACTTACTCCTTTGATCCTGATCATATTGAGACGGCAGGAAAGTTATGGTTATCAGATTATCCAGGATCTGAAAGAAAAAACCGGTGGGGAACTCAATGTTGCTGAAGGAACACTTTACCCGGTGCTGAAGAAAATGGAATCAAAAGAGTGGATAGCGGGAGAGTGGAAAAAAATGGATTCCGGGAGGGCACGGAGGTACTATGTTTTAACCGGTAAAGGCAGACAGGAACTCGAAGAGCAATATTCACAACTGAACTTTATTAACGACTTAATCAACAAATTATGGAATCTTCCAATTTCAACCTCGACCAGGCCATTCTCGCTTACATAGGTCTGATTAAAACCCAGGGAAGCCTAACAGGCTCGGATGCTGATGAACTGACGGTCCATCTTTATGATTCAACAGAAACGCTGGTTAAAACTGGCCTGTCTGAGCAGGAGGCTTTTATGATCGCCTGCAAACGTATCGGTAATGTTGATCTGCTTGCAGACGAATATGGTAAAGTGAACATGTCTTTGAAGCACAATAAAATCTGGGCTTATCTCCTTATTGGATTCAATATGTTCTATGGAATCCCGTCGGTGGTACTTGCGCTTATCTCATTATTTTATTGGGTAATTTTCAGGTATTTTCAAACGTCAACTGTAGCGGTGTTGATTATTGTTGCATTTCATATTCTGTTTATAACAGGTATTTTTAGGCTGCTAAAGTTTAAGCGTCAGATATCGAGTTTTATTGAAAATAAGGTAGCTGAAAGTCCAATATCTTGGATTGCATTATCTTTTCTGCCAACAGCTATCAGTATGTTTGGTATACGGGCCCTAAATAAAATGATTTCTGGGCAATCGGTGAAATATCTTGTACAGCTGTTCGAAAGTAATCTGGTAGAATTCAGTTTTTACCTAGCGGCGATGAGCATACCTATGGTTGCTTTAAGCCTGATCTTCAGCATTAACAGAACAGGTGAATTTAAGGTCAAAAGTTTATTTGATAAACCATCGATTTTGTTTTTGTTGATGTTCGGTTTTGTTGTGGAACTTCTGTCGGCATCTACCAGGATGCTGCAAGCTCATAATATCGTTTTACAGGCAGTACTCTTTGGCCTCTTCTACTTTGCGGCGTCTTTTCTGCTCGCTTACTACAACAGGACTTCAAGTGCTGCGCGTGCAATTTTGATTTTTACTTCAATTGGTTTTTTCCTGGAACTTACTGTAGGAATCATGGCCGATATGGAGCGGGTAAATAGATTTTACACTCCTTTTTTTGTTACAGCCCTGTTAGCTAATGTTAGTATTGGATATCTCTTAGGATTATGGATTTTTAACAGAAGTAAACCTACTCAATGCTGAAAAAAAGTATCTCATGGGTTTTTCTTGGGGTGCTTAATCAAGTATTCAAAAACTGTATCGATATTTTATTAATATTGCCACGATATTGAATTTTATGAAAAACTTTTTTTATGCCCTTACATTGGGTGCCGTCCTGTTGCTATTTCCGGTTGTTTCTTTCGCACATAAGCAAAGACTTAAGTCTGTCAAAATCGAATGGGAGGATTCGGTACGGAGACATTTGTTGCGGTCAGCTGCACTGACTTTAATAACCAGTTTAAAAACTCAAAACAGACCAGGTTAGTTAGGGATAAATCTGAATTGGGTGCATTTGAAAAATCTACAAAAGTATTTTTGAAGAGTACCGGAACAAATGGAATCAATGTCCGGGGAAAGATTACTTTTGTTTACCGGACTGTACGGGTCAAATATTGCTTTGACCAATTTGGAATCTTTTACGGGAAAGGAGAATATTATAATGATAAAGAACTCATGGAGCTTATTTTAAAGCGTCTTGCTCATAAGTGATACTAATGGGCGATCTTTGTTTGAGCTATTACCATCTTGACATCGTTGTCCTATTCAAAAAGAATATTTAATTGAACCATCTGTTTTTAGCTTTTGCCAATCTGAGTGGTATGGGGCAGTAAGTTGTTGTTTTGAATAGACTCTATTAACAATCTCTAAATTAACAATCTATCTCAATGAAAACAGTTATCGCTTTTTTAATATTATGTGTATTCTTTGAAAAAATATCTGCTCAGGATGTCTACACGACTCAGATCAAAATAGAGTTTTCTTTACAAGGGGCAATTGATGGAGAAATTTTTTATCTGAATACTGTGGAAAGATATAAAATGGATTCCGCCACTGTTAATATGGGGCAACTGCTCTTCCATTATAAAGGTGAGCCGGACGGGCTGATCATTCAAAGGGCAAGAGATAATATGGATGTAGCTGTTTTTTGGTCGGATGATAAAGATATAAGAGTCATGGGATCTATCGATGATATCACCCATATCGATGTAGTTGGATCCAAAATTAATGATAAGCTTCTTTTGATGAAGCCGGTAATAAACGCGCTAATGTCCCAAAGAAATAATGCTCATCTCAGTGGAAATAATCATCTAGCGGATACGCTCACTCAAAAATCCATGACGTTTATCTGTCAGAAATAAAAGCTAACCCAAAATCATATTATGGACTTCTAATACTCTTTTATGCGGTAGCTGGGAAATTTGTTGCTGCTCCGGAAGCGGCTTCTTTAACTCAGTTTTTCGGACCTCAGCTGAGCTCAACGAAACTTGGACTTAATTTATTGAAATTGATAAAACCCGATAACACAGTTGCTGTAGGTGCAATGGCACCGGTATTTAGCGAGCTTAATGAAAAAGGAAAACGTATTTATCTGCAGGATTACAAGGGTAAGTTTGTACTGCTTGAATTCTGGGCCTCATGGTGTGGTCCTTGTTTGATTGAAAACCCGAATCTGGTTAAATTATACCTTAAGTACAGTGGTAAGCCGTTTGAAGTTCTTGGTATCTCTCTGGACAATGATAAGAAAGCCTGGTTGGAAGCTATCCATTCACAGGGACTGCTATGGCCCCAGTTGTCTGATTTAAAGGGTCAGCGTAATGAAATTGGACAGTTATACCTGGTGACTTCGGTTCCCCAAAATGTTTTGATAGATCCTGAGGGGAGAATAGTTGCGTTAAATTTATCTGCCGGGGATTTGGATCGCTTTCTCGGAACTGAGCTTGAAAAAAATAACTTTTTAAAACATTAAAATTTACTTTGGATATTTATTTTTCCGCTTTCACATAGAATAATAATATGTTCCCATAATTTTTTAATTAGATGTTTATTTGACCCTGTAATTGGCTTGAAAGGGGCTCTTTCATTTATTGGCGCAGATCTCAATGTAGTTCTTGCCAAAAATACTTTGTTCCATCCTACGAAAAATTCTGCATTTGTTCTTGGGACTATAACAGCATAATGTCAAGAGGGTTTAGGACTTTTTATAGCTCACTTCTAAATTCGCCAATATAGCTAAGTCCGTTGTAGTCTTTTTTGTATGGCTCTTTTATTATTATTGATGAATCTGTTATGTAAAAAGCAGCGTTTGCGGTTGTGATACCCAGTTTCTGTGAGGCTTTTTCTGCCTCTGAAATACTGCTGTTATCTATGGGTACTTTTTTTTCCAATACTTCCTTTACCGTGACCTGTTTTTCAAATATTGGCAAGATCCCGATCATATCTTCATCATACTCCTCATCAAGCCCGATATCCCTCCCCAATTGACTGATTTCATCTTCCTGGTCAAAATAATTAAAGTAGGTCTGTTCATCTGCGGCCGTATTTCCCAGCCATAGATGGATTTTTTTCATTCTTTCCGTTGGGCTTATGTACATTAATTATCTTCTTTTTCAATTTTAATGATTTATCTGGAAATATACAAGACTGGGGCAAAGGCTTGTAATAGGAAAGCAGGTTTAAATGTATCTAGAGTTGGATTCGTGGTTGTTGAATATATTAAATTAAGTTCTTGGGAATCAATATGGTTGCATGGAGATGTTGCGTTGTTTTTTTGCAGGTATTGATAAAAAAAACCTTGCCAACTGAACTGGCAAGGTTTAATTAGTGTTCCCGACGAGATTCGAACTCATATCAACTGAACCGGAATCAGTAATTCTATCCATTGAACTACGGGAACGCTTAGGGCTGCAAATATAGGATTTGAAAACTTATTTTTTTTGCATTTTGAATAAAAAAATGCACTTATCTTCTATTTGTTGCTATCTGCTAAAGTTTCCCAGGTTTTATGATTCCCGATATAATGTAGGCTCGGTTTTATTTACTGAGATCCTGGGCTGAGTCTTTGGCGATATAGTCCAGGCAGCACCGTATCAGTTGGTTTAGCGTATTAAAATGGCTATGGGCTCACTTCTAGCTCATTTCCGGCCCAATTTGGGCTATTTCAGTTCAAAAATTCCATTTTTTTTGATTCATAGATACGTTTGGACCATGAAACCTTTATAACAGGTTTCAAAGCTAATATGATTTCTACAAAAGAGCTATCTTTCCTTTTACAGTCAGCGGTTAAAGCCGGAGCGGAGAAATGTTTCCGTGATGGTGGGCTATTGAAGCAAAAGCTTTCCTTATCGGAGGCTTATGCAATCTATGGCAGAACCAATGTAGACAGGTGGATCACCGAAAATCTCATTGTCACCAGTTTTGGTGCTGGTGGGGTTTTGAGGAAATCCATTTCTAGAAGTGAGCTGGAGGCGGTTGCCTTTAAGAGCAACAGAATCAGTTATCTGCCCGTGGCAGAACGTTAGGGTGCCTTTTGGCATCTGTTCTTTGACATACTGGAACGAAGCATTATTCCGCGAGGAGCGGAAAATCCTGCGAAGTTGAGATCATATCAATATGGCGAAAGCGCAGGGGCAGGCGAGGGCCCGGTCCGTACGGACTGACGCGAGTAGTTCCGATCCACCGAAGACTTGTTTTGTGTTTAGTTTAGGTAATTAAGGGGCCATGTGGCCCCTTTTTTTGTGGATTTTTTTATGGAAATACAGATCAACATGTATACGCTGGAAAAGTTGCTTGCAGAAGCGGCAGAGATGGGGGCAAGGGACGCGCTTTCAAGAATTGGCAAGTTAAGGCCTTATCTAAAAAAGGCGGAAGCTTTCAGGTTATATGGAAGAAGAAATGTGGAGCACTGGATTGCTCGGGGGCTCGTCACGGCCCGTAAGGATGGGGACCATTCAGCTTCATGGCGTATAGAGTGGCTGGAAATAGAGGCGGTGTGCAAGGCTAAAAATCTTATCCGTTATTTTTAGAGGGTAGTTATGATATCCTTGGGCGGCTTCTGCTTTTTATACACGCAAGATGTCTTTTTGTCCGACGAAAATCCCTGCGGTATTTTCTCCTGGTCAAAAAGCCCCTTGCCCAGCTGACTGGCCTTGCGCTGCGCTTAAGGCCACCAACAGGGGCTAGAAAACTCGCGGCTCGTTTTCTTTTTTTAAGTGATTTGAAAAGTGATGAATAAAAGTCAGTTGGGAAGACCACCTATGGTCTGCGGAAAGCGCGATAAAAAGATTGATGTGCGTTTTACAGGTGATGAGTTTGAGCTTATTTTAAAGCTAGAGAAAACATTGGGGATCTCCAAGGCTGATCTGATCAGAAATAGGACATTGACAGGCTCAGACCGTGTTATTGTAAATGCGGAGCAATTGATCGGTTCGCTTGATCTTTTGGGGACTGAAATGGGAAGGGCGGGAAACAATATTAATCAATTGGCCAAATATGCAAATGGGCTCAATAGGCAGGGTATCCTTTCAGTTGTTGTTGCTGAGCGTTACAATATATTGCTGGGAAACTATCTGGAGCTACAAAAACGGTTGGAGATGCTGCTGCGCAAGATGATCAGGTTGGCTGGTAAGTAGATGGAAGATTTTATAACTAAAAATCCGCGGTTAACTGTTTTTTTGAATTTCACTTTCATCGTTTTGTTTAAGCGAAGTAGATACTCAAGTAATTGGTCATACAGATATGCAGTTAACATGTAATTTATTTAGCAGGATTCATTGCTCATCAGCTATGTGGTTATTTGAGTGGCTTTGTTACTTTATAGCTGGTCATTGGGTTACTTGGCAATGCAGTTATCACTGGAACTTTGTCGCTGCCTTTCTCGTGAGCTGGTTATACTATTAGGGAAATGTCAATGGATCTTTATAGCCGCTGAACTTTGTAACTGAATAGCCTGGTATATGATTGTAAAGATACTTTCTTCTTCCGCCAGTTTTTCGGGTGTGGATTACAATACGGACAAGGTGGAGCAGGGAAAGGGGGAATTGGTGAATGTTTCCAACTTTGGTGCGCTTGAGTTTCTTTCTGAGCTAAGGCCATCGGATTACATTAATTATTTCAAGGCGGTTTCTTCCGCAAATAAAAGGGTGTCTAAGCCTCAGTTTCATGCAGTCATATCTGCCAAAGGTAAATCAACGCTCAAGGAAGAGCTCACCAGGATTGCTAAAGAATGGCTTTCAAAAATGGGCTACGGTCGGAATCCCTACCTGCTTGTTTTTCATAGTGATACCAAAAACAACCATGTGCATGCGGTGTCCACCAGGATTGATAAGGCTGGCAAAAAGATATCTTCGGCTTTCGAGAAGCTGAGATCAATCAGGATGCTTTCACAGGTTTTGCAGCAGGACGATATTAAGATGGTTGTCGCCAATCTTAATAAATACCAGTTTTCTACGGTGGCACAGTTCAAGCTGCTTTTAGAACTAAAGGGATTTCTCTCCAGTATCAAGAATGAAAAGCTGGAAATCAGTGGACGCGACGGTCAGCGGTTGGAGATTGATCTCGCCGAGGTTGAAAAACACATCATTTCTGATATTGATAAAGGCACGTTGAAAAGGATCTCACAGATCAAAAAGATCATTGATAAATATAAACATCAAATTAGTCCTTCATTAGTTGACCGGAAATGTGCAGGGGGGGCAAAACCTGAGCCTGTTTTTCGTTATGGCTCTCCGCTGGGTGATTTTTTATATTCAAAATTCGGTGTCCAGCTCATCTTCCATTATTCTTCTGAGCATCTGCCATACGGTTATACCATCATCGACCATGCGGAACAAAATGTATTCAAAGGTTCACAGGTAATGAGGATGGCGGTGCTGGTAAGTGAAACTTCTGGTGGGATTGTAAATGGTCCTCTGCCTGCAGAGGCAATTATGGATAACGCCAGAGATAATTTTTCAGATGCTTCTGACTTTAAATCTGATATGGAAAACAGTTCGGACTTTTCTGTTTTTAATAGTTCTATAGTGAACCTGCCTGATCTGGCAGAAGATATTGATGATGAGGCCATCCTTGGCCGCAACCGTCAGCGAAAGGGCAAGGCCCGGACCAATACACGTTAAACTTTAATGAATTAATCATGCTTATAATTATCGGAAACCAAAAGGGAGGTGCTGGAAAAAGTACGCTCACGCTATTGCTTGCCAATTTTTTAACACTTGTTAAAAAACGCCGGGTCACTGTTATTGATATGGACTATCAGCAGTCGCTGGCCCAGAAATATGAAAAATCCAAGATACTGGAGAACACTGAGCCATATGAGGTCATCGCGGCCGGACTGGAACATTTTCCTTCCATGTTCACCGTGCTCTCTCAGAGCCCTGAACATATCGTAATCATTGATCTTCCGGGTAAACTTGATGATGATGGGCTGATGCCTGTATTTGCGTCGGCAGACCTTGTTTTGTGCCCGTTTTCTTATGACGAATTCAGCTTTGATTCCACCATCCTGTTTTCTGTGGTATTAAAGAAGATAAATAAGGATGTTCCTGTATTCTTTGTGCCCAATAGGGTTAAGGGAAACGTGAAATATGAAACCCAGACGGAAGTAGAGCATCAACTAATCCGCTTTGGATCGTTAACCGCTGCAATTTCTGATCGGATCGATTTTCAGCGTACTAGCACCTTTCAAACTCCGCTTGTGCTGTATCCTATAATCCTTCCTGTTTTCGAAAAAATCTATGAAAGCCATATCGGTCTTTCTAATCCAAAACTGGACAGCCAATAAGATGCATCATGGAAAAAAAGATTATTTCTATAGCAGATGAATTGCGCAGGTCAATATCGCTGCCCCATGAAGGAAAGCTGGATGAGGGTTTAAAGAGCGGGCATCTAAATGGCATCCCTCCAAAAGAAAAGCCGGTGAAAAATAAAAAAATGTTTTCCGGTGCTGCTGATATTCTGGATGCGATGACCGCATTTGATTGTTCAGCCAATACCCATATGCTTCATCCCAGGCTGGATATAAAGACGGTAAAACTGTTGAACAGCTTTAAGCTGGCCTCAGGAATTGACATGAACCGTTTCATCGCTTTTTCCATCCACCGTCTTTTTCAGCAGCATCCCGAACTTAAAACTTATATCAAACAATCCTTAGAAAATTTTGAACTATGACATGGACACAATTTATGATTTACCTTATGGGTATCTACTGCTGTTATTACGGGGCTAACCTGTTCTTTGATTATTCCAGGCCTACTTTGGCTGGAAAGACCAATGATGCGGATGTGATTTCCGTCTCTCTTTCTTCGTCTGATCTGCCCAGGAAAGTAGCAATGGAGGATCTGGATCCCGGTTTTTCAGAAATCGCTTACTTCATCGGGGAAGGCGAGGGGGATGTAGCAGATTCACCGATCGTATCCTCCGGCGGGATCTCGATCCGGGAACTTTTTGAACTTGCCAGGGATGAATCCATTGAATATACCAGCTCAGTAAGCTTTTGATCATGCGGCGGTTTAGGCTTGTGATATTACTGCTAGTGGTGCAAATACTTTTGCTGGTTGCTGATCCTATGGATGTTTTTGCACAGCCGGGTCTTGCTGAAATGGATCAGGCACGTTCATGGATCAGGGAATATTTTTTTTCGATGCGGGACTTTTCCTATGTGGTTTCAGCGCTGATTGCTATTGTTGGGGCCGTTGTCATTTACAACAAATGGCAATTGGGAAAAGATGTAAGTATGGATATTCCCGCCTGGTTTTTCTCAGCACTTTTTTTGCTTTTGACCTGGACCTTTCTTTTACACGTTTTTGGTCTATAAAATTATTTTTTATTATGAATTCTATAGCCCTTACAGGGCTTTTTTTATTTCCATCCATTTATCCTTTAATTAAAACTGTTATGAAAAAAATCAAGAATGTGCGTTTCATTATCCTCTTGTTTCTGGTAACCGAGGCAGGTTTTCTTTTTGCCCAGAGTGGGGTGGCCGGTCTCAATACAGCAACTTCCACGTTAAAAACCTATGTTGATCCCGCAACAAATATCGCCTTGGTGATCGGAGGCATTGTTGGGATTGTTGGTGGGATCAGGGTGTATTCCAAATGGAACAGTGGTGACCAGGACATCAATAAAGAGCTGATGGGCTGGGGCGGTTCATGCCTTTTCCTTGTACTCTCTTCGCTGATCGTAAAGGCTTTCTTCGGGCTGTAAATATGGAAGCCAAAAGATACAAGGTCTATAAAGGTCTTCAGCGTCCTTTGACCTATAAGGGTTTTAAGGGCCGGTTTATCTATTGGGGCCTGGGTATTTTGCTCTTTGCTCTGGTAAGCGGTGCAGTGCTAATGGCAATAGTGAGTATGTATGTCGGGGCGATAGTTATGATCGGTATGCTGCTTTCCGGCTTTTTCTGGCTTGGCTCCCGCCAGAAAAAAGGGTTGTACGATAAAAATAAGTTATGGGGAATTTACCTGCACCGTTGTAACCTTCAAAAAATATATAGATATGTCAGGCAAGAACGAATTTAAACTTCCCTATCTGGGCATTGATGCTGGGGTGGGTGAAGATCTGCTCTACGGGCTGAACGGTGAATTTTCGGTGGTGATCCAAATGGAGAACCCTGTTAGCCAATATGCGGCCGACGCTGAGGCCTTTGGAAATTTCCATTCTGTTTTTATGAACCTTGCGGGCATTATTGGGGAAGGGCATATGATCCAAAAGATGGATGTGGTCTCTAAAGCTGTTTACAGGGCAGCCCCTGCTAAAGAATATCTTCAGGAAAGCTATAACAAGCACTTTTCCGGAAGGATGTTCAATAAGCAGCAGACCTACCTGGTCATCACCAAGCAGCCTTTGATTTCACGTTTTTATAAGTATGATAAATCGGCCTTGCGGGATTTCAGGCAGATGATATCCAAGGTGATGGATATCATGTTAGCGGGTGGAATGATGCCCAGACTCTTGCGAGAAACGGAAATCAATAAACTTGTCCTGCGGACGATGGCTATGAATTTTTCTGAAGGTCCGGTAGCATTGAACAATTATAAGTCCGGGGAGACTGAGATTGGTTTGGGAGAACGGGCGGTACGATGCATCCCGCTCATTGATATCGATCAGATCGAGCTTCCTCGCGAAATCCCTGTTTTTGATAATCTGGCGGAGGGAGGCAGGATCAGGGATTTTCCGGTCGATATGCTCTCTTTTCTTTTCCGGGTTCCTGATTTTGACTGCCTGCTTTACAACCAGGTTATCGAGATCCCCTCCCAATCTAAAGTGCTTTCCAGCTTAGAGCTTAAAAAGAAAAGGCATTCGGGGATTCCCGATCCTGTTAACAGTATATGTGTGGAAGATATTTCTCTGCTGCTGGATGATGTGGCCAGGGATAACCAGATGCTCGTCAATGCACACTTTAATATCGTGGTCTTTGCCAGGAATGAACATATCTCTAAGAGCTGCAATTTTATTGAGAGTGCACTTTTTCAAATGGGCATAGTGCCTTCAAAGAATGCTTATAACCAGATGGAGCTCTTTCGTACCTGTTTGCCCGGAAATGCTGTTGAGCTTAAAAAGTATGATCTTTTTCTGACTACTGCCGAAGCAGCGTTATGTCTGTTTTTCAAAGAAGCACCTCAGAAAGACGAAAAGTCCAATTTTCTGATCCGTTTTACAGACAGGAAAGGAGTGCCGGTGTCAATTGATCCGGAGGATCTGCCAATGGCAACAGGAAGGATCAATAACCGAAATAAGTTCGTGCTCGGGCCTTCAGGCACAGGTAAATCTTTTTTGATGAACTCGCTTCTGGAACAGTACCAGCTGTATAACATGGACGTGGTGATCATTGATACCGGTCATTCCTATTCCGGGCTGTGCAGTTACTTTGGCGGTAAATACATCACTTATTCGGAAGCAGAGCCGATCACGATGAATCCCTTTGCGATGAGTGAGCAGGAATACAATATCGAAAAAAAGGATTTTCTCTCTACCCTGATTATTCTTTGCGTTAAAGGCCAGGACGGTACGGCTACGCAACTGGAAAAGGATATATGGTCGAATGTAATCGGCGCCTATTATGCCAACTGGTTCAATCCATTGCCGGATGCGCCTAAAATCGGAGCGCTGTGTTTTGATTCCTTTTATGAGTTCGCTCTTTATAAGATCCCGCTGATCATGAAAGAGGAATCAGTTCCTTTTGATTTTGAGCAGGCGAGGTTTATTTTGAAAAAGTTTTATCGGGGCGGGGAATTTGGTACGATACTCAATAAACCTGGTGATAGCTCATTGTTGAACGAGCGGTTTATCGTCTTTGAAATTGATAATGTGAAGGAGCATAAAATACTCTTTCCGCTCGTCACGCTGATCATTATGGATGTCTATATCCAGAAACTCAGACACAGAAATGAATCCCGGAAATTATTGGCAATCGAGGAAGCCTGGAAGTCGATTTCGTCTCCGCTGATGGCAGGCTTTCTGGTTTTTGTTTACAAAACCGCGCGAAAATTCTGGGGGGAGATCATCACCGTTACGCAGGACCTGGAAGATATCATTGGGAATGAAATTGTAAAAAATACGATCGTCAGTTCGTCTGATACGGTCATATTGCTCGACCAGACCAAATTCAAAGACAGTTACAAAGACATCGCAGCTTTGCTCTCGATCAGTGAAACCGAACAGCGGAAAATTTTCAGTATCAACCAGCTGGATAACCGGTCTGGTAGGGGCAGGTTTAAGGAAGTGTATATCAGGCGCGGAGCGGTGGGAGAGGTATACGGGGTGGAAGTTTCTCTGGAGCAGTATCTCTGTTACACCACAGAAAAGCCGGAAAAATTGGCGGTAGAAAGTTATGTTTTGCGGTTTGGATCTTATCCGCTGGCGCTCGATGCCTTTGTTTGCGACCTGAAGGCCAGTGGACTATCCATCGGTGAATTTGTCACTTCGGTTAACCGTGCCTCTGGTCAATAATCAGTTAAATTTTATTTTTAATCAATAAGATATGAAAACAATACTTATGTTTTTAATGGCTCTGCCATGGCTTTATACTTCAGCCCAGACGCTTTATGTTGACCCGTTAACTTCTGGTGCAATTGCGGGTCATGCCTCAGTGATCAATGGACAATTGAACAGAACTAACGACAATCTAAGCCTGATCTCAAAAGGCCAGCTTGCAGTGACCGGTCAGCTACTCGTCGTAAACGATCTGCAGGACCGGATCTATCAGGGGCTTACCCAGGTTTCCGCGGTGATGAACAACCTGGTGTCGGTCAAAGAGATTTCCGAAATCGGGCTTGATATTGTGGGTGACGTAGAGAAAACGGTAGCGCTGGCAAAGTCTGATCCCATATTGCTGCTATTTGCGGAGCAAGGTGCGCGCGAATTTAAGGTCAGGGCGCTTTCACTTGGAACAGAAGTTGGCGCTTTTGTGCTGAAAGGCGGCAAGGGAAACCTCATGGATGCGGGCGAGCGTTCAAAATTGCTCAACAGTATTGCTACACAGATGCGGATTCTCCGTGGCACTGCCTATGGGATGCACAGGGCGATGTACTGGGCGAAAATGAAAGGATTGTTTGCCTCGCTCAATCCATGGGCAGGTTGGGTCAATATGGATGTCAGGATTGCAAATCAGGTTATTTCCGAAGCTAAATATTTGAAAAAATGAGAAGTTTTATCGTGATCATGCATCTGGTATTCGGCTGCTTTTTCGGTAGCCAGGCCCAGCAGAAAGCGCTCAATATTCCCGGGATCCACCAGTTGGTGAGCGATTCAAAATCTGAATATGAAAAGCAGCAGGAGGCAAGGGACAGGCAGAGCGTAAACCTGATCAATGAGCAGGCGAACAGGACAATGCTCGCCAGACTTAAAAACAGTTACCGGGAAATACAGGGACGGTTCAATCTGATCGGTACGGCAACAATCGCTTTGGATATCGGATTAAAGGCCGTTCCCATAGTTGAAGCCATTACCGATGACCAGGTAAAGTTCTATGAACTGGCCAGAAAGAATCCCGCTTTGCTTTTACTGGTTTACCAGACTGAGGCCGAGTTTCTGTCCCGTTCCAAAGATCTGCTGTCTTTTCTTGTCGGTTTAACAGTAAGTATTAGGGCAGTCAACCAGATGAAGGTTTCTGACAGAAAAATCCTGTTTGATTTTGTTCTAGCCGAACTCTCAAAGCTGCGTGCGCTATCAGGTGGACTGGTGAATATCATTTCTTATGGGAATATGCGTGCACTTTTTATGGGGCTGAACCCATTTTCAGATTACATCAATTCTGACCGTTCACTTATTGAGGATATTATCCGGAACACCAAATACTTAAAAAAATGAAAAAGAAATTATTTCTGCCGGTTTCGGTGTTGGTGACTGTTTTGCTTCTTGGTTTCTGTTTTTTGAAGGGATATGCCCAACGGGTAGTCTTTGATTCCAGGCATTTTGGTATTGTCAATGAAAATTTTGCAGTGAGGAGCGCTGCGGAAATGACGCATAATGAATTTTTGGACAAGATAAATGCAAGCTTAAAACAGATCAACCTGAACTGTGCTACTGTTGTGGCTGCTCAGTTGATTATCTATGAGGGACTTTTGAATGTTAATTCTGCATTAAAAGGGGGGCTGATGGTCAAAAACATGGCGACGGTCTGCAGCGATATATTGAATTATTCCACCCAGATGGCAGAACTGGCTAAATCGCAGCCTTACCTGCTGCTTTTTGCTGAAGAGATGTATACGGAGATGAATTCGAGAGCGGTTCGATTATTTAGTGAAGTTTCGGGATTTGTGCTCAAGAGCGGCAATAATATTTTAATGGATCACGCGGTGAGGGATGCGCTTTTGCGAAAGATCAATACCGAATTGCACATTCTTTCAGGACTGACTTATGGTGCATGGAAAGCGATGTATTATACCAAAATTAAAGGCGTGTTTTCTTCGATCAATCCATTTGCTTCATTTATCAATCAGGACCGCTCAGTGGTCGAAGACATTATCAGGAATGCTAAATACTTAAAAAGATGAAAAAAATTAGAATAAATAAAATTACGGTGATAATGCCTGTTGCCATGCTGTTGATGCTTTCAGCATTGTTTTGTGCCGCCCAGAAATCGATCAGGGATGAGAGCATGGTCAATCAGCAGGAACGCATGGTTTTTAAACAGTGGGACCGCTCTAAGTTTACCCCGACTTCTGGATGGCTGGGCATCAATCCCTATTATTGGCTGACCTGGGGATTGCACCCCAATTATCCCAAGACTGACCTGCGGCCATTGGCTGGCGCCGGGCCACAGTTACAAAGGCTATCTCTGGCGGGGCTTCAAAAAGACGCCGACCGGTCTTACGAGCTTCATTCCGATTCACTGGGAAATGTGGCCAAAGAAGAAATCCTGGGACATTCCGGATTGTTATCTGCCGCTGATCCTTTATGGTTGCTCTATTATGCTCATCAGTTAAAGGCTGTGACGGATTTCAACCCGCTGTTGGCGCTGGAGGGTTTAAGCGCCGGTATCAAGGCCAAGCTGATCAGCGAGGGCAGTTATGAATGGTATAACGGTGAAATGCAGATGCTGGCGGAAAGGCTTGATATGACCAGAAAAAGCAATCAGGACCGCGGCGCAAGGATTCTTTCCTATCATGGGATGTTGATGGAGTACCGTAAGCTGATGGGCATCTGGTCAACAAGGGTTTCGGCCGCCGGAAGGTTCATCTCTCAGGGCCTGCTTCAAAAAAAACTTAGAGACCAGGAAACCCGGATAGAAAAGTGGACCGAGGACAGTGATGTTGAAATAGCAAAGGAAGTGCTGCGCAGCCGTAAATATTGATGTATCCTAAACTGTTTATTATGAAAAAATATATAGGGCTTATTTTTATGCTGATGGTATTGGCCATTGGAGCATCTGCCCAGACTACCGATTACAGGAGGTCATTTGAATTTCTACAGGGCAACGGGGTTTATGAAGAGGGTGTGATGGTTTTTTTAAAGGGGCTGAAAAATTCCCTGTGGGAGCATTTTGATCTTTTTATTACTGATGCCAAGGCATTGGCCGCCATATTCATGATCATTTTCTTTGCCATTAAATCTTATGAGATGATCTCAGGGGATAAAAAGCTGGAGATTATGCCGCTGCTCCGGCCTTTTGGGCTGGTGATGATCATTTTATGGTGGGGTGCTTTTGCCAAGGTTATTGCTTTTCCCACCGATATGGTGGCGATGAAAACCGAGGAGATGTACATGAGCGAACAGGCCAATGTCAATAACCTTCGGCTGATCCGCGCCGATTATATGATCAAGGTTGCCAATGCGCTTTACAGCTTTCAGGCGGAGACGGAGCTAGCTGAAAAGGAATCAGATACCTGGATCGGGCAGGCATGGGACTCGGTCACCAGTTCGGTAAAAGAGGGGATGTCGACGGTGATCAGCCCGGTCATTGAGCTTAAAAACCGCCTGAAGATAGGCATGCAGCTATTGGTAACGCAGTTATTGGAACTGCTGGGAATCTGGATCCTTCGCCTGGCGGTTTACGTGCTTTTTATTATTCAGATCATTTATTCGGCAATACTGATCATCCTTGGGCCTTTTGCTGTGGCCGCGAGCATATTGCCTTCTTTCAGGGATTCCTTAAGCACCTGGATCGCAAGGTTTGTTTCGGTAAATCTTTATTTAGGGATCGGATATCTGGTAATGTACATTATCGCCCTCCTACAGAAAACGGCCATGACCATGGAGGTCAGCAGATATAAAGAACTTATCGGGGAGAACGGGGAAGCGGTGAATATGGAGAAAATGGCCTGGTTTGCCGGAAACGGGATCCTGTCTTTCGGAACGGTGATCCTGAGTTTTTTGATCGGGGCGATTTGCATGTTCACTGTGCCAAGCATTTCGACCTGGATCATTTCTACTTCCGGGATCAGCTCCGCGGCATCCAATTTCGGGCGTGGATCACAGACCATTATGGGAATGGCGAAAAAAGCATCCGGAAAATTCTTTTGATTATTTACCCATTAACTATCTGTTATGATCATTAAAAATATCGAATCCAAGATCCGCCTGGCCACGTTTGTCTCTATGGGGAGCCTGCTGCTTGCTTTTTCTGTAAGTATAGCAGTATCCCTTTTTGCCTATAAGCAGGTCATTTCTGCCCGAAAAAGCATTTATATCCTGGATAATAATGTGCCGATCCTGGCCAAGCAGACCGATGTGCAGATGAACCGTCCGGCGGAATACAAAGCGCATATTGATCTGTTCCATTCCATTTTCTTTTCACTCACACCAGATGACCGTTTTATTGAGTACCAGATGAAGCGGGCCATGTATCTGATCGATGAATCAGGTGCCCGTCAGTACAATGACCTCAAGGAAAAGGGTTATTTCAGCTCGGTTCTTTCAAGTAGCTCGGTGCTGACCTTACAGACCGATTCTATCATTATTGATCTGCCGCACCTGTACTTCAGGTATTATGGAAAGCAGAAAATAGACCGCAGAAGTGTAACGGTTTTACGCTCACTGATTACTGAGGGTTATCTGAAAGACATCCCAAGAAGTGAAAACAATCCCCATGGGATATTGATCACCGGTTGGAAAACAATTGAAAATAAAGACATCGAAAATGTTCAGAAAAATTCGCTCTAAAAGGGCACCGGAAAAAACGGTATGGGCAGACCTCAGGGTTGAGCTCGGCCCTTACATCAAAAAAATACAGCATTCTTCGATTCTGGTTTTATCCAGGTTTCCTCGGACAATATTTGTCTGTATGGTCATTGCGCTGATCTACTCGGTATTATGGTCGTTCAGTTCTGACCTGAAGCCCCGGAATCGAAATTCCACTGTTGTAAGTAAGAATAAGGATAGCGTTCAAAATTTCAGTAGCGGTAGCGAAGGGCTGAATTCCATTTCAAAAAGGGCAAATGATCTTCGCCGGACCATAACCATCCGGGACAAAGTAGATTCGGTATTAAACAAAAAGAAGCTTTCGCGGGCTGATTCTTCTTTTCTGCAAGATGCGCTGCGGGAGCTTAAACTAATCCAAGAACCATGAAAATAAACTTAAAACAGCCCAAATATGTAGTGCCTTTAATTGTATTACCGTTTTTATGCCTTTTCTTTTATGTCTACCAAAGTTCGGCAGGCCGCAATCAGACGGTAGTGGCGCAGGATGGGATGAACAGCAATGTTGGCGATATTTCAGACCAGGTGAGGCAACGCGGAATTACCGATAAGCTTGACGCTTACCGTGACCGCTACAAAGAATCCGAAGGGTTGACTGCGATCAATAATATCGATGGTGATGAGGCCGCGGCAGTTGTGGTCAAGGCTGGAAATCAAAAACCCGTACTGGATTCTATAGACAAAGTGCTCAAAAGGCGTGGAACGGAAGCGGACAGTTTTGGGGCGGGTAAGTCCTCAAACTTCAGACCGGATCACAGGAGCAGAGCACAGCTTTCTGCGGAAGACAGGGCTATGGCTGATGCGCTATCTGCATTGGCTGAGCGGGGCATACCTATACGGCAGCCTGTCACGGAAAAGGTGGTGAATGAGCCTGACCGGGATCCGATGGTAGTGTTTAAAAAACAGATGTCCTATATGGACAGTATGGGAAAAGCCAATGATCCGGAATACCAGGCGGAACTTAAAAGAAAGGAAAAATTAAAGCCTAAATCGGCTGTCACGTTTGAACATGTTCAGCCGGTCACCAGGGCCCTTGCTGCGGAAAATGGTTTTAATACCGTTATGGCTGAAAAAGGCAAAAGTCCCATTCTTGCCCTGATTGATGAAAATGTGACAGGTTATTCCGGTTCAAGGATCAGGATCAGGATTTTGGAGGATCTTTTTGTCGGCTCCCTGCCCCTGAAGAAAGGGACATTTCTCTATGCGGAGATTTCAGGGTTTTCACAGCAAAGGGTCAAGCTCAGTATCACCTCCATTGCCAGGGAAGATAAAATTATCCCTGTCAGGCTCGAAGTATATGACCTTGACGGCCTGGAGGGCTTGTATGTTCCTTCGTCCAACTTCAGGGAATTTTCGCGCAACCTCGGAACCGAATCAATTCAGGGCTTTTCTGCTCAAGGGGGCGCTAAAGACCAGCAGGAGTTCCTGATGAGCGCGGTAGACAGGATTTTTACTTCAACCTCCTCAGCAATTTCAGGACTGATCAGAAAAAATAAGGCCAAGATTAAATACAATAGCCGGATTTATCTTATCGATCCCCAGTCTTTCCAGAAACAATCAAAATAAAAAATATGAAAAAAATAGTTTTATTGGCCCTAAGCTTTTTGGCCACCTGGCATTCTTTTGCCCAGACGTTCCCATTAGACAGACCATTGTCTGTAATCTATCTTAAAAAAGATATGACGGTGCATGTCCTGTCACCGGAAAATATCCGGTATGTCGATATTTCAACCGCCAAGGTCCGCGGCGATATCCCGGTGGGTAATCTGTTAAGGCTGAAACTCCTGGATTCCTGTGTATCGGCCTTTTCAGCTGTGCTTACCGTTGTCGGGGAAAAAAATATTTCCCAGTTCAGTCTGGTTTATGATCAGGGCAGATCAGACAGCCTTTTTAGGGCCAATAAGGATATCGGCAGTTCAGACATGCGGCCAATATCATTACCGGATACCAGGCCATCTGAATCAGAAGTCAGGAGCTATGCACTTTCCTTGTTCCGAAAATCTTCCTCAAGTGGAGTTGTTAAGGCAAATGCATTTGGACTTAAGGCATTGGTTAATAATATTGCAAGTATTGGGGATTATGTCTTTTTGGATATCAGTTATTTAAACAAGAGTAACCTTAAGTTCGATATTGATGAAGTCAGCTTCAAAATTGATGATAAGAAACAGATCAAGGCTTCCAATAGCCAGTCCGTTGATCTGGTTCCTGAGTATGTTTTTTCCAGGGTTTCATCTTTTTATAAGTACTACCGCAATGTGTTTGTTTTCAGGAAGTTTACCTTTCCAGGAAACAAAATCCTTAATGTCACGCTTTCCGAAAAGCAGGTCTCAGGTAGGGTACTTTCTTTTGGGATACGATACGGTGACCTGTTGGACGCTGATACCCTTGAACATTAATTTATTGCTTTTATGGAAGAGTCAAAAGAGATCCAAAAGCTCCACGGCTTTCTTCAATGCCTGATCTATTTCTGCATATTTTTAGAGGTTACACTATTTGTTTACCTTGATGCACCGTTCTGGGGACTTTTTGCCAGGGGCCTTTACCGCATAAAATTACTTCCGATCTATAACGAGTTGATTTATAGCAAGCTGTCTATATTGATATTGATCTGTCTGGTCAGTATCGGGACCTTATCCAAAAAACAGCCGGATTTTGATGTGAAAGGCAAGATTGCCTATCCGCTATGTGCCGGGCTGGTCTTATATTTTGGAAGCATCTATTTCTTTGGAAAGCCTTCTGCTCTTGTATTTGCTTATACTTCCTGGAACGATCTGGTATATATTATTTGTTCGCTGTTTGGCGCGGTAATGATCAGCGTTTCAATGGACAATATTTCCAAGATCATCCGTTCGGGCCTGGGCAAGGATAAATGGAATGTGGAGGCTGAAAGTTTCATGCAGCCCAGGTTAAAGGTAGAGACGCCATACTCGGTAAATATACCGATGCTTTTTTATTATGGTAAAAAGGTACGCAAAGGCTGGATCAACTTGGTGAATCCATTCCGTGCGACAATGGTCATCGGTACGCCGGGTTCCGGTAAATCTTTTTCAATCATAAACCCCTTTATCAGACAATTGATAGCCAAATCTTTTGCGGTATGCTTGTATGATTTTAAGTTTCCTGACCTTGGAAAAATCGCATACTTCCACTTTTTGTCCGCAAGGAAAAAAGGGCTACTGGAGGGATTTGATTTTCATGTAATCAATCTGAACGAAGTTGAAAAGAGCAGGCGGATCAATCCGCTCCGGGCCGATTACATCACAACCCTGGCAGATGCCTCCGAAACGGCTGAAGCAACGGTTGAGGCATTGAAAAAAGGGGATAAGGCCAGCGGGAGTGATGCCTTCTTTACGCAGTCCGCAATTAACTTTCTGGCGTCTTGCATCTATTTTTTAAGCAGGTATGAAAATGGGAAACATTCGAGTCTGCCGCACGTGATGGCTTTTTTGAACCGGTCCTATGCGGAGATATTCGCGGTGCTGTTTACCGACCCTGAGCTGGTTTCTTTGCTTTCCCCATTTAAATCTGCATTTGCAGCCAAGGCATTTGATCAACTTGAAGGGCAGATCGGTACATTGAAGATCTTTATGAGCCGCATGGCAACGAAGGAAACTTTTTGGGTGTTCTCGGGTGATGATTTTGACCTGAAAATTTCCAGTAAGGAATCTCCCGGCATATTGGTGCTGGCCAATGATCCAAATACGCAGAACATCAATTCCGCATGCTATTCTGTGGTGCTGAATAGGCTGACGCGGTTGATCAATTCAAAAGGAAACCTTCCTTCAGCACTGCTGATTGATGAAGTGCCGACACTTTTTGTACACCGCATAGAAAACCTGATTGCTACTGCCAGATCCAATAAGGTTGCTGTGCTGATCGGGCTTCAGGAACTGCCCCAGTTTAAACAGCAATATGGAAAAGATACAGCTTCTACGATAACCTCTGTAATCGGAAATGTGCTTTCCGGATCTGCAAGGAACAAAGAAACACTTGACTGGTTGGAACGGATTATGGGAAAGTCCAAACAGCTGGGAGAAAGCCTTTCAGTAGATAGGAGTAAAGTTTCAGTCTCGCTGAGCGAAAAACTGGAAGTCTTGATCCCTGCCGGGAAGATCGCTTCGCTTGGCGCTGGCGAGATGGTTGGGGTAATTGCTGCGGACGCGCAAAGTGCATTCTTTGGTAAGTTTGAGACCTCGGCAATTAATTGCAGGATCAACCTGGATATGGACGAAATTAAAAAAGAAGAAGAAGGATATGTCGAACTGCCTGTTTACTACGATTTTGAGGGCAATAAAGAAGAGATTCTGCGGAGCAATTTTTTACGCATTACCAGGGAAATCGAAGCTATGGTCGCTGTATTTGCTTAAAGTGTTAATGCTGTTTTCTGCTGTTGCACAGGCGCAATCTTTTGATGGTCCAATGCTATCCCTTCCGCTGCGACAGTTTAGGGTTAACTCCGGATTTGGGCAGCGCACACATCCTGTCACCCGGCAGAAGAATGTTTTTCATACTGGGATAGACCTGTATGCAAGATCGGATACCGTTTTTTCCATCCTGCCCGGAAAAGTGATCAAGGTCTCTTCTGATCCTGTTATCGGAAACTATATTATCATTGCCCACGAGGCATACTCCAGTGTTTACGGCCATCTTTCAAATTCCTTTGTCAGCGTTGGTCATCTTGTGGCATCAGGAACTTCTATTGCTATCTCGGGGCATACCGGCAGGCTTACAGGAGAGCATCTTCACTTTGGAATAAAACATAAGCGCAGTTTCATAGATCCGCTCAGGATGCTTTATTTATTTGGTAAGCTGAACGGGTATGAACTCTATTTCTTTTTAAATGATCTTATTGAGTTTGAAAAGCATTCCTGCCCGGGCTAGTCTCAGTGAAGACGTTAATGAAATTATAAATTAAAACCGAAATTTATTATGAATACAGTAATATTAAATGAAAAAGATCTGCCCTTAGCGCAGCTCCGGGAGATTGGACTTGCCAGGGGTGAAGAACTATTGATGGATCGGAAAGACATTCATGCACTTTTATCCGGTGGCAGAACTAATCTGATCAAGCTCCATGACATCTCGCGTAGCGGGATCGAGATCAAAGAAATGGAAGTAAAACTCTCCTTGGTGAGGGGAGTGTCGGGTAAGCCCGATCTGTTGGTGCATCCTGTGTATAAACAGTCATTAAATCCATCTTATATCAATCAAGCAGAGGCTGATCAGCTTATTCTAGGCGAGAAAGCGAACATTTTAAAAGAAGTTGACCGGGACGGAGAGAAAAAGTCACTGTTGGTCGAATACGACTGGGATACAAAAGAATTTGTGGTGACAGATATGTTAAAGGTCAAAGCGCCGGAAAAGGTAAATGGCATTGCTCTGAGCCCATATCAAAAAGAGCGATACAGTGCAGGAAGGCAGATTGAACTGGAAGATGGCACGCTGATCCAGGCAAGCAGTACAAGTGCTGAAGGCATACGTTCAAACAGGCTTGCCTTGGTGGTTTCGGTCTTGATGGACGGTGGGATTTCCTATCTGCTATTGACCGGACTTAAAGCATTGATCGGAGACAAAGGTTTGCTCGCCCAGACCAATGAGAAAAACAATGGCTATAAACAGGCATTCAAGGAATACGAGAAACAGCAGATGTCAAGGCTTGGGGATATGATCACTGATGAGAAGCTGAGTGTGGGCGCGGGTCATACCAGAGGCTATACGCGTTCTGGAACATCAAGGTAAATGTTATCTTCCGTTTCAGCTGCCATCGGAATATGCGAAAGCTATGGGTTTTCTTTTAGGTCAGATATGTCAGGCAGTTTGCTATTTGATTATTACAATGGCCAGTCTGAACAGTTCGGGGAGAATGGGCATCTTGTGCCCTTGGATGGTGGTTTCTGGAGTAGTAGATCAGTGGACTTTAACATCATATCCCAGGTTTACATCTGCTCGAGCGCGATGGAAGCCATTGCATTTATACATTTTAATTCCTCTCGGTTTAATAGGCCTTGTGAACTTCTCTTTATCGCCATCAGTCCGCATTATACTTATCCCGGGGAAATATTTAAAGAACTGGGAAAAGTTAAAATAAACCTGGTTTTGGGATGTGGTCTGATCGATACCCTGCGTGCAATCAGATTTTGTATGGATTACCTTGGTGTTGTGGCTCATTTTACCCTTCAGGATGAGCATATATTTTTCAGATTTTCTGAGCATGTTTTGTTCATTCCGCAACATTGCTTCTCCATAAGAAAGGTTTTCTTAATGGCTAATATCAGACCGTTTTTCAGGCAACATCTGCCGAAATCTAAAATTTCTTTTTTACACGAATTTTTAAATCAATGATGCCTAGCGGTTTCAGTAGCTATGGTTTCATTTTATATCAATCAAAATTAATCCATTTATTATGAACGAAAACAACTTGGAGTATCTTCAGAATAATCTGAAATACCTAGGGTTTGGCGAATCGCTGAACCAGCAACTTAAAGACGCTATCGAAAAAGAGCTGCCGGAATTTAAACTTCAGTTGGAGTTAAAAATGGCTGCGCCTAATGCCAGGGATAAACCTGAGCTCGCCGATTCCATGCGCTATGAACTTGACTTTTCAAAGAGTAAAGAGACCGATATGTACTTTTTTAATAAATACAGCGCATCACTTCAAAAAGCGGGAGATAACACTGCCATTGACCAGACTTTTTATATCAACAAAGGTAAAGGTGTAACGGCAAAAGAGAGTTTTAACCTACTTTCGGGACGTGCTGTAAATAAAGATGTCGTACTTAAAAGCGGTGAAAAAGCTAACATGTGGCTAAAGCTTGATCTATCAGAACATGATCCTGAAAAGGGGTATACGGTCAAAAATTATGGTGAAAACTATGGATTCAGCTTGGCCTCCTCGGTTGAAAAGTTTGTGCTTCCGGATATTGACAAGCCAGGGTTCAAGGATCAGTTGATGAAAAGCCTGGAAAGGGGAAACTTGCATGAAGTGAGTTTTTCTAAGGATGGCAAAGAAATGAAAGGTTTTGTTGCCGCTAACCCGCAGTTTAAAACGCTTGATTTTTACGATCATAATCTTAGTTCGGTTTATAGTAAAGCGGTTGATCTGAAAGAAGTTTCTGCGAAAGCTTTGGCGCCTGCTGAAAAAAATGAAGCTGTAGTTGAGGAGACTGCAGTTGAAGAAAAAAAGGGAAGGGGTCGGTAATTCTGGCCGAGCAATGGGCAGAATCTGTCCTATACACGGAGGTGTTGACCTCCGTGTTTTCGCATGCAAAAATTTTTGTAAGGTTTATATCGTTAATGAGATGTTTTCAAGCTGTTTATCATTGAATAATTTGCCGAATTCATGTTAATGGATATATTTGCGGTTCAAAATTATAATCAGGATGGAAAAATTCGGTAAAATCAAAGAATTAATAGCTTCTGTTGAAGCTGATGTAGAGAAGTTCTATAATGCTGGTAACGGAGCGGCAGGAACACGTGTACGTAAAGGTATGCAGGATCTTAAAAATCTAGCTCAGGAAATCAGAGCAGAGGTAACAGAAAAGAAAAATACAAAGTAAAATAAAATCTGTTTTGGGAAATAATAGCGAGGCCGCTGTCCGATTGGGCAGCGGCCTTGCTAGTTTATGGTGATTTTTGCTTTTTGGTTGCTGATTTAATCAAATATTTTTTACTGGTCAGATTTCAACCATTTTTTCGTTTTTTACGATCAGGATCTTACCGTTTTCCAGTTCCAGCCAACCATAGTCAAAGCAGAACCGGTAGATACCTTTTGAGGTATTAAGAATCCGGGTGTGGAATTCGAAGTTAAATCCACTGTCCCGTAACAGGAAATTTGTAATTACTTTATTATCTCCTTTTTCGTCATATAGTTGTTTGAGGATTTTATGGTTGTTTTTAATGATTTCAGCTATCTTATCATAAAAAGCTGGCGCGTTCCACTTTTCGGTCTTCAGCTGGTCCCGCCTGGCGTGGTTCCGGCACTGGTCGCTGCAGAAGATTTTATCACTTCTCCCTTTGAAAGTATTTTCACATCGGCGGTAAGCACAGGTCCGCTCGTTTTCTTTAGGCTGCTTCATACCTAATTATCTCTATGGGTTCCTATCCGTTTTTTATCCGATCGGATCGGATAAGACAATATACAACCGAATCGCCAGAATCCAATAAATAATTTTGTTCATACCTAAATATTATGGATATGAAAAACAGTAACCTTGTTACCGAAAACTTCTCCTCAGGAAAGAGGAATTATTTTCTGGATTTCAAAAGGGCGGTTAATGATAACCGTTACCTGTGCATCACCAGGAGTGATGAACAGCATGATGGTAGCTATAAACGTTCTACCGTTGTAGTCTTTGAACAGGACTTTCATTTTTTGATTTCTGCGATGTCTTCGCTTTTCCACTCGGCAAGTTATCTAGGCCGGGATAATTTCAGTACAGCTGATCTGGCCCTTCACAATAGTTCCAGTGAGAATAATGGGATCAGGTCATGGGATGTCCATTTAAGGCCAAGGGAAAAATTTGCTTCTATCGGGGCTGGTCAGATGAGTGATGCGGAACTGATGGCGATGCTGATCGGTTCCGGCCGGACTGGTATGAGCGCCATAGATTTAGCACAAAACATATTAAAAGCGGTTGGGGGCAAGCTTGACCTTTTGGCCGCGCAGGATCACAAATCGCTTTCCAGGTTTAAAGGTGTCGGATTGGCCAAGTCCAGCGCTATCCTTGCGGCGCTTGAACTTGGTAGGAGGATGTGTGCGGTTTGATAGCTATAGATTTCATTTAAAACATCCAATGGAGCCGCTGCTTCTTCAGAAAGCGATTGGGTACTGTTAGAGCTTGAAACCATAATGGTTTATAATTAGTTTTCCTACCGACCGCTAATGGTTTCACTTGGTTGTTTTACGGGTATGCTCACGTTCTCGCGATATGCTGCGAAGTTAAACTTTACAATAGAAAACGGGAAAAAAGGCCGTGAAATTCGGGCGCTCAGATCTCTGCGAGCGCATAATGTTTTGGCTGCGCCAAAACACCCTCCGGGACTTATAGCTCTCCGTTCCTGTACACCCGCGTTTCTGTACTTTCTTTTTTTCCGTTTTTTCTTTTGGAAAGATTTTCTGGAAAAAAGGAAAGGAAACAGAAAAAGTTAAACTTAAAATTTTACAACATGGAAATTACAGGAAGACTGACCGCTGATGCAGTGGTAAGGACGGTAAGCGGAGACAGGAAAGTAACAGGCTTTTCAATTGCAATCAATGACACCTACCGCTCGGGAGGGGAACAGAAAAAGGTGACCACATTTATTGATTGCTCTTATTGGCTCAATACGGGGATAGCTGAATACTTAAAAAAGGGAGGATGGGTACAGCTTTATGGCCGTATTGGTGTAAATGCCTATTTGAGCGGTTCGGGTGAAGCGAAAGCCTCTTTAACTTTTCACACAAGTGAAATCAAACTTTTGGGAAGCACTCAAAGAAGTGGGAGCAGTTCCCCTGCTTATGAACATACGCAGCAGGAACAGCCAAAGGCCATAGAAACAGCAGCGAACAAATTCGAGGGCATTGACGATGATGTGCCATTTTAATATTAGCCGATACTTATTCATTTTTAGATTTTTTCATCATGGCACATAACTTAAATTATAACGATAAAACACAAAAACACAGCTTTTTTTCGGTAAGTGAAAAAGCATGGCATGGTTTGGGAACAGTAGTAGAAGCTTACCCAACATCAGCGGAAGCACTGAAATTTGCAGGGCTTGATTATTGGGTCGAGAAAAGGCCGCTTTTTACAATTGATGCATTAAATATGCGTCTGCGCAATGAACCCGATCCCGATGCGATTATATTAGGAGCATCCTCTGAGATTGAAGTCCCGAATTATTTCGCCACGGTGCGCAAGGATTCCGACACGGTTTTGGGTGTAGTCGGCAGGGATTACATGGTGGTGCAGAATGTGGAAGCCTTTGAATTTTTTGACAGCATCGTTGGTGGCGGTGAGGGCATCCTTTACGAAACCGCAGGAGCTTTGGGAAAGGGTGAACGCATTTTTATTACAGCAAAACTGCCATCTTATATTAAAGTGGGAAAGGATGATCTGATCGAGCAGTATCTTTTTCTGACCACTTCGCATGATGGTTTCGGTAGCATCACAGCGGCTTTTACCCCTGTGCGCATCGTATGCAACAATACGCTCAACGCAGCTCTTAAAAATTCTACTAACTCCATCCGCATCCGACATTCTTCAGGCGCAGGGGACAGGCTTAAAACTGCCCACGCGCTAATGGGTATCTCGGGCAGGATAGGGGATGAAATGGAACAGGTTTTTAACCATTGGGCAAGTGTACGTATTTCTGATGAGGAGGTCAAAAAACTGATACAGGTCGCGATGGCTCCCAACCGTGAGGTATTGGCAAAACTGAAAAACGGTGCTATAGACGAAGCATCAAGCGTATATAAAAATATCGTTGATGATGTATTTAGCTATGCGATGGCCAATCCCTCGCAGTTGCTTGATACCACAAAGGGAACTTTGTTCGGTGCATATAATGCGGTAACGGGCTACTATCAGAATGTGCGCAGGTTCAAGGACGGAGAATCCAAATTCAAATCCATATTGGAGGGGACTGCCAAACAGCGGGGACAGTCTGCCTTTGACCTTTGCCTTGATCTGGGCAGAAACGAAAACATTTCTTTTCAATTAAACTAAAAATGCAGGGAGCGGAAAACCGCTCCCTTAAAAAACTATATCATGATCATATTAGCCGATACTACAGAGAAAAAAGCCCTTTACGAAATCGCCAAAACTTTGAGGTTTTTTGAAAATCTTGAATGCCTGCAGATTTCCGCAGGAGATGCCGTGCGCATCCGCCATGCGGAGAACATCATTAAAAGCGTAATCGGAGGGAATGGTTTCAATGCCGTTTTTTCTAAACGCAGGGGGACACACTTAATCAAACAGAAACCATGAGGACCAATTTTTTTCAGGCCATCCATAGACTACACGGTGCAGGCTTTTGGATAATCAATACTTTCTTCCCGGCAGGAAACGAACTGCTCGTAAAAATGTTAATAAAATGTTTCAAGATTTAACAATGAAAACCAAAGTCATTTTTCAACTAAAGAACATATTAATTTCCGATAACCATGTCAAATCGCCCCTGAGTGATGGCAACGGTTTCACCTGTTGTTTTTTCCCTTACAGTAAGTGTGAATGTTCCTGCACCGATTCTGTTTTTCAGGTCCCATCGGATAAATGTTATAGTTCCTTTGGCGGATAGGATATATTCTCTCTTACGATCATCGCCCGAAATGGTCTCCACATCGACTTTACAGTTTGCATCGTTAAGTTCGTATGTTCCTATATTGATGTCTAAGTTGGTATACTTTAGATTAAAAGAATCGGAAGTCCTCAGGTTTTGGGGACTTTTTCTCCTGCAAAAAAGGTTTAGCTTTAAATCATCCCCCTGCTTGCCATAATTGGCTGACAGGGTTGAGATGAGTAAATCTGGAGTCCAGATTTCTTCAGCGAACATGAAGCCAAATGTATTCAATCCGGAACTGGTTATCTCAGGCAAAGTCGGTTCAGGAAGAACAACTTTTTTCTTTTTACAGGAAACTATACAAATTAAACAACAAGAAATCAATAGAAAAATAACTGATTTTTTCATTAAAGAGCATTTATAAATAGGTAAGTGGAGAGAATTTAAATGTTTGGGTTTGATCTCGGTTTTTCCACCGGATAAAATTAGAAAAATAAGAACCACTAGCTTTAATTTCAATATTACCAAATTGTTAATGTTTTAGTAAATACCGATCATGCATTTCAAAATTGGGTAACCTCGGTTGCACTGTTCGGAACGGAATCCTGAATCAACTATGGTACTTCGATAATTTTGGGACAAATCTTTAGAGTGACTAGCGATAAGTGAATTGAGTAGCGCCGAAACTTCACAAAGTATGGACTATCCAAAAAGTAACAGCGTGTGTTTCGCTGAAGAGATTTCCCCCAATTTAGTAAACACCCATTTAGATGCCTGAGCGAAATGCAGCTATAGAAGAGATGTACTGTCGGACAAACAAACTTCGCATAATACTTATTTTTTAACCCATGGAATCTGAAGTCTATATACTTTTCGTGAAGGCAAAATATTTCAGTTCCTCAGAGGTTTTTTAGCATTTACAATCTTAAGGATTAGCATATCTTTTAACCCGCCGAGAAAGGTCAATGTCGATTGTTTTACAAAAGATTTACAGCTAAATTTTATTTAAATTTATATACCTGATAATGAGAGCTTTGTGGTTTTGTTTCGATGGTACCGGAAACCATAATTCTATCCATTGAACTACGGGAGCAAGGCTGCAAATATAGAAAAATCAAAATCATTTCATTAAAAAATCTAGGCTATTTTTCACGGATAAATTCACATTAAAATAAACTTTTAACCGTTGAGCTATCTTTTATGTTAAAAAATGATTAAATCACCAGGTAAACACGGGCCACACAAACTTTCCTCCAGTTTATTTTTAATTTTAAAGGCTGTCGGGCGAATTTTAAAATGGCCACTTCTGGCTTTTTAGGAAATAAAAATGCACCTTTGCGAACCGTTAATAGAGGTTTAGGCATGTAATAAATTAGTTAGTTGTTTATGGAAGAATTGGTTGTGGAAGAGATTCAGGAACTGCTTGAAAAAGAAAATGATAAGGCTTTAAAGCAATATCTCGATCAACTGAATATTTCGGATGTTGAAGAACTGATTGATGAACTTCCACAATATGCAGCTAAATTTATCGAAACCCTATCCCTCAACAGGGCCGTAAACGTTTTCCGCATCCTCGATTTTCCTACCCAGGAGCGCATTATTAAAAAACTTTCTGGCAATAAATTGAATCAGATCATTAAAGATCTGCCTCCTGATGACCGTACTGCACTTTTTAGCGAATTAAAAGGTGATGTGGTAAAAAAAATGATTACGCTTTTACCGCCCGAGGAGCGTAAAGAATCGCTTGCCCTTTTAGGTTATAAAGAAGATAGTATTGGCCGTTTAATGACGCCCGATTATATCGCGGTAAAACCCGAATGGTCTATTACCAGGGTTTTGGCACACATCAGGCGTTATGGAAAAAATTCCGAAACCATCGATGTGGTGTATGTGATCGATAAAGAAGGTGTGTTGTTGGATGATATCAGGATCCGTGAGGTTTTATTGGCCGATCCGGAGGCCATTATCGGCGAACTGACTGATAAACGTTTCATTGCCTTAAAAGCGAACGATCCTCAGGAAGATGCAATCAATATTTTCAGGATGAACAACCGTGTAGCCTTACCGGTAGTAGATGAAAATAACATCCTTCTGGGTATTGTTACCGTTGATGATATTTTGTGGATTGCGAATGAGGAATATACGGAAGATATGCATAAAATCGGGGGTACAGCGGCTTTGGATGAGCCTTATCTCGATACTTCTATTTTTAATCTGGTTAGAAAACGGGTGGGATGGCTTGCTATTCTAATGGTTGGCGAAATGCTAACCGCTACCGCAATGGGCTTTTTTGAAGGCCAGATCCATAAAGCTACTGTATTGGCCTTATTTATTCCGCTGATTATTTCCTGTGGCGGTAATAGCGGTTCTCAGGCCTCTACACTCATCATACAGGCAATGGCCCTCGGCGAAGTAACCATTAAAGATTGGTGGCGCGTAATGAACAGAGAAATCACTTCCGGCTTTCTTTTGGGAGTGTGTTTAGGCCTGATTGGTTTTTTACGCATCTTTGTCTGGCATGTGGCCGTACCAAATGTTTATGGTGAACACTGGATCTTAATTGCTGCTACCATTAGCGTTTCATTGGTTTTTGTAGTGCTCTGGGGCTCTCTAAGCGGATCTATGCTGCCTATTTTGCTTAAAAAACTGGGCGCCGATCCTGCAACATCATCAGCCCCGTTTGTTGCCACCCTTGTTGATGTAACCGGGTTGATTATTTATTTCAGCTTTGCTGTTCTTTTTTTAAAAG
>Ga0163161_10000069_pt1 | contig 103861 bp, 93 predicted proteins | sample S45metaG_FD_129847 | JGI IMG/M metagenome (GOLD analysis project Ga0163161, IMG submission 129847) | Switchgrass rhizosphere microbial communities from Kellogg Biological Station, Michigan, USA - S4-5 metaG | ecosystem: Host-associated > Plants > Roots > Rhizosphere > Soil | place: USA... | reverse complement strand
CAACCCCGCGAGCGCGCAGATGGTGGGCCTGCAGGTGGTGGTGACGGCCTGCGACGCGCAGGGCAACGTCGACATGGACGACCTGAAGCGCGCCTGCGAAAAGCACAGCGACAAGCTGGCCGCGGTGATGATCACCTACCCCAGCACGCACGGCGTGTTCGAGACGCGCGTGAAGGAGCTCTGCGAGCTCGTGCACGAACACGGCGGCCGCGTGTACGTCGATGGCGCCAACATGAACGCGCTGGTCGGCGTGGCGGCGCCGGGCGAATTCGGCGGCGACGTGAGCCACCTGAACCTGCACAAGACCTTCTGCATTCCGCACGGCGGCGGCGGCCCGGGCGTCGGCCCGGTGTGCGTGGTCGAAGACCTCGTGCCTTACCTGCCGGGCCATGCGACGGCCGGTGTCGCATCGAACGGCGTGGGCGCTGTTTCCGCAGCGCCGCTGGGCAACGCGGCCGTGCTGCCGATCAGCTGGATGTACTGCCGGATGATGGGCGCCAAGGGCCTGCAGGCTGCGACCGAAACGGCGATCCTGAGCGCCAACTACATCAGCGCGCGCCTGAAGGACCACTACCCCACGCTGTACGCGAGCCAAACACCGGAAGGAAAGGGCCACGTCGCGCACGAGTGCATCCTCGATCTGCGTCCGCTGAAGGACACGAGCGGCGTCACCGCCGAAGACGTCGCCAAGCGCCTCATCGACTACGGCTTCCACGCGCCCACGCTGAGCTTCCCCGTGCCCGGCACGCTGATGGTGGAGCCCACCGAGAGCGAGCCGCTGGCCGAACTCGACCGCTTCATCGACGCGATGATCGCGATCCGCGGCGAGATCCGCCGCATCGAAGAAGGCGTGTGGCCCAAGGAAGACAACCCGCTCAAGCATGCGCCGCACACCGCGGCCAGCCTGCTGGGTACGGAGTGGAGCCACCCGTACTCGCGCGAACTCGGCGCGTTCCCGCTGGCCGAACTCAAGCTCGCGAAATACTGGCCGCCGATCGGCCGCGTGGACAACGTGTACGGCGACCGCAACCTGTTCTGCAGCTGCGTGCCGGTGGGCGAGTACGAAGAAACCGAAGCGGCGCGAGGCTGAACGCGCGGGCGCCGCGGCGCCCTGTCCGCCTCAGCGCCTCATCAGACTTGGTCTCAGCCTTCGCGGCGGTACATCGCCCACTTCACCGTGAGGATGTCGGCGGCGATCTTGGCCGCGTTGACCCCGGCATAGGTTTCGGTGGTGTCGAATTCGAAGGCCTCCTGGTAGCGCTTGACCTGCGCATAGTCGCGGTCGAAGGTCATCGGCCCCATCAGCTCGGCGGGGTTGATGCCCGTGGGCAACGCCAGGAATTTCTCGGGATCGGTGGCACTCTGGTAGAGGTCGACGCTCAGCAGGCTCATACGGTGTCCTCGAAATTTTTTGAAGGTCGGGCGGCCATCATCTGCGGCATCCCGGCCGACCGCAATCGGCCTGCGCCTACATGGCGCGCGGCCTCGGTTCGAGCCCCGCCTCAGGGCTGCTTCTTCTTCGCCAATTCGCCCGTGGCGATCTGCTGGCGGAAACCGCGCAGGCTGGCCTTCACCTTGCGCTCGTTCTCCGGCCCCATGCGCACCATGATCTTCTGGCCGGAGGACATGGCCTCCAGCTTCGGATCGACGTACTCGTAACGCACCCACGGCCGCGTCGAGGGCACATCGCCCTTCACCTCGACCAGCCGCACCTGTACCGGGCCGCTGGGCTCGGGCGCCTGCAAGAGGTGGTCGATCACGGCGATGAGCCGGTCGTTGAAGTAGCGCCCCGGAAAGCCGAGCTCTTCGTACGCCTTCTGGAACAGCGGATAGAGCTTGGCGTACACCGTCGCGGCCTTGGCCGGATCGACCGTTTCGGCGAGCAGCACGATGCCGTTGTAGCGCGCCGCGTTGTTCGCCGCGATGGTCTGCGTGCCGCCCTGCGGGCCATCGGTGATGAAGCGCTGCCCCGTGGGCTGCACCGGCCATGCGCTGGCGGGCGCCTGCTCGCGCGCGAGGTTGTCGACCGTGGCGACGAAGCGCCGCACGATGCCGTCGGAGCGCAGGTATTCGGAAGCGTGCTTGCCGCCGAGGAGTTCGGCCAGCGCCTTCATCACGCGTGAATCGGATTCCGCGAGCGCCGGCAAGGCGGCATCGGGCGGCGCGAGCGCATCGACGGGGTTCTGCGGGCCGGTGGGCTCGGCGGCAGGTGCCGGCGCGGGGCCGTCGTTCGGCGCGGTGGCCACCGGCGCGGGCTCGGGCGGCTTCAGCTGTTGCTGGTACCAGCGCCAGCCGAAGAACGCGGCCACCAGCACCACGAGGCCGATGGCGACGATCATGCCGATCGGCGTTTCGCGGCGGGGTCTGAAGTCGGGGGCGTCGTCCCTGGAGCCGGGGGAGTCGTTGTCGGTCATGGCGGCACTTTCCTTTTGCTGAAGGCTGTGTGATGCAGGAGGCCGGTCGATGTTGCATCAATCGGCACCGCGTCACGCCACAAGCTCGTAACGCCTTGTGACGCAACCGCCCTCGCGGTGACAACCCAGTTCAGGCTGCGCTGGTCGGCGCGCTCAGCGACTGCAGCCACGCGATCGAGCCCTGCAGCTCGGCCGGCCGGATCTCGTGCGCGCCCGGAAAGTCCGAGCCCGACAGCGCCAGCGGCAGCGTGCGCGCCAGCTCGCGCGTGGCCGCCGCGGCGGCCGGCGGAATCACGTTGTCGGCGCTGCCGTGGCTCACCCACAGCGCCTTGCCCTCGAACGCCTCGGGCGGCGCGATGTGCGGCGCCACCTGCGCGAGCAGCCGGCTGTGCCACACCATCGCGGCGCGCAGCTTCGCGGGCTGTGTGAGCAGCAGCGACAGCGCCATGATCCCGCCCTGGCTGAAGCCGCCCACCACGATGCGCTCGGGCGGCACGCCCAGTTGCTGCGCGGCCGAGTCGATCATCTCACCGACGAGGAAGCGGCTCTCGCGCTCCTGCTCTTCGTCGATGCGGCGCTCGCCGTTCGGCAGCACCTCGAATTCGAACCACGCATAGGCATCGGGCGACAGCACGTAAGGCGCGCGCAGGCTCAGCACGTGGAACTGCGGCGGCATCAGCCGCGCAAGGCCGAACAGGTCCTGCTCGTTGCTGCCGACGCCGTGCATCAGCACCAGCAGCCAGGGCTCGCGCACGTTGGCCTGTGCGCTGTGTTCGAGAAACTTGAGGGGCAGGTGAAGTTGGGTCATGAATGCAATGAATCAGCGGGATGCGTGAAGAAAACCTTGGGCCAGCGCGCGCGTCACTTCGGCCGCTGGCACCTCGCGACAGCCGGTGGCGTTCTGCCCCGACCACAACGGAGAAAAGTCGCCGCTGCCCTGCGCCTCGGCCTTGGCGCGCAGCGGCGCGATGCCCGATGTGGCGAGCGGAAATTCGGGTGCGGCCGCGCCGATCGGCCCCAGCTCGCGCATCACGCGATTGACGATGCCGCGTGCCGGCCGCCCGGTGAAGAGATTGGTGAGCGCGGTGTGGCGCGCCGCTTCGCTCTTGAGTGCCGCGCGGTGAATCGCGCTCGTCGTGGCTTCGGGCGTCAGCATGTAGGCGGTGCCGATCTGCACGCCCGCCGCGCCCAGCGCCATGGCCGCAGCCACGCCCTCCGCATCGGCGATGCCGCCGGCCGCGATCACCGGCACTTTCAACGCGCGCACCAGTTGCGGCAGCAGCGCGAAGGTGCCGAGCTGCTTCGTGAGGTCATGCGAGAGAAAGTGCCCGCGGTGCCCGCCCGCCTCGAGCCCCTGCGCGATGACCGCATCGGCGCCATGCGCTTCGAGCCACAGCGCTTCTTCGACCGTCGTGGCCGAGGCCAGCACCTTCGCGCCCCAGCCATGCACCTGTGCCAACAGCGCCGCGGACGGCAGCCCGAAATGAAAACTCACCACCGGCGGCTTGAACTCGGCCAGCAAATCGGCCACGTCGGCGCTGAAGGGATTGCGCCCCGGGCCGGTCGGGATGCTCGCCGCATCGATGCTGTATTCCGTGTAATACGGCGCGAGCGCGGCGCGCCAGGTGGCCTCGCGCTCGGCGCTCGGCACGGGCGGCGTGTGGCAGAAGAAGTTGACGTTGTAGGGCTTGTCGGTGCCGGCACGGATCGCCGCGAGTTCGGTGCGCAGGGCCTCGGGGCCCAGCATGGCGCAGGGCAGCGAGCCGAGTCCGCCCGCGTTGCTGACCGCAATGGCCATCGCGCTGACCTGGATGCCGGCCATCGGCGCCTGGATGAGGGGGAGTTCGGTGCCCAGGATCTTCTGCAGCGTCGTCATTCGAATGCTCCTTCTGTGTCGAATGCCGGCGATTGTCTCGCCAAGCCGCAGAGCGCTTTGGCCGCGGGGTCATCGCGGCATGGCTTGGCACAATCGCGCACATGCCCAGCCCGACCTTCCCCCTGCCCCGCCCGTCGAAGCCGCTGCAGCGCGTCGTCGTTGTCGCCCTCGCCACTGCGGGGCTCTTCGTGCTCGGCGGCTGTCCGCAAAAAGAAACCCTCGTTGTCAGCGCCGACGCGCAGGCGGACGAAGCCGCAGTGGCCGTGGCAACCGCCGAGGCAGTTGCCCCCGCAGCACCACCTGCACCACCAGTGCCTCGCCCCACCGCATCGGCCACGCTCAAGCGAGCCGAACTGATGGCGCTGGTGTTCCCCGACTCCCAGGGCTCCGGCGCCGCGCCCCGACAGCCCGACACCGTCTCGCTGCCCGAGAGAGCCAACGAGGGCAAGACAGTGCCCGGCAGCGAGGCCGAGCAACAGGCGCATGTGTCGCCGCGCGAAGTAGTGCGGCTCGACGATACGCACGCCGTCATGCTGACCGAGACCGTGCCGCTCGACGACCGGGGCCAGCCGATGAACGGCCACGTGAACGGCGCATGGCTCGGCGCCTACTTCTTCGAGCAGGGCGCGGACGGCTGGAAACTCGCAAGCCGCAACGACGCCGTCGACTACCTCGGCTTCATGGGCAACCTGGGCACCACCAAGGTCGAGCGCATCGCGCCCCAGCGCTTTGCGCTGACCATCGCCCACGGCAGCTGCTGGCAGGGCTACTGCGGGCAATGGCTGTCGGTGTATGGGCTCGAAGCAGGCCAGGTGCGCGTGCTCGCATCGGGCATTCCGCTGTCGGCAACGAACGCAGGCGTCCACGAGTCCTGCGAGAAAGTGCGCGACGCCGGGAAGCCGGATGAACCGCCGCCAAGCGGCGGGTGCTTCGACATCGGCGGCACGCCGACCTTCGCACTCGGCACCGACGACGCGCCGGGCGAGATGCGCATCGCCTTCAAGGGCGAGCGCATGGCCGGCGGCAAGAGCCGCCGCACGGTCACCGTCGACAGCACGCTGGTCTATGCATGGCGCAAGGGCGCCTACGTGCTCACCGAAGGACGCAACCCGGTGCCGTCGTTCTGACGAAACCGGCCGGCGCCCGTCAGGTCACTCCTCGCTCGTCCACTCCACCTGCACGCCCAGGCTGCGCAGGTTCTCCACGAAGCGCGGATGCGCCCGGCGGATCGGCGTCGCGTTGCGGATTTCCGAGCGCCCTTCGATGCTCGCCGCCACCATGAAGAGCGCGATCGCCACGCGGATGATGTAGGGGCTCTCGACCACCGCCGGTGTCAGCGGATTGCCGCCGAAGGTGATGAGCCGGTGCGGGTCCGACGAGAACACGTGCGCGCCGAATTTCGAGAGCTCGCCGGTCCAGCCCAGGGCGCCGTCGTACACCTTGTTCCAGAACATCGCGTTGCCCTGCGCGCGCACGCCCAGCGCAATGAAGATCGGCAGCAGGTCCACCGGAAAGTATGGCCACGGCGCCGCCTCGACCTTGGTGAGCACGTTGCTCGTGAACGGCGTCTGCACCTTCAGCGGCCCGGTGCGGATGGCGCGCGACCAACCGTCCGCATGCTCGATGCGCACGCCGAACTTCGCAAAGGTGCGGTCCAGCAGCGGAAAGTTGGCGGGCGCGGTGTTGCGCACGATCACGTCGCCGTCGGTGATGGCGCCGAGCGCGAGGAAAGTCGTGATCTCGTGGAAGTCTTCGTCGAAGCGGAACTCGCCACCGGTAAGCGCGCCGCCGCCATGCACCGTCACGCGCGAGGTGCCGATGCCCTCGATGCGCACGCCGATCATCGCCATGAAGCGGCAGAACTCCTGCACATGCGGCTCCGAGGCGGCGTTGGTGAGCGTCGAGGTGCCGTCCGCGGCGGCGGCGCACAGCACGAAGTTCTCGGTGGTCGTGACCGACGCGTAGTCGAGCCAGTGGTCGGTCGGCGTCAGGCGCCCGTCGCTGTGCACGAGCAGCGAGCCTTCGGTGCGCTCCACCTGGCCACCGAAGCGCTGGAACACCTCCACATGCGGATCGATCTCGCGCACGCCCAGCGTGCAGCCCTTGACGTTGTCTTCGAGCCGCGCCACGCCGAAGCGCGCCAGCAGCGGCGGCACCAGCATGATCGACGAGCGCATCTCCTCGGGGAGGCGATGCAGGGCGGCGTCGAACGCGGTTTCGCGGTGGTGCAGTTCGAGCGTGCCGCTCGCGTGGTCCATCTGCACGTCGCTGCCGAGGGTGCGGAAGATGTCCAGGATCTTGCGCACGTCGGTGATGTCGGGCACGCCGAGCAGCCGCAGCGGCTCGTTGGTGAGCAAGGTGGCGCAGAGCACCGGCAGCACTGCGTTCTTGTTGGCGGAGGGGGTGATGCGGCCGCGAAGCGGCGTGCCGCCGTGCACGATGAGGTTGGACATGGAGGTGCGGGGAACGGAAACGAGGGGGATCGAGGGGGAATCGAGGAGAGAAGTCGCGGAACGTCCGCGACCGGGTGCCGGGACTTTACCGTCGGCGGATGGCGCTCACGGGCGGGGAAGTTGTAAGAACTTGCCGGGGCTGACGGTGCCGGGCGCCCGATTGTCCATGAGTGTGAACAGTCATGCCACGAATAGTGACTGTCGGTTTTGCTCGCAAGTCCATACCATTCAGGTCATTGGACAACCGAAAGGATTGAAATGATCAAACCCGAATTCTTCGTCACCCCCGGATATGGACAGCAATTCCTCGACAGATTGCATTATTCGCAAGCCGTCAAGATCGGCAATCGCGTGGAAACATCAGGCCAAGGCGGGTGGAGCGACGATCTGCAATTTCCCAAATCGCTGGAAGATGAAATTGCGCAAGCATTCAAGAATGTCGAGCGGACGCTGGCAACTGCCGGTGCGAGCTGGGAGCACGTCGTTCACGTCAATTCATACCACGTCGGCGGATTTCCGCCGGAGGTCAATGAAACGATGGCGAAACTTTATCGCCAATACATGCCGAACCACGCGCCCATCTGGACGGAATTGGATGTCGCGTCCCTCGCGCATCCGGACATGCATATCGAAATTCGCGTGACCGCAATTATTCCGTGATGGGCAGATCAATTCCGAACTTCTGAACCACCCAATCGGCAAACGCCTTCAATCTGGCGTTCTGGTGCCGATTGGGTGGATAAAGAATATGGAAAGGCATTGCGGGCCTTGACCAATCTTCCAGAACCTCCACCAATTCCCCCGAATCCAGATAAGGCTGGACGATGCGCCTGAAATGCTGCCCGACGCCCAGGCCCGCCAGCAGCATTTCCCTCAAACCATTGCCTTCGTTGGTCGAGAAGACGCAATTGCCGATTTCAAATCGCTCGGCGCCCCGCTCAAAGATCAAAAGCTCCGGTTTTCCTGTCGAAAAGAAATAACACGCGGCGGCGTGATTCAATTGAAGATCATCTGGGGAAGATGGAATTCCTTTGCGATCCAGATAAGCTGGCGCGGCGCAGGTGATATATTGAAGTTCGGTCACCTTTCGCCCGATCATTGCCATATCGTCGAGTCTGCCGGCGCGGATTACGCAATCCACGCCCTCCTCCACGATATTCAATGGGCGATCGCTGATTCCGACTGCAACGGTAATCTCGGGATATTCTCGGTGAAATTCCGGTAATTCGGGAATCAGCAGGCTGTTGGCGAATACCGCCGGCGCATCAATTCTCAGGTGCCCACTCGGCTTGACCTTTTTACCCCGCACCGCGCTTTCGACCGAATCCATTTCGGCGATCCAGCGCATCGCATGCCCGTAATACTCGAGGCCATCCGATGTGGGGGTCACCGCACGCGTGGTCCGCTGCATCAATTTGATATTCAGATGCTTTTCGAGATCGGTAATCAATTTGCTGACCGTTGAGCGCGGAAGCGCCAATTGATCCGCGGTGCGACTGAAGGAGCCCGTGTCCACGACCCGTACGAAAGCTCGCATTGCCAGGAGTTGGTTCATTGAAATCTATTCATTCAAACGGATAAAAAGGCGACTCCATTGTCTATGCATGTGTGCAATGGCGGCAAGAAGCCATCGCCGCCAAGGACGCCTCGGCACGGAACCTGCAGCGCGCCTCGCCCATGCCTCCCATCACCCGCCCCCTTCTCGCAGCGCTCGGCGCGATCGCCCTCTTCGCCGTGTCGACGCCCTCCCTGGCCCAGGACGCCTACCCCAACCGCCCCGTCAAGGTCATCGTCGCGCTGCCGGCCGGCGGCAGCGTGGACATGGTGGCGCGGCTGGTCAGCCAGCAGCTTGCGGCCGACCTCGGCCAGCCCTTCGTGGTCGACAACAAGGCCGGCGCCTCCGGCCAGATCGGCACGCCGCTGGTCGCGCGCGCGGCGCCCGACGGCTATACGCTCATGGTCTCGCCCGCCTCGTTCCTCACCACCAACAAGAGCATCTTCAAGACGCTGCCCTACAACCCCGAGACCGACTTCGCGCCCGTCACCAAGCTGGTCAACCAAGCCATGGTGCTGGTGGTGCGCGACAAGGCGCGCTTCGCGAGCGTTGCCGACGTGCTGGCCGCGGCGAAGGCCAACCCCGGCAAGCTGACTTACGCGTCCTCGGGCGACGGCAGCCCGCAGCACCTGGCAGGCCTCATGTTCGAGAGCCGCACCGGCGCGCGGCTGCTGCATATCCCCTACAAGGGCGGCGCCCCGGCCATCACCGACCTCATCGGTGGCGTCGTGGACATGGTGTTCGCCCCGCTCCCCGAAGCGCTGCCGCACATCCGCGGCGGCAAGCTGCACGCGGTCGGCGTACTGAGCGACAAGCGCGCGGTGTCCGCGCCCGAGATTCCGACGCTGCGCGAAGGCGGCGTCGACGGCGTGATGCTGTCGGCATGGATCGGCCTGCTCGCACCGGCGAAAACGCCGCGGCCGATCCTGGAGCGGCTGGACAAGTCCGTGAAAGCACTGCTGCTGCGCGGCGATGCGAGGGCGAGGCTGCTGGAGGTGGGGATGGAGCCGGCGCCCGACGATGCCAAGCCGCTGGGGCAAGTCATTGCGCAGGAGATCCGGGTGCATGCGGAGCTGGTGAAGGCTGCGGGGCTGGTGCCGCAGTAGGGGGCCTCGGACGGCTGGTGCATTTACGTTTTTCCTCTCTCTGCTTGGGTCTTCATCAACGCACAGCGCCACGGCCCGGGCAGCCTGGCTCTATTGCTTTTTCCCGCTCGAATATTCGTGGCGCAGCAGCGAGAGCTGCACGAGGTCGTGATGCTTGCCCCACCAGAAGCCGGCCTGCCGCTGAAGTCCTTCTTCGACGAAGCCCAGTCGCCGCAGAAGCTTCAGCGAAGCGGCGTTTTCCGGATGGACCAGGGCTTCGATGCGATTCAACGCCATCGATTCGAACCCCCACGGGAGAGCGGCACCTAGCGCCTCGGTCATCAGGCCATCGCCCCAGGCGTCGCGCGCGAGTTCGTAGCCTACGGTGCAGCTTTTCCAGTTCCTGTTCCAGCGGAACAGGCCGCATGTGCCGATGAGGCGGCGGTCCTGGTTGCGTTCGATGGCCCACCTGGTTCCCAGGACCGGTGGTTGGCGCCAACTCGCGAAGACCTGCACCATCTTCTCGGCCTCCGGCAGGCTCGCGATCGGATCGTTGCCGAACCAGCGCATGGCCTCGCGGTCACCGTGGATGGCGAGCAAGGAGGCTGCGTCGGTCGGGACGATCTCGCGCAGCGTGAGGCGGGGGGTTGTCAGGGATGGGAAGGTCTCGGCAGGTGCGTCTGCGGTGTTGGCGTTCGTCATGACAGGTTGCTCCCGATTTTTTTGTTTGATCGACACGGCGGCTTCTGCCGTCATCCACGTTAACGTCTACAAGTTGTTCCGCAAGAACGCGAGCATCTTCCGCCAGGAATCCTCACGCGCACGGGCCGTGCCGACTGGCGAGCCACCGAGGTCTTGGTCTTCACCGGATACGGGATGCTTGAAGCGCGTCGACATGGTGGAGACATTCGGCCAGCCCAGGCTGTGGCCGGCGTCGGGGTAAGACAAGTGTTCGACAGGGTGATCGAACCCCTTCCGCTTGAAGCGAGTCATTGCGAATTCGCTCAATGGCGCAGAAGGCCAGATCTGGTCGTCCTGTGCGCTGATCAACAGCACGGGCCCGTTGATGTTCTCCACGCGGATGGAGGTTGCTTCCACGACTGCCTCGTCCTGAAGCGGAATGAAATACCAGTCAAAGCTGTCGGGCTCGACGCGGCCTTGCGAAACGGCGAGGTTCCACTCTTCCAGGGGCATGACATCGGCATGCGGCACGTCCTTGCCATTCATCGTCCAGGCCGAGTGCCCGCTCGGCGGATAGGCGGGCCAGACGATGCCGCTTGCGACGTACGCCACCACGGCCCGCACGGAGGGGAAGGTCGATGCCAACAGAAGCGCCAATTCCCCGCCTCGGGATGCGCCACTCACGGCGATCCGATCGGGGTCGACCTTTTCCTGCTGTGCCAGCCATCCAAGCGCCTTGTCGAAATACTCCAGAGGAATCCGGTCCAGCGTGGGCGGAAGGCCCTCGAGGCCGAAGTAAGCCAAGGCCAACGCAACGTACCCATGCGACGCCAACAGCGCGGCCATTTCCGCCGACCATTGCACGCCCCCGCCGGAACCGCCCACGACCAGAACTGCGGGACGACGGCCAGGTGCTTTCGGCTCGAACAAACTGCCCACGATTCCCGCCTCGCGTACCTTGCGTATTGCCACGGAATCGTCGAAGTAACGTCTGCGGAATGCATGCATGACGGGCTCGGCCGACTCGCTCTCGATGACAAGCAAGACGGCCATGGGGTCGTCCGCGCACCGATCTGCAAATGGCACCGCCGACGCTGGTTGCGATGAGCGGGACCAGAACAATCCCATGGCATCTGCGCCCGTGTAGTCACCGGACACGGGGGCATCGCGGGTCAGGTCCACGTCACCCGTGGTTGCTGCGTGAAAGCTCGCGTGAGAGGCGAGCACAGTGCCTGCGGCACCAGCGCTCAGCGCCCGCAGTGTTATCTGCTGGCCGGGTGCCAGCCCGTGCACTGTGATGTGCAGGGCTTCGTCCAACAGGCATTCAGCGGGGAGTGGGCCGAAGGAGATGGAAGGCATCGATGGTTGTTCCATTGCTGCAGTCCAGTCATAGGGCATTGAATCGACGGAGTCGACCCACTCAAGAACCTCGAAGCTTCGTCTCTCAAGCTCCTCGATGAACGAGTGGAAGCTGGGTGCAAGCACCGCGTATTCGGGCGCCGATCTCGAAAAATATATGACCCCCTCGTCGCGCGGCGTGAAGGCATAGAAATTGCCCAGAATGTCCTGCGCGAACAGCAATGCACCCTGAAGCGGCCCCCGCTCGATCTTCTTGAACCATTCGTGCCTGAAGCTCAGGTCTTCACCGATATCGCCATACCCAGCAGTCGATAACCAGACCTGAAAATCGTCCGGCAACTTTGCCCCGGTCTTGACTTCCACTTCGAGCAACTCAGCCTTCGACACGGCTTGGCATGGCTTGAAGATCGGCTCCGACCGGAACCTGCCCTTGCGCCGCGAACTCAATATTCGCTGGACCAGCGTAAGCACGTTTTAGATTCCTACAAAGTTGGTGGACGATGTCTTGCGGCCGAGCGCAGCCTCACGCAGATGGACGAGGGATCGCGTTGTCGTGAAGCCCAACGATCTGCTCGATCTCTACATCACCGATCTTTCCCGCCCCCTCCATGAAATGTCCACGCACGCCAACTCTGGCGCGAGATTCATGGACAGACATTCGCATCTCAGGATTCAAGATCCACATGGTTGCTCTTCCTTCCAGAGGAACGGCAACGCCCTCTTCGATCGGTTCACCGCGCTCGTCGAGAAACTCGGGATGAATCATGAAGAGGTCGCCTTTCACCGGGTCATCGCCTTCGTACATGAAGTCGCATCGCCGATGCTGAAGCGTGATTTTTCGGCCGTCCTCGGAAGGCAAATAGAGACGGTACTTCACGATGAAATCCTCTCGATGCCCGCGAGCTTCCTTGTATGTCTTCATATGCGGCTTCAAAACGTTGCGCTTCGGGGTACATACACCATGTAGATGCGAAACGCGAAGCCACCAGCGGCCTGTAGATGGTTGGCTTCATTGGTCATGCATTTGACTTGACGGAGTGAATCGGAGGCAGGCAATGAGCGTCAACCATGGCTCCATCGCGTAGTTGCAACCGCGTCAACGCGGCGCGGAGTTCTGCAAACGCTGCTGAATGGATTGCTTGGCGCGTGCATTCATTTGCTGAAACTCCTCCAGCAACTTGTCGCAGGACAATTTCTGTGCCTCGCAAAGTGACGTTGTTTCTATGGAGACATCACCGTTCTCGGCGATCTTGATTCCGCGCCGGACCACGGCCGGATGCGCGTAGTGGCCCACGGGTGTAAAGGACCATTGCGCATAGGCAGGAGCAGCCTCCTTGATGATGGTCCATCTGTCCGGTTCGGTGACCGTTACCGAAGATCCCGGCTTCTCCTTGAGTACCCGCATTGCTTCGGCGACGCTCGCATATCCGATGGTCGTTGCTCTTGCCTGTGCGCCAGCGCTCGATGCTTCAGAAGGTTGCGACAGGGCGTCCACGCCGACCAGCAGCAACGCTCCCGCAAAGATTAGGACGAGCGCAAATCGAGGAAACGTCGTCACGTCAAACCTCGAGCTTGACTCAGCCGGCGCACGATCCACTCCGCAAAATCTCCAATGCATGGTTGTGAGCTCCCATTTGTGTTGAAGGCTCCTGGGCCGGTACCAGGTGCGAACGCTCTTGATGGTCATGGCGGGTGGCTGTTCCGGAAGATAAGTCAGTTTCTGCTCGACAGATTTCATTTCAGATCGATGAGATCGACGCTTCGATTTTCCTTTTCAACCGATGACCGGCGAGAAGAAGAATCTTCGCAAATCGCTCATCGCTGGCCGGGTCCGCGAGGCCCATGAGCACCCTCCAGTTTGCGAGAGATGCGAGGTACTCGCCCCATCCCATTCGCTCCACGACCCGGGCCACCATTCGTTGCTCGCCGCCCTGGATGTCGTAGAGCCGGGCGCAAAGACAGATCCTGGGTCTCCAGCCCAGCGGCAGCGCGGCGAAATCAAGGGAGAAGTCGGTAAAGCCGCCGCGGGAATGACTTTCAACAGCGATGTCCACACACACGTCGCCATTGCCCGGGTTTGCGACACCGGCCGCGTCCGCATACCCGAACGATTCACCGAGAACCGCGAGAAGGCTCGGGCGCAGTTCCTTGCCTTGCCGCAGCCCCGCCTCCAGGTGGCGCCATATATCCCGACGCGGCACCACGCGCACCACGCCGAGGTGAAGCTTGACGGGAGGACGGCGGCGGGACGAGAACATCTTGGGACGTGGTTGAAGTCAATCGATCGACGCCGGGCCCGGATGCCGCTCGCCGCGTGCGTCCGGATCGTAGACGTTTCGAATCTTCCCGCAAGCTTGACCAAGGTCAAGCGCCGTCTCCTCCCCGCTGGCTAGCATCGAAGGCAACACGAGGAGACACCGTGGAACTCGAGATACCGGAAATGCTGGCCGCTGTACTGCAGGGTCAGGTCGGCGCGCAGTCGCCGCTTGGCCTGCAGTTGAACGGTTATGGCGCCGGGAGCGGCGTGCGCATCGTGTCCAGCCAGCATTTCGACGGCCACTCGCTCAACCTGCTTTTCCAACTCGGCATGGCCGCCGGCGCGCGCGACCTGGTGTTCCAGCTGCTCGCGCTGGACAACCTCAACGGCGAACCGCTCGCGCGGCCCATTCCGAGCCTGGAGCTGATGGTCCCGGCGCTGATCGAGTGGCTGCGCCGCGACCTCATCGACGGCTGGCTCTACCAGCGCGGCAAGGACGGCGCGCTGCTTCCCTGGCTGGTGCACACGGTGCGCCTCGTGAAGCCGACGGACGGCGAGGCCTATGTGCTGGTGGGCCTCCTGGCCAACACGCTGCAGGCGGCCGGCCGCGAGCCGCCCACCGAGCCGCGGCTGCGCTTCTCGGGCATGACATGGGGGCTGAGCTTCTACGCGGAAGACCTGCCCGGCCGCACGCTGGCCGGCCTCTTCGCCGACCACGGCTTTCACAAGGAGTGCGCCGAGTTCAAGCGCGAGTACGACAAGCAGGTCGCGTGCTTCACGCGGCTGCAGCCGCAGTTCGGCGCCCAGTTCAGCGTCGATGGCTGCATCTGGACGGCCGGCGAAGGTCCGCGGGCCGGCATGTCGTGCCACCGGATGCCCGAAGGCTCGAAGGTGCGCTGCGTGAACGACGAAGAGCTGCTGCGGCGCCGCTTCGACCTGGCCGCCGATCCGCATTACTGGCGCGAGAGCGGTGTCGCCAACGGCTTCGACCGCATTCCGCAGCACTGCTACCTGCACCTGTTCCACCTCGACTGGCACCGCAACGTCTGGGTGCATGCGCAGCATGTGCAGGCCTACACATACCAGCCCCACCTGCGCGAGCGGCTGGTGCTGCCGCAGGCGCATCGCGACCTGATCGACATCCTCACGGCCGACCGCAGCTTTCTTGTGGAAGACGTGGTGCCCGGCAAGTCGGGCGGCACCACCATCCTGTGCAAGGGCGCGCCGGGCCTGGGCAAGACGCTCACGGCCGAGGTCTATGCCGAGGTGGTCGGCAAGCCGCTGTACCGCGTGCATTCGGGCCAACTGGGCGTGACGGCCAATTCGGTGGAAGCGAGCCTCACGAGGATCCTGCAGCGCGCCGCGCGGTGGGATTGCGTGCTGCTGCTGGACGAGGCCGACGTGTACATCCGCCGCCGCGACAACGACCTGCAGCACAACGCGATCGTGGCGGAGTTCTTGCGCACGCTCGAATACTTCGGCGGGCTGCTCTTCATGACCACCAACCGCGACGGCGACATCGACGAGGCGATCCTGTCGCGCTGCATCGCGGTCATCGACTACCAGCCGCCGGGCCCGGACGATGCGCGCCGCCTCTGGTCCACGCTGTCGGCGCAACTGGGCGTGGAACTGCCGGACGCGGTGATCGACAGGCTGGTGGCGGACTACGCCGGTGCGAGCGGACGCGACATCAAGGAGCTGCTCAAGCTCACGAGCAAGTACTGCCGCCGGAAGGAACTGCCGCTCTCGACGCAGGCGTTCGCGCAATGCGCCGTGTTCCGCGGCATCGCCTGCGCTTCGCAAGCCGGCGCGCGGACGAGGAACGACGAATGATCGATGCCGGCAGCCTGCTCGGCGGCGCGCTCACCGGCCGCCTGGCCTTCCGGCCCGGCGCCCTGCCCGCTTCAGCCCCGCTGCCGCCGGGGCGCCACGGCCTCTCGTTCGCCGAAGGGCGCGAGGCCGTGCTGGTGGTGCCCGAGGGATTGCCGCTCGATGCACCGTTGCCGCTGCTGGTGATGTTCCACGGCGCGGGCGGCGAGGCCAACCGGGTGCTGCCGCATTTCGTGGCGCATGCGCGGGCGCGGAAGTTTCTTCTGCTCGCACCGCAGTCGATGTTCCCCACGTGGGACATCGTGGTCGGCGGACACGGGCCCGACCTGGAGCGGCTCGACGGTGCGCTCTCGACGGTGGCCGGGCACTTTTGCATCGACCCCGCGCGCCTCGCGTTCGCGGGCTTCTCCGATGGCGGCAGCTACGCCCTCTCGCTCGGCGTGACCAACGGCGATGTGGCGAGCCATGTGATCGGCTTGTCGGCGGGCTTCATGAATGCTTTCACGCAGACCGGAAAGCCCCGCGTGTTTCTGGGACACGGCCGCACTGATAGCCAGTTGCCCATCGAGACCAGTGCCCATCCGCATGCACGGCGGCTGCTGGAGAGCGGGCACGACCTGACGCTTCAGCCCTTCGATGGCGACCACGTCATCGTGCCGTGGGTCGTTGCGCGGGCGGTCGAGTTCTTCATGGGACGGCAGGAACCGTAGCGCCCGCCTGCTCCTGGCGTTGCACCTCGCGCAGCCGCTGGTGCGCATCGCCATCCCACACGATGGGCTGCTGATTTTTCGCACGCAGGTAGTGGTGCGTGAACACGGCCAGATAGGCTTCCAGCGTTTGCTCGGCGACGTGCTCGCCCGCCAGGTTCATGCAGAGGGCCGCCACTTCGCTCGTGCAGAAATGGTCGTCGCGGCCGGAGCGGCGCAGCTTGTATTGCGATATCTGCTCGGGCTCCAGGCTCAGCACCGGCAGCGCATCGAGGTACGGGCTTCGGCTGAACATCTTGCGGGCCTCGCCCCAGGTGCCGTCCAGCAGGATGAAGAGCGGGCGTTTCGCTGTCGCACCACCCGGCGATTCGAGCGGCGGCGGCACGGTGTGCACCACACGCTCGGGCGCCGCATATTGCCCGGGAAACACCACATAGGGTTGCCACTGCGGATCGGCCAGCAAGGCCAGCAGCGCGGGATCGGTTTCGGTGCGCGCCCAGCCGAAGGCGAAGGTGTCGGGCACCACATCGGCGATCAGCCAACCCGTGTTGCTCGGCTTGAGCGGCTCGATGTCGGCCATGAGCAGGCACACGCCCGCACGCGTGGCCACCGACGGGCGCAAGGCGCACATGCAATGGCTGGGCAGCAGGCGGCAGCCCGCGCAGCGCTCGCGCTTGAACCCGCCGCGGGCCAGGAAGGGCTTGGCACTTCGCGCAAGACGGGCGGCGCGAAGGAGAGAGACGGCGTGAGGCATGCGGCGATTGTCGACCCGAGGCCGGCCCGCGCCGGATGCACTGTCGCCGGTCCTCACTTGCTCACGACAAGCGGCTTCCCCTTCTCGACCAGATAGGTCGCGAGTTCCGCCGCATTGCCGCTGCCGACGTTCTTCGCCGAGTGGACCGCACCCGCCGGAATGAACAGCGAGTCGCCGACCTTGAGCGTGACGGGCGGCCGGCCCTCGAACTGGTATTGCACCGTGCCTTCGAGCACATAGGCGATCTCTTCGCCCGGATGCGAGTGAAAGCCGAAGGCCGCGCCCTGCGCGAAATCGACGCGCACCTGGATCACCTCGCGGCCGGGGTCGGCCAGGTCGTGCTTCAGCGATTGGGTGCGGCCGATGCCGGGGGGCTGCTGCGCGAATGCCAAATGCGGGGCCAGGATGCTGCCGGCGAGCAGCAGCATTGCGGCCATCGTTTGGAACTTGAACGTCTTCGTCATGGGAGTCTTTCGGTGCGTGGAGTGGATGACGAAGACAATTCTTGGGGCGATGCACCCCGCTTTCCGCGCGCACCGTATGCCTGTGTATCCAGGCGCGCTTTCAGGACAATAAATTTCACGGGCCGCGTGGTGCGCACGCGCATTGATCGACCGCTCGACTGTTTCGTGAGCGGCCTACCGACCCCTTGTTGCAGGCGACCCTACGCGCGAAACCAAACCTTGACCGTCACATACATCGCATACCCAAGGGCCAGCACGACCCACGCCAGGAAAAACATGTTGGCCCAATACTCGCCGGCATGTGCCGCCAGGGTATAGACCTGCATCTTGCAAGCCTTGCCGATGCACGGCACCTCCGCACGAAGCAGTGCACGCAGCAAGGCAAACAAGAGGTAGCAACCGAGAGCAGCGATCACGACAAATCCGACCGGTCCGACGAGTCCTTCGGTGCGTTGGTCATGCGCATCGCGATACCCCTTGCGGAGCAGGTCCTGTCCGAACTTGTACCAGGCGAATCCGAGCAGGAGCATCAGCAGGTAGTAGAGGGCGGTGAGCATGTCTGTTGTCGAGTCGTCGTACTGCGAGGGGGAGTGATTTCGGCGACGGGATGGTATCCGAGCGAGTTCTTGGCCACCGTTCTTCTGTGATGGCCGGATTTGCAACGCCCCCGCGATTACGTCGAAAACCGAGTGGCTCCATCTCATTTTTCGCGCTGTTCGAAAGTACACGGGCCTGCGAACAATTGTGACCGTTCGTTTCTTCCCGCCACGTACTCACCACTCCCCTTCAATGAAACACCTGCTCGCCCTTGTCGCCTTGACCGTCACGCTGGTCGCCTCGGCGCAGGAGAAGATCCTGATCGGCCAGTCGGCGCCTCTCACCGGCCCCGCGGCTGCGGCGGGCACGGCGTTCGTCGGCGGCGCCCGGCTCTACATCGACCAGGTGAACCGTGCGGGGGGCGTGAAGGGACGACTTATCGAACTGCGCACGCTGGACGACATGTACGTGCCCGAGCGTGCGGCCGCGAATGCCAAGACCTTGGTCGATGCGGGCGCGATCAGCCTCTTCGGTTTCGTGAACACGCCGGCCTCGGTGGCCGGTGCGCAGGTCGCCGTCGAGAACAAGGTGCCGTTCATTGCACCGGCCACCGGCGTGAGCAGCCTGCGGCAGCCCGGCAACGACTACGTCTTCAATGTGCGCAGCAGCTTCAAGGACGAGACGAGCCACATCGTCTCGCACCTGCAGGTGCTGGGCATCAAGCGGATCGGGTTCTTCTCGCTGGAGATTCCCGAATCCAAGGTGATGTTCGACCACATGGGCGGGCTGCTCGGCAAGGGTGGGCAGAAGTTCTTCACCGCCGTCAACCAGCCGCCCGGCAAGGTCGACCTGAAGAAGGCGGCCGAAGAACTCAAGCCGAAGGAGGTGCAGGCCATCGTGATGTTCTGCCCCGGAAAGATGTGCGCGGACCTGATCGGCGAAATTCGCAAGCAAGGCGGCGCGCCGACCTTCTACACCATCTCCTCGGCCGGCGACGTGTTCGGCGAACTGGCCGCCCAGGGCGTGAGCATCGCGGTGACGCAGGTCATGCCCTACCCCTGGACCGTGGGTGCGTTCCCGATCGTCGCCAAGTACCAGCAGGCGATGAAGGCCGCCGACGACACGCGCATCGGCTACTGGAGCCTGGAGGGCTACATCAGCGCCCAGGTCCTGGTCGAAGGGCTGCGCCGGATCAACGGCACGCCTTCGCGCGCATCGATGCTCGCGGCAATGCAGAACCTGGGCCATATCAACCTGGGCGGCTTCGACCTCACGATCGACCAGAACGATCGCAGCGGTTCGCACTTCACCGACCTGACGCTGGCACGCAGCGGGGGCAAGTACATCCGCTGAGCGCGGGGCGGCGCGCTATCGGTCAGAGGCGCCAAGCCGGCAAGCCTCCGGGCGACGTGACGGCCTTGGCGAGCCGTCGATCGCACGCCCGCGCCGATAGGCAGCGCCCCGAACACTGCCGCGATTGAAATTTATTGTTGGCCAACGCAGCCCAGATACAGAGGCATACGAAAGCCGATCGCCAAGCCGCCTTCGCATCGAAGAATCGCGCCATCCCTTCGGAGAGCGCGCGACAACTGAGTGACGACTGCGCCTCCGGAGTGTCTCAACACACACTTCCAGGAGTTCCCGATGACCGCTTCTTCCCTGCTGCTTCGCCGCTCGTTCCTCGCCAAGGCCGCGCTCGGCGTGGCCGCCGCCCAGATGACTTCGATGGTGCCCGCCTTCGCCCAGTCCGCCGGCACCGCCGCGGGCAGCGCGAGGCGCCTCGAACCGCTCAAGCGCATCGAGGCCAACGGCCTGAGCGTCGGCTACTACGAAGCCGGCCCGGCGAATGGCGCGCCGGTGATTCTTCTGCATGGCTGGCCCTACGACATCCACATGTTCGTGGACGTCGCGCCGCAACTGGCAGCCGCGGGCTTCCGCGTGATCGTGCCGTACCTGCGCGGCTACGGCGACACCCGCTTCCTGTCGGCCGACACGCCGCGCAACGGCCAGCAGTCGGTGGTGGCGGTGGACATCATCGCGCTCATGGATGCGCTGAAGATCCAGACGGCCACGGTCGCGGGCTGCGACTGGGGCGCGCGCACGGCGTGCATCATGGCCGCGCTGTGGCCCGAGCGCGTGAAGGCGCTGGTGTCGGTCAGCGGCTACCTCATCGGCAGCCAGGAGGCCGGCAAGGCGCCGCTGCCGCCAGCGGCCGAGCTGCAGTGGTGGTACCAGTACTACTTCGCGACCGAGCGCGGCCGCGCCGGCTACGAGAAGAACCGCCACGATTTCGCCAAGCTCATCTGGCAAATCGCATCGCCGAAATGGAACTTCGATGCGGCCACCTTCGATCGCAGCGCCGTCGCCTTCGAGAACCCCGACCACGTGGCCATCACGGTCCACAACTACCGCTGGCGGCTCGGCCTTGCCGAGGGCGAGGCGAAGTACCAGGCGCTGGAAGACCGGCTCGCCAAGGCGCCGGTGATCGGCGTGCCGACGATCACGCTCGAAGGTGACGCCAATGGCGCGCCGCATCTCGAGCCGAGCGCCTATGCAAAGAAGTTCTCGGGGCGCTACGAGCACCGGCTGGCGAGCGGCGGCATCGGCCACAACCTGCCGCAGGAAGCGCCCGAGGTGTTCGCGAAGGCCGTGATCGACGTGACGCGCGGGTGAGCTGCAGCGTCAGAGGCGGAGGGGTCCCGCGGCCTGGTCCGCCGGGCCTCTAGACCAGTCGCAGTTCCCGCGGCGGCACGCCCTCGAACACCCGCCCGAGCTGCGCGGGCGAGAGCCCATACATCCGCCGGAACAACCCACCGAACACCGCCCGGTATTCGTTGAGCACCGGGTAGTCGCGGTTCTGGAACAGCGTGGCCTGCGTCAGCGCCTGCTGCTCGCCGACGATGCGCCCGCCCGCCTCGGCCGAGAGGCTGCCGCCAAGCACCCAGTAGACGGTGCCGTGGCCATGGTCGGTGCCGCGGTTGCCGTTCTCTCGGAAGGTGCGGCCGAATTCGCTGATGACGACCACCACGGTCTGGCGCCAGGCGTCCTCGCCCATCTCCTGTGCGAAGCCGGCGACGCCGCGGCCCAGTTCTTCGAATCGGTTGGCGAGGTAGCCGGTGGCGGCGCCCTGCCCCACGTGCGTGTCCCAGCCGCCGACATCGACGAAGCCCAGGTCGAAGCGGTCGCGCATCAGCACGGCCATGCGGCGCGCGACGAGCTCGAAGCCCTTGGCGCTCATCGCATTGCGGCTGGCCGCGTCCATCTCGGCCTGCACCGCGCGCAAGACTTCGTCGCGCACCTGAAAGCCTTCGGCCACCGGCTGCGCGAGCGATGTGTTGCGGTACATGGCCGCGATGATCTGGCTCTGCCGCGCATCGATGCTGGAACGCGCATTGCCCGCGAGCGCCATGTTGGCGGCCTTGGCGTCGCCGCGCAGCGCAATGGGCAACTGGTCGGTGAAAGCGATGGGCGACACGTCGGTCACCGGGCCGCCGCCGAGCACGCCAGCCAGTCGGTTGAGAAAACCCGAGCGGTAGTCGCGGCGCTTGTCGAGTGCCTGGCCGAGCTCGATGGAGTCCTGCGTTTCGAAGTGGCTGCGCGTGAGGTCGTCGGTGCCGGCGAAGGCGATGAACGATGCCTGCTTCTGCTGGAAGAGCGGCATCACGCTCTGCGCAAGCGCCGGGTGCAGGCCCCAGTTGCCATCGAGCGGCAGCGCGCCGTTGGGCTGGCCCGGTCGGGCGATGGCGATGTTGGGGCGCGAGGCGTAGTAGAAGTCGCTGGCGGTTGGCACCAGCAGGCTGGTGCAGTCGTAGGCGCCGCGCAGGAACACGACGAGCAGCTTGGCGCCGTCGGCGGAAGGCGCGGCGATCAATCGGCCGGCGGCGCCTGCGAGCGGTGCGGCGGCCATCAGCTTCAGGAGTTCTCGGCGTTGCATCACATGTGTTCCTTTCTTCTGCCTTGCTCCTTCCCCCTCTGGGGGAAGGTTGGGATGGGGGCTCGACGGCATTCGATCCGCCACGGCGCTTCATCGAACGCCGCTTGCCCCCACCCCTGCCCTCCCCCAGAGGGGGAGGGAGAAAAAACAAAACCTCATCGGCGCATCAGCTCGGGCGATGCGAGCAGGAAGGTGTTCCATTCCTGCGGCGTCTTCGCCTGCGCGAGCGCTTCACGCGTGTCGGTGCTCAGGCCGACCTGCATCGCGCGGACCGCACTCGATTCGGCCAGTTGCGGAAACGCGGGCTTCTCCATTGGCGCCTTGTCGTCGGCGCGGAACAGCACGGCACCGTTCGCTCCGATGGCCCGCGCGATTTCGAAGCGCGTGTTCATCTGCCCCGCGCTCGCCCATGCGGCTTCGTTGAGCGGATAGCCGTCGGGTGTTTCGTGCCCATACAGCGGCTCGCCCATGCGGTTGATCCAGTTGAGCATCGGGTTCACGTTGAGCACCACGCGGTCGTCGTACGCGAGCCGCACACCGGCCATCACGTAGTGCACCGGGTCGCGAAACTTGCGGCCGAGCGAAGCGGCGAACTCGGGCGATTCGAACAGCGCCTTCAATGTGATTGCGATGTCGCCATCGCTGCCCGTGAAGGCGGCAGCCATGCGGTCGATCAATGCGGGCGACGGCTCGTCGGCGACAAAGTACACCGCGAGCTTGCGCGAGATGAAGCGCGCGGTGGCGGGGGCGCGTGCCAATCGGTCCAGCGCCTCGTCGGCTTCCGCGAGACCGCGCGCCTGTATCGGCTGTCCCAGCAGCGTCTTGGCACCGTAGTCGTGCCGGTTCGGGTTGAACTCGAAGAGCCCCTTGCGCGCGTAGTCCGAGCGCACCGCGGGCCGGATGTTCGGCGGCGCCGCGTCGATCGGCTGCTGGCTCACGCCCACGCCGGTGAGCACGCGCGCGAGTTCCTGCACATCGGCCTGCGAATAGCCGCCGCCCACGCCCAGCGTGTGCAGCTCCATCAGCTCGCGCGCGTAGTTCTCGTTGATGCGGTTGGCGGCGTTCTGCGCGTTGTCCAGGTAGCGCAGCATCGCGGGGTGGTGCAGCGTGGCGCCGAGCAGGTCGCGGAACTTCCCGAGCGCATGCGGGCGGATCGCGTTCTCTTCGTAGTCGCCGACGAGCGCGCGGATGTTGTCCTTGCGCAGGTTGACGTTGAAGTGGTTCATCCAGAACCAGGTCATCTGCTCCTGCAGCTGGTTGGGCGAATACAGCGCGCGCAACACGAAGCGCTGCTGCGCCTCGCGGGCGAGCCGGGTCAGTTCCTGCTGGTAGGCCTGGCGCGCGGCCTTCTTCTGTTCCTCGTCGGGCAATGCATCGGCGGCCTTGCGCTGCGCATCGAGGCCGATCACGAGCTGGTCAATCGGCGTCCGCGTGATCGTCATTGCATCGATCTGCGCCTGTGCCGCGGGCGGCAGCGGTACCGGGCGCGGGTTCAGCTGATCGCGCATCCACAGCGCGAGGCCGCGTTGCGCGAGCTGCGCTTCGCTGCCGCTGTTGGCGCCCCAGCTCACCCGGTCGAGCCAGCGCAGGTGCGTGGCTTCATCGGCCGGTGCGGACGGCAGCGAGACCGAGACGAGTGCCCGGCCGCTGCCCGGTGCGGTTGCGCAGGCCGCCAGCAGCGCCAGAGCACACGCGCCGAGCGCCATCGACGCCCGGCGGAACGGCCACGAGTCGGCGATCGCCACCTGCATCACTCCCTGCGCATGTCGTGGCGGCGAACGTCGCCCACGGCGTGCTGCGCCGCATTGAGCGCCACGTCGATGTGCGCGAGGCCGCGCTGCTGGAACGACCGCGAGCGCGGATCGTCTTCTTCACGCGCCACGTCCGAGCGCACCTTGCGCAGCAGGTCGATGGCCGCATGCAGCCGGCCTTCGCGCGGCAGCCAGACGTCGGTCGGCTCGCGCCATTCGATGGGCTTGCCGTCGAGCCACGCGGCGCGCTGCAGGTCGCCGATGGCCGCACGGATCTCGTCGTGCACCACGAGTTCGTCCTGCGAGACCTGACCGTCTTCGGGACGGCGGTGATCCACCTGCCAGGCGGCCGTGCGCAGGTCGGACAGTGCGTGCAGGTAGAACGGGTGCTTGCCGTATTCGTCGGCCAGGGCCGGCAGGGACACCGCGGCCATCAGGGCGAGCGCGGCGAACAGGCTTTTCTTCTTCATGGGGACTCCTTGGGGGCAGTGACGAGGATGCTCCTCTCAACTGCTGCACCCCGCCCCGAGTTGACGCTCTTTACTTTCGTAACGCCGCGCAAAGAAGGCGCCCGCGCGCCCCGCAGTCAGGCCACGGACAGGGTCGGTGGGGCAGCACCGGCGATCTGCTTCAGCGCCCGTTCGAACACCTCGACCGGCTGGCCGCCCGAGATCAGGTGCTGGTCGTTGATGATGATCGCGGGCACCGAGTGGATGCCGGCATCGGTGTACATGCGCTCGCGCTCGCGGGTCTCGGCAGCGTACTCGTCGCTCGCCAGAATTTCGCGGGCGCGTGCCGCATCGAGCCCAGCGTCGGTCGCCGCGCGCACCAGCACCTCGGGGTCCGAGGGGTTCTGCCTGTCGGTGAAGTAGGCCTTGAGCAAGAGCTTCTTGAGCGCCGCCTGCTTGGCCGGGCTCTCGAGCTCGGCCCAGTGCAGGAGCCGGTGTGCATCGAAGGTGTTGTAGACGCGGGGCCGGCCCTCGGGGCTGAACTCGAAGCCGACGGCCGCGCCGCGCTGGCGGATCATCTCGCGGGCCTCTGCCTGTTGCTCCCGCGAGGAACCGTACTTCTGGTTCAGGTGCTCGAAGGTGTCCTGTCCTTCGGGCGGCATCTGCGGGTTCAGCTCGAAGGGCTGGAAGTGCAGTTCCGCGGTGACCTCCGGTGCCACCCGCTTGAGCGCCGCCTCGAGCGAACTCAGGCCAACGGCGCACCAGGGGCAAGACACATCGGAGACGAAATCGATCTTGAGGTGGGATGAAGAGGTGGTCATGGCGCCATTCTTCATGGCGCCACAACCCTTGGTGCGGGCAAGGTTTTCGGGCTTCAGGCCGACACGACCTTGCCCAGGCGCGCATCCGACAGCGTCTGTTCGCGCAAGCGGTCGTACTCGGCCTTGTCCACCGGCACTGCGTTCGGATCGCCCAGATCGCGCATGTGGATGCGGTAGGTCTCCCGCGCGCTCATCGCAGCGAGTGCCGCGAGGATAGTCACCGCGAAGGTGATCGCGCCCACGGTGAACCACACATTCGTCGAGCCCGGAGGCGCCACGGCTGCGAACAGCGCGGGCAACAGTGCGGTGAAAGTGGTGCCGATGTTCTGCGAGATCGCCATGGCCGAGACGCGGTTGCGGGTGCGGAAGAGCTCCGGATAGAAGCTCGGAAAGGTCGCGTTGTAGCCCTGGTACACGATGCCCCACATCAGGAGCGACATGCAGATCGCGAGCGGCACGTTCTTGATGCTGATGGCGTACAGGTACACGAACGACAGCAGCCCCGAGGCCAGCGCGCCCACGATGATCGGCGGCTTGCGGCCGATGCGGTCCGACAGGTTCCCCACGAACGGAATCACCAGCACCGCGAGGATGTTGCCGAGCACCGGGATCCACAGGTACACGTCTTTCTGGAAGCCGATGCCGTAGGCCGCCTGCACCGCATAGGCCGCGCCGAACACGGTGGCCACCACCGGAATCACGTTCATCAGCGCCATGCAGACCACGCGCAGCATGTCGGCCCAGCTGTCGGTGAAGGCCTGCACGATGGGCGACTTCGCCACTTCGCCCTTCTTGTCGACCTCGGCGAAAGCGGGCGTCTCATCGACCTCGCGGCGGATGATGTAGCCGGCCACGATGACCAGGAAGCTCAAGAGGAACGGAATGCGCCAGCCCCACGAGTTGAAGGCGTCTTCCGGCATGTAGTGCGCCAGCGGCAGGAACACCGCGGCCGCCAAAATCTGGCCGGCCTGCACGCCCTGCAGCGTGAAGCTCGCGAAGAAGCCGCGGCGCCCGAAGGGTGCGTGCTCCAGGATCATCGAGCTCGCGCCCGAGATCTCGCCGGCCACCGCGAAGCCCTGCACCAGGCGCAGCAGCACCAGCAGCACCGGGGCCAGCAGGCCGACCTGGTCATAGGTGGGCAAGAGGCCCACGGCCACGGTCGAGAAACCCATCAGGAACATGCACAGCACCAGCACCTGCTTGCGACCGTGCGTGTCGCCCCAATGGCCGAGCACGAAAGCGCCGATGGGGCGTGCCACGTAGCCCACGCCGTAGGTCGCGAGCGACGCGACGATCGCGGTCGTCGGGTCGCCCTTCGGAAAGAAGATCTGCGGAAAGATCAGCGCCGCCGCGGTGGCGTAGATGAAGAAGTCGTAGTACTCGAGCGCCGAGCCGATCCAGCCGCTTGCGGCGGCTTTCTTCGACTGGTGCCTGCCTTGGGGCTCTTTGGCTGTTGTGGTGGCCATGGGGTTGTCTCCAGTGATGTCCAGTGGTGAGTCAGTGACGAACGGGGAAAGAAATCAGTCCTGCGCCTGCGAGGCCATGCGCGCGGGCGCGTTGAGCGCACCGTAGGCGTCATAGGCGCCCACGCGCTGTGCGACCTCGAAGAACAGGCCGCCTTCGAAGCTCTCGGTGTAGATGTGCAGGTAGTCGCCGGCCGGCGAACGATCGAACAGCACGCCCGCGGCGCGCATGCGTTCCAGCAGCTCGGGCGCGAGGTCGATGCGCGTGGCGAGGTCGTCGTAGTAGTTGTCCGAAATCGGCACGAAGCGCGTGCCGTTGGCGCGCAGCTTCGCGGCCGTCTCGAAGATGTCGTCGCAGTTCAACGCGATGTGGTGCACCGCGCCGCCGCCGGTCACGCTGAGCGTGCGCGCGGTGCGGGTGCGCTGGCTCAGCGACACGTTGAGCACGAGGCGCACGCTGCGCCCGGCGTTGGCGACGCCGCGGCTGCGGATCAGGCCGAAGGGGTCGGCCAGTTCCAGGCTTTCGCCGGGCTCCAGGCCGAGCACCGCGCGCGTGAAGAGCACCCAGGTGTCGAGCTGGTCCACCGCAAGGCCGAGGGCGACGTGGTCGATCTGCTGGAGGCCCGCATCGTTGTCGGCGGCGGGCACATCGTTTTCGAGGATGAAGTCGGCTTCGTACAGGCCGTTCGCACCCAGCGACTCGGCCACGAAGTGAATGAGGTTGCCACCCGGCGCCACCACCGCCGGCACGCGCAACTCGTTCGGGCCGACCGGGCTGTCGTGGCGCTTGGAACGCATCGCGGTCGCGCGCTCCACTGCTGCAAGCGGATCGGCGCAGCGCACGCCCAGCGCGCACACCGAGGTGCCGTGCGCCTCGAAGCGGTCGCGCGCAAAGGAGTCGGACTGCGCATTCACGATGAAGTTGATCTCGCCCTGCCGGTACAGCGTCACGGCCTTGGAGCGGTGCTTGCCGATGCGGCGAAAGCCGAGCTGCCGCACCAGCGCGTCGAGCGTGAGCGCCGAGGCCTCGTCCGCCGCGAACTCGATGAACGACAGGCCCGAGAGCGCGGCCACGGGCGGCGGGTTGAACAACTCCACGCGCTGCTGCTGCGGCTGCACGGCGTCCAGCCGCTGGCGCGCTTCGCTTTCCAGGTACAGCAGCGAGCGCATCGCATCGACGGCGGTGCGGCGGTTCGGCGTCTCGCGAAAGATGTCGTTGAAGATCTCCAGCGACAGCGGCCCGGTGTAGCCCGCGCGCAGCACCTGCGTGAAGAACCCGGTCACGTCGAAATCGCCCTGCCCCGGAAACGAGCGGTGGTGGCGCGCCCACTGCAGCACATCCATCGCGAGCAGCGGCGCATCGGCCATCTGCAAAAAGAAGATCTTCTCGCCCGGAATGTCGGCGATGCCCGCCGGATCGTCCTTCAGCGACAGCGTGTGGAAGCTGTCCAGGATCAGCCCGAGATGCGGGTGATCCGCCCGCTTCACGATGTTCCAGGCCTGCCCATAGAGCGAGGTGTGGCGGCCCCAGGCCAATGCCTCGAAGCCCACGCGCAGATTGCGGCGCGCGGCGCGCTCGGCCAGTTCGTGCAGTTGCGCGGCAGCGAGCGCCGGGTCGTTGACCGACAGCGGCGAGGTGTTCGAGCAGCACAGCACCATCGGCGCGCCCATCGCCTCCATCAGGTCGAACTTGCGCTCGGCGCGCTCCAGGCTGCGGCGGAACTGCGGCTCGGGCATGCCTTCGAAATCGCGGAACGGCTGGTAGAGATCGATGGACAGGCCGAGGTCGGCGACGATGCCGCGCAGCTCGGTGGCCGTGCCCTTGAAGTTGATGAAGTCGGCCTCGAACAGCTCGATGCCGTCGAACCCGGCGGCCGCGACGGCTTCGAGCTTCTGGCGAAGGGTGCCGCTGAGCGAGACCGTGGCGATGGAGCGATGCATGGGGGTGGACTTTAGGAACCCCGGCCCTGCGCCACAACCAATTCAAGCCTCTTCGGGGCGATTAACGAACGCCTTCGTTCATTAATCGCACGAAATACGGGATTCACCTAGGTCCGAGCCGTCTTTGCTGGCGCTCAGAGGCTGCGCCAGTAGTCGATCAGCAGTTGCGCGAATTCGGTCGGCCGCTCGACGGCGCTCAGGTGCGCCGCATCGATGGTCGCCAGGCGCGCACCGGGAATCGCCGCGGCCATGGCCCGCGACATGTCCATCGGCGTGGCCTCGTCCTGCAGGCCGCCGACCACCAGCGTGGGCACGGCGATACGGTAATTGCTCTCGCGGAAATCGATGGCGGCAACCGCGTTGCAGCTCTCGATGTAGCCCTGCGCGTCTGTTGCGACCAGCACGTCGTGCAGCGACTTCGCGGCCGCCGCTCCCTCTGGGGTCGCCGCATACGCCGGCGTGAGCCAGCGCGCCACGGCGCCCGGCGCGATTGCGCCGACGCCCTTCGCCGCCACCGTCTCGGCCCGCGCGCGCCACGGCGCCTGGTCGGGGTAGTGGGCGGACGAATTGGCGATCACCACCGTCTTCAGCAGCTCGGGGTGCCGCACCGCCAGCGCCTGTGCGGTCATGCCACCCATCGAGAGGCCGACGAAGTGCACCGGCTCGCCATCGGTCTCGCGCTGAATGAGCTCGGCCACGTCTTGCGCCAGCGTCTCGATGCGCAATGCGCCCGGCACCACCTCGGAGCCGCCGTGGTTGCGGTGGTCGTAGCGGATCACCGTGTGAGCCTGCGCGAGCTGCGCGGCCACGCCGTCCCACATGCGCAGGCTGCAGCCCAGCGCATGGCTGAGCACGACGAAGGGGCCTTGGCCTTCGCGAACGACATTCAGGCGGGGGGTCATGGTGTGGTTTCCTTTTTACGAATGCTTGAGGGGTTGAAGTCGCGGGAGCCAGAGAAACGCGATGGCCAGCAGCACGGCGCCGGCCACCAGCGTCGGCACGACCATGGGCCATGCGCCATGGGAGTAATCGCTATCGACGAACAGCGCGGCGACCTGCCCCACGCAGAACGCGACCATCATCATGCCGAAGCCCGACCACGACACGGCCCGCCCCGCAAGATGCGGCAGGTCGCCCACCGCGCCCGCTTGTCCGCAGGGCTGATGGATGCCGTGGCCGAGGCAGTACACCGCATGGCCCACGAGCAGCGGCACGGCACTCAGCGGCATGAGCCAGCAGCCCAGCGCCTGGATGATCGCGCCCGTCATGCTGAGCGATGCGCCGAGCCGCACGGTGCGCACCGGCCCGTAGCGACGCAGCAGGCTGCGGCACATGGTGGTGCTGAAGATGTAGACCAGCGAGCCGCCCGCCGGGATCCACCCGTACCACGCGGGCGACCAGCCGAGATAGCCGATGTAGACCATCGGCGAGAGCAGCAGGAAGCAGAAGAGCCCGCCGTAGGTGGTCGCGGCCACCGAGGCCCAGGCGCGGAACGAGCGGCTTGCGAACACCGTGCGCGTGCTGCCGCGCGGCGCGGACGATTCACCGGTGAGCGGCTTGCGCGTCTCGCCGAACGAGCGCCAGCACATCGCGAACAGCAGCGAGGCATACACTGCCATCGCCACCATCACCCAGCGCCAGCCCGCGCCCTGCACGAGCCATGCACCGAGCAGCGGCGCCATCAACCCGACCACGCCCAGCCCCGTGAGGCCGCGCGCCATCACATGCGGGCCTTCGTGCGCAGGATAGAGATCGCGCACCGCCGCGCGCGAGCACACCAGGATCGCGGCCATCGAAAAGCCCTGCAGCGTGCGCCAGCCCGCAAGCAGCGCCACGCTGCCCGCGAACGCACCGCCCAACGCGGCGATCGCGTAGCAGGCAAGCCCGGTGAGCAGCACGGGCCTGCGTCCGAAACGATCGGCCAGCGGGCCGCACAGCAGCTGCGCAAAGCCGAAGGCCAGCACGAACAGCGTGAGGCTGGTGCTGGCCGAGCCGAGCTCCTTGGCGATGGCGGGGAGGGCCGGCAGGTAGCTGTCGGTGGCGACGGGCTGCGCTGCCAGGAGCAGCGGCAGCATCAAGGTGAAGCTGACGTCGAGGCGGCCCTTCGGGGCGACCGGCGCGCTCACTGCGCAGGCGTCGCAGGCGATGCGGGGGCCACGGGCAGCAGCCCCTTCTCGCGCAGGATGTTCGTGGCGATGCCGAACGCATGGTTGGCCACCGGCACGCCGCAGTAGATGGCGGCCATCATGATCACTTCCTTGATGTCGTCGGGCGTCAGGCGCGATTCGGGCGGGCCGTCGAGCGCGGCGCGCACGTGCATCGCGAACTCTTCGTACGCGTGGATGCCCAGCATCATCGACAGCACCATGTAGCGGCGCGTCTTGTCGCCCAGCGCGGGGCGCCCCCAGATGTCGTTCCACGCGTGGCGCGTGATGAGTTCCTGGAACTCGGCGTTGAAGCCGTTGCGATTGGCGAGCGACTTGTCGACCCAGGCATCGCCGAGGACGCGGCGGCGATTCACGAGGCCGTCTTCGTAGTCGTTGCTTGGGGTTTCGGGGGCGGTCATTGCGAGAGTTCCTTGTCCTTGAGTTGGGCTTGCAGCGCTTTCACTTCGGCCAACGCGGTCTGGCCCGCGCCGATGGCGAGCGCAGGGTCGAACCATTCGTCGGCCGCATCGCGCGGCAACTCGGCGCGCAGCCGGTCGATGTTGGCGCGCATGCGCGCGGCGTCGACCTGCAGGCCGGGCAGCGCGCCGGCCATCGCGCGCACGCTGCCGTGGGCCGACATCAAGAGCTGCGGCCATTCGGCCAGCTCGGCCTGCCACGCGCCGAGCGCGCGTTCGTGCTGCTGCGGCATCGCGCCGAGCAAGGCGGCCACGCGCTGCGGCGCGCGGTGCGCGGCGGCGATGGCGACCATCGAGGCCACCGGATTGCGTTTGTGCGGCATCGCCGACGAACCGCCGCGGCCGGGTTCGCTCGGCTCGGCCACTTCAGCGACTTCATACTGGCCGAGCAGCGCGATGTCGACAGCGATCTTGCCGAGGCTGCCTGTCATGAGCCCGAGCTCGCAACCGAGCGCCACCCATTCGTCGCGCTGCGTGTGCCAGGTCGCGCCGGGGTCGCCGAGGCCCAGTTCCTTGGCCATGCGCTTGCGCACCGCGGCGCCCTGCCCCTTCATCTGCGCGAGCGTGCCGACGGCGCCGCCCAACTGCAGTTGCAGCGCGTGCTTCGCCGCTTCGCGCAGACGCAAGCGGCTGCGCACCAGCGGCGCCGCCCAGCCCGCGCACTTGAAGCCGAAGCTGGTGACCGAGGCCGGCTGCATCAGCGTGCGCGCGAGCATCGGCGTTTCGGCGTGCTGCGTGGCAAGGCGCAGCAGCGCATCGGCGGCCTTGGCAAGGTCGGCCTCGACGAGCGCCACCGCCTCGCGCGTGACCAGCGCCATCGCGCTGTCGATCACGTCCTGGCTGGTGCTGCCGAAGTGAACGAACGGCGCGGCCTCGGCATTGAACAGGCCCACGGCTTCGCGCAGCGCCTTGACCAGCGGAATTGCCACGCTGCCGGCGCGGCCGCTCTCGCGCACGATCTTGGCGACATCGAACAGCTCGACCTTGCAGCTGCCGACGATGGAGTGCGCCGCGCTCTCGGGAATCAGCCCTTCGGCCGCCTGCGCGCGTGCGAGCGCGGCTTCGAAGCGAAGCATGGCGTCGACGAAGGCGCGGTCGCTGAAGGCGCCGAGCGTTTCGGATGTGGAGAGGAAGCCTTCGAAAATGCTCATGCGGGGACCTGGGTGTTCATCGTCAATATTTCAGTTGGGCCACGGCGCGCAGTTCCTCGGGGGACGCGGTGCCGAAGCCGAAGAATTCGAGGTAGGCCGGGATCATCTCGAACAGCATGTCGGTGCCGACCTGCAACGCGCAGCCCTTGGCCTTGGCGGCCTGCAGCAGCGGCGTGTATTCGGTCTTCATGACGACCTCGCCGACGAAGGTTGCGGGGTCGATGCGGTCCACGTCGAACGGCAGCGGGTCGCTGTCCTTCATGCCGAGCGGCGTCGCGTTGACGATCACGTCGTAGCCGGCCGGGTCCTTCGAGCCCGTGACGACTTTCATCTGCGGGTAGTGCTCGCGCAGCCGCGCGGCCAGTGCCTCGGCCGACGCATCGCTCATGTCGAACAGCATCAGCTCCGCGGCGCCCGCGGCGGCGATCGACGCCGCGATGGCCGAGCCCACGCCGCCCGTGCCCGACACCAGCACCCGCGTGCCCTTGAAGAGCCGGCCCTTGCGCTCCACGCCGCGCACGAAGCCCGCACCATCGAACTGGTCGCCGAGCAGCGTGCCGTCGGGGCGCTTGAGGATGGCGTTGCAAGCGCCCGCAACGCGCGCCGTCGGCGTGACCTCGTCGACCAGCCCCATCGTCGTGACCTTGTGCGGCATCGTGACCAGCGCGCCGCGGAGGTTCGAGAACCTGAACACCTGCGGCAGCGTGGCCGCATAGTCCTCGGGCTTCACGCCCATCGGCACCACCACCGCATCGATGCCGTGCTTGTCGAACCAGGGGTTGTAGATCATCGGCGCCTTGAAGGCCTCGGTCGGATAGCCGAGGTGGGCGATGAGGGTTGTCTTGCCGGAAATCATGAAAGTCGTTTCGTGAAAGGTTGGAGGCTCAGGCCACGCTGGGCGAGTGGTAGCGCAAGGGGTTCGCGATCTCGGCCTGCATCGCGGGCGGGTAGACGATTTCGCGCAGGAAATTCGCATCGGCCTGCAGCGCATCGGCCGCGTCCAGGTGACCGAAGTAGCGCAGGTAGTGCGGCATCTGCTGGATCAGCATCTCGAAGCCGGCCTGCGCGTTGAGGCCGCGCGCGCGCGCCGCACGCACCAGCGGCGTGGGCTGGTTGCGCAGCAGGATGTCGAAGAGCGCCGCATGGCCGTCCATGCGCGACACGTCGAGCGGCAGCGCATCGCCCTCGACCAGGCCGAGCGGCGTCGCGTTGATCACGAGGTCGTAGCCTTCCGGCGCGTTGCTCTCGACCGCGACCACGGTCGCATCGAAGAACGCATCGAGCTTGGCCGCGACGCCCGCCGCCTTGCCGGCTGCCGTGTCGTGAAAGGCAATGTGTTCCGCGCCATTCACCGTGCCGCCCTCGGCCAGCGCCACGCCGATGGCTGCGGCGCTCACGCCCGCGCCGAGGATCAGCACGCGCTTGCCACGGAAGGGAATGTTGCAGTGGTCGAGCGCGCCGATGAGGCCTTCGCCATCGAACAGATCGCCCTCGAGCTGGTCGCCCTCGGTGCGGCGCACGACGTTGACCGAGCCCGCCACGCGGCCGAAAAGCCCGCAGCCGTCGAGCAGGTCGACCACCAGCGGCTTGTGCGGCGGCGCGATCACCATGCCGCGCACATTGCGCGCGAGAAAGGCCGACTTGAAGAACACCGCGAAATCGCGCACCGGCACCTGCATCGGCAGCAGCACCGCGTCGATGCCGAAGCGTTCGAAGGCGGCGTTGAACATGCGCGGCAGCCGCACGTTGCGAACCGGATCGCCCGGGATCAGGTAAGCCTGGGTGCTGCCGCTGATGGAATGGCTCATGTGCTTGCTTTCCGTTCGTCAATCGCTCTTTGGGAGGCCGGATGCCGAGCTTTATAGTCCCTTCGGCGCTTTTCCACAGCGCCAAGAAGGGCGAAACGATCGATCATCGATCTTTGAATTTCGATAATCGCTCAAACCGAGGGTTTTCACCTCCCACGAATGCAACTTGCCGGCGATCGACCGGCGGCACACTTCCGACCATGAGCAAAGAGAGCAAGGACAGCAAGGACGACTCCCCCGCCCCCGCGGGCCTGGACAAGCGCGACTGGATCGCTGGCCTGGAGCGCGGCGTGAGCATCATCGAGGCCTTCGACGACGCCAACCCGCGCCTCACCGCCAGCCAGGCCGGCCAGCGCACGAACATGACGCGCACCGCCGCGCGCCGCTACCTGCTCACGCTGCAGCACATGGGCTACGTGGCGAGCGACGGCAAGCTGTTCTGGCTCACGCCGCGCGTGCTGCGGCTGGGCCGCTCGTATCTCGAATCGGCCCGCCTGCCGCGCGTGGTGCAGCCCTTTCTGCAGCGGGTGGCCGCCGGCACCAACGAGATCGCCTACCTCAGCGTGATGGACGGCGACGAGGTCGTCTACATCGCGCGCAACGGCCCGAACCGCAGCATGAGCACCGGCTATGTGCTGGGCGCGCGCGTGCCGGCGCAGGTGACGGCCTCGGGCATGTTGATGCTCGCTCTGCGCAACGATGCCGAGCTGGACGAGTGGCTGACGACGCGGCAGCTCACCGTGTTCACCTCGCACACCATCGCGAGCATGGAGCGCATGAAGCTCGAGCTGGCGCGCATCCGCGCCCAGGGCTGGGCACTGTCGGAGCAGCAGCTCGATCTGAACTCGCGCGGCATCGCGGTGCCGCTGCGCGACCGGCACGGCACGCTGGTGGGCGCACTGAACATCACGATGCCGATGGGGCATGAGAGCTCCGAGGACGCGGTGGCGCGCGTGCTGCCGGTGCTGCGCGAGACGGCGCAGGCGATGCGCAACCTGATCTGAAGCGGGCCGCTCACGCGCTGGCGATGCCTGCGCTGTCGATGCGGCCTCACCTCACCTCACCACTTCACCCGCACCCCGGCCGCCGCATTGATGGAGCTGCCTACGCGCGCATCGCCACCCGAAGCCCACTGCTTGCCCAGTTCGCCGTAGAGGCTCGTGCGCTGGCTCACCGACAACGTGAAGCCCGCGGCCAGCTCGGTGCTGGTGCCGCCGATGGGCGCACCCACCGGCGTGATCGCCGCCGGGTTCACGAAGCGCGCGACGTCGTTGCCCTTGGCACTGCGATAGACGTTCAGGCGCGCATAGGGCTGCAGCGTGCCGGCGCCGGTCGCGAAGCTGCCCTTGATGCGCACGCCCGCACGGCCGATCCAGCCGCTGTCGGCGTCCTGCTGCACGAGCGCGCCCGGAATGGAGACGTCGTCCAGCCGCAGCCGTTGGTGGATCAACTGCAGTTGCGGTTCCACCGACCAGCCGCCCGCGCCGATCGCGAAGGCCTTGCCCACTTCGATCGAGGCCAGGAAGCTGTTGCCCTTGCCCTCGACGCCTGCGCTCAGCATCGGCTGCACCGTGTAGCGGTGGCGGCCGGCCTGCAGCACCGCATCGGCATAGAAGCCGTCTTCGGTGGCGAAGGTGCCGTAGAGGCCCAGGTACTGGCTGCGCAGGTCGTTGCGGCCTGTGGCGGAGTTCAGGAGGCCGCTGCCGAAGCCGCTCACGCGGGTGTCGCCATCGAGCTGGCCCACGTAGATGCCGGCGCGCCAGTCCGGGTTGGCCCACAGGTCGGTGCCGGCCTGCAGCCCGGTCACGCGGCCCTCGCTGTGCGGCGAGACGGTGCCGCCCTGGCGGATGTCCATGTCGGTGGAGATCAGCCTGCCCCAGGCGCGGCGGTAGCTGCCGTCGGTGCCCGAAGTGCTGCCCGCACCACTGCTTGCACCGCCGCGCACATCGTCGTCGCCGATGCGCTGGCTGCGGCTTGCGAGCATGCCCAGGTTGCTCTGGCGCAGCTGGTTCGGCAGCGCCGCGAACAGCGAAGCCTCGGCGCGGTAGGTCGGAAGACCGGTGCCGCCCGGATTACCAGGATTGCCCGGCGTGCCCGGCCCGGTGTCGGTGCGCAGGTACCAGTTCTCGCCGCCGCCGGCTGCATCGCCTGCGTACAGCCGGTACTCGAAGGCACCGGCATCGACATGGCCGCCTGCGAGCACGAAGGCATCCTTGGTGGTCTGCGCGGTGGTGGTCGCGCCGTTGAGCGCGCTCACCACCTCGATGCCCGCGCCGCTGGTGCGCGCACCCAGGCCGCCGATGTTGGCGATCTGCACGCTGGTCTTGCCGCTGACCGCGCCGCCGTCGATCACCAGCCGGTCCGACGGCCCCGCGCCGCCGTTGAGCACGGTGCCCAGTTTCAGCACGCCGTTGTTGCCGACGTAGTTGCCCTTCACCGTCAAGGTGGTGCCGGGCGTGGCGCCCGCCAGTGCCACGGTGCCGCTGTTGGCGAGGCCCGCCACGGTCTGGCTGAAGCCCGCGAGGTTCAGCGTGGCGCCGCCGGCCACCACGGCGCTCGACGCAGCGCTGAAGGCGTTGGCCGCGCCGGCCTTGAGCGTGCCCGCGGCCACGCGCGTCTCGCCGCTGTAGCTGGCCGTGCCCGCAAGCGTGAGCGTGCCCGCGCCGACCTTGACCAGCGAACCGCCAGCACCGGTGATGGCACCCGAGATCGTGCTGTCGCTGCCGACAGCGCCGGTGGTGAGCGCCTTCGCGCCGAGCACCACATCGCCCGCGCCGCCGAGCGAGCCGATGCTCGCGCCGGTGGTCGCCAGGTCGATGCGCACCTGCGCGCCGGCCGCGTTGGTCACCGTGGCGCTGGCGGCATTCGCGCCGTCCTGCAGCCGCAGCGTGCCCTGGTTGGCGATGGCGAGCTTGCCCGCATCGGCCTTGCCGCCGAACTGCAGCGCCGCGCCCGAGGCGATGCTCACCGCGCCCATGCCCAGTGCGCCGCTGGTGTCGGTGGCGAGCGTGCCCGCATCGACCAGCGTGCCGCCGCTGTAGCTGTTGGCGCTGGCCAGCGTCAGCGTGCCGGTGCCGATCTTGCGCAGCTTGCCGGTGCCGCTCATCGCGCCCGCGTAGATGCCGGCGGTCTTGTCCTGGTCGAATGCGACCTCGGCGTTGTTGACGATGGCGCCCTGCAGGCTGGTGGCGCTGCCCTGCAGCACGCCGCCCTTCACGGTGGTGCCACCGGTGTAGGTGTTGGCACCGCCGAGGATCAACCGGCCCGCGTCTTCCTTCGAGATGCCGCCCGTGCCGCTGAGCGCGACATTCATCGTGGCGGTCATGTTCGCGCCCGCGGCCGTGCCGTCGCCCACGCGGATGACCGAGTTCGCGTTGTCCAGCGTGATGCCGTCGCCCTGCACCGTGTAGCCGTCGACCGCGAACTGCGCGCCCGCGATGCGCACCGGCCCGCCGCCGCCATCGACCGTGACGGTGCCGGCCTTGCCGCCGAAGACGGCGAACTGGTTCTGCGCCCAGTTGGCGTTGAGCTTGCCGTCCATGTCGGTCCAGCCATCCTGCGAGGGTTGCGGGCTGCCCACGCGCCAGGTGCCGTTGCCGCCGGCCACCTGGCCGTCGTTGTATTTGCTGCTGTCGCCGCCGTCCCAGAAGTTGAGCGACAGGCCCGCGCGGTTGACCAGGTTGACCTGGTTCGCCACCGAGGTCTGCACCTGCAGGTCGGCCAGCTTGGCGCCGGCCGGCGCGGTGCCGATGTCCAGCCCGTTGTCGGTGAACGTGCCGCCGTAGCTCATGAGCCGGTACAGGCCCGGTCCGAAGGTGCCGCCCGCCGACTGCGCGATGTTCAGCGTGCCGTCGAGTTGCAGGTTGCCCGTGACGTTGATCAGGTCGTTGAGCGCGCCGCCGGGCACGCCGGCCTGGCCGAGTTCGTAGTTGAGCGTGGAGCCGCCAGCCAGCGTGAGCGCGCCGAGTGTCAGCGTGCCGGGGCTGTTGCCTGCGGCGAGGATGCCGCCCTTGGCGATGGTCACCGCGCCCGCGATGCTGCCGCTGCCCGCGAGCGTGGCGCCCGACTGCACCTGCACGGCGCCCGTGCCGGTGCCGCTGCCGCTCGTGTTGTTCACGCGCAGCGTGCCGGCCGCCACCGTGGTGGCGCCGGTGTAGGTGTTGGCGCCGCTCAGCGTGAGCGTGCCGCTGCCGACCTTGACGACCGAGCCGCCCACGCCGCTGATAGCGCCCGACAAGCTGTTGTCGCCGCCGCTGCCGCCGAGCGTGAGCGCCTTGGCGCCCAGCACGGTCTCGCCCGCGCCGCTGAGTGCGCCGAAGCTCACGCCGGTGGTCGCCTGGTCGATGCGCACCTGTGCGCCGGCCTGGTTGATCACCGTGGCCTTGTCGGCCGAGGCGTCGCCGGCAAAGTCCAGCACCCCGCCCGCGGCGTTGGTGAGGGTCGATGTACCGGCGCTCGACTTGTCCTGGAAGCGCACCGTGCCCTGGTTGCCGATGGCGGTGGTGCCGGCGTCGAATCCGCCCCCCAGTTGCAGCGTGGCGCCCGTGGCCACGTTCGCCGCGCCGCTGCCCAGCGCACCGGTGACGTCGGTGGCCAGCGTGCCGGCATCGACGAAGGTGCCGCCCGCATGGCTGTTGGCGCTGCCCAGCACCAGCGTGCCGCTGCCGATCTTGCGCAGCTTGCCGGTGCCGCTCATCGTGCCCGCGTAGGTGCCGGCGGTCGGGCCCTGGTCGAACGCGACTTCGGCGTTGTTGACGATGTCGCCCTGCAGGCTCGCCGTGCCGCCCTGCAGCACGCCGGCCTTGACGGTGGTGCCACCGGTGTAGGTGTTGGTGCCGCCCAGCACCAGCGTGCCCACGTCGTCCTTCACCAGGCCGCCTGTGCCGGTGAGCGCGACATTCAGGGTCGCGCTGCGCGTGGTGTCGGTGCCCGAGCCATCGCCCACGCGCACCACCGTGCCCGAGGCGCCGAGCTCGATTGCGTCGCCCTGCAGCACATAGCCGTCGGCCGCGAACTGCGCGCCGGTGATGCGCACCGTGCCGCCCGCGTTGCTGACATTGACAGTGCCGCCCGTGCCGCCGAACACTGCGAACTGGTCCTGCACCCAGGCCGCGTTGATCTTGCCGTCGGCGCCGGTCCAGCCATCGCCCGGCACGCCGACGCGCCAGATGCCCGAGCCGCCGGCGATCTTGCCGTCGTTGTACTTGCCGGCGTCGCCGCCGTCCCAGAAGTTCAGCGCGAGGCCCGCGCGGTTGACCAGGTTGACCTGCTGGGCCACCGAGGTCTGCACCTGAAGGTCCTTGGACGCGACCGGCGCGCTGCCGATGTCCAGGCCGTTGTCGGTGAGCGTGCCGGTGTAGTCGATCAGGCGGTAGATGCCCGCGCCGAACACGCCCCCTTTGGACTGCGCCACGTTGAGCGTGCCGTCGAGCTGCAGGTTGCCGTTGACCTTGACGAGGTCGTTGAGCGTACCGCCGGCGGTGCCGGCCTGCCCCAGGTCGTAGTCGAGCACCGCGCCGGCGGCGAGATTCAGGCTGCCCGTCGTGAGCGTGCCGGCGCCGCCGTTGCCGGCCGACAGGATGCCGCCCTTGGCGATCGTTACCGTGCCCGCCACCGCGCCGGTGCCGGCCAGCGTTGCGCCGCCCTGGACCTGCACCGCACCGGTGCCGGTCGCGCTGCCGCTTGCGTTGTTCGCGGCGAGCGTGCCGGCCGCCACCGTGGTGCCGCCGGTGTAGGTGTTGGCGCCACCCAGCGTGAGCGTGCCGCTGCCGACCTTGACGACCGAGCCGCCTGTGCCGCTGATCGCTCCCGACACCGTCGTGCTGGTGTTCAGCCCGCCCGTGGTCAGCGCCTTCGCGCCGAGCAGCACATTGCCCGCGCCTTCGAGCGAGCCGATCGACAGGCCCGCATTGGTGAGGCTGCCGATGCGCAGCTGCCCACCCGCGTTGTTGACCACGGTGGCCTGATCGGCACTCGTGCGATCGGAGAAGCTGATCGCCCCGCCGCTCTCGTTGACCAGCCGCGCCTGCCCGGCGCTCGCGTCGTCGAGCAGGTCGATGCGCCCGCCGTCGAAGTTCGTGATCTGCGCCTTGCCCGCGGTCGCGTTGAACCACAAGGTGGTCAGGCCGCCGCGGTTTTCGATGACCGCATTGCCCGCGCTGGAGGTATCGCGGAACTCGACCGAGGCGCCCTTGTTCGTCGTGATGGTCGCGCTGCCGGCCGAGCTGCTGTCGCGGAAGGCGACGAAGCCGCCGTTGTCGGTCAGTGCACCGCCGCGCGCGGCCACGGTGATGGCGAGCTTGCCCGCTTCGGCCGTGTTGGCAAAGGCCAGCGATGCGTTGTCCGCCACCGACACCGGTCCGGCGCCCAGCGCGCCCGTGACCAGCGCCTCGAGCGAGCCCGCCGCGACTTCGGTGCCGCCCGCGTAGAAATTGGCGGCGCTCAGTTGCAAGGTGCCCGCGCCTGTCTTGCGGAGGCTCCCCGCGCCGGTGACCACGCCGTTCAGTGCCAGCGTGCGGATCGGGTCGATGTCGAAGGTATCGACGCCTGCGCCCAGGCTCACGACACGCGTGCTGGCGGTGTCGCCGGTCACGCGCAGCGTGGCGCCGCCCTCCAGCGCGAGGCCGCCCGCGGCCGTGCCGAGGTTGGCGTCGGAGGCGATCTGCAGCGTGCCGCTCTTGATCGTGGTGCCGCCTGTGTAGGAGTTCGCTGCGCCGAGCACGAGTGTGCCGCCGTCGTCCTTCACCAGTCCGCCCGCGCCGACGATTGCCGCGTTGATGATCGCGGTCATGCCCGCGCTCGCCGCGGTGCCGTCGCCCACGCGCACCGTGGTGTCGCTCGCGCTGATGGTCAAGGCGTCGCCGTTGACCAAATAGCCGTCGGTCGCGAACTGCGCGCCGCCGATGCGCACCGCGCCGCCTGCGCCGGTGTTGTCGACCGTGACGGTGCCGGCCTGGCCCGCGAAGATCGCGACGCCGTCCTGCTGCCAGCCCCCGTTGAGCGTGCCGTCGACGCTGGTCCAGCTCGTGGTCGAGCCACCCGCGCGCCAGGTGCCGCTGCCGCCGGCGATCTTGCCGTCGTTGAAGTTCGCGGGGTTGCCGCCATCCCACAGGTTGAGCGTCGCGCCATCGAAGTTGACCAGGTTCACCTGGTTGGCGATGCTGGTCTGCACCTGCAGATTCTTCGCAGCCGTCGGCGCGGTGCCGATGTCCAGGCCGTTGTCGGTCAGCGTGCCGGTGTAGTCGATCAGCCGGTACAGGCCCGCGCCGAACTTGCCGCCGGCGGTTTCGCTCACGTTGAGCGTGCCATCCAGCTGCAGGTTGCCGTTGACGCTGATCAGGTCGTTCAGCGCGCCGCCCGCCACGCCGGCCTGGCCGAGCTCGTAGTTCAGGACGGAGCCAGCCGCGAGGTTCAGTCCGCCGACGGTCAGCGTGCCCGCGCCGCCACTGCCCGGCGTCACGATGCCGTTGCCCACGTTGACAGTGCCTGCGATGCTGCCGCTGCCGGTGAGCATTCCGCCCGCCTGCACCAGCACAGCACCACTGCCGGTGGCGCTGCCGGCCGGATTGACGACCGCGAGCGTGGTGCCCGAGACAGTCGTGCCGCCGCTGTAGGTGTTGGCGCCGGCCAGCACCACCGCTCCCAGGCCGCTCAACGCGAGCGCGCCGCCGCCGTCGATCGTGCCGACCAGCGCCAGCGGATTCGAGCCATCCACGTTGAGCGTCGTGCCGGCGCCCAATGCCAGGGCGTTGCCCAGCACGGTACCCGGCACGTTGGCGCGCAGGTTCGCGTTGCCGGTCACTGCGAGTGCGCCTTGGCCCAGCGCGAAGTTATTGCCGACGTTCAGCGTGCCGCTCTTGAGCGTGGTTCCACCGGTCCAGAAGTTGGCGTTGGCCAACGTCAGCGTGCCGCTGCCGCTGTACGAGAGGGGGCCGGTGCCCGTAATGACCCCGCCGAGTCGAATGTCGTTCGCGCCGCCGATGTCCAGGCCCGCGTTGAGCACCACCGCGTTGCCCAGGTTCACGTCCGCGCTCGCGTCCAGCGCGGCGTTGCCGTTCACCGTCAACGTGCCCAGGCCCAGCGAAGTGTTGGTGCCCACGCGCAGCGCGCCGCCCTGCAGGTTGACTCCGCCGAAGAAGGTGTTCGCACTACCGAGCGTGAGGCGGCCCGTGCCGTTTTTCGTCAGCCCGCGCAGGCCGCCGATCGCGCCGTTGAGCGCGAGGTCGTTGCTGCCGCCGATGGTGAGCGCCGCGTTGAGGTTGAGGTTGTTGGTCAGGTTGACCGTCTTGTTCGAATCGAGCGAACTCGCACCGCTGACCGTGACGCCGCCCTGACCCAGCGCGGAGTCGTTGCCCACGGTGAGCGTGCCGCCGCCGATGTTGAAACCGCCGGTGAAGGTGCTCGCACCGTTGAGCGTGAGGCCCGACGCACCGGCCAGGCTGATGCCGCCCGCGCCGCTGATCGTTCCGTTGAGCGTGAGCGCGCCGCCGCTGCCTCCGGCCCCGAAGTTCAGGGTGCTGTTGAGCACCACGTTGTTGGCGAGCGCGACGCCGGCCGCGCCGGTCAACACGGAGGCGCCGTTGATGGTGAGGTCGCCGGTGCCGAGCGCCGTGTTGCTGCCCACGTCCAGCCTGCCGCCGCCCAGCGTCGTGCCGCCGCCATAGGTGTTGCTGGCGGCCAGTGCAAGGTTGCTGCCGTTCACCGTCAGGCTGCCAGCCCCCGAGATGAGATTGCCGAGGGTCAGCGTGCCCGTCCCGTCGAGCCTCAGCGCGCCGTTGAGATGCACCTGGTTGTTGAGCGTGCCGGTGAAGGTGGTGTAGAGATCGACATTGCCGCCGACCAGGAACAGGCCCGAGCCGAGCGCACTCGCATTGCCCAGCGTCACGCCGCCGCCGTTGAGCGCGAAGCCGCCGCTGAAGTTGTTGATACCGTTCAGCGTGAGCGTTCCGGCACCGTTCTTGATGATGCCGGCGCCGCCACTGACGGTGCCGCCCAGCGTGAAGCTGTTGGCACCCTGCACGAACAGGCCGCCGGTGAGGCTTACGTTCTGGCTCAGCGTGAGGCCGTTTACCGCGGCCTGCATCGCGCCGCCGTTGCCCGTCAACGTGCCGGTGCCGAAGGCGCCCGCGTCGTCGAAGATCGTGAGGCCGCCATTGAGCAGGGCGCTGCCGCTGACCACCGGGCCGCTCAGGGTCCAGGTGCCGCTGTCGACCTGGAGGTTCTCGAAGTTCAGGTACTGCGCGGCCTTGATCCCGCCCGCGCCGGCATTGCCCGAACCGGGACCGCCAACGATGTTGCGCAGCACCAGCAAATCGGTGCCGCCGAGGCCCGCATCGACCGTGCCGCCGGCCGCGAAGTTCAGGCTGCCGCCCGAGGGCGTCGCCACCGCGATGGCCGGTGCCGATCCGCCGGTGATGCTCGAACCTGTGACCGCGAAGAAGGTGTCGTCGCGCTCCCCGGTGCCGAGCGAAACGCTGCCGTCGATCGTGCCTGCGTTGGTGAAGGTGTGGCCGCCGCTGGCCGCGCTCTCGAACGCGATGCGGCCGGTGATCGTGCCGGTGTTCGTGTTCACCATGTTGACCTGGCCGCCGCCATAGACGGCGACCACGGCCGCATCGGCCGCGGTCAGCGTCGCACCGAGGATGGCCCCCGTCGTCATCGTTCCCGTGTTGGTGATCGTCGTGATGCCGCCGGGGCCGTTGCGCACCGTGAGCGCCAGGCCGGCCAAGTCGACCGACGACTGCCTGGTACCGCCTATCGTCCCGTTGTTGACGGCGACGATCGTGCTGTTCGCGGTGTTGCCCATCACGACGCCCGTGGACAGCTTCCCGGTGTTGCTGCCGAACAGCAACGGATCGATCAGGCCGTTGTTCGTGAGCCTGACGCTGGAACCCGTCAGCGACATTGCGCTTCCACTGACGCCCAGCAACACGCCGAGGGTCGCCCCGGGGTTCACCGTCACGGCCAGGTTGTTGGCGCCGTTCGCAAAGCCCGGCGCCAGCGGGTTGGCAGCGCCGTTGCAGGTCACGTCGCTGCCCGCAGTCGTGCAGAAAGCCTGCGCCGGCAAGAAGCTGGTCGCAGAAAATGCGAGCGCCGTCAGCATGCCGACCTTCATCGGCCCCACGAGACGTGCCGTGCGACCCGCGCGCCGGCTGGTGCTTCGCTTGCCCCGCGCACACGTCGCTTCAGAGACGGCCACCCATGCGCCGATCGCGGCGTTCCAGATCGTCTTGTACGCGGTATTCATCGACGGTTCTCCTCCGTAGGCAGCGTGCAGAAAGCGCTGCAGTAACAATCCAATGCAGCCGGGAACCCTGGCGCGCCGCGGCGCTGCCTGTCGTACTGCTTTTCATGGGGTCCCCTCCTGCCATGCCATCGCAAGGAGCGCATGGCATGCGCGGCATCGCTGCGCTGCCGCTTCGAGCGAAATTCTCAAGCTCGGCTCTCTTATTTGCACCTTACATTTTCTTGCAGCGGAGCCCGTTGGCACCTACGGAAAACCGTGGTTTTGCCGACAGAAAACGGGCCGGACCCACGTGTGGTTCCAGGCTTGCGGCGATGCGGAAAAAAGCGGCGTCGACGAGCCGCATGCGCGGGCAGAGGCCCGCCGGATCATTCAGGCAGCGGCGCTCAAGGCGCGATGCGCACGTTCCCCTGGAAGCTGTAGCCCTCGCCGCGCACCGCGACGATCGGCAGCTTCTCGCCGCTGGCCTGCTCGGCCTTGCGACGCAGCCGCGAGACCGTGACGTCGAGGTTGCGTTCGTAGGCCTCCAGCCCGGGACGCCCCATCGCAGCAAGCAGCGTGGCCCGGTCCACCACTTCACGCGGCCGCTCGATCAGGCACTGAACGAGCCGCGCTTCCGCGCTGGACAACTGCACGCGCTGGCCGGCCGGCGACAGCAGCAGCCAGGTGGTGCCGTGATAGCGCCAAGGCGCTTGCGCCGTGGCTTCGTCGGCTGCAAGGGCATCGGGCTCGCGCGTGCCTTGCCCCTGCGCTTCCTGGCTGCGCTGCAGCAGGTTGTGCAGCACCATCTCGAGCTCGCGCAGGTTCACCGGCTTGACCAGGTAGTAGTCGGCGCCGAGGCCGAGGCCATGCAGCCGATCGTTCGCCATGCCACGCGCGGTCAGCATCACGATGCGCATGGCACTGCGCGATCGCAGCCGGGCCAGCACGCTGAATCCGTCTTCGCCCGGCAGGTTGACGTCGCACACCACGGCATCGAAATCCTGTCGCAGCAGTTCCGCATCGAGTTCCTCGGCGCTCGCCAGTCCGCGGGCCAGCATGCCGACGCCGCGCAGGTAGCGCAGCAGCGTGTCGCGCAGGTCGTCGTCATCCTCGATGACCAGCACACGAGCCTGGGCGTTCATCTGTAGGCTCCCTGGCCAAGCGCTGCCGCGTTGTTCGGGCCCCGGGTTTCCACCCCCTCGGCAGTTCCAAGAGAAGGCAAGGTCAGGGTCAGCACGGCGCCCTGCCTCGCCCCGTTGGAGGCAGCCACGCTTCCACCATGAACCATGGCGATGCGGTGCACCATGTGCAGGCCCAGCCCGATGCCCGGAATGCGCCGGGTGCCGGCCGCGCGATAGAAGCGCTCGAAGACGTGCGACAGGTCATGCGGCATGAAGCCGGGGCCTTCGTCGCACACCTGGATGCACACGTCCGGCACCGTGTCGCCTTCCGCAAGGCCATCGGCGCGGCTGCGCCGGATTCCGGCCCGGACCAGAACCGGCGAATGGGGCGGCGCATATTTGATGGCGTTGGTCAGGAGGTTGTCCAAGGCGATGTGTATCAGCGTCTCGTCCGCCAGCACCGGCAATTCGCGCACATCGAGACGCAAGGAAATGCGCCCGCCGCCAACGCCTTCGTTGTGCTCCTCGATCTTCTCGCGCAGGAACCCCGCGAGCTCGATCGGAACCAGGCACAGGTTTTCGCTGGACGCATCGAGCCATTCGTCGGCCAGCAGGGTGTCCACCAGATCGCGCATGCGAAGGACGGTGCGGCTGATCTTCTCGGCCTCCTTCTTGACCTCCTCGCGCACCAGGCCGAGCCTGTCGTCCGCGAGGATCTGCGCCGCGCCGCCGATCGTGCCCAGCGGCGTGCGGAACTCGTGCGACACCATGGCCAGAAGGCCGCGCTGCTCGCGCAGCGCCAGGGCCAGTTGGTCGTGCGTGCGCTGGTGCTGCGTGATCTCCTGGCGCAGATCGAGGGTGCGCTCGTTCACGCGCTGTGCCAGCCGCGCGCGATGCCGCAGGGACAGCGAGAGCGCCCGCCGCTCGCGATGGCGCACGCGCCAGCCCAGCGCGAAGAAGAAAGCCAGGATGTGGAGGATGCTGCCGAGCGCATAGCTGTACTGGGTGGCCTGCGTGTAAGGCAGCCACTGCAGGTTCTTGGCGAAGTGCACCGCGCCCATCATGAGGTAGACGACATAGCCGACCAACCCCGGCCAGACATGGCTGTTCCGGCGCAGCGCAACCACGCACATCGGCACGATGCTGGCCGCAAAAAGCAGCCACAGCATGTTCAGCGGCCGCGCCACGCGCCCGTACCCGCCGGCCAGGGCTATCGCGCAGGCCACAAGGCAGACGAGCGTCATCACCTGGAACACACGGTTCATGCGCGGGAACTGCCGCCCCATGTCCAGCAGCACCCTGGCGAATCCGAACGCGGCAGCCGTGTGCAGGCAGACCGAGAAGTTGTGCAGGCGAACGGCAGCCAGGGGATTGTTCTGCAGCCACAGGGATGCCGGCAGGCCCTCCGAGCTCGCGAACACCATGGCGAGCGTGAGGAGGTAGCCGGCATAGGCGACGAACCGGCGGTCGGGCAGCGCGATGCCCATCATCAGGCTGACCACCGCCATCAGCAGGGCCATGCCGACGACAGCCGCGTCGGCGTAGTCGAGCCGTTGCTGCACCTCGGCCAGTTCCCGCAGCGGCGAGACACCGCCGACGAGACTCAGCGTGCGGTCGCCCGCCAGCCGCACCCACACCCAGCGCGGCTCGGTATCGCGCAATTCGGGCAGGCGCGTCGCCGGGGTCGACCAGGGCATCTCGCGCTGGGAGCCGGCCCGCATTCCCCCGAGCGCCCGGTGTGTGAATCCACCGCTCGCGCCGGCTTCTGCATCGGGCCACCACACGTCGAGGTAGTCGGCATACGGTGCGTTCAGCCGCAACCACCAGCCACCCTCGAGTGGGCGTGCAACCTGCTCGGGCGAAGCCTCGATACGGAAGCGCACCCACCAGGCACCGCGGTTATAGCCACCGTTGAAGGCGCCCTTGAGCGTCTGGAATTGCTGCGCGTAGGGCGGCGATGCCACCTGCTCACGCGTCAGCAGGCCGGTGGTGTCGTGGAAGGCCTGCGAGCGCCCCTCGAGGTTGCGCTCGAAGAGGCTCAATCCCGCATCGAGCTTCAGCGGCTCCACCTGTGCATGGCTCGGCAGGGCCAGGCACGCCAGCAGAAGCAGGGCGAGCCCCGCCGCCGCGCGGATCGCGGCGAGCCGCAACCGGAAATTCCTCAAGCAGGGCGCAATGAACAAAGTTGCCGTCCGAGTCCTCGAAAGTGCCATCGCTGCGCCGACATCGTCGCCGCCGCTTCGCACCGGATTCTGGGGCGCGGTCGCGGAGTTTGCACCTTACTTTTTCTTTCAGCCCGCACTGACAGCATTCCGACAGCCACTGCCGGGCACCATGCAGCCTTCCCCAAAAAATCCACGGAGACGCATCCATGCACGCCAAGCCTTTTCCCCTGTCCCCCAGCCGCCGCCAGTGGCTGCAATCCGGCGGCGCCCTCGCCCTGGGCGGCCTGCTGCCCTCCCTGGCTTCGGCCCAGGACGCCTGGCCCAGCAAGTCGGTGCGCTTCGTCGTGCCCTTCGCGCCGGGCGGCAGTTCGGAAATCGTCGCGCGCTCCACCGCCGCGGAGCTCTCGCGCACGCTCGGCCAGAGCGTCTTCGTGGACAACAAGCCCGGCGCGGCCGGCAACATCGCGATGAGCGAGGTGGCACGCGCCACCGACCAGCACACGCTGATCCTCGGCCACATCGGCACGCTGGCCGTGAACCCGTACATCTTCGCCAAGCTGCCCTACGACGCGAACAAGGACTTCAAGCCCGTGAGCCTCCTGGCCAAGGTGCCGAGCCTGTACGTGGTGCACCCCGATGTGCCGGCGAAAAACCTGAAGGAATTCATCGCTTACGCCAAGTCGAAGCCGGGCAAGCTGAGCTACGGCTCCGCCGGCAACGGCAGCGCGGGCCACCTTGCTTTCGAGTATCTGAAGATGACCGCCGACGTGTTCATGCTGCACGTGCCCTACCGCGGCACCGGCCCGATGGTCACCGACCTGCTCTCGGGCCGGCTCGACGCATCGGCCATCGGCGCGGCGGCGATCATTCCGTTCATCAAGGCCGGCAAGGTGCGCTGCATCGCGACCGGCTCGGCCAAGCGCCTCGCGCAGTTGCCCGACGTGCCGACCGTCGCCGAGCAAGGCTTCCCCGGCTTCGAGATGACGCAGTGGTACGGCATGCTCGCGCCCGCCAACATCGCGCCTGCGAACCTGGCCAAGCTTTCGGCCGAGACGATGAAGGCGGTGAAGTCGCCCGACTCGATGCAGCGGCTCACGGCCGATGCGGCCGAGGCCGTTGGCGGCACGCCGGAGCAGTTCGCGCAGTTCATCGCGGCGGAACAGGCGCGCTGGCAGAAGGTGATCGCAAGGGCAAACATCAAGCCGGACTGAGCGTTCAAGGCCCTAGCATCGGCGCCATGCGCATCCTGCTGGCCGAAGACGAACACACCCTGGGCACCTGGCTCTGCAAGGCGCTGGAGCACGCGGGCATCCAGGTCGAATGGGTGGACGACGGGCGCCTGGCCGACCGTGCGCTGCAGCAGCGCGACCACGATGCGCTGGTGCTCGACCTGGGCCTGCCCGGCATGGACGGCCACACGGTGCTGCAGCGGCTGCGCGAACGCGACCAGCGGCTGCCGGCGCTGATCCTCACGGCGCGCGACTCGCTCAACGAGCGCGTCGCCTCGCTCAACGCGGGCGCCGACGACTTCCTCGCCAAGCCCTTCGCACTGGCCGAACTCGAAGCGCGGCTGCATGCGCTGGTGCGGCGCGCGCGCGGCGTGGAGCATCCGCGGCTGGCGTGCGGGCCGCTGGTGTACGACAGCGCGCGCCGGCAGTTCGTGCTGAACGGCGAAGCGCTGGCGCTCTCGCCGCGCGAGCAGGCGGTGCTGCGCGCGCTGGTGCAGCGCAGCGGCGAGCCGTTGTCGAAGCAGCAGATCCTCGAACGCGTGTTCTCCGACGACGAAGAGGTGCACCCCGAAGCGGTGGAGGTGTTCGTCTATCGCCTGCGCAAGCGGCTCGATGGCACCGGTGTGCGCATCGTCACGCTGCGCGGCCTGGGCTACGTGCTGGAAGCCGACTAGGTGCGCGCAATGCCGAGCTTCCTGCGCCGCGCGAGCCTCTGGCAGCGGCTCGCGCTGCTGTTGTTTCCTGCCCTCTTGGTGGTGACGGGCCTCGAACTCTGGATGACGCGGCACGATGCGCTCGCCGCCGCCAACGCGGCGTATGACCGCTCGCTGCTGGGCGCGCTCAAATCCATCGACGCGAACATTTCCACCGCGTCGGGCGGCCTCTCGGTCGAGCTGCCGTACACGATGTTCGAGTTCTTCGAGCTCACGGCGAGCGGCCAGGTGTTCTTTCGGGTGGCGACTTCCGATGGGCTCGTCGAACTCGGCAGCGCCGACCTGCCCGCGCCGCCTGCCGAACTGAAGATGGGCGTGCCGGCCTTCTACGACGCGACCTACTTCGGCGAGGCCGTGCGGCTCGCGGCCTACCGGCGCGACCTGGACCGCGCGCCAGCCGGCAGCACCGGACGCAGCGTGCTGATCCAGATCGGCGAGAGCACGCGCTCGCGGCAGGAGTTCACGGCGCGCTTCGTGCGCAGCGCCGCGTTGCGCGACGGGCTGGTGCTGGCGTTGCTGCTGTGCGGCACCGCCATCGCGTTGGCCGCGGCGCTGCGGCCGCTGTCGCGGCTCGCGCGCGAGGTCGAGGCACGCACGCCCGACGACCTGACGCGCATCGCCGAGACCGACCTGCCCGCCGAAGTGCGTCCGCTGGTGGATGCGGTCAACCAGCAGATGTCGCGCACGCAGGACCTCGTGACGCAGCAGCGCCAGTTTCTGGACGACGCCTCGCACCAGCTACGCACGCACCTCACCACGCTGCAGATGCAGGCCGACTACGCGAGACGCGAGGAAGACCCCGCGCAGGTGCGCGCCGCGCTCGATGCGCTCGGCACCGAGATCGGCCGCGCCACGCGCAGCGCGCAGCAGCTGCTTGCGCTGGGCCGCAGCGACACGGTGGCGGTGGAGCCGGCCGAGTTCGACCTCGCGGCGCTGCTGCGCGAAGTGGCGGTCGACCTGTTGCCGCTCGCGCGCGCCAAGCGCATCGACCTGGGCATCCATGCGCCCTCGCCCGAGTTCTTCGCGGTCGCCGACCGGGGACTGCTGCGCGAGGCCTTGAGCAACCTCGTGGCGAACGCGATCACCTACACGCCGGTCGAAGGAACCATCACCCTCTTTGCCGCGGGCGATGCCGCGGGCTGGAGCCTCAACGTCGAGGACAACGGCCCGGGTTTGAGCGACGAAGAACGCGCCGCGCTGGGCCAGCGCTTTCGCCGCGGCGCGCGTGCGGGCAAGGGCGGCTTCGGTCTCGGGCTGGCGATTGCGCGCTCGATCGCGCAGCGCCACCGGGGCGAATTGCGGCTCGAGGCGCGGGAAGCCGGCACAGGGCTGCATGCGATCATCTGGTGGCCCCGGCCGGCCGCCAGCTAGCGGTGCAAATTCATGCAGTCTCCCCTTCTCACCCGCCGCTTTGCGCTTCGTGCATTGCCTGCGCTGCTCATGCCCGGCATCGCCACAGCGCAGTCCGGCGACCCGTCTCTGGCCGCGGCGGATTGCGTGATTCCCGCCAAGGCCGGCGGCGGCTTCGACCTCACCTGCACCCTTGCGCGCGATGCGCTGCAGGCGGTGCGCCCTTCGCGTCCGCCGCTGGGCCAGCGCTACCTGCCGGGCGGCATCGGCGCCGTCGCCTTCGACCGCATCGCCACCGGCCAGCTCGGCGGTGCGGGCACGCTGGTCGCGTTCTCCAGCGGCTCGCTGCTCAACCTGGCGCAGGGCCGCTTCGGGCCGCATCCGCCATCGGCCGTGCGCTGGATCGCCACGCTCGGCACCGACTACGGCGTGATCGCCGTGCACCGCGACTCGCCCTACAAGCGCCTGCAGGACCTGGTCGCCGCGCTGCGGCAAGACCCCTCGCGCATGACATTCGGCGCGGGCGGCACGGTCGGCAGCCAGGACTGGGTGAAGGCCGCGCTGCTGGTGCGCGCCGCGGGCCGCGACCACAAGGCGATGCGCTTTGTCTCCTTCGAAGGTGGCGGCGATGCGCTCGGCGCGCTGCAGGGCAAGCACGTCGATGTGTTCCCCGGCGATGCGGCCGAAGCGCTGCAGGCCATGGCGGGCGGCGCGGCGGTGCGCCTGCTGGCCGTGCTGTCGGAAGCGCGGCTGGGCGGCGCGCTCACCGGCGTGCCGACCGCGCGCGAGCAAGGCGTGGACATCGTCTGGCCGACCGTGCGCGGCCTGTACCTGAGCGCCAACGTGCCCGAAGCTTCTGTGCGCGCCTGGACCGCCGCATTCGCCGAAGCCACGGCCGCGCCGGGCTACGCGGCGCTGCGCGAGCGGCACAGCCTTTATCCTTTCGCACTCACCGGCGCCGCGCTCGACGACTACGTGCAGGCCCGCATCAAGACCTACCAGGCGCTCGCGGACGAGCTCGGATTGCGTCGCTGGAAGCCTTGAAGAACATCCTTCCTTGCCATGACCGAAGACGACATCACCCAATACATCATCGACATGCTCGGCGGCGGCCACTTCCAGGTCGCCGACGACAACACCTTCTTCTTTCATGGCGCGGACAACAAGTTTCCCTTCGCGACCATCGTCACGAAGGACCACGAATCCGACAACGCGTCGAAGCTGGACCGGCCGGGCGTCTTTCGCCTGAACATCGGCGTCGGCAAGGAGAGCTTTCGCGCGCTGTTCGGCGAGCAGGAACCCGCAGGCATCGACTACGCCGCGCTCGACCGGCTGATGCCGCATCCGGTGTACGGAAAGATGCACTGGGTCAGCGTGATCAACCCGAGCGACAGGACCTTCGAGACGGTGAAGCCGTTGATCGCCGAAGCCCGCAACCTCGCGGCCGCGCGAGACAAAACCAGGTAACCCGTCGGCGGCCGGCCCTTGGTGCGCTCGCGCCAAGGGGCGAGACAGCGATCTTCTCCGTAGCGGTTTCGGGGTGGATTCCGTCAAGACGCATGGCGCAGGCCTACAGCGGCGCGCAGTCTCCGCCGCTTACAACCGCAGGACACGAATACGGAGCCTGCGCCATGAGCCTGCAACACACGATCGACACCTTCGAGGCGCGCGACGCCTCGCCGTCCCGCGCCGGTTCCGAACGGTATTGGGCGCCCTGCCTGGCCGTGGCGCTGGTCGCGATGTCTCTCTTCTACGTGACGTTGAAAGACCTGGTGCACGAGAGCGCGGCTCGCGCGCCGGCCCCGCCGCCTGCGGTCATGCCCGCCTATGTCGAGGCCACCCAATCGGCCGGCCGCCTCGGGTTACCGGATTCGGTGAAGCGTTCATCAGTCGAGCCGGCCATGCCGGTGTTCCAGCGCGCATCGCCGGCGAATGCGAACTTCGAAGCTTCCGCCGAGCCCGCCAAGGCGGCACCCGCCGTCACCGTGGTGAGCAAGTGCGTCATGCCCGAGGGCGACGCGATCTACTCCGACGGCCCCTGCCCCGAGGGAGCCAGCGCGAGCACGCTGCGGCTGCCGCGCGACCTGCACGCATCGGCGAGCCAGTGAGCGCAGTCAGGCGGCAGGGAGCGGGAACTCCTCCGCGCTGAAAACCGTGTGGAAAACGGTCCCGTCGAACATGTCGAAAAGTGCCTTGGAAGCTTCGCGGCTTTCGTAGCGAACGGGTGAATCGAGCGCCCGCGCGATGTCTTCGCGAGTCGCGTAGCGGATGGACAGCACCATCGCCAGTTCGGGATCCCCCACATCGCTTTCCAGCTGGCGCAGCACGCGCACTTCGAGCGCGCCGGGGAAGCGGGTCCACAGCGGCACGAGCGTCTCGTGCACATGGCGGTTGAAGGCCTGCTCCATGCCCGGCTTGACCTGCCCCTTGAAAAACGCGCAGCGAATGAACATGATTTTTCGTTTCCTTGATTGAGTTCGATGGGATGTGGACGGTGCGTGTTCAGCTGCTGGAGTAGCCGTCGAACTGCCGCATCATGGCCGCGGTGTCCTCGGGTCCGAGGCCGGCCGCCACGAAGGTGCGATGCAGCTCCGACACGGTGCCCGCGAGCGGCAACGGCAGCCGCTGGCCTTGCGCAAAACCCTGGACCGCTTCGAGGTCCTTGAGCATGTTGTCGATGCGGCCGGTGGGCGTGTAGTCGCGCGCGGCCATCTTGGGACCGAACTCGCGCAGGATCTGGCTGTCGGCGCGGCCACCCGCGAGGGCCGCCGGCAGCTTCGAGGCATCGACGCCGCCGGCCTCGGCGATTCGCACCGCCTCGGCCACGGCCTGGAAGCCGATGGCGCACAGCAGTTGGTTGACCAGCTTGGTGGTCTGTCCGGCGCCGCTCTCGCCCATGTGGGTGTAGTTGGCGCAGAGGCTGTCCATGACGGCGCGGGCGCGCGTCACGTCCTCGGTGCTGCCACCCGCCATCACCGTCAGTTGCCCGAGCAGCGCCTTGGGCGCGCCGCCCGAGAGCGGCGCATCCACGAAGCCCATGCCGGTGCGTTCGCGCAGCGTCTGCGCGAGCCGGCGAGTGGACGGCGGATCGATGGACGACATGTCGATCACCAGGCGCTGGGCGTCTGCCGGTGCATCGGCCACGCCGTTTTCGCCGAAGAGTGCGCGTTCGACCACGGCGGCCGCGTTGAGGCTCGTGATCACGAAGTCGCTCGCAGCCGCCGCATCGGCCGCGGTCGGCGCGGCGTGGGCGCCCTGCGCTTGCAGGGCCTGGACCTTGGCCTTGTCGAGATCGAACACGCTCACCGCGTGCCCGCACTCGAGCAAGCGGCGCGCAATGGCCGAACCCATGATGCCGACGCCGATCACGGCGATGCGCTGGCGGTTGAATGTCATGTTCAGAGGCTGGCGGTGATGCCGCCGTCGACGTAGAGGATGTGGCCGTTGACGAAGCTCGAGGCATCCGAAGCCAGGAAGATGGCCGCGCCGCCCAGCTCCTGCACATCGCCCCAGCGGCCGGCCGGTGTGCGGCCCGAGAGCCACGCGGTGAAGGCTTCGTCGTTCACCAGTGCTTCGGTGAGTTCGGTCTTGAAGTAGCCGGGGCCGAGGCCGTTGACCTGGATGCCGTGCTTGCCGAGGTCGATGGCCATGCCTTTGGTGAGCATCTTCACCGCGCCCTTGGTGGCGGCATAGGGCGCGATGTTGAGCCGACCCAGCTCGCTCTGCACCGAGCACACGTTGATGATCTTGCCGCGCTGGCGCTCGATCATCCGTTGCGCCACGAAGCGGCCGACGAGGAACACGCTGTCGATGTTGGTGGTGGTGATCTTGTGCCAGGCATCGATCGGAAACTCCGCGAAGGGGCCGCGGTGCTGCATGCCGGCGTTGTTGACGAGGATCTCGATCGGGCCGACCTCCGCTTCGATGCGGGCCACGCCGGCTTCCACGGCAGCGGCGTCGGTGACGTCGAAGGACACGGCCTCCGCCGCCACGCCCTGGGCGCGCAGCGCATCGCGGGCCGCGGTGAGCGAGGCGGCGTCGCGCGCATTGAGCACGACGCGCGCGCCGGCCGCACCGAGTGCCGCCGCCAGCGCGAAGCCGATGCCCTTGCTGGAGCCGGTGATGAGGGCGATGCGCCCGGACAGGTCGAACAATTTCAAGAAAAAGCTCCTTGCGAAGGAAAGCGGATGCGGGATTGGTGCGTGACAGCCCTTTCAAGTTACCGGTATCTTCAAAATCCGTCAATGGGTGAAACCTGCATTCCATTTCTCCTTTAAGACTCCTAGAGTTACCGATACCTTATTTGCGATTGCACCGCAGGAGAACCGTTTGACCGCTGCCACCCCATCCCCGCATGTGCTGATGCCCGGCACCTACCCCGAATGGGACATGGCGCCCCTGCGGTCGCAGTACACCCTGCACCGCCTGTGGGAGGCGCCCGACCGGCAGGCCTTCATCGCCGAACACGCGCCGAACATCCGCGCGGTCGCCACGCGCGGCGAACTGGGCGCGAACGCCGAACTCATCGCCGCCCTGCCCGCACTCGAACTGATCGCCTGCTACGGCGTCGGCACCGACGGCATCGACCTCGCCGCCTGCCGCGCCCGCGGCATCCGCGTGACCAACACGCCCGACGTGCTCAATGGCGACGTGGCCGATCTCGCTGTCGGGCTCACGCTGGCGCTGCAGCGGCGCATTCCGGCGGGCGATGCCTTCGTGCGCAGCGGCGCCTGGGCCAACGGCGGCATGCCGCTGACCACGCGCGTCTTCGGCCAGCGCGTCGGCATCGCGGGCTTCGGGCGCATCGGCAGCACCATCGCGCGGCGGCTGTCGGGCTTCGACGTCGAGCTGGGTTACTTCAGCCGCACGCCGAAGGCGGACAGCCCGCACCTCCACTTCGCCAGCCTGCCGGCCATGGCCGACTGGTGCGATGTGCTCATCGTCATCCTGCCGGGCGGCGAGGCCACGCGGGGCATCGTCAACGCCGAAGTGCTCCAGGCGCTGGGCCCCGCCGGCTGGCTGGTGAACGTGTCGCGCGGCACCACCGTCGACGAGGGCGCGCTGCTGCAGGCGCTCGAAGAGAAAGCCATTGCGGGCGCGGCGCTCGACGTGTTCCTCAACGAGCCGCGCATCGACCCGCGCTTCGCTTCGCTCGACAACGTGGTGCTGCATCCGCACCATGGCAGCGGCACCGAACAGACCCGCCGCGCCATGGGCGAGCTGGTGCGCCGCAATCTGCAGGCGCACTTCGGCGGCCTGCCTCTCATCACCCCCGTCGCCTGAAGGAAAAGTCCCATGCGTATGCGTTGTATGTGTCTCGTGATCCATGCCCCGGACGACCTCCGGCTCGACGAACAGGACGCCGGTGAAATCGGTCCGGGCCAGGTGCTGGTGAAGGTCGGCATGGGCGGCATCTGCGGCTCCGACCTGCACTACTTTCACAACGGCGGCTTCGGCACCGTGCGCATCAAGGAGCCGATGGTGCTGGGCCATGAAGTGGCGGGCACCGTGGTCGCGGTGGCGCCGGGCGTGGAGAGCGTGCGCATCGGCGACAAGGTCGCCATCAACCCGAGCCGGCCGTGCGGCGCCTGCAAGTTCTGCCTCGAAGGCCTGCCCAACCAGTGCCTGGAGATGCGCTTCTACGGCAGCGCGATGCGCACGCCGCATGTGCAGGGGGCGTTCCGCAACATGCTGCTCTGCGAGGCCACGCAATGCGTGAAGGTGGCCGACCATGTGCCGCTTCGCCTCGCGGCATTGGCCGAGCCGTTCTCGGTCGGGCTGCACGCGGTGTCGCGTGCCGGTTCCTTGCTGGGCAAGCGCGTGCTGGTGTCCGGCTGCGGGCCCATCGGCGTGCTGGCGATTGCGGCGGCCCGCGTGCACGGCGCGGCCGAGATCGTCGCGACCGACGTGGTCGACGAGCCGCTCGCGATCGCACGCGCCATCGGCGCCGACAGCACCGTCAACGTCGTGCAGGACAAGACGTGGGTGTCGCGCTACGCGGCCGACAAGGGCACGTTCGACGTGATGCTCGAATGCTCGGGCAACGAGCGCGCGTTGCGCGACGGCCTGGAGGTGATGCGCCCGCGCGGCATCGTCGTGCAGTTGGGCCTGGGTGGCGACGTGAGCATTCCGCAGAACATGGTGGTCGCCAAGGAGCTGAGCATCTGCGGCTCGTTCCGCTTTCACGCGGAGTTCGCGCTCGCGGTGCGGCTCATCAACGAAGGACGGATCGACCTGTCGCCGGTGGTATCGCACACCTTCCCGATGCTGAAGGCGCGCGAGGCCTTCGAGCTGGCGAGCGACCGGAAGCAGGCGATGAAGGTGCTGATCGATTTCGCCGACGTGGGGGAAGCGACGACCGCCTGAGCCTTCGCGGAAACGGCCTCAGGAACTCTCGCGCTGGGTGATCTGGAACGGGATCATCACCGTCTCCGGGGGCGGGCGATGGCCGTCGACGGCGGCGTCCATCACGCGCAGCAGCAACTCCCCCGCCGCCTTGCCCAGGCCCACGCAATCCACCGCCACGGTGGTGATGCGCGGATGGCAGGCGCGCGCGACTTCGAAGTCGCCGAAGCCCGCGATCGCGATGCGGCCCGGCACATTCCAGCCGCGGCGTTGGCATTCCATCAAGGCGCCGAACGCCGAGAGGTCGGACACGCAGAGCACCGCATCCACGTCGGGCCACTGGCGAATCAGTTGCGCCACCGCTTCGCCGCCTTGCGCCATCGAGATGGGCGGCTGGCCGAAGCTGATCACCCGGCCATCGGGCAGACCGAGTTCGCGGATCGCCTGCGCGTAGCCGCGCTGCCGGTCGGCACCGCGCGTGTCGCGGTTCGAGGTGCCGCCGATGAACGCGATGCGCCGGTAGCCCTGGCCATGCAGGTGCCGCACCATGGCGCCGGCCGCCTCCGCATTCGAGAAGCCGACCGTGTGTTCCACCGGTTTGTCGGGCAGGTCCCAGGTCTCGACCACCGGCACGCCGGCCGCTTGCAGCATGGCGCGCGCGGCCGGGGTGTGCGAGCCGCCGGTGAGGATCACGCCTTCGGGCCGGCGCGCAAGCATCGCGCGCAGCAGGCGCTCTTCGTTCTCTACGCGGTAGTCGGTGTAGCCCAGCAGCACCTGCAGGCCGCGCGCTTCGACGGCCGCGGTGATGCCCTGCGCGGTTTCCGAAAAATTGGAGTTGTTCAGCGACGGAATCAGCACCGCGATGAAGCCCGAGCGCTTGCTCGAGAAGGTGCGCGCCGTCTGGTCGATCACGTAGCCCATGTCCTCGCAGGCCTGCAGGATGCGCTGGCGCAGCGCTTCGGAGGTTGCGCGGTCGCTGCCCGCGCTGCGGTTGAGCGCGCGCGACACCGTCATCTTCGAGACGCCGACGCGCGCGGCCACGTCGGCCATCGTTGCCGGGCGGGACGGGGGAGCAGGGGCTTTGGTCGGGGGCAAGGTGCTCTCTCTGGAATGGGGTCTGAGGATATGCGAGGGTTTCGTCAGGTACCGATAACGAAAATCTCGCATCCCGGATCGGATCTTCCGATCTCCGACATGGCGGAAATTCTAGAGTGAGGCCCGCCCGCAATCCTGTTCGGGAAAAGCCTAGGTTACCGGTATCACGTTCGATGCCAGACTTCGGCCATGACCATCGAAGTCTTCGACGCCCGTTTCGCATCCGTGGCCCATGGCTCACCCCCGCTCGAATGCCTGTGCACCGGGGCCGCATGGAGCGAAGGCCCCGTGTGGATGCGCGAGGACGGCGCGGTGCTGTGGAGCGACATTCCCAACAACCGCATGCTGCGATGGCACGCCGGGAGCGGCATGACCGTGTGGCGCGAAGGCGTGGAGTTCACCAACGGCCACACGCGCGAAGCCGATGGCGCCCTGCTCCATTGCTCGCACGGCCGGCGCGCCATCGTGCGTACGCGCTTCGGTCCGGGTTTCGCGCCGCTGGCCGACGAGGTGGTGGTCGACCGCTACCAAGGCCGGCGCCTCAATTCGCCGAACGACGTGGTCGTGAAGCGCGACGGCAGCATCTGGTTCACCGATCCGCCCTACGGCATCGTCTCCGACCATGAAGGCCACAAGGCCGAGAGCGAACTGGGCCGCAACCATGTCTTTCGCTTCGACCCCGCCACCGGCGCGCTGCGCTCGGTGAGCGACTTCATCGAGGAGCCGAACGGCCTGGCCTTCTCGCCCGACGAAAGCATTCTTTATGTGAGCGACACCTCGGCCGCATTGCGCACCGACGGCTCGGGGCACCACCACATCGTCGCCTTCGACGTGATCGGCGGGCAGGACCTGACCAACCCGCGCGTGTTCGCCGTGGTGAGCCCGGGGCTCTCCGATGGCTTTCGCGTCGATGTGAACGGCTTCGTCTACACGAGCAGCGCCGACAGCGTGCAGGTCTACCACCCCGACGGCACGCGCATGGCGCGCATCGCCGTACCGGAAAAGGTGGGCAACCTCAGCTTCGGCGGCAGCGACGGCAACGAGCTCTACGTGTGCGCCTCCACCTCGCTCTATCGCATCCGCCTCCACACGCGCGGAGCGACCTGTCCATGAACGCGCCCCTCCTGCAATTCCAGTCCCTCTGCAAGCGCTTCGGCGGCACGCAGGCCGTGGACCACGTGACGCTCGATGTGCGCGCCGGAGAAATCCTCGCGCTGCTCGGCGAAAACGGTGCGGGCAAGTCCACGCTCATCAAGCTGCTCGCGGGCATCTATCCCGCGGACCAAGGGGAGATTCTTTTTGACGGCCAGCCGCAGGCCGCCTGGCGGCGCACCGACCGGCGCGAGCAACCCGTCGCCTTCATTCACCAGGACCTGGGCCTCGTCGAATGGATGACCGTTGCCGAGAACGTGGGCCTGGGCACCGGCTACCCGCGCCGCTTCGGGCTCATCGACTGGTCCGCCGCAAACGACACCGCGCGCCGCGTGATGGCGCGCGTGGGCTGCGACATCGACCCCGGTCGCCGCGTGTTCTCGCTCACGCGGGCCGAGAAATCCTTGCTCGCCATCGGCCGCGCGCTCGAAGTCAAGGCGCGCCTGCTGGTGCTCGACGAGCCCTCGGCCAGCCTGCCGATGAGCGACGTGGAGCGCATGTTCGGCGTGCTGCGCGAACTGCGGCGCCAAGGCATGGCGATGCTCTATGTGTCGCACCGGCTGGACGAAGTGATGGCCATCTCCGACCGCGCCGCCGTGATGCGCGACGGCAAGCTGGTGGCGGTGAAGACCACCGCGCACACCAACGAAGGCGAACTGGTCGGGCTGATCGTCGGCAAGGCGCTCTCGGCCTCGGTGTCCAAGGCGAACGTTCCCGCAGAAAGCGCGCCGGTGCTGCAACTGGACGGCGCGGCCAGCGGCAATGCCGGCCCGCTGAGCCTCTCTGTGCGCCGCGGCGAAGTGCTGGGGCTCGTCGGCTTGCGCGGCGCGGGGCACGAAGCCATCAGCCGCGCGATCTTCGGGCGCGAGCCGTTGTCTGCCGGCCGCATGCGGCTGCTTGGCGCCGAATGCGACTTCAGCTGCCCCGCCGATGCGATTCGCGCGGGCGTGGCGTATGTCGCAGGCGAGCGCCTCGAAGAAAACCTCGCCGGCTCGATGACGGTGCTGGAGAACCTCTTTCCCAACGCTGCGCTGCATGGCGATCGTGGCCTCGCCTTCGACCGCCCGCGGCGCGAGAACGACAACGCGCTCGCACTCATCCACCGCTTCGACATCAATCCGCCCGCGCCGTCCGCCGAAGTGCAGCAGCTCTCGGGCGGCAACCAGCAGAAGGTGGTGCTGGCGCGCTGGTTCCACCTGGACAAGCCGCTCGTGGTGCTCGAAGAGCCCACGGCGGGCGTCGATGTCGGCGCCAAGCGGCAGATCTATGGCGTGCTGCGCGAGCGCGCGGAGGCCGGCACCGCGCTGGTGGTGGTCTCCACCGACTTCGAGGAAATCGCGACCGTGTGCACCCGCGTGCTCGTCTTCCGGGACGGACTGATCGCCGCCGAGCTGACGGGCGATGCGATCACGGTGGAAAAACTTTTGGCATTGGCAGCAGGCGCCGTCGTGGCGCACGAGGAAATTTCCGCATGAGCAGTTCAATCAAATCCACCGCCCTCGAGCCCGACAAGTCGCTCGACGGCGAGGCTGTTTCCCTCGCGCAGCGCATCGGCCGCGCGATGCCGGTCTATGGCCTCGTGGCGCTGATGGTCGGGCTCGCCCTGCTGTTCTCGGTGCTGCTGCCCGACACCTTTCCGACGCTGTTCAACCTGCGCGCGATCCTGGCCGACAAGTCGGTGATCGCGCTGCTGGCGCTTGCGGCGACCATCCCGATGATCACCGGCAAGATCGACCTCACCGTGGGCTACGGCATCGTGCTGTGGCACATCCTCGCGATCAGCCTGCAGACGCAGTTCGGCCTGCCGTGGCCCGCGGCGGTGCTCATCGTGTTGTTGTGTGCGGCGTTGTTCGGCGTGCTCAACGGCCTCCTGGTCGAGCTTGCGCAGATCGACTCTTTCATTGCCACGCTGGGCACCGGCACGGTGATCTATGCGGTCGCGATGTGGCACAGCGGCGGACGCCAGGTGGTGGGCGATCTGCCCGATGGCTTCGTCGGCATCGCGGGCGGCAGCCTGCTGGGCCTGCCCATCGGCGCCTTCTATGTGCTCGCGGTGAGCGTCACGCTCTGGGTCGTTACCGAGTTCACGCCGCTGGGCCGCGCGCTGTACGTGATCGGCGCCAACCCGAAGGCGGCGCAGCTCAACGGCATCGCGGTACGCAAACACGTGATGGGCGCCTTCGTCGCATCGGGCCTGCTCTCGGGCTTTGCGGGCGTACTGCTCGCCTCGCGCCTGCAGATCGGGCAGGCCAGCGTGGGACTCGAATTCTTGCTGCCGGCGCTGGTCGGCGCCTTTCTCGGCTCCACCACCATCCGGCCGGGCCGCGTGAATGTGTGGGGCACGCTGGTGGGCGTGGCGATTCTTGCGATCGGCATCTCGGGCATCCAGCAGTTCGGCGGGGCCTTCTATGTCGAGCCGCTCTTCAACGGGCTCACGCTGCTGGTGTCCATCGGCATCGCGGGCTGGGCGCAGCAGCGGCGCAACCGCTCGATCAAGCGACGCATCGCCGAGCGCCAGCTCGACCATGCGCAACAACCGGTTCCCTCAACGCCGTCGAAGTGACGGTTCACCGCAACGACTGGAGACAAGCATGAAGAAGAAGAGTGAGAAGAGTGTTGTTCCCGCGCGCACCGTCGCCGCCGCCGTGCTGGCGCTGTGCGCCGCCGCGCTGGCGCCCAAGGCGATGGCCGACGACTTCCTGGATGCCGCCAAGAAGAAGGTCGAGATCGCCACCATGACCAAGGAAAAGTGGGACGGCCCCACCACCGGCCCCAAGGCCGCCGCGGGCAAGACCATCGTCTTCGTCGCGGGCGACATGAAGAACGGCGGCATCGTGGGCGTCAGCAAGGGCGTGGAGGAAGCGGCGCGCGCCATCGGCTGGACGGTGCGCGTCATCGACGGCCAGGGCACGGTCAGCGGCCGCACCGCGGCGCTCAACCAGGCGCTGGCCGTGAAGCCCGCGGGCATCGTGGTCGGCGGCTTCGACACCACCGAGCAGAAGGCGGCGTTCTCGGGCGCGGCCAAGTCGGGTATTCCGCTGGTGGGCTGGCACTCGGGCGAGCAACCTGGCCCGAACGACAAGGCCGGTCTTTATGCCAACGTGACCACCGTGACCGACGACGTGGCCGATGTGGCCGCCTCGTGGGTGGTGGCCGATTCGGGCGGCAAGGCCGGCGTGGTGATCTTCACCGACTCGCAGTACGCCATTGCGCTCTACAAGGCGCGCGCGATGGAAGCGGTCATCAAGAAGTGCGGCGGCTGCACCGTGCTGAGCTTCGAGGACAGCCCGATCTCCGAAAGCTCCACCCGCATGCCGCAGCTCACCACCTCGCTGCTGCAGCGCTTTGGCGACAAGTGGACCCACTCGCTGGCCATCAACGACCTGTACTTCGACTTCATGGGGCCCTCGCTCACTGCGGCGGGCAAGAAGGGCGACGGCGCGCCCAAGGCGGTGTCTGCTGGCGACGGCTCGGAGGCGGCCTACCAGCGCATCCGCACGCAGCGCTACCAGGCCGGCACGGTGCCCGAGCCGCTCAACATGCAGGGCTGGCAGATCGTCGACGAACTCAACCGCGCGTTCGCCAAGGAAAAGTGGTCGGGCTATGTGCCCAAGGTGCACCTGGTGACGGCGGGCAACGTGGGCAAGGACGGCGGGCCGAAGAATGTGTTCGATCCGGACAACGGCTACCGCGCGCAGTACAAGGCGGTGTGGGTGCCCGCGCCGAAGTAGGCGCCACGACGGTGGCGGCGGACCGGACCACGCCGCCAGCGAAGCCTTCGCTTCGCAAGGCCTGCGGGCCGCCCTCAGGCCGCCTTCAGGAACACATCGTGGTCCGGCGCAAAGTTGGCGTGCAGCGGCAGCATCGCGCCGCCGAGTGCACAGGCCTGCGCGCCCACCCTGCCCCCGTGCAACTGCGGTGGCCACAGCCCCTCCCAGTTGCATTGCGCGAGTGCCGCGCGTGTCTGTTCAAGCAGCGCCTGCAGCAATGCGCGCGACATGGAGCCATCCATCACCACGTCGGCAAGATCGAGCACCGCGGTGCCGCTGACGATGGCGTGCGCCAATGCCAGTGATGCGGAGCCGAGCCAGGCCTGCGTCGCGGCGGCAAATGGCGGCTGCAGCGCGCGATCGTCGTAGGCCGCGGTGGGGTCGAGCCCTTCGCCTTGCAGGCGCTGCTCCAGCTCCCAGAGCGAGGCCTCGGCCATCACCTGCGACGGCAGTGCGCCATCGGCTCGCACCGACTGCATCGGCAATGAAGCCAGCGCGCCCGCGTTGCTGTGCGCGCCCGTGTGCAGGTGCGAGTTGATGACCAGTCCGCCGCCCACGAAGGTGTCCACGAAGATGTAGAGAAAGCTCTTCAGGTCGTGCCCGCGTCCGCCGACCAGTTCGGCCACGCAGGCGGCGACCGTGTCGCGCGCGAAACTCACCGGCACCTCGGTGCGCGCCCGCACTTCGGCCAGCAGGTCCATCTGGTTCCACTCGTCCGACTGCGCTTTGGAGAGGCCCAGCGTGCGATGCCAACCGCCGAGCAGGAACGGCGCGGCCAGGCCCACCCCGACGTTGCGCGCGGCCAGCGGACCGAGCCCGTCGCGCAGCCGGTGGATGTGCTCGGCAATCGCCGGCAGCAGCGCATTCGCATCGGGAAAGTCGTAGCTCATCGCATGGCGCTCGCGCACCTGCGCGGTGAAGTCGATCAGCAGCCACTCCGCGCCGCGCCGCCCCACCTTGATGCCGACGGCGAAGGCGCCATCGGGGTTCAGCGCCAGCGGCACCGAGGGCTGCCCGATGCGCCCGCGCACCCGGCTCTGCTTGACGATGAGCCCGTCTTCCTCGAGCCGCGCGGTGATGAGCCCGATGGTCTGCGCGCTCAGCCCCGTCAGCCGCGCGAGGTCGGCCTTGGGCAGGCTCGTGTGAACGCGCAGCGCCTGCAGCACCACGCGCTCGTTGAACTGGCGCATGCCGACCTGGTTGGAGCCGCGCGGGCGCAACAGATCGGGAGGGCGCACAGAAACCTCTGCATCAGGCATGCGCCTCCGCGGGCAGCTGGTCGGCTGTCATGGCACCGGTCATCACGGCGACCGTGTCGCTCATGCTGATCTTCCTGGGGTTCAGCACGGCCGCGCGCTTGCCCAGGCGCGCCACGTGGATGCGGTCGGCCACCTCGAACACATGCGGCATGTTGTGGCTGATGAGCACCACGGGCAGGCCGCGGTCGCGCACGCGGCGGATGAGCTCGAGCACCATGTTGCCCTCCTTCACGCCGAGCGCAGCGGTCGGCTCGTCCATGATGACCACATGCCGCGCGAAGGCCGCGCTGCGCGCCACCGCCACGCACTGTCGCTGGCCGCCCGAGAGCGTTTCGACAGCCTGTGTCATCGACTGGATCCCGACCTTCAGGTCCGCCATGCGGGCGGCGCTTTCCTGCAGCATCTTCTTCTTGTCGAGCATGCGCAGCACGTTGCCGAGGAACCCGGGGCGGCGCAGCTCGCGGCCGAGGAAGAGGTTCTCGTAGATGGTCATCGCGGGCGCGACGGCGAGGTCTTGATAGACGGTCTCGATGCCCGCGCGCCGCGCATCGAGCGGATTGCGAAAGTGCACCGGCGCGCCGTCGAGCAGGATCTCGCCCTCGTCGGGAATGGTCGCGCCCGAGAGCGCCTTGATGAGCGATGACTTGCCCGCGCCGTTGTCGCCGATCACCGCGAGGATTTCGCCCTCGCGCAGTTCGAAGTCGACGCCGTCGAGCGCGGTGACCTGGCCGTAGCGTTTCACGAGGCCCTTGGCCTGCATGATGATCTTTGGGTTGGCTACGGTGTTCATCAGCGTGCTCCCTTGCGCGAGAGCTGGTCCGCGGCCACGGCAAGAATCACGAGCACGCCCGTCACCAGCACCTGGTAGATCGACGACACGCCCATCAGCGTGAGCCCGTTGCGGAACACGCCCACGATCAGCACGCCGATCAGCGAGCCCAGCACGATGCCGCGACCGCCGAAGAGGCTGGTGCCGCCGAGCACCACGGCGGTGATGGCGTCCAGGTTCTCGGTCTGCCCCGCATTCGGATCGCCCACGCCGGTGCGCGCCACCGACAGCAGCGAGGCGATGCCGTACAGCACGCCCGCCGCCACGTACACGCCCAGCAGCACGCGCTGCGTCGGAATGCCCACGAGGCGCGTGGCCTCCGCGTTGTTGCCCACCGCATAGATGTGGCGGCCCGCGCCCGTCTCGCGCAGCACGAACCACGCGAGCCCGTAGAGCGCCACCATCAGCACCGAGCCCCACGCCACTTCGGCACTGCCGATGGCGAAGGTGGTGCCCAGGCCGGTGAGGCCGGTGGGCAGGTCGGTGATGGTCTGCGACGACGAATACAGCTGCGTGATCGCGAACGCGATGTTCAGCGTGCCCAGCGTCACGATGAAAGGCGGCAGCTTGATGCGTGTGACCAGCAAGCCGTTGATGAGGCCGAACAGCGTCGTCACGCCGATGCCGCAAAGAATGGCGATCGGCACCGGCATGCCGAGCTCGGTGGCGAACTTGGTCATGATGATGCTGCCCAGCGCCATCACCATGCCGCACGACAGGTCGATGCCGGCCGTGAGAATGATCAGCGTCTGGCCGATGGCGATGACGCCGACCACCATCACCTGCTGCAGGATCAGCGACAGGTTCTCGCCGGTCAGGAACCGGTCGGACTGCGTCGCGAAGAAGATGCATGCGCCGAGCAGGGCCAGCCACGGCCCCAGGGCGCCCCACGGGATGTGGTGCGTTGTTGCGGATTTCGCCATCGGTGTGTTCTCTCTGGGACTACCCGCCGCTTACTTCTTGCCCCAGCACAGCTCGGCGCCGGTCTTGGTGTCTTTGCTGTCGACGCCCGCCACGCTCTTGCCTGCGATCAGCGTCACGCCGGTGTCGACGTAGCCCGAGGCCTTCTTGCCGGTCTTGGCGAACTCCACGCCCGCGGCCACGCCCATGGCGGCCATCTTCAGCGGGTACTGCTGCGAGGTCGCGGCGATGATGCCGGCGTTGGTGTCCTTGATGCCCTGGCAGCCGCCGTCGACCGAGACGATCAGCACGCCCTTCTCCTTGCCCGCGCGCTTGAGCGCGTTGTAGGCACCGGCCGCGGCGGGCTCGTTGATGGTGTAGACCAGGTTCACCTCGGGCGCCTTCTGCAGGCAGTTCTCCATCGCGGTCTGCGCCTTGGCCTGGTCGCCGAAACTGTCGGCCATGCAGACGATTTCGGGCGCCTTCGAAAGCTCGTTCGACTTGGCGTCGTTGGCCGTGAGGCCGAAGCCCTTCATGAAGCCGTTGTGGCGCTGCGCGCCCACCGGGTGGCCCGGCAGCAGGTCGAGCGCGACGATCTTAGGCGTCTTGCCGGCCATCGCGGCCTTGGCGTATTCGCCGATCAGCACGCCGGCGGTGTAGTTGTTGGTGGCGAAGAGCGCATCGGTGGCTTCGGGCGGATCGGCCGGGCTGTCGAGCGCGATCACCATGATCCCCTTGTCGCGCGCCTTCTTGATCGCCGGCACGATGGCCTTGGCGTCGCTCGGCGTGATGAGGATGGTCTTGGCGCCGGCCGCGATCATGTTTTCCATCGCGGTGATCTGGCCCGCGTTGTCGCCGTCGGCCTTGCCCGCGCCCGAGAGCAGCTTGGCGCCGAGCTTCTTGGCTTCTTCCTGCGCGCCCTCCTTCATCTTCACGAAGAAGGGGTTGGTTTCGGTCTTGGTGACCAGGCCGATGACGGGCTGGTCGGCGGCGAAGGCCGAGGATGCGGCAAAGGCCAAAGTGGCCAGGGCCAGGGTGGAATGGCGACGGCTGCGCGAACTGAACATGGGTGTGTCTCCTTGGGCAGGCGATGCGCCTGTGGCTTGTTGAACGGAGCCAACTATGTTTCAGGGAGCCGACTAAATCAAGTGCTTGTAGTTATCGGAAACCCGCACTCGCGCTGCCCCGAGGAATTCAGCTCACCACTCAGTTCCGGCCTGTCGAGCCGCTTCGTTCCGCCTGCTCAAGATTCACCACGCGCCAGGCGCAAAGGCTCCCCACCACAGCCAACGCCGCCGCCGCGCTGAACATCGCCCGATAGCCGAACTCCTGCGCCACCGCCCCGCCGAGCAGCACACCCAGCACCCCGCCGAACCCATAGCCGATCACGGTGAAGAGCGCCTGCCCTCTCCCGCGCAACCGCCCCGGAAAGCGCCGCGACACCACGGCGATGCACGTGGTGTGATGCGCCGCGAAGCTCAGCGCATGCAGCCATTGCGCGACGACCAGCGCAGCGATGAAGCCCCCCAGCCCCGCGGTGAGCCCCAACCGCACGACCGCGGCGATGCTGCACACCAGCATCCACCGCGGCATCGGCAACAAGCCGATGAGGCGGCCCTGCAAAAAGAACCACACGATCTCCGCCACCACCGACAGCGCCCACAGGAGGCCGATGGTGCTCTTGCCGTAGCCGATCGAGTCGAGATACAGCGAGAAGAACGCATACACCGAGAAGTGCGACATCACCTGGAAGAACAGCGACGCGAAGAACCACCGCACCACCGGGTTGCGCAGCACGGGGCCGATGGGCTCCTTCACTGCATCGTGCGCCGCCACGGGCTCGCGCACGTCGGGCAGCTTCAGGGTGGCGATGAGCACGATGGCCAGCGTGCCGGCCGCCCACGCCGGAAAGTGCTTCATGCCGAAGCGCTCGAACCACTCGCCCGCGAAGAACACCGTGACGAGGAAGCCCGCCGAACCGCACAGGCGAATGCGTCCATAGCGCCCCCAGTCGCCCGCCACCAATTGCGCCATGGCCGCTTCGGTGAGCGACATCATCGAACTGGTGTGGGTGAACATCACGAGCAGCACCAGAGCGAGCCACCACGCGCCACCGTGCCACCAAAGCCCGAAGGAACTGACCAGCGCCACCGCGGCGCTGAAGCGCAGCAACATCACGCGGTGGCCGGTGTGGTCGCTGAGCGCGCCCCAGGCATAGGGCGCAAACACGCGCGTGACCGACTGCACCGAGGCCAGGAGGCTGATCGTGAAGATCGGCAGCCCCAGGTCCTTGAGCCACAGCGGCAGGTAGGGGTTGAAGAAACCGATGTGCGCGAAATAGCTGGCCGACAGACCAGCGAACGCCAGCAGGTGGCCGCGCTGGGCGACCACGGGTGGCGGAGCGGACACTAAAGGAAAGACGCCTGCGGGGACGCGGCTTCGGTCTTCTGGGCGTCGGTCTGCACGTCGCCGCATTGGGCTCGGTTGCGCAGCACGTGCTCCATCACCACCAGCGCGAGCATCGCCTCGGCGATGGGCGTCGCGCGGATGCCCACGCAGGGGTCATGACGCCCCTTGGTGACCACCTCGACGGGGTTGTTGTGGATGTCGATCGATTGGCGCGGGCTGATGATCGAGCTGGTCGGCTTGATCGCGATGCTCACCTCGAGGTCCTGCCCCGAGCTGATGCCGCCCAGGATGCCGCCCGCGTTGTTGGTGACAAAACCGGTCGGCGTGATCGAGTCGCCGTGCGTGGTGCCGCGCTGGGTGACGCTGTCCCATCCGGCGCCGATCTCGACCGCCTTCACCGCGTTGATGCCCATCATCGCGTAGGCGATTTCGGCATCGAGCTTGTCGAACAGCGGTTCGCCGAGGCCAACGGGCACGTTCGTCGCAGTGACGCGGATGCGCGCGCCGCACGAATCGCCGGCCTTGCGCAGGCGGTCCATGTAGGCCTCGAGTTCGCTCACATCGGCGATGGGGGCGAAGAAGGGGTTGTTGGGAACATGCTCCCAGTTCTCGAAGGGAATCGCGATCTCGCCGATCTGCGTCATGCAGCCGCGAAACACCATGCCGTATTTTTCGGCCAGCCACTTCTTGGCGACCGCGCCGGCTGCGACCATCGGCGCCGTGAGCCGCGCCGAGGAGCGCCCGCCGCCGCGCGGATCGCGGATGCCGTATTTCTTCCAGTAGGTGAAGTCGGCATGGCCGGGGCGGAACTGCTGGGCGATCTGCCCGTAGTCCTTGCTGCGCTGGTCGGTGTTCTGGATCAGCAGGGCGATGGGCGTGCCGGTGGTCTTGCCTTCGTACACGCCGGAGAGGATCTGCACCGCATCGGGTTCGTTGCGCTGCGTGACGTGGCGGCTGGTGCCGGGGCGGCGGCGGTCCAGATCGCCCTGGATGTCGGCCTCGCTCAATGCCATGCCCGGGGGGCAGCCGTCGATGACGCAGCCGATGGCCGGGCCGTGCGATTCGCCGAAATTGGTGACCGCGAAAAGTGTTCCGAAAGTGTTGCCGCTCATGGCCGGGATTATCCCTACAAAGCGGCCGCCCCTCAGGAGGCCGTGCTTTCGGACGCGCCTTCCAGCCGCTTGGTGAGCGCGCCCACCTGCAACTCGATGGAGAACAGCCGCTCGTTCAGCACGGCCGTCTGCAGGCGGATGGCCTCGACGATGGCCTTGGTCTGCGGGTCGGTGGTGTTCTCGGCCAGTTCGGCCAGGTCGTGCAGCTTCTTGCGCAGTTCGTTGCTCATGGGAGGCTCCGTTGGTCTCGTCGTGGAAGCCCCAGTATGGGTGTTCGTCAGCGCTCCGGCAATGCGGCGGCACCCGGTGTCCGAGGGGCATTGGCCTCCCCTGCCCCGCGCAATCGGAAGGCGACGAGCCCGGCCACCACCAGCAGCACGGCCGCGCAGATGCCGGCCGTCAGGCGCAGGCCGTGCAGCAGCGCGGCGCGGCCTGCGTCGAGCAGCTCGGCACCCGCGCTCCCGGTGAGCTGTGCCGCCAGCGCAACCGCGCCGCCGAGCGTGCTGCGCGCTGCTTCCACTTCGGCCGCACCGGCCAGTCCCGCAGGCACCGCATCGGCCATCGTGCTGCGATAGATCGCCGCGCCGATGCTGCCCAGGATCGCGATGCCCAGCGCCCCGCCGAATTCGGAACTGGTTTCCGAAATCGCCGAGGCCACGCCGGCCCGCTCGGGCGGCGCGCTGCCCACGACCACGTCGGTGGCCAGTGTGAACACCGGCGCGAGGCCGAGCGAGGAGATGACCGCGCTCGCCACCAGCCAGGCGAGCCCGCCTTGCGCGGAGGACGCGGGCAACACGACGAGCATCGCGAATCCCAGCGCCGCCACGGCCAGTCCGCCGCCCATCACGTAGGCCGGGCGCATGCGCCGCACGAGTGCCGACACGACCATCGACCCCACGATGAAAGCCCCTGCCCCCGGCACGCTCCAGAGCCCCGCATGCAGTGGCGACAGGCCCAGCACCAATTGCAGGTACTGGGCGTTGTAGAGAAAGAGCCCGAACATCACGAAGCATGCCAGCATGTAGGCCGCGAGCGAAACGGTGAAGGCCGGCAGGCGAAAGAGCTGCAAGTCGATCATCGGATTCGCGAGCCCTTTCTGCCGGCGCGCGAAGACCCAGCCGAGCACGACGCCCACCGCGATCGACAGCGCCGGCACCACGTCGGGCCCGTGCTCGGCGATCTGCTTGATGCCGTAGATGACGGCCAGCACCGCACCCAGCGACAGCGCCACGCTGGGCAGGTCGAGCCGCCCCGCTTCCGGGTCGCGGTACTCGGGCAGGAGGATCGGCCCGAGCACCAGCAGCAGCACCATCACCGGCACGCCGATGAGGAATACCGAGCCCCACGGAAAGAACTGCAGCAGCACCCCGCCCACCACCGGGCCGATGACGGCGCCGGCCGAATAGCTGGAGATCCACACGCCGATGGCCACGGTGCGCTGCGCCGGGTCGAGGAACATGTTGCGGATCAGCGAGAGCGTCGAGGGCGCGAGCGTCGCGCCCGCCACGCCGAGCAGCGCGCGCGTGGCGATCAGCATGTTCGCGCTGGTGGAAAACGCCGCCAGCACCGACGCGATGCCGAACGCAGCCGCGCCGATCAGCAGCAGCCGGCGCCGCCCGATGCGGTCGCCCAGCGTGCCCATGGTGACCAGCAGGCCCGCCACGAAGAAGCCGTAGATGTCGACGATCCAGAGAAGCTGCGAGGCCGTGGGCTTGAGCTCCTCGCTGATCGCCGGGATCGCGAGGTTCAGCACCGTGAGGTCCATCGAATAGAGCATGCACGGCAGCGCGATGACGGCCAAGCCGGTCCATTCGCGCACAGTGGCGCGGGCGGGCGTTGTCGCGCTCATGGGGCGGCGCTGCCGTGCAGCCAACGATCGAGCTTGACGAGCGCGCCGCTCCAGCCTTGCTCGTGCGCGTTGCGCGCGGGCTGGTCGAAGAACTGCTCATGCATGAGCACGAGTTCGCAGCCGTCGCCATCGGGCTCGATCTGCACCGTGACGCGCGATTCGCGTTCGGGCGTGCTGCGCCAGGCCCAGCTGAAGACGAGCTTGCGATTCGGCACGATCTCCCGGTAGGTGCCGCTCACGTCGTGCGTCTCGCCGTCTGCGGCCAGCATCGTCACGCGAAAGCGCCCGCCGACGCGCAGGTCCATTTCCACGAGCGGCACCGAGACGATCTCGCCCGGGCCGAACCAGAGCTTCATCGCTTGCGGGTCGGTCCAGGCGCGCCAGACTTTTTCGGGCGCGACGCGGTAGTGCCGGCGGAGGGTGAGCGAGGGGCGCTCTTTATCTGGGGTGTCTCGGTCGGCAGGTTGTGCCATTCGGTCTGCTCCTGGTGGTAGAGAAAGCGCGCCAGTGCATCGAGGCGCCCGGTCCAGAATTTCTCGTAACGCGACAGCCACACGGCCGCCTCCTGCATGGGCCGGGGCGAGAGCTCGCAGCGCACGATGCGGCCCTCTTTCGTGCGCGAGATGAGGCCGGCGTTCTCCAGCACGCGCAGGTGCTTCATGAAGCCGGTCAGCGACATGCCATGCGGCTCGGCAAGCTCCGTCACGCTGAGGCTGCGCTCGCCCAGGGTTTCGAGCACGGTGCGGCGCGTCGAATCGGAGAGTGCGGCGAAAACGGCGTCGAGGGTCGCGGCTTCAGCAGGGGCGGTTGGGTGAACCATGCGGTTGAGTATGGAAAGCGCCCACCAAGGCGTCAAGGATTGACCCCAGCTGTTGGCGAGCGCGCAGAAAGTCACGAATGCCTTCGCCCACGAATCAAAGACCTCGGCTCAGGAACGCTTTATGCGTGCTGCGGCGCAACACAACCACCCTGCGAAGGAGCGCCCCATGCTGGACCGTACCGCCACCCAGTTCTCCCACGTCAAGCCCGGTGACACAGAGTTCGTCTCGGGGGGCCTGCGCGATTTCTTCCTGTACCGCGACCTGGGCGTGGCCGAGGCCACCAACGGCAAGGTCATCGCACATCTGGTCAAGGCCAACATGGCACCGGAAACGGGCACCGGCTGGCACCGCCACGAGGCGGACTTCCAGATCGTCATCATGGTCAAGGGCTGGGCCCGCTTCATGTACGAGGACAAGGAAACGCTGGTCGAGGCCGGCGACGTGGTGCATCAGCGCCCGGGCATCCGGCACTTTTTGTTCGACTACTCCCCCGACATGGAGTACCTGGAGATCGTCTCGCCGGCGGACTTCAAGAGCATCGACGTCGAGCCGGTGTGCGAGATTCCGCCGCCCACGCCCTGGCCCTGAAAACGCACTGTTGGACGCCCGCAAGGGCACCGATAAACTCCTCGCGTCTCACAAAAACCGACAACAACCGAGGAGAGAGAACTTGCGTATTCATACTGCCCGCCTGACGGCCGGCTTGCTGCTCGCGTGCGCCCTTGCGGCCACCAACACCGGCAACGCCGCATCACCGACCACTTCCGCAGCCCCGAGCACGGCCTCCACAGCGAATTCGCTCGAAGCCGAGCAGGAAGCCGCCTTCAAGGCCGCCAAGGCCGTTCAGAAGGCCGGCCCCGCCGACATTCCCTTGCGCGACCAGGCCCACTTGAAGCTGCCGGCCGGCTACATCTGGGTGCCGACGCCCGCGGCCGCGCAGCTCATGCGCAGCATGGGCAACCGCACCGACGACACCTTCATCGGCGCGATCTTCCCCGCCAACGACGACGCCGACTGGATGGCCGTCGTCAAGTTCGTGAAAGAGGGCTACATCAAGGACGACGACGCGAAGGACTGGAACGCCGACGACCTGCTCAAGAGCCTGAAGGAAGGCACCGAGGCCGCGAACGAAGAGCGCGCCAAGCGCGGCATCCCGGGCATCGAGGTCACGGGCTGGGCGCAGAAGCCGCAGTACGAGGCCCAGACGCACCGCCTCGTGTGGTCGGCCCTGTCGAAGAAGAAGGGCAGCACGGGTGACAACCAGGGCGTCAACTACAACACCTATGCGCTGGGCCGTGAGGGCTACCTGAGCCTGAACCTCATCACCAACGCCAAGGACCTGGACACCTACAAGCCCGACGCAGCGAAGCTCCTGGCCGCGCTGCAGTACGACGACGGCAAGAAGTACGCGGACTTCAACTCCTCCACCGACAAGGTCGCGGCTTATGGCCTCGCCGCACTGGTGGCCGGCGTTGCAGTGAAGAAGCTGGGCCTCTTCGCGCTCGCGCTGGCCTTCCTCGCCAAGTTCGCGAAGATCGCGGTCGTGGCCGGCGGCGCTGCGCTCTGGGGCATTGCCAAGATCTTCAAGAAGAAGCCCCCCGAGGCCTGAGCGCCAAGGGGTTGAAGGACGGGCCATGGTCAAGCTGCTGCTGGTCCTGCTGAGCGCGGGCAAGCTGGGCAAGTTGCTGCTCTCGGGCGGCACGATGCTGCTGTCGGTGGTGGCCTATGCCTTCGTGTTCGGCTGGCGCTATGCGGCGGGATTCGTCGCGCTCATCCTCGTGCACGAGATGGGCCACTACCTCGCGGCGAAGCAGCGCGGCCTCGATGTCGGGCTGCCCACCTTCATTCCGTTCGTAGGCGCATGGATCGAGCTGAAGGACCAGCCGCACGACGTGGAGACCGAAGCCTGGGTCGGTTTCGGCGGCCCGCTGCTCGGGAGCCTCGCGGCGCTGGCCTGCTATTTCGTGGCGCGCGAGTCCGACAGCCGGCTGCTGCTGGCGCTCGCGTATGCGGGCTTCTTCATCAACCTCTTCAACCTGATTCCGCTCTCGCCGTTCGACGGCGGGCGAATCACCGCGGTGCTCACGCCGCGCGTGTGGCTGGTGGGCGTGCCGGTGCTCGCCGCCCTCTTCTTCTGGCGGCCGAGCCCGATGCTGATCCTGGTCGCGGTGCTCGCCGCGCCGCAGGTGATGCGGGCCTGGAAGTACGACCCGAAGGACCCGGCCAACCAGCAGTACTACGCCGTCTCCACCGAGACGCGGGTGACGTACAGCGTGTACTACATCGGCCTCCTGGCGTTCCTTTCGGTGATGGCGCACGACACGCACGAGATGCTGGGCGCGGCGCGCAGCATCACCGGAGGGTGAGCGCCGGTTGAAACTCAGCGGCCCGTGAAGCGCGGCGCCCGCTTCGCCACGAACGCCGCCACGCCTTCCCGCGCATCCGCACTGCCCGCGCGTTCGTGCAGCAGCTTCTGCTCCATCGCGAAGTGTTCCTCGATCGGCCGGCCCGGCGCGCCGCTGCACAGGGCCTTGATGGCGGCGAACGACGCACTCGCACCCGCGGCCAGCCGCATGACCAGCGCCTCGGCTGCAGCAGCGAGCTCCGCATCCGGATACACCGCATCGACCGCACCCGTCGCCAGGCAGCGCTGGCTGTCGATGGACTCGCTGAGCATCAGCCATTGCTGCGCCCGTACCAGCCCCACGCGGCGCGACAGGAAGTACGAGGCACCCGCATCCGGAGAGAGGCCGATGGCCGCATAGCCCGTGCGCAGCTTCATCGACTCCGCAGCCAGCACGAAGTCGCCGCACAGCGCGAGCCCCACGCCCGCGCCGCCCGCCGGGCCGTTCACCGCAACGACCAGCGGCGCAGGACCCGTCACCAGGCGCAACAACGCGGGATGAAGCCCGTCGAGAATTTCGTTCACCAGCTCGGGCAAGCGCTCGCCAGCCGCCACGAACTCGTCGATGTCGCCGCCCGCACAGAAGGCCTTACCTTCGCCGGTCAACAGGATGGCGCGCGGCTTCTGTTCGAGCACCTCGTCGACGGCGCGGACCAAAACCCGGGCGCTCGCCGATGTCAGCGCGTTCGCGCTCCCGGGCCGCTTGAGCACGATGCGGCCGATGCCGTCGCGTACGCCCCAGGCGATGCCTTCGACGGTGTCCACGTCAGATACCGGTCAAGCCGCCGGTGCACATGAGCGTCTGTCCGCTCACGTAGTCCGACTCGGGCGCGCACAACAGGTACACCGCACCGGCCGCTTCCTCTGGTGTGCCGCCGCGGCCGAGAGGAATCGACTGCTCCATCATCGCGAGCAGCCCGGGGTTCACGCCGACCTTGATCTCGCGGCCTTCGATGTTGGCCGTGGCCGCATCGGCGGTGCTCGCGGTCAGCCGGGTCTGGATGAAGCCGAAGGCCACGCAATTGACCGTGACGTTCATGCGCCCCCATTCCTTGGCGAGCGTCTGCGTCATGCCGACGATGCCGGCCTTGGCGGTCGAGTAGTTGGTCTGCCCGGCATTGCCGAAGAGCCCGGCCACCGACGAAATGTTGACCACCTTGCGCACCACGCGCCGGCCGGCTTCGCCCTCGGCCTTGGAGAGCGCGCGGATCACCGGCTGCGCCGCGCGCAGGATGCGGAACGGTGCGGTGAGGTGCACGTCGATCATCGCGTACCACTGCTCGTCGGTCATCTTCTGCACGACGCTGTCCCAGGTGTAGCCGGCGTTGTTCACGACGATGTCGAGGCCCTTGTATTCGCTCACCGCAGTGCCGACGAAGCGCTCGGCGAAGTCAGGCGCCGAGACGCTGCCGACGCAGGCCACCGCTTGCCCGCCCGCGGCACGGATGGCCTCGACGGTTTCTTCGGCGGGTTCGGCATCGAGGTCGTTGACGACGATGCGTGCGCCTTCGGAAGCGAGCTTGAGCGCGATCGCCCGGCCGATGCCGCGGCCCGAGCCGGTGATGAGGGCGACCTTGCCTTCGAGCTTGAGTGTCATGTTGATTTTTTCTTTCTTTCGTTGGAATGGATCGGTCAGCGCAGCGCCACCAGCGCTTCGCCGGCGATGCGCGCTTGGCCGTACTGGTTGGCGCTGAGCACCTCGACGCGCACGCAGCGCTCGCCGTTGTGCTCGAGCTTCTCGACCACGCGGCCGGTGCAGCGCACCGCATGGCCGATGTGGGTGATGCCCTGGAAGCGCACGTCGAAGCGGCGCAGCTGCGACTGCGGCGCCCACTGCGTGACGAGCCGGCCGAGCCAGGCCATGCCCAGCATGCCCTGCGCGAACACGTCGGGCAGGCCGGCCTTGCGCGCGAAGTCGGTGTCGATGTGGATCGGGTTGTGGTCGCCCGAGGCGCCCGCGAAGAGCGCGAGCGTGGTGCGGTTGACGGGCGCAAGCTGCAATGCGGGCAGCTCGTCGCCGATCTGGACGTTGTCGTAGGTGATGGTGGCAGCGGTGGTCATCGTGCGTTCCTTCGTCAGTGGCGGCACACGATCACCGTGCGCAACTCGGCCACGAGCTCGTCGCGCTGGTTGGTGGCACGCGAGGTCTTCACGACGAATTCGAGCGCGCCGTTCTTCTTGTCGTAGATGTCGCTGATGGTGGATCGCACCGTCACCGTGTCGCCCACGCAGGCCGGCCGGTGGTAGCTGAAGCTCTGCTCGCCGTGCAGCAGTTTCGAGAGCGGGATCTGCAGGTCGTCGAGCAACTGGTTCGAAGCGCCCGAATCCAGCTCGGCTGCGAACAGGAACGTGGGCGGCGCCGGCAGGTCGGGGTAGCCCGCATCGCGTGCGGCGGCGGCATCGGTGTAGACCGGATCGGTCTCGCCGATGGCCTTGGCGAAGAACTGCAGCCGTGTGCGCTCGATGGGCAGCACCGAGGCGGGCAGCGCGTGGCCGATCCATTTCTTGTCGATCATGTTCTGCCTTGTCCTCAGACGCGTTCGTACAGCGTGACCACGCAAGCACCACCCAACCCAAGGTTGTGCTGCAGCGCCATCCGCGCACCTTCGACCTGCCGTTTGTCTGCCGTGCCGCGCAGCTGCTGGACCAGCTCCGTGCATTGCGCGAGCCCCGTCGCCCCGAGCGGATGTCCCTTCGACAGCAGCCCGCCCGACGGATTGGTCACCACCTTGCCGCCGTAGGTGTTGTCGCCGTCGACCACGAACTTCTCCGCGCCGCCGACCGGGCAGAGGCCCAGCGCCTCGTAGCTCAGAAGCTCGTTGTGCGCAAAGCAGTCGTGCAGCTCCACCACGTCGATGTCCTGCGGGCCGACGCCGGCCGCGTCGTACACCTTCTGCGCGGCTTCCTGCGCCATGCTGAAGCCGACGACCTCGCGCATGTCGCGGCTCTCGAAGGTCACGGCGCGGTCGGTGGTCATGGCCTGCGCCTTGATGCGCACGCTGCGGTCCAGGCCGTGGCGCTCGGCAAAACGCGGCGAGCACACGATGGCCGCGGCGGCGCCGCAAGTCGGCGGGCAGGCCATGAGCCGCGTCATCACGCCGGGCCACATGACGGGGGCGGCCATCACCTCGTCTTCGGTGACGACAGTGCGAAACAACGCGACCGGGTTGTTCGACGCATGGCGGCTGGCCTTGGCGCGGATCTTCGCGAAGGTGGACATCTGCGTGCCGTACTGCTGCATGTGCGCGAGGCCGGCGCCGCCGAAGTAACGCAGCGCGAGCGGCACCTGCTCGTTGCCGACCAGCTCGTCGGTGATGGTCTCGAAATTGTCGAAGGGGCTCGGCCGGTCGTTGAACACGGCGCCCAGTGCGCCGGGGCTCATGTGCTCGAAGCCGAGCGCGAGCACGCAGTCGGCCGCGCCGCTGGTCACGGCCTGGCGCGCGAGGAAGAGCGCGGTCGAACCGGTCGAGCAGTTGTTGTTGACGTTGACGACCGGAATGCCCGTCATGCCCACCTCGTACAGCGCGCGCTGGCCGGCGGTGGAGTCGCCGTACACATAGCCCACGTAGGCCTGCTGGATCAGCTCGTAGCCGATGCCCGCGTCCTTGAGCGCGGCATTCGTCGCGTGTGCGGCCATCTGCGGATAGGGCTGGTTCGCGCCCGGCTTGGTGAAGGGGATCATGCCGACCCCGACCACATAGACGTCTTGACTCATGAAGGTCTCCTTGATGTTCGGATTGGAAAAATGCCTTGAAAAACCTCAGGCCACGCTGCGTTGGCGGTCGCGCCAGAACGGTTCGCGCAACTTGGTCTTCAGCACCTTGCCCGCACCCGAGAGCGGCAGCGCATCGACGACGGCCACGCTGCGCGGGCACTTGTAGCCCGCGATCAATGTCTTGCAGTGCGCGATGAGCTCGTCGTCGCGAATGCCCTGCCCCGGCTTGAGCACCAGCGCCGCGTGCACGGCCTCGCCCCACTCCTCGCTCGGGATGCCGATGACCGCACAGGCCGCCACCGCGGGATGCTGGGTGATCGCGTTCTCTACCTCGGCCGAATAGATGTTCTCGCCGCCGCTGATGATCATGTCCTTGAGCCGGTCGACCACGAAGACGTAGCCGTCGCTGTCCATGTAGGCGCCGTCGCCGGTGTGCATCCAGCCGTTGCGCACGGCGGCGGCCGTTTGCTCGGGCTTGTTCCAGTAGCCCTGCATCACGTTGGGGCCGCGCACCGCGATCTCGCCCACGGTGCCGCGCGGCACCTCGGCACCGTCTGCATCGACGATGCGCACCTCGGTGCAGTAGCTCGCACGGCCGGCCGCGCGCAGCTTGCCGAACTTGCGGCCCTCGGCCGTGTGGTTGCGCGCGGGGTTGATGGTGGCCAGCGGCGAGAGCTCGGTCATGCCGTAGGCCTGCACGAAGTCCACGCCCGGGAAGGCATCCATCGCGCGGTTGAGCACCGCCTCGGAGATGGGCGACGCGCCATAGGTGATGCACTTCAGGCTCGACAGGTCACGCGGCTCCCGCATCGCCGGATGGTCCACCAGCATCTGGATCATGGTGGGCACCAGCAGGATGTGGGTGACGCGGTCTTTCTCGACGGCGTTGAGCACGCCCTCGGGGCTGAACATCGGAACGATCGAATGCGTGTTGCCTTCGAGCCAGTGCGGCATGGCCAGGCCCATGTCGGCCAGGTGGAACATCGGCGCGGCGTGCAGGTAGCAGCCGCCGGGCGGCGCCAAGCGCTCGGCATGCAGGGCAAGGCCGGAACTGCACATGTTGGTGTGGCTGAGCATCACGCCCTTGGGGAAACCGGTAGTGCCGCCGGTGTAGAAGATGCCGGCCAGGTCCTCGTCGCGGCGCGCCGCGTCGGGCACGGGCGCCGCCGTGTCGAGCAGCGCTTCGTAGCTGTGCATGCGCGCGGGCAACGCGCCGTCGCCGCAGTAGATGACCTCGCGCAGGCTCGTGGCCTGCTCGCGCATCTGCTCGACCATGGGGCGGAAGGTCTCGTCGACCAGCAAGATGGTCGAGCCCGAGTCCTCCAGCGAATAGAGGATTTCCGCGGCCGACCAGCGGATGTTGCAGGGGTTGAGCACCCCGCCGCCCCAAGGCACGGCCATCTGGTATTCGAGGTAGCGGGCCGAGTTGAGCGAGAGCATCGCCACGCGGTCGCCCGTCTGCATGCCCAGCTTCTGCAGCGCGCCCGCCAGGCGTGCAACGCGCTCTCCGTATTCGCGAAAGCTGAGGGTGCGCCCGGCAAACTGCACGGCCGGCTTGTCGGGGTGCTGTTGCAGGCTGCGGTGCAGCGGCTGGGTCATGTACATTGCGATGTCTCCGTCTCTCTTTTGGTGTTGCCGGATGGTAGAAATCCGGCCCCCGCCCGGCGATTGCGCTTCGCTTCGATCGCATTGCAGAAAACGTCAATCGACACGATGGCATGCTTGGTGTCTGATCGCTGCGTCCCCATGCTGCAACCACCCGTCACCATTCCGATCGCCTTTGTCCAGGGCATGTTGTCGGGCATCCGTGCCCGGGGCGCCGATGCGCCGGTCGACATCGGCATCGCACTGGAAGACGCCGGCATCGCGCCGTCGCTGCTCGAAGAAACCGCATCTCGCGTGACCGCCGAGCAGTACGTGGCCCTGTTCGCGCTGCTGATGAAGCGGCTGGACGACGAGGCCCTGTGCTTTCTCACACGGCGCCTGCGCTGCGGCAGCTTCGCGCTGATGCTGCGCTCCGCGCTGGGCGCACCCACTTTCGAAGTGGCGCTGCGCCGCGTGGCGCACACCTTCAGCCTCCTGCAGGACGACCTCTCGCTGGTGCTCCTCCACGAAGGCCCGCTCGCGGGCTTCGGCCTGCGGCTGAACAACCTGCAGGCGCCGCACCAGAACTTCCTGCACGAGCTGATGCTGCGGGTGTACTGGCGGCTCTTCGCGTGGCTGCATGGCGGCCGGCTGGTGGCGCGGCGTTTCGACTTCGGCTTCGATCTGCCGCCTTATGCCGACGGTTACGCCAAAGTGTTCCCCGGCCCGCTGCAGTTCGGCCAGCCACTGACGGCCATGTGGTTCGACGCGAGCGCGCTCGCCACGCCGATGCATCGCGACGCGCACGCGATGCAGGTGTTCCTCTCGGCCTCGCCGGCCAACGTGATCCTGCCCCGGCTGGCCGAGCAGGCCGTGAGCGCGAAGGTGCGCGCGGTGCTGCAGCAGAACCGGCCGGCGTGGGCCGACCTCGTGACCACCGCGAGCAGCCTGCACATGTCGGTCAGCACGCTGCAGCGCCACCTGGCGACGGAAGGTACGTCGTTCCAGTCGCTGAAGGACCAGTTGCGGCGCGACGTGGCCATCGTGCGGCTGAACACCAGCGCCGTGCCGCTCGCGGCGCTGGCCGAGGAACTGGGCTTTGCCGACAGCGCGGCCTTCCAGCGGGCCTTCAAGACATGGACCGGCGGTGCGCCGGGCTCGTACCGATCGGCGGGGGCGCGCGCGGCGCCTCGTGCAGCCAATGGCCCGCCCGCGGGCTCGGGCTAGAGAATGGCCCGCCCGCGGGCTCGGGCTAGAGCGAAACGGCGATGCCGCTGACCAGCAGCACGGCGAACAGCGCGAACACGCCGAGCCACGATGCCGGGCGAGCCTCGACCCAGCGGTAGAGCAATGCCGCCGCCGCCACGGAAAGTCCGAAGGTCGCCACCATCCCCAGCAGGTCGACCCACGCCCCGTGCGGCGCGAGATTTGCGACGAGAGCATTCATCGCGAGAAGCACTGGAAAGTGAATCAGGAACAGCGAATACGACATACGCCCCAAGCGCTGCAGCGGCACCGCCAGCGCCGGCCACTTCGCAGGCGACAGCCAATGGTTGTGCTGCGCGAGCGCGATCAACAGCGCCGTCACCAGCGCCGTCGCGATGCGGCTGCGCCATTCGATGGCGAGCGCCCCGGCCCCGACCAGCACCAGCAGCGCCACTGCGCCCTGCCAGGTGCTGGCACGCGTCGCGCGGCCGATCCAGAACACCAGCATGCCGATCCCGTAGGCGCCGAAAAAATACAGCGCGGTGCCGTCGAGATTGGCGTTGCGGTTGAAGAGCACCAGCGAGGTCACGGCCAGCGCGAGCACCAGCAGCACGGGCATCCATCGCGACGACGGATTCACGACACCCGGTGCGGGCGGGCTCAACATGGCCGGCAGGCCGACCAGCATCAATGCGAGCGCGAACAACTGGAAGTCGATGGCCACGTACCAGACGCCGGTAGAGAGCGATTCGTAGCCCAGCAGGTCCTGCAGCAGAAATCCATGCGCGAAAAGCTGCCCGATGCTCGGCGATGCCGGCACCACGTCTTCATCGAGCCACGGCCGCACCAACGCGGCCACCAGCACGCAGACGGTGAGCGCGGCCAGGTACGGCATCACCAGCCGTCCATAGCGCTGCAGGATGCGCGCGATGGGCCGGTCGACGCGCAAGAGGCCGTCAGGCGCAATGCTCGCTGCCGCGAGGAATCCCGCGATCACGAGAAACACCTGCACCGCGAGCCGGCCGTCGTCCGCCAGCCAGCCGAAGAAATCGGGCGCGAGCCCGTAGGCGCCCGCAGGCATCGGTCCATAGCGCGAGAGGTGATGCCCCACGATCACCGCGCAGGCGATGCCTTTCGCGGCGTCGAGCAGCGGCATGCGCCCCGGCGACGGAGGCGCGATGGCGGAAGCCATGGTCAGCCGAGGCTCAGAGTGCGAGCCGCTGCCGTGCTTCCTGGTATTCGCGCTTGAGCTTGTCGATAAAGGCCGCGGCGCTGGCCACTTCGGTCACGGCGCCGATGCCCTGGCCCGAGCCCCAGATGTCTTTCCAGGCCTTGGCCTTGCTGCCTTCGCCGCCGCCGAAGTTCATGGTCTTCACGTCGCCTTCGGGCAGGTTCGCGGGGTCCATGCCGGCCGCGACGATGCTGGGCGCGAGGTAGTTGCCGTGCACGCCGGTGAAGAGGTTCGAATAGACGATGTCGTCCGAGTTGCCGTCCACGATCGCCTGCTTGTAGTCGTCGCTCGCGCGCGCCTCCTCGGTCGCGATGAAGGCCGTGCCGATGTAGGCGAAGTCCGCGCCCATGGCCTGCGCCGCGAGCACCGCACCGCCGGTGGCAATGGAGCCCGACAGCGCGATCGGGCCGTCGAACCATTGGCGGATTTCCTGCACCAGCGCGAACGGGCTCTTCACGCCTGCATGGCCACCGGCACCGGCGGCCACCGCGATGATGCCGTCGGCGCCCTTCTCGATCGCCTTCTGCGCGAACTTGTTGTTGATGATGTCGTGCAGCGTCACGCCCCCGTAGCTGTGCACCGCGTCGTTCACGTCGGTGCGTGCGCCCAGCGAGGTGATGACGATCGGCACCTTGTACTTCACGACCATCTCCATGTCGTGCTCGAGGCGGTCGTTGCTCTTGTGCACGATCTGATTGATGGCGAAGGGCGCGGCGGGCTTGTCGGGGTTGGCCTTGTTGTAGGCCGCGAGCTCTTCGGTGATCTCGATCAGCCACTCTTCGAGCTGCGCCGCGGGGCGGGCGTTGAGCGCGGGCATCGCGCCGACCACGCCGGCCTTGCATTGCGCGATCACGAGCTTGGGGTTGCTGATGATGAACAGCGGCGAGCCGATGATCGGCAGCGGCAGGTTCGCGAGGACGGGGGGCAGCTTGGACATGTTTGTTGTCTCCGGGAATGGGTTCGGTTTTATAAGAGAGGAAGGCCCGTGCCGCCGGTCAGGTGGGCGACACGGACGCGGCTCAGAACGCGTCGAGCGCCAGGGCCGTGACGCTCTCGGCGCCGTCGACGATGCTGTCGCGGATGCCCGGCGCCTTGTTGAGGATGTGCTCGGCGTAGAAGCGCGCGGTCGCGATCTTGGCGAGCATGAAGTCGGTGTCGAAGCTGCGCGAGGCGAGGTCTTCCGCAATGATCAGCGAGCGTGCGAGCTGCCAGCCGGCCACGAGGTTGCCCGCGAGCATCAGGTACGGCACGCTGCCCGAGAACACCGCGTTCGGCGAGGCCTTGGTCTGGCCTGCGACGAAGTCGACCACTTCGATGAAGGCTTCGCGTGCGGCCTTCAGGCGCTTGTGCACGGACGCGGCGGCGGCGCTCTCGCTCTTCGCCAATTCGGCTTCGGTCTTCTCGATCTGTGCCGCAATCGCCTTGGCGGTCTGGCCACCGTCGCGCGCGGTCTTGCGCCCCACGAGGTCGTTGGCCTGGATCGCGGTGGTGCCTTCGTAGATCGTGAGGATCTTAGCGTCGCGGTAGTACTGCGCCGCACCCGTCTCTTCGATGAAGCCCATGCCGCCGTGCACCTGCACGCCGAGCGAGGTCACTTCGAGGCTCATCTCGGTGCTGTAGCCCTTGACCAGCGGCACCATGAATTCGTAGAAGGCCTGGTTTTGCTTGCGCGCATCCGCATCGGAGTGGTGATGCGCGGCGTCGTACGCGGCGGCGGCCACCGACGCCATCGCGCGGCAGCCTTCGGTGTAGGCGCGCATCGTCATCAGCATGCGCTTCACATCCGGGTGGTGAATGATCGGTGCGCTGGCGTTGATCGAACCATCGACCGGGCGGCTCTGCACACGGTCTTTCGCGTAGGCCACGGCGTGCTGGTAGGCGCGCTCGGCAATCGCGATGCCCTGCATGCCCACCGCATAGCGGGCCGAGTTCATCATGATGAACATGTACTCGAGGCCGCGGTTCTCCTGGCCGACGAGGTAGCCCACGGCACCGCCGTTGTCGCCGTACTGCAGCACGGCGGTCGGCGACGCCTTGATGCCCATCTTGTGCTCGATGCTCACGCAGTGCACATCGTTGCGCTCGCCGAGGGCACCGTCCTTGCCGACCATGAACTTGGGCACCACGAACAGACTGATCCCCTTCACGCCTTCGGGCGCGCCGGTCACGCGGGCCAGCACGAGGTGCACGATGTTCTCGGCCATGTCGTGCTCACCATAGGTGATGAAGATCTTGGTGCCGAACACCTTGTAGGTGCCGTCGGGCTGCGGCTCGGCGCGGCTGCGCACCATGGCAAGGTCACTGCCGGCCTGCGGCTCGGTGAGGTTCATCGTGCCGGTCCACTGGCCGCTCACGAGCTTTTCGAGGTACACGGCCTTGAGCTCGTCGGAGCCGGCCGTGAGCAGCGCTTCGATCGCGCCATCGCTCAGCAACGGGCACAGCGCGAAGCTCATGTTGGCCGAGTTGAGCATCTCCCCGCAGGCTGCGCCGATGGTCTTCGGGAGGCCCTGGCCGCCGAAGTCCGCCGGATGCTGAAGGCCTTGCCAGCCGCCCGAGACGTACTGCGCGAAGGCGTCCTTGAAGCCCGGCGTGGTGGTAACTTCACCGCCCTTGAACGACGAGGGATTGCGGTCGCCTTCGATGTTCAGCGGCGCGACCACGTCCTGGTTGAAACGCGCGCATTCCTCGAGCACGGCCTGTGCTGTTTCGAGGCCGGCGTCCTCGAAGCCCGGCAGCTTGGCGATCTCGCCGATGTTGGCCAGGTGCTCGATGTCGAACAGCATGTCCTTGAGGGGGGCGGTGTAGCTCATGTCTTGTCTCCAGATACAGCGGATACGAAAAGGGCATCGCGAACGATGCCCTCCGGCTCAATGCAGCGATGCGGTCAGAGCGCCTTGACCAGCTCGGGCACGGCCACGAACAGGTCGGCCACGAGGCCGTAGTCGGCCACCGAGAAGATCGGCGCCTCTTCGTCCTTGTTGATCGCCACGATCACCTTGGAATCCTTCATGCCGGCCAGATGCTGGATCGCACCCGAGATGCCCGCTGCGATGTACAGCTGCGGCGCGACGATCTTGCCGGTCTGGCCCACTTGCCAGTCGTTCGGGGCGTAACCCGCATCGACGGCGGCGCGGCTGGCACCGAGGCCTGCGTTGAGCTTGTCGGCCAGAGGCGCCATCACTTCGGTGAACTTCTCGGCGCTGCCGAGGGCGCGGCCACCGGAGACGATGATCTTGGCGGCCGTCAGTTCGGGGCGTTCGCTCTTGGTGACTTCACGGCCGACGAAGCTGCTCTTGCCGCTGTCAGCGACGCCTTCAGCGGTTTCGACAGTTGCCGTGCCACCGGTGGCAGCGGCTGCATCGAAGCCGGTCGTGCGCACGGTGATCACCTTGGTGGCGTCGCTGCTCTGCACGGTGGCGATCGCGTTGCCGGCGTAGATCGGACGCTCGAAGGTGTCGGGGCTGTCCACCTTGGTGATGTCGCTGATCTGCGCCACGTCCAGCTTGGCTGCCACGCGGGGGGCGACGTTCTTGCCGTTGGCGGTCGAGGGGAACAGGATGTGGCTGTAGTTGGCTGCAATCGCGAGGACTTGAGCAGCGACGTTCTCCGCGAGGTTCTCGGCCAGGCTCGGGCTGTCGGCTGCGATGACCTTGGTCACGCCTGCGATCTGGGCTGCTGCCTTGGCGGCTTCAGCCGCATTGGCGCCAGCCACGAGCACATGCACTTCACCGCCGCAAGCGATGGCTGCGGTCACGGTGTTCAAGGTCGCCGGCTTGATGCTGGCGTGGTCGTGTTCGGCAATAACAAGTGCGGTCATGTTCAGATCACCTTCGCTTCGTTCTTCAGTTTGTCCACCAGCGTCGCAACGTCGGGCACCTTGATGCCGGCACCGCGCTTGGGCGGCTCGCTGACCTTCAGGGTCTTCAGGCGGGGCTTCACATCGACACCCAGGTCTTCGGGCTTGAAGATGTCGAGCTGCTTCTTCTTGGCCTTCATGATGTTGGGCAGCGTGACGTAGCGCGGCTCGTTCAGGCGCAGGTCGGTCGTGATGACCGCGGGCAGCGTGAGCGTCAGCGTTTCCATACCGCCGTCGACTTCGCGCGCCACGGTGACCTTGTCGGCTGCGAGGTCGACCTTCGAGGCAAAGGTGGCTTGCGGCAGGTCGGCGAGTGCAGCCAGCATCTGGCCCGTCTGATTGGCGTCGTCATCGATGGCTTGCTTGCCCAGGATGATGAGCTGGGGCTGTTCCTTGTCGACCAGCGCCTTGAGCAGCTTGGCCACGGCCAGCGGCTGCAGCTCTTCGGTGGTCTCCACGAGGATGCCGCGGTCGGCACCGATGGCCATTGCGGTGCGCAGGGTTTCCTGGCACTTCGCATCGCCGCAGGAGACAGCGATGACTTCAGTGACCACGCCCTTTTCCTTCAGACGTACCGCTTCTTCGACAGCGATTTCATCGAAGGGGTTCATGCTCATCTTGACGTTGGCAATGTCCACCCCGGTGCCGTCGCTCTTGACGCGCACCTTCACGTTGTAATCGACGACCCGTTTGACAGGCACAAGAACCTTCATTGACTTGACTCCATTGGATTGCAAAAAGGGGGCTTCGAGGGCAACCGGTCATTCTAGGACGCGACCTTTGCAGCCTCTCCGTTCTTCCTGTCGGCACTGCGGATCCGAAAAAAGAACGATCGTGCTTTTCAGCGATTATAAAACAGCGTCGGGCGCTGGCGCGATGCCCGGCGGCAAAGATTCCACACGCAGCACGCGCTGCGGATAGGGAATGTCGATGCCCGCGCCTCGCAGTCCTTCGAGAATCGCGATGTTGATGGCCGAGCGCAGGTTGTCCTTGCCCTTGTCCGGGTCGGCCACCCAGAAGTGCAGGCTGAACTCGAGCCCGTCGGGCGCGAAGTTCACGAGGTAGGCCACTGGCGCGGGGTCGGTCATCACGCGCGGCTGCGCCTTGGCGGCTTCGCACAGGATCGTCTGCACCTGCGCCACGTCGCTCTCGTAGCCGACCACGATGTTGGTCGTGATGTTGAACTTGCGGTCGGCCAGCGAGAGGTTCTCCACCCGGCTCGTGATCAGCGATTCGTTCGGCACGATGGCCTCGCGCCCGTTGCCTGCGCGGATGAGCGTGTAGCGCGTCTTGATGTCGGTGATGCGGCCTTCGAAGGTGTCGACCTTCACGTTGTCGCCGATGCGGATCGATCGCTCCAGCAGGATCACAAACCCGCTCACGTAGTTGGCTGCCAGCTTCTGCAGCCCGAAGCCCAGGCCCACGCCGAGCGCGCCGCCCAGCACCGAGAGCGCCGTGAGGTCCACACCCACCGCCGACAGCGCGAACAACAAACCGATCAACAGCAAGAAGGCGCGCACCGCGTTCGACGCCACCTTGCGCATCGACAGGTCGGTGACGGCCTCGCGCAGGATGCGCTTCTCGATGGTCGAAGCGATCCACAGCGCGATCACCAGCACCAGCCCGGCCGACAGCACACCCTGGAAGATGGTCTGCACGCTCACGCGCGTCTTGCCGAAGGCCAGCGTGATGTTGTCCAGTTCGGCCAGCACGGGCGGCAAGAGCCCGACGATCCAGAGCACCGCCGCGATCCAGGCCAGCCACGAGATCGTGCGCTCGATCAGCCGCACCAGGTTGGAGGTGGGAAACACCGCCCTGAGCACCCGCGCGAAGAGCCGGATGACGGCGAGCGACAGGAACACCGACACAGCGATGCGCAGCACCAGCACCGCCTGGAAGTCGATCACCACGCGCCGCGCGAGATCGGTGAACACCAGCGAGAGCAGCGGAAACAGGAGCCCGTCGAAGGTGCTTTCGCCGAACCAGATGGAGTCCTTGGGCTGGTCGCGCCCGAACCATTTGCAGATGGCCCAGGCCAAGGCCACGCAGGCCACGAGCACGCTCAGTTCGATGCCGATGCCGGTCGCATCGACCTGTTTCAGGCGTTGTAGGAAGTCGTTGAAATTCATCGGTTCGGAAAACATGGCGCCGTGCTCGCGCCCGTGGCGTTACAGATCGGCCAGGACGCGGATGTGCGCTTCCACACTGCGCGCCAGCGCATCGAGGTTGTAGCCGCCCTCGAGCATCGAGACGATGCGGCCGCGCGCATGGCGTTTGGCAACGTCGTGGATGCGGCTCGTGATCCAGGCAAAGTCGTTCTCGGTGAGGCCGAGCTGGCCCAGGTCATCCTCTCGATGGGCGTCGAAGCCCGCGCTGATGAAGATCATCTGCGGGCGGAACTCTTCCAGCCTCGGCATCCAGGCGGCTTCGATGAGCTCGCGCACATCCATGCCGCGGGTGTAGGCCGGGATCGGCAGGTTCAGCATGTTCGACGCCGGGTGTTCGGTGCCGCTGTACGGGTAGAAAGGGTGCTGAAAGAAGCCGACCATCAGCACGCGCGGATCGTTCGAGAGGATGTTCTCGGTGCCGTTGCCGTGGTGCACATCGAAATCGACGACGGCCACGCGGTCGTAGCCATGCACTTCGAGTGCATGCCGCGCAGCGATGGCGATGTTGTTGAAGAAGCAGAAGCCCATCGCCCGCTCGCGGCAGGCATGGTGGCCCGGCGGGCGCACCGAGCAGAACGCGTTTTCGATGTCGCCAGCGATCACCGCATCGGTCGCGGCAATGGCGGCGCCGGCGCCGCGGCGTGCAGCCAGCAGCGTGAAGCGGTTCAGGGAGGTATCGGGGTCGAGCTGCGCATGGTCGGGGCCGCCTGCGGGCTCATCGGCCACCAGGCGCATATGAAGCTCTTCGAGGAGCTCGACGTGCTCGACGCTGTGAGCCCGTGTGAGCTGCTCCAGGGTGGCCAAAGGTACGTCGCAGTGCTCGAGCGCATCGCTGACGCCCGTCAGCAGCAGCCGGTCTTCGATGGCATCCAGTCGCCCGGGGCACTCGGGATGACCCCGGCCCATGTCGTGCTTCCAGAAGTCGCGGTGTGTGAAGTAGCCTGTCTTGCCCATGTGTCTCTGTCGCCACGTCTAGACCTCACGCGGCATGGGGCCGCCAGGTCTTACGGTATCGTTTGCATATGGATACAAATATGGACGTTGCTGCGAAGCTTGCCACTTTGCTGAGTCAGCTTAACACGGTGATTGTCGGCAAAGAGGCGCAGGTGCGCGACTGCGTGGCCTGCCTGCTCGCTGGAGGACACCTCCTGATCGAGGATGTGCCGGGGGTCGGCAAGACCACCCTCGCCCACGCGCTTTCGCACACATTCGGTTTACAGTTTTCGCGGGTCCAGTTCACTGCCGACCTGATGCCGGGCGATCTTTCGGGGGTCGCGATCTACGACCGGGGCCAGCAGGCCTTCGTGTTCCACCCGGGGCCGATCTTTGCGCAGGTGCTGCTGGCCGACGAAATCAACCGCGCAAGCCCCAAGACCCAGAGCGCCCTGCTCGAAGCGATGGAAGAAAAGCAGGTCACCATCGAAGGCGAGACCCGCCCGCTACCCACGCCCTTCTTCGTGATCGCCACGCAGAACCCGCAGGACCAGCTCGGCACCTTCGCGCTGCCCGAATCGCAGCTCGACCGCTTCCTGATGCGCATCTCGCTCGGCTACCCCGACCGCGCCGCCGAACGGCTGCTGCTCTCGGGTGCCGACCGGCGCGAGATGCTCGCGAGCCTGCCCGCGATGCTGACCGCCGGCGAACTCACCGCCATCCAGCAGCGCGTGCAGCAGGTGCATGCCTCCGAGCCGTTGCTCAACTATGTGCAGGACCTGATCGCCGCCACCCGCTCGGGCCGCTGGTTCCTGCAGGGCCTGTCGCCGCGCGCCGGCATCGCGGTGCTGCGCGCCGCGAAGGCGCAGGCGCTGCTGGCGAACCGCAACTACGTCGCGCCCGACGACGTGCAGTCCGTGCTGCCGCAGACGATTGCGCACCGGCTTACGCCCGTAGGCGATGCGGGCCGGGGCGCCGTCGAGCAGGTGCGCGCCATGATCGCGGCGGTGCCATTGCCGTGAGCCCGGTCGGCGCCTTGCGCGCGCGCATCGACGGCTGGTTCCTGTCCCGCCGGCCGCCGTCTGACACGCTGGAGCTCACCCAGCGCAACGTCTACATCGTGCCCACGCGGGCCGGCTGGACGCTGGCGGCCACGCTGCTGGTGCTGCTGGTCGCGTCGATCAACTACCAACTCAACCTCGGCTACCTGCTGACCTTCTTGCTGGCCGGCAGCGTCGCGGTGGGCATGCACGTGTGCCACGCCACGCTGCGCGGCCTCGCGATGCGCATGATGCCGCCCGAGGCGCACTACGCCGGGGCCGCGGCCGTCTTCCGGGTGGTGCTGCACAACGAGCGGCGCAGCGTGCGCTATGGCATCGGGATGGCGGTGCGCGGCAGCGGGCAATGGGCCTGGACCGACGTGCCGGCCGAGGGCACGTCCACGGTCGAGATCGCCTTCCTTCCTGAGCGACGAGGGCTGCATCCTGTGCCGCCGCTGACCGCCGAGACGCGCTTTCCGCTCGGCACGTTTCGCGTTTGGACGGTCTGGCGACCCGCGGCGCAGATGCTGGTATATCCGGCGCCCGAGGCGCATCCGCCGCCGCTGCCGCCTGGCGAGCCGCTGTCGGGGCCGGCTGCCATTTCGGCTGCGCAGCGGGCGCATGGGGCTGGTGAGTACGACGGTGTGCGTGCGTACCGGCGTGGCGATCCGCTCAAGTTGGTGGTCTGGAAGAAGGCTGCGCGTGCGCAGGCGGCTGGATCGGAAGACCTCGTCAGCCGCGATACGCAGCACACGCAGCGTGAAGAACTCTGGCTCGATGCGCAGGCTGCTGGGCTCGCTGACACGGAGGCACGGTTGTCGCGGCTTTGTGCGTGGGTGTTGATGGCGGATCGGCTGGGGGTGGATTACGGCGTCCGCGTGGCTGGGCGGGTGATGAAGCCCGCGCAGGGTGAGGGGCACAAGCGGGCCTGTCTGGAGGCGTTGGCTTTATGTTGAGGTTTTGTGGGTTTTCTTTCCGAGGCCGGGTCTCGCCCCGGCGGGCGACCTACTTTTCTTTGCTTCGCCAAAGAAAGGTAGGCAAAAGAAAGGCGACCCTGCTGTCTGCGACCCTCCGCTTCGCTGCGGGCAACCTGCGGTGCTCACGTTTCGCGGGGTCTCGCCCAAACTCGCTTCGCTCAAACAAGGGCGAGCCCTCATCCGCGAAACGCTCCGCTCCTCGGCGCATACAGAAGGGCTTTCAGCCGCGCCATCGCTGCGCTCGGCGTTCAAGCCAGACCGGGCCGTCGCTGCGCTCGGCCCTTGCTGCATCCAACAAGCCAAAGAAGCACAAGCACACAACCGATTCGAGGCGGACGCGCGCTCGCGCGTGTCCGCCCTTCGGGCCGAGCGAAGCAATGGCCCGTTCGGTGCCCAAGCCCCTCTGGCTGCGCCGAGGAGCGCAGCGGTTCGCGGATCAGGGCTCGCAGCTGTTTGAGCGCAGCGAGTTCTGCGAGACACCGCGAACCGCGAGCACCGCAGGTTGCCCCGTAGCGCAGCGCAGGGGTCGCAGACAGCGGGGTCGCCTTTTCTTTGCTTACTTTCTTTTGGCGAAGCAAAAGAAAGTGAGTCGCCCGCCGGGGCGAGACCCGGCCTCAGCCCCCCGCCAGGGGCACCCCGCATGAACAAGCTGATGCTCAAGCTCGCAGCCCTCCCAAGGGACGCAAGAGACACCCTCTTCCTGCTGACAGTCATCGCATTGATCGTGCTGCCACAAGTAGAAAACCTGCCCTGGTGGTGCACAGCCCTGACAGCCCTGGTCCTCCTCTGGCGCGGCTCGCTGGCCATGGAAGCCCGCCCGCTCCCCGGCAAATGGTGGCGAATCGCCCTGCTCGCACTGGCGCTCGCAGGCACCTACGCCACCCACCGCACCCTGCTCGGCCGCGACGCCGGCGTCACGCTGATCGTGATCCTGCTGGCCCTCAAGACGCTGGAGCTGCGCGCCCGCAGAGACGCCTTCGTCGTCTTCTTCCTTGGCTTCTTCGCGATGCTCACGAACTTCTTCTATTCGCAGTCGCTGCTGACGGCCTTCACGATGCTGCTCGCGCTGCTGGGCCTGCTCACCGCGCTGGTCAACGCGCACATGCCCGTGGGCAGGCCGTCGCTGCTGCAGGCCGCGCGCACGGCCGGATGGATGGCCCTGGCCGGCGCGCCGATCATGCTCGCGCTGTTCCTGCTGTTCCCGCGCTTCGCGCCGCTGTGGGGCACGCCGAGCGATGCGATGGCCGGGCGCATGGGGCTCTCGAACACGATGCGCGTCGGCACCATCGCCGAGCTCGCGCTCGACGACAGCATTGCCGCACGCGTCAAGTTCGACGACAACCGCGCGCCGCCGCAGAGCCAGCTCTACTTTCGCGGCCCGGTGCTCGGGCAGTTCGATGGCCGCGAGTGGTCGGCGCTGCCAGCATGGGCACGCGGCGGGCAAGGGGCTCCCAACTTGCGCGTGACCGGCAAGCCGGTGCGCTACGAAGTCACGCTCGAACCCAGCAACCGCCCCTGGCTGCTGACGCTCGACGCAGCGCAGAAGGCGCCCGAAGCTCCAGGCCTCGAAGTCATGGGTACGCCCGACCTGCAGTGGCTCTCGAGCCGCCCCGTCACCGACCTGCTGCGCTATCGCGCGGAGAGCTATCCGCAATTCCAGAGCGGTCCAGTGCGGCGCATGGGCGGGCAGTTGCAGGCTTACCTCGCCCTGCCGCCCGGCACGAACCCGCGCACCGCGGCGCTCGCAGCGGAAATGCGCAACGACCCCGCGCTGGCCGGTGCCGCCACACCCGCCCTTGTCCAGGCCGCGCTGCGACGCCTGCGCACCGGCGGCTACACCTACACGCTGGAGCCCGGCGTCTACGGCAACGACACGGCCGACGAATTCTGGTTCGACCGCAAGGAGGGATTCTGCGAGCACATTGCCTCGGCCTTCGTGGTGCTGATGCGCAACCTGGGCATTCCCTCGCGCATCGTGACGGGTTACCAGGGCGGCGAGCTCAACAGCATCGACAACTACTGGATCATTCGCCAGCGCGACGCGCACGCCTGGGCCGAGGTCTGGCAGGAAGGCGCCGGCTGGGTGCGCGTGGACCCGACGGCCTCGGTTGCGCCCGGCCGCATCGGCCAGTTGCAGCGGCTCGTGCCGCAGCCGGGCCTCTTCGCCGGCGCGTTCGGCGCGATGAGCCCGACGCTGGTGCAGAACCTGCGCGCCGCCTGGGAGGCGGTGAACAACGGCTGGAACCAGTGGGTGCTCAGCTACACGCAGAGCCGCCAGCTGAACCTGTTGAAGAACCTCGGCTTCGACGCGCCGAGCCTGGAAGACCTCGCCTACGTGCTGCTCTACCTGGTCATCGCCGCGAGCCTCGCTGGCGCAGGCTGGACGCTGTGGGAGCGCAGCCGGCACGACCCGTGGCTGCGCCTCCTCGGCCAGGCCCGCGCGCGCCTCGCGAAAGCCGGGCTCGCGGTGCCCGAGACCGCCCCGCCGCGCCAGATGGCCGCCCAGGCCGATGCACGCTTCGGCCCCGCCGCACAACCGGTGCGCGACTGGCTGCTCAAGCTCGAGGCCCAGCGCTACGCAGAGGCTGCGCCTGAAACGCTCGCGGCCCTGCGCGTGGAGTTCCGACGCCTGGCTTGGCCGGTCGCAAATCCACGCGGCTGAAACCACATGTGTCCCGCCGGCAGCCTCGCGCGGGCGGGCGGCACAATCGACCGATGCGATTCCTTCTACCCAAGCCCTCTCGCGCCACCGCCGCCATCGTTCTTCTCGTCGCTTGCTGCGTAGGTTCCATGGGGGCTTCGGCCCAGAAATCCGCCAGCGCCCGCAGCGGCGTCTCCAGCCCCGTGCGCGGCAGCACCCCCTACGCCACGCGCGACGATGCGATGCAGTTCGCGGACGACGTGGCCGCACGCCGCGGCCTCGACCGCGAATGGGTGCGCGCCACCATCGGCAGCGCGCGCTTCCTGCCGAACGTGCCGCGGCTGATGCTGCCCGGCCCGGTGGGCACGGTAAAGAACTGGCAGACCTACCGCAGCCGCTTCATCGATCCGGTGCGCATCGCGGCCGGCGTGCGCTTCTGGCGCGACAACGCGGCCACGCTGGCGCGCGCCGAGCAGGTATACGGCGTGCCGCCCGAAATCGTCGTCGGCATCATCGGCGTCGAAACCATCTATGGCCGCAACATGGGCAACTTCCGGGTGATCGACGCGCTGGCCACGCTGTCGTTCGATTTCCCGCAGGGCCATCCGCGCGCAGCCGAGCGCGAAGCCTTCTTTCGCGGCGAGCTCGAGAGCTTCCTGAGCACCGAGAGCCGCACCGCCGAAGACCCGCTCGTTCCCCTCGGCAGCTACGCCGGTGCCATGGGGATGCCGCAGTTCATGCCCAGCAGCATCGCCAAGTACGCGGTCGATTTCGATGGCGACAGCCGCATCGACCTGGTCAACAACCCTGCCGACGTGATCGGCTCGGTTGCGAGTTACTTCAAGGGCTTCGGCTGGACGCCCGGCATGCCAGCCACCTACCCGGTGCATTTCGAGGAAGCGCGGCTAAAGAAGTCGCTGCTGCTCGCGCCCGACATCCTCCCCACCTTCAGCGCCGACAGCTTCGTGGCCGCCGGTGCGGTGCCCGAGGGCGAAGGCATCCGCCACAAGGGCCTGCTCGCGCTCGTCGAGCTGCAGAACGGCGCCGACGCACCGCCGACCTACGTGGCCGGCACGCGCAACTTCTACGTGATCACGCGCTACAACTGGAGCAGCTACTACGCGATGTCGGTGCTCGACCTCGGCCAGGAGGTCAAGGCCGCCATGGAGCAATAGCGCCTCACCCATGATGAAGCCCGAGGCGCTGCTTGCGAACTGGACCGAGGCCTGGCACGCCCTGGGCATCGAAGCGCCCGACCTCGCGCTCTGCACCGAGCTGCAGCGCCGCTACGGCGAGCCGCAACGCCACTACCACACGATGCAGCACCTGGGCGAATGCCTCGCCTGGTTCGAGCGCGAGAAGGCGCTGGCCGAACGCCCCGGCGAAGTGGCGCTCGCGCTCTGGTTCCATGACGCGATCTACGACGTGCATGCGCACGACAACGAAGCACTCAGCGCCGACTGGGCGCGTGAAGCCGTGCGGGCTGCGGGTGCGAGCGACGAAGCGGCCGAACGTATTCATCTCCTCGTGATGGCCACGCGCCACGACGCGGTGCCCGAAGGCCGCGATGCCGAACTGCTGATCGACATCGACCTCTCCATCCTCGGTGCCGAGCCGGCGCGCTTCGCCGAGTACGAGCGCCAGGTCCACGCCGAGTACGCCTTCGTGCCCGCCGAAGTGCGTCTGCCGCGCCGGCGCGCAATCCTGCAGCGCTTCCTGGACCGTGACGCCATCTACGCCACGCCCCGGATGCACGCGCTGCTCGAGGACCGCGCGCGCATCAACCTCCGGCAGTCCATTTCCCAAGCGCCGCGGCGCTGACCGGATCGCGGCGCGAAGGCTCAGGCCGGCACCAGCCGCCACCATTCGGTGCGCGGCAATTCCTCGTTGCGCTCTTCTTCGACGATGCCGAACAGCAGGCCGTCGCTCGAAGCGCCGAGCTTCGCCAGCTGCAGCAGGCGCTCGGGATCGCGGCACAGCATGAAGCTCGCATCGCCCTGCCATTCGAGGCAGCGGCCGACCTCGGCGAGCATCAGCGCCGGCTGGCTCTGCATGAAGGTGAACGGCATCGGAAGACCCGCGTCGAGCTGCTCCAGCCCCGTGTAGGTGGCGCCCCATGCGCCGCGTTTGCTGGCGACGCGCAGGCGCGCGCCCTGCGGCAGCACGGCTTCGTCCGCCATGTCGAGACAGCGGCGCGCGCCGTACATCGCCAACTCGGTCCACAGGCCGACACGGCGCGGCCGGCGGCCGAGGCGGCGTGCCAATTCGTCGCGCCAGTCCGCGGGCGGCGGATGAACGACGAAATGGGCGACGGTGCGCCAGACGGTTTCGATCCCGGCATTCATGGCGATCTCTCTAGGCAAGGCGCTCATGCGTCGCAGTCCCTCAGCAGCAACGAGGCATGCCCGCCGCCGAAGCCGACCACGTTGAGCAGGATGTTGCGCAGCTTCGCGGGCGGCTCGGCGCTCAGCGTGATGCCCAGCGTCTCGTCCAGCGGATAGTCGGTCGAGGGCCAAGCGCCGCCCTCGATGCAGCCGACCAGCAGGGCCAGCTCGGCGGCACCCGCCGCGCCGAGCGTGTGGCCCAGCGACGACTTGAGCGACACCAGCGGCGGCAGCCGGTCGAACACCTGCTTGAGCGCCTCCACCTCGATGGCGTCGTTGACGGGACTGCCCGCGGCCTGCACCTTGATGAGGTCGATGTCCTCCGGCCGCAGCCCGCTCTGCGCGAGCGCCGCCTGGCACATGGCGCGCACGGCGCTGGCCTCGGTGCCCGACGGGTTGCGCCCGTCGACCACGTTCGCGCCGCCCGTGATGCGCCAGCGCGTCGGCCGCGAGCCCAGCCGCAGCGCCGCCACGGCTTCGCCCAGCACCAGCCCCCTGCGCTCCGCGCCGAAGGGCTGGGCGTTGCCCGGTGCGAGCAGCTGCATCGCGCGAAAGCCGGCGGCGGTGAAGCGGTTGTCCAGCTCGGCGCCGAGCACCAGCGCCTCGTCGGCACCGCCGCCCCGGATCAGGTCGGCCGCCGCCAGCACGGCATTGAGCGCGGAGGTGCACGCCGTGGAAATGGTGAAGACCGGGCCCCGCCAGTCGAGCGCCTCGGAGACGATGCTGGCGAAGTCCTGCAGGTCGCCGCCGAGCCGCAGGTCGGGCTTCGCGCACTCCATGTAGCCGATGTCGAGCGAGGACGACGCGACGAAGAGCGGCGCGGTGCGATCGCCCCATTCGCCGGTCTGTGCGACGACGTTGCGCACGGTGCGCCGCACGCGCTCGAGCCAATTGCCCTCCTGTGGCGGCAGCTTGTAGACCGGCCAGCCGGTCCCCTTGGCGATGCTCACCGGCGTCGGCGGCACACCGCCGCGCCGCAGTGCGTCGAGCGCGTCGGGCATGTCGTTGCCGAGCACACAGGCAAGGCCGGTAGAACTCAGGTAAACGCCGCCACTCATGGGCGCACTCCTGGCGCTGCTGCGCTCATGCTTTCCCCGCCTGCACGAGGTGTTCCGCCAGATGCGCGATGGAGGTCAGCGCGCGGCGCGTTTCCTTGCTGTCGGGCATGCGCACGCCGAACTGCTGCTGAATCGTCATCGACACCTGCAGTGCATCGAGCGAGTCGAGGTCCAGCCGCGCCTCGGGGCCGAACAGCGGCTCGTCGTCACCGAGGCCGCCGGGGGGCGCATCCCGCTCGACGGCTTCGAGCACCATCGTCTTGAGGCTGGCTATGAATTCAGGGGTCACGCTACTCACGGGGTACTCACGATGTGCGCCTGCGAAACAGAAAGACTGCGAGAAGGAACATGGCGGCCGCAAACGCGACCAGCCGGCCGACCTGCGGCAATGCATCGGCCACGCCGCCGCCGCGCAACAGCACGGTCAGGAGCGCCTCGAGGCCCCAGTTCATCGGCGAGACCTCGACCAGCCGCTGCATGAAGCCCGGCATGACGAACTTGGGCACCATGATGCCGCCTGCCGCCGCCATCAGCACGTTGACCATCGGTCCGAGCGTAGCCGCTTGCGCATGGGTTCGCACGAGGCATGCCAGCGCGAGCGACAGGCTCACCGCGGCAAGGCTCACAGCCGCGAGCGACAGCAGCAAGGCGGCCCAATGGATACCCGCGAGCGAAAGCGCATCGCCGCCGATCAGCGGCATGAACCAGATGCCGGCCGCGAGCATGAGCAGCGCCTGCAGCGCGTTCACGCCGAGGTACGGCAAGGCCTTGGAAGCGAGCAGCATCGTGCGCGAAACGCCCAGGCTCTGCAGCCGGCCGAGCGCGCCCGAGCCGCGCTCCTGCACGAACAGGCTGGAGAGCGAGGCCACCACGAAGAACATGCCGAAGACCAGCCACGCTGGCACGTTCTGCTGCACCGAAGTGGGCCGCGGGCCGGCGGTGGAGAAGCGCTCGGCCTGCACCATCGCCTGGATGGAGGCATCGGGCGCCGGGCTGGCGGTGCCGGGCACGGCCAGCGCGAGGCGCGCCTTCAGCTCGCCCGATGCGCCGATGAGTTCCGCGCGCAGCGCATTGAAGAGATTGGCGTCGATGCCCGGCTCGGCCAGCAGCCGGATGTGCGCGCGGGTCGAGAGCGCGGCCGATTCCAGCTCTTCCGACAGGCCCGGCTCCAGCACGATCACGTACTTGAGCGACCCGTTGCGAAGGCGCTCCTGCCAGTCCGCGCCGAGCGGCTGCGGCGCACCGTGGCTGCGCTGCCAGATTTGCAGCAGCCACTTGGCCGGCGTCGCGGTGTCGCGCGCATCGACCGCGTAAGTGAGCTCGGCGAGCGGCGGGCGGTAGATGTCCTTCAGCGTGAGCGACATCAGCACGATGAAGACCATCGGCATCAGGAACAGCACGGCGAGGCCGTGCATGTCGCGCACGAGGGCGAGCAGTTCCTTCTTGATGAGCGCGGGCAGCATGCGGTTCGATCGGTCAGTCTCGCAATGAGCGGTGGGTCAGTGCCATGAAGAGTTGCTCGAGGTCATGCCGGCCGAACTCGGCGTGGCGCACTTCGATGCCCGAGGCTTCGAGTGCCGCCAGCACCGGGCCAGGGCCGCTGCCAGGGTTCAGGTGAATGCGCCACTGCGCCGCCCCCTGCTCCACCGTGCCGAAGCGCGACAGCATCTCCACATCGAGCCCGTCGGCAGCCAGGGTCAGCAGCATCGCACTCCTGGACAGCAGATCGTCGAGAGACCCTTCGCGCAGTACGCGCCCATGGTCGAGGATGGCGACGCGGTCGGCAATGGCCTCGATCTCTTCCATGTAGTGCGAGGCGTAGATCACCGCCGAGCCCGCTTGCGCAAGGCTCTTGATGGCATCCAGGATGAACGCGCGCGACTGCGGATCGACGCCGACGGTCGGTTCGTCGAACAGCATGAGCTCGGGCTCGGGCAGCAACGCGATGGCAAGGTTCAGCCGGCGCTTGAGGCCACCCGAGAGCCGGTCGGCGCGCACGGCCGCGAACGACTCGAGCTGCGAGAAGCGCATGCAGGCGTCGATCCGCTCACGCTTGCGCACACCCGAGAGCCGGCTCGCCGCGGCAAAGCAGGCGAGGTTCTCGGCCACCGTGAGCATCGAATAGAAGGCCTGGTCCTGCGGCGCGACCGCGATGCGGGTTGGCGTTTTCGCGCGCACCTGCTGCAGCGGCTGGCCATCGATCAGGATCGCGCCCGACTGCACGGCGAGCGCGCCCGAAAGGTGCGAGATCAGCGTGGTCTTGCCCGCGCCGTTCGGACCGAGCAGCCCCAGCACGCAACCCCGCGGCACGGCGAGCGAGACATCGGCCAGCGCGGGGGCCGTGGCGTGCGGGTAGCGGTGTCCGAGATTCTTCAGCTCAAGCATTGTTCAGGCGACGGCAGCCTTGAGGTCGCGAAAGAACGTCTCTTCCTGCTGCGCCTGTTCCCGCAGCTTGCCGGCGAGCGCACCCGGATCGACGGGCTCCCGCCCCTTCACCATGCGCGCCGCCTTGAGCGCGAAGGCACGCCAGTCGTCGCCGATGGCAATGAGCCGCTCCGACATCTGCGCGAGCTGCGGCTTGCCGAGCAGTTGCGCGGCCTCCTGCAGGAAGCCCGCGTAGATGAAGCGAAAGCCCGCCCCGCCCGTGCCGATTTCTTCCTGCATGCGCACGAGGTGGCCGATGAAATCGACGCTGCGCGGATCGGTGGCCGACAGCCGCTGCATCCGGTTGGCCAGCGTGCGCATGCCGCGCACGCCGACGATGGGAATCGGTGCGAGCATGTTGCGCACCGTCTTGCGGATGGCCTTGGTCACCGAGGCGGCGTCGACCGTCTTTCGATCGATCGCCTGCGGGTAATACATGAGCCCCTTCGGCGCGAGCACGCCCTTGGCGAAGCGCGCGCGCGCGAGGTCGGCGCTCGCGCAGCGCACGGGCTCCTCGAACACCGGGTCGCTGATCAGGTAGTCGTCGCCGTCCTTGCCGTAGACCAGCAGGTTGTGCGCGTTGAAGTGAAAGCGCATGTTCGGCGGAAAGTACGGCAGCCAATACACCGAGGTCTGCAGGCCCACGAGCCGGCCATCGGCCAGCAGCGCATCGAGCCGCTGCTGCCCGGCCTCGGGGCTGCGGAAGGTCTCGAAGCTGAAGCGCGCGGCCATCGGTGCCAGCAGGCCCTTGATGATGGCCTTGGGCGGCATGCGGTACGAGATGAGCGGCAGGCCCGACAGCTTGATGAACGGCAGGTACGCAAACGACAGCGCCGACGACAGGCCCAGCGCCATGCTCTCGGTCATGGGCGCGCCGTGGTGGCGCATGAGGCTGGAGATGACGCCGCTTTCGCAGTGCGCCGCCTGTTGGTGTTGAAAGTTCACGGCAGGCCCTGCAAGGTGGAAATCGGAAGGCCCAGCGCCTCGGCATAACGCGCCAGGTGCGCCTGGGACAGCGCGGCGAAATGCCGGGGCTGCAGGTGGCGCCGCACGCGCCATTGCCAGAAGCCGCTGGTCTGCGAGAGCAGCGCCACGTCCATGCGGCGCTCGTACATCCAGTATTCGAGCGGCGATGCGAGGCCGGCCTTCGCCCGTTCCTTCGCTTCTTTCGCCTGCTCGACCAGCACGTCGACCGCGTGACTGGTGACGATCTCTTCCGCCTCCCAGCCGCGCGAGGTGGTTGTGACAACGCGGCCTTGTGCATCGCGCGCGTACATCAGCTTGGAATGGCCGTCGAGGGTCGCGTTGCCCTCTTGCGGAACAGCGTCGAGGTCCATGGCTACACCGCTTCCATATAGATGAAGCCGCTGGAGAAGCGGCCGCTTTCGGGTACGAACATCAGCAGCTTCTGGCCGGACTGGATGCGCCCTGAACGGAACAGCTCGTCGAGCATGATGTAAGGCGACGCCGACCCGGTGTTGCCCTTGCGCGCGAGGTTGCTGAACCAGCGCTCGCGCGGAATCGAAAAGCCCATGTCGTCGAGGCAGCGGCTCACGGGCTCGACGAAATAGTTCGACGAGAGATGCGGCAGGAACCAGTCGATGTCCTGCGCCTTGAGCCCGCGCTTCTCGATGACGGCGGCGAGCGGCTCGGCCAGCGTGGCGCGCACGATGTTGTCGTTGAGCAGGCGCACGTCCTGCTTGACGGCGAAGGTCGAGTCGCGGTGCCAGTCGGCGGACGCGGTGCGGGCCCAGCCGTCGAGGCCGCCTTCGGCGTTCTTGTCGGCGCCGGCGTACATGCACACCGGCAGTTCGTGCGCGGCGGACGACAGGTCGATCCAGTCGATGCGCAGCGAGAGCGGCCCGCGCGGCTCGCGCTCCAGCAGCACCGCCCCGGCGCCGTCGGACAGCATCCAGCGCAGGAAGTCTTTCTCGAAGGCCAGCTCGGGCCGTTCTTGGAGTGCTTCGAGCTTGTGCTCCAGCTCAGCCTCGAAGCGGGAACCGCGCATCACGGCCGATGCGAGCTCCGAACCCGTGGCCACCGCGCGGCGCGCATCGCCCGAGCGCACCGAGAGCCACGCGTGCTTGAGCGCCGCGGTGCCCGCAAGGCAAATGCCCGCGCAGGCCACCACTTCGAGCCGCGGCCAACCGAGTTCGCCGTGCACCATCACCGCGTGGTTGGGCATGAGCTGATCGGGGAGTGAGGTGCCGGTGGCCAGGCAGTCGACCGAGCCGATGTCGTCGCCCAGCCCGCGAATGGCCGAGGCGGTGAGCTGCGCGTTGGTCATGGCCAGTTGGCCGGTGGCGCGGTCGATGGCGTAGTGGCGCGACTGGATGCCGTTGCTGCGAAGAATCAGCCGCCGCGCGCGCGACGCCTTGCCGCCGATGCGGCCGAGCACTTCTTCGATGTCTTCATTGCTGACCGGCGAAAAGGGCAGGAAGGCGGCGGTGCGGGTCAGGAAGACATCAATCGTCATAGAGGTGGGAGCGGTCCGTGGCGGAGCCCGACGGGCACTCGAATTGGGCTGTCATTTTAGTCAGCCACCCCTTGAACAAAGGTCGCAAAAGCGCCTGCAGCGTCAGGCTCACCGGCACGACCGTGACGATGAGCGCGAGCAGGAACACCACATAGAGCAACAGCAGCGGCTTGCGCCCCCAGGCGCCGGGCCCGCCGGCCGCCATGATGAGCTTGCCCCAGAGGAAGAAGCTGCGGGTGCCGGCCTTCTCGCTGATGAGCAGGCGCGCATTGGCCTGCACCGCGCCCAGGCCCGCCAGCAGCGGCTCGGTGCCGCGCTCCAGATCGCCATGGAGCGCGTCGCGCAGCGCGCGGCCGAAACGGCCCGCGCTGCGAATCTGCGTAGCACTGAGCCCCGCATCGGGCATGCCCCAGAAGCCGCGCTTGCGGCCCCAGATCAGCCACGCCGGCGTGGTGAAGAAGGTGGCGAGCGTCGGGCCGGGGTCGGTCAGCACCACGTTGTCGATGAGGCGCGCGCCCACGTCGTCGAGCATGCCCTTGAGCTTTTCATGGGCCAGCAGCCACATGTTGCGGCAGGCAATGACGGTGACCACGGGTTTGCCCTTGAGCAGCCGTGCGGCCAGCGGATGCTTGAGGAAAGCGGTGATCGGCTGCGAAGGCGCGAGGAACCACACCTGGTAAGGCAGGATGACGAGGTCGAAATCCTCGTCGCCCGTGAGCGAGAGCGGCGCGAGCGGCGGCGGCTTCAGGTGGGCCGATTCCGGAAAAGCATCGAAGAAGGTGATGAAGGGCCACGGGAACGGAAACGGCACCAGCGGACGCAGGGTTTCCTCGTGCACCTGGATCGACGGGTCGGCCCGCAGCGGCGCAACGATCTGCTCGGCGACGCTGTCGAGCTGTCCGGATTGGGAGTAGTGGATCACCAGGACGCGTTTGGGGCGTGCGGCAAGACCGGAAGGGCTGGCGGAACTGGCGGAACTGGGAGAGCTGGAGGTCACTGGGTGGGCGATTTCGAGGGCCGTCGAATGTAAGCCAAGCATTAACAAAACGCATCTGCCATTGGTCATGCCGTCGCGCCGATCCCACGACCGGAGCCGCGGCCCGTGTTGTTCCCCATGGTCCCAGTAGCAAAAAAGGGGCCGCACCCTTCGGCGCGGCCCCTTTCACTGAGGGATCAGGCAGTTCGGGAAGGCGCGCGCTCAGCGCACCTTGCCTTCCTTCCAGGCGCCCAGCAGCTTGTTGTAGTCGATGGTCTCGCCCTTGGGCTTTTCGTTGGCCAGCTTCTTCCACGGGGCGTGGTCGTCGCTCAGGTACTTGGCCGGGTCGCCCTTGGGGTTCAGCTTGGGCGCGCAATGGGCCATGCCGGCGCGTTCCAGGCGCGCCATCACGTTGTCCATCTCGTCGGCCAGGTTGTCCATCGCCTTCTGCGGGGTCTTCTCGCCCGTCACGGCCTCGGCCACGTTCTTCCACCAGAGCTGCGCGAGCTTCGGATAGTCGGGCACGTTGGT
>Ga0163161_10000068_pt1 | contig 104097 bp, 89 predicted proteins | sample S45metaG_FD_129847 | JGI IMG/M metagenome (GOLD analysis project Ga0163161, IMG submission 129847) | Switchgrass rhizosphere microbial communities from Kellogg Biological Station, Michigan, USA - S4-5 metaG | ecosystem: Host-associated > Plants > Roots > Rhizosphere > Soil | place: USA... | reverse complement strand
GCCGGACATAAATTACCGTCTTTTACCCAAACAGTATAAGTTCCAGGACCTACATTGAAAACATTGTTTGTAGAGAAGGCTCCATTTACTCCGTTGATTCCGTAAGTCAATGTTCCTGTTCCTGGTGTACCCGTAGCAGTGATAGTGAAACTGTTTCCAGATCCTGTACATTGGTTGTCTACTTTTGCTGTAACTGTTGGTGTTGGATCCTTATCGATTTTTACCGGATATTTAGCTGTACATCCGTTAGCATCCATTACAAATACAACCCAGTTTACATCAAGTCCATTATTAGTATTTACTGATAAAGTTGCACTTGGATCATAATCTGTTACTGCAGGATCTAAAGCAGTTTGTTTAACAACCGCATATTTGTAAGCTGGGGTTCCACCTAGTCCAACTGCTGTAATTGTCGATGTAAATTTGCTACATGTGATATTTGAAGCTGTAGCTGTAACCGAAACACCTATAGTAGGCTGTGTCAATTTTACAACATATATTGCCTGACATTTTGTTGTTCTATCTGTAGCTGTAATAGTATAGTCACCTGCAGCTAAAGCTGAACTAACTGTAATTGTTGTATTTGTTCCGGCAATGTTATTTCCGTTTTGAATACTATTTAAAGCACTATCAGTAATAACATAATCGTATTTTCCTTTTACTCCGTTTACTGTGAATTGAATTGTTCCTGTACCTCCAAAACATTTAATTGCAGTAAGTACTGATCCTCCTGCTACAATATCCGGAGCTCCTTTTACAGTATATGGTTTTTGAAATGTACAACCTGTTTTAATATCTGTTGCCTGAAAAATATAATCTCCAGGAGTTAATGATTTAAACTCTCCATCTGAATTAACAGCACTATTATATCCAGCCGGTCCAGAAATAATCTGATAACGAATTGGTGCAGAAACTCCACCTTTTACAGCTGCAATATTAACATGTCCTCCAGGAGGAGTAGTCGAACAATCATAACCATTATCTGTAATTGTAATATCTGTAATTTGATCTAATGCATCAATGGTAATGCTTAATGGTCCCAACTGACAACCATTTTTATCTATTATATACCCTTTTACTACTCCTGAAACTGTCGTTGAATAAGTATTACCGTCTCCATAATTTGAAGGTCCTGTAAAACTATATTTATATGGTCCTGTTCCTCCGCCAGCAGTTAACGTAACTATTGCAGCAACAGTTCCTGTTGTACCACACTGAATATCGGTAGCTTTTATAGAACCTGTAACAGCGCCTGGCTCTGTTAGAGTAATTGATCCTTCATCAGAGATACACCCTTTATCATCTTTTACCTGATATTTATAAGGAATTCCAGCTTTTAAACTGGTATATTTTATAGTAGATGTAAAACCACTACCATTAAAACTATATGAATAACCACTACCTGAACCACCAGAAGCTCCTAATGTAACCTCTCCTGTTGATCCTCCAAAACAAGTAACATTTGTAGGTGCAGCACTTGCAATTGGTTTTGTAATAGCATCAACTGTTACAGATGTTGTTGTTACACATGCTTTTGGTGTATTTGAATCTGTAATTTCAAAATAATATGTTCCTGTACCAGGAGCCGCATAATTAAATGTGTTTCCTGTAACGTTTACACTTGCAGAATAAGTTCCTCCTACTCCAAGTTTATATTTATATGTAAAAGGTGCTTTACCACCATTAATATCTACTTTAATAGTCGCACCTACAGTGTTACAATCTAATGTTTTGGTAACATTTCCTTTTGCCGTCAGCTCACCATTAATTATAATACCGTTTATTGGTGTGGTACAATTGTTTCCGTCTCTAACCACAATATTGTGAGTTCCAACACCAACGTTTGTAAAAGTATTATTGGTATCAAAAGCCCCACCATCTAAACTGTAATTTAATATTCCTGTACCAGTAGCTGTAACAACTAAGGTTGCTTTATTGGTAGTATCATAACATAAATCAGATGTAGCATCTAAACTTGCAACCGGCGGAGCTGGTTTGTCAACAATTACCACTGTTGAAACTGCCGAAGTACAACCTTTTGAATCGTGAGCTACAACTGTGTAAGTTCCATTGGACACTCCAGCAAAAGTTGCTGAATGTGGGAATCCATATCCTGCTACATCCGTTACACCATCTGCTAATTTTAATGCATATGTATAAGGTCCTACACCGCCTTTGGCCTCAGCAGTTATTGTTGCTCCTGAAGTACAAGTTGGTAGTGTAGTAACACTTGCAGTTACTGTAACTGGTTGATTTTCTGTAATTACTTTTGTGAATGATTTAGAACAAGTTCCTGCTGCATCACTTTTTACAATAACTGAATAACTTTTTGCAACTAACTTGTCTATAATAACAGGTGAAGTTGTTGAAGTAGTCCAATTAGATCCTCCATCTATAGAATAAAGGAAGCTGCCATTAAAGTTTTGAGCTGTAATTGTTATTTTACCTGTATTTCCTCCGCTACAATCTACACTTTCAATTGCAGGTTCCAGAACAGTAAATGCTTTATTGCTATCGATATTAAAATCGAATTTTTTCTCTGTAATACATGACTTAGGCAATTGATATACCTCTATATCATCAACTGCAAAATCAATTCCGTTGACTTGAGAAATTTCCAATCGTAATACAAAATCTAAAGTTGTGTTACTTCCCGGGTCAATTGATCTGTTGTATTCTACCCAGCCATTAGTCTTAGGTATCTTTCCCGTAGATTGTGATGATAATGGAGTTCCTGCAGCATTTTGCAATTCAACCGTAAGTGAAGCATCTGGTTGTGTATTACCAATTTTCAACAAATTAGTAGCAAAGAATCTAACCTGAATAGGCTGACCTGGAATAATGTCTTTAATTGTTTTTCTATAAAGAACAGCATTATTTGGAATTGCAGTACCAGCATCAACTGCTAAATATCTACCACCTGTTCTACTACCACTAGTATGATCTATTGGATTCTGCCATCCACTGTAAGGATCATTTCGTAAACTACTTGTAACGGTATATTCACCATTAGCAAATAATCTATTACCATTACACTTCGTAGCTTCTATTTGTCTTTCCCAACAAAACGCGGGATTAATCCCTGGAGAAGATCCATCTGGAGATGCAGTGTCTGTGTAGGTAAAAGTATCTTTTCCAAAATCTTCATGTAATAAGTTGCTATAAGTTGCAGCATCTAATAACTTATATTTTACAGAAATTGTATGTGGACCTGTTAGAACATTATTAAATATATTATTTGTAAGTGGTGTATTTGGTTTACCATCAATATAGTATTCATAGCTATAATTTTTACCACCACTATTTGTAACTGTTGCAGTAGTTTTTCCTGTTCCATCACAATTATAAACTGTAGGATCAAGTGCAATTGTAGGGTCAGCCGGTTTACCATCTAAAACAACACCAGACATTGCAAAAATACACCCTTTACTATCTTTAATATAAAGAGTATAAGTACCCGGATCAACAAAAGCTTCGTTTATTGGTGACCATGTTTTTTGATCATCAAAACTATAAGTGTAACCCGGAGTTCCTCCTTGTGGATTTGTAATTCTAACTTTTCCTTGAAATTCCGATCCAGTTGGTCCACAACCTGCCAATTCAGATACACCTGCCGAAGCTGATAAAGCAGCATCAGGCCCTTTAATAGTAACGTTTACCGCAGGATCAAGACACTCAACACCATTATAAGTGTACTTAACTACTATAGAATAAGTATCTGGTGTCAAATTTGTAATTGGAGCAACTGAACTAAAAGCTCCGCCATTTACACTATATGAAACAGCATAACCAGAATCTGCAGGAGTAATATCTACATTAATTACACCACTATTACCTCCATAACAATTAACATCATCTGCTTTGAATGTTACTTTTGGTTTTGGTAAATCAGTAACTTTTATCGTTGGTATTTTTACTGTACAACCATTTGCATCTACAACCACGATATTATAATCACCGCTTGCAGTCACAGGGATTTTAGGATCTGTAACAAAGTTTGTATTACCATTTACATAATATAAATAGTAAGGTGGTGGACCTGGTCTTGGAGTTCCACCTGTAACAGAAACTGTAATTTCACCATTACTACATGCTGTAAGTGCCTTAGTAATATTAGCAACAGCCGTTAAACGATAATCGAAAACTTCTATTTCTTTAATAACACTACATCCGTTATTGGCTGTAGACATTAAAACCTCATAAACACCCGGATCAACACCGTTGAATGTGATAATATTATTATTTATTAAACCTGAGTTTTGAATTTCGACAGTACTGCCTTTCTTTCTAAGAATAAATTGATATTGACCAGGAACATTATTAATAGTTGCCGTAATAGTTCCATGTTCACCATTACAAAGTGGATGTGTTGCGTCAAGCTTTGTTGTAAAATCAAGCTGCTCAACATTTACATCTACTTTGAATATACAAGGAAAAACTTGTCCAACTTCTAATACTGTTTGTTTTATACTTACAGTATAAGAACCCTTTGCAACATTATTAAAAATGTTTGATACCTGATAGTTTGTTCCGTCCAAACTGTAAACATATCCAGTATTTGGTAGCGGATTTGTTACCGTAATTGATCCTTTTGTATTACAAACAATATCTTGTTTCTTAGCAGTAGCATCAAGTAAGTTTTGGTAAACATTAAAGTAATGCGTAACAACACATGTATTATTACCATAATTTACGACAAGTCTGAATACACCAGCTCTGTCTGCTGTAAATGTTGGTCCGTTTGCAACTGTAGTCCAGTTTGTAGCTCCTTCATAAGGACAGCTATCCGGATTAGTGCTTGGGGTTACATCTTTTGTTTCTTGCCACGTAATACTTGTAGCTCCCGTAATCTGAGTATCTATAAATCTCTTATCGTTTAGACCACACAAGAATATTTTAGGGAACGGCTTGTTATCTCTAACGCAACCATAAGCTACTCCTGTTGCAGGATCAATATTGTCTCCTTTAATTGGGTTTTTATTTGCGCTTGCCAGATAATCTGTAACTATAAATGTCTGTTGGATATCTTCACAATTTGCAGCACCACTATTATTAACAGTATAAGTTCCCGGTTTATCAATAGTTACTTGTCTATTGTTACCACCAAAAATAACACCATTTGGATCTCTCCATACATAGGTTGAATAACCATTTGCTGCTGTTAAAACTACGGTACCACATAAAGAAACATTTCTACTAAATAAGCAATCTTTTATACCAACCAAGAAATTTGTAGATGTAGGTTCTCCAACATTACAAGAAGATATAGTAGAATAACTACCTTCTCCAAAACCTTCAGGTGTAGTATTTTTTACTCCATAGTATTTAGAAACGGCGGTATTCTTAATTTCATTAGAACATGCATCGATTAACTCATTACAATCGTCTACAACTTTAACCTTAAATTTAAGTGTAAACTCTGCTCCTTTTGCAATAACTAAAGCATCAGGAATTGAAAACACAAGTGTTCTTGTTGCAGCAGTATAGGTAGCAGTAATTCTTGGGTCCATTACTAAGATATCGCTAACCCCATTAAAAATTACATTGTCAGGAATAACGTCTGTAATTGTGAAATTTTTGGCATCATCATTACCCTCATTTTTAAACTTAATCTCATATCTAAGTTCCTGATTAAGTGTTACTGGCTGCGAACCAATATTTACATCTTTATCACTAAGAACATTCTTTTTAAGTACAATTTTTGGTGCAATAATCTCGACCGACATTGCATTAAAAAACATGAAATATGAATCCTGAGATGTATTGATTCTAAGTGTGGCACTAGTTTCATCATTTTGCATGACACTATTTTGTACCCCACCTACATTATTATCAAGAGTTACAACACCCGCATCAAACCCTAATGTGTTTTTACTACTTGGCTTACGACCGCCCATAATAACATCACCATCTGTTATGGTACTATTAAAAAAGTTGGGTTTAGCCGGAACAGCTGGTGTAGGATTCCATATAGGTCCTCCCGCAGGTATCGCTGGTGTAATTGGTCTTGCTAATGAAGAAATTGCACCCCATACACTTGATGGTTTTCCACCAATTATTTGAAGACCATCTCCTTCCAATTGATTATCTCCCTCTAAAGCGCTAAATGCTAATTTTACATTTACGTTTCCAAAAGGATTTGTTCTAAATCCAGAAATAGGAATATCTAACGGTGGATCACTGCTTCTAATAATACTAAAACCATCAAAACTGGTAATGTATTTACTAGGTAATAAGGGATCTTTATAAATTACAAAAATTGACCAACCTGCTGAGTTACCTCCCGGAGAAAATTTACCTTCAGAACACATCACATCGGCTACGGTATAGATACCTTCTTTTGCAGCTTTAACATCATCTGTAATATCTACAAAACAAGCATATGGCAATGAACCGTAAGGTGTCGCAACACCTGTACCTCCTTCATCCCAAAGTACACTCCCGGTAAGATCCTTGTAAGTTGTAGCTGTAGGAGTTTTTAATCTTACCTGATTGATCTTACTTCTATCAGTACCCTGATAGGTTCCAGACCAGTATAAAGCAGCGTATACAATCTCGAAACAACTTTTACTTGCATCCGGAATTTTTAATGTTGCATAACTTGAGTTAAAAGAAGTCTCACTGTCAACATCGATATATTTCATATCGAAATTGTCGTTTACCTTACTAGTACTACCCTGATCATCATAATTGTCAAGAGGCCTTCCTCCGTTTTTTCCAGTATCTCTATTTAAGCTATTGTTTCCAATAACTAAAATATCTCCATTCAAACTTGTTGTATATCTAGTCGTAAAGCCTTTTCTTAACTGGGCATGAGAAGAAAAACTTAGCAATAAAAATACAACTGCAATTAACGTTTTAAAAATAGTAGGTTTTTTCATGGTCTTCTTTTGTTTTTGGCTTTTACTTTATTCCTCAAGGGGCATCAAAAAATAAATTACAGCACTCTTAAACATTTATAATTATGAACCTTCTTAACTCACAAAGAAGGCTAAACTTCAAAATTTTATTCTTATTAATTTTCAACTTTTACAATAGCCATTTTTCCATTATATGGTTTGTTTCCTTTTGCTTCCAATGCCTTAGTTGCTTCAGATAAACCATCAAATTTCTCGTAATAGATATAGTATTTACTTGTTGTTACATTATAAAAGAAATTAACATCTGAACGTCCTGCGGCAACCGCTTTGGCCAGGAATTCATCTCTTTTCTCTGCACTGCTGTGAACAGCAATAATCAAATAATAACCACTTTCAGAATTTTTGATATTCTTGATGATCTGCATGTTCGACTGGTCTTCACCAAAATCAAAATCATTTGCAGTCAATGGTGTTGTACTTAATTTTGTTGTCTCTTTTATACGTTTAAGAGCGGCCACGTCCTGCGCATATCTTCCCTGATCATTTTCGTAAGCGGCACGTTTAATTCTACGTTTTTTCTCGATTTCAGTTTCTGCCTTAATACGTTCTAAATCCGCCAGTAAAGCTGCACTATCTTGTTCTGCTTTTATTTGTGCTGCTTTTAATTGGTTTATTTTTTCTAAATAAGCCCTGTTTAAAGCATCGTTTTTATTTGGAACCTTTTTAAGTCTTTCGTTATATAAATTAGTCAACTTATCAATCTCTGCTTTTTGAATTCTGTTAGCATCAGCAAGTTGACTTTTCAATGCTTCTAACTGACTGTTTTCTGCAGCAACACTTTTGAATGGTTTAGGCTCTTTATAAATTCCTTTATCACTTAAATCATTTTCTTCTCTTAAGTCGTTCAGGTCTTTTTGTTTGTTAGCCACTGTTGCATTAAACTGTGCCAATATATCGCTTTGCGCTTTTCCAGAATTTTCTATAGATAAAGCCAGATTATCAATTGCTTTTGCTGTTTCATCTTTTGGAGCTGAAGCAGCTTTTGCAGCAGCCGCATCTGCAGCAAGCTTAGCTTTTAATTCTGCTTCTTCGGCCAGTTTAGCTTGTAAAGCTTCGGCATCTGCTTTGGCTTTTGCATCGGCTGCTAATTTTATCTGTAATGCTTCTGCATCGGCTTTAGCTTTTTCTTCAGCAGCTTGTCTCGCTCTGATAGCATCTTCTTCAGCTTTAGCTTTTGCATCAGTTGCTTGTTTTGCTTTTAATGCATCTGCGTCTGCTTTAGCTTTAGCATCTGCAGCTAATTTTGCTTGTAATGCTTCAGCATCGGCTTTTGTTTTAGCATCAGCTGCTAATTTTGCCTGACGTGCGTCTTCTGCTAATTGCAATTGTTTTGCTTCTTCATCCGCTTTTGCTTTTGCAGTTGCTTCTGCGTCAGCTTTTACTTTTGCATCAGCAAGTAATTTTGCTTGTAATGCTATCATATCTGCTTTAGCTTTAGCATCGGCTGCCAATTTAGCTTCTTGTGCTTCTGCATCAGCTTTTGCTTTTGCATCGGCAGCTAATTTTGCCTGGCGTGCTTCTTCTTCAACTTTTGCTTTTTCTTCGGCAACTTGTCTTGCTTGAAGTGCTTCTGCATCTGCTTTAGCTTTTGCGTCTGCTGCTAGTTTTGCTTGTAAGGCTTCAGCGTCTGCTTTAGCTTTTGCGTCTGCAGCTAGTTTTGCTTGTAAGGCTTCAGCGTCTGCTTTTGCTTTTGCGTCTGCAGCTAGTTTTGCTTGTAATGCTTCTGCATCGGCTTTTGCTTTTTCTTCAGCAACTTGTCTTGCTTGAAGTGCTTCTGCATCGGCTTTTGCTTTTGCATCCGCTGCTAACTTCGCTTGAAGTGCCTCTGCATCTGCTTTGGCTTTTGCATCTGCGGCTAATTTTGCTTGAAGTGCTTCTGCGTCTGCTTTAGCTTTTGCATCAGCTGCTAACTTCGCTTGAAGTGCCTCTGCATCTGCTTTGGCTTTTGCATCCGCTGCTAACTTCGCTTGAAGAGCTTCTGCATCGGCTTTAGCTTTTGCGTCTGCAGCTAATTTTGCCTGACGTGCTTCTTCTGCTAATTGTAATTGTTTTGCTTCAGCATCAGCTTTAGCTTTTGCAGTTGCTTCTGCATCGGCTTTTACTCTTGCATCAGCTATTAGTTTTGCTTGTAAAGCTTCCATATCAGCTTTTGCTTTTGCATCTGCAGCTAATTTTGCTTGTAATGCTTCTGCATCAGCTTTAGCTTTAGCATCTGCAGCTAATTTTGCTTGTAATGCTTCTGCATCAGCTTTAGCTTTAGCATCTGCAGCTAATTTTGCTTGTAATGCTTCTGCATCGGCTTTTGCTTTAGCATCTGCAGCTAATTTTGCCTGACGTGCTTCTTCATCTGCCTTAACTTTTGCATCTGCAGCTTGTTTTACTTTAAGCGCTTCTGCATCGGCCTTAGCTTTTGCATCTGCAACTAACTTCGCTTGTAATGCTTCTGCGTCAGCTTTTGCTTTAGCATCTGCAGCTAATTTTGCCTGCAGTGCATCTTCATCTGCCTTAACTTTTGCGTCAGCTGCTTGTTTTGCTTTAAGAGCTTCTGCATCCGCTTTCGCTTTTGCATCTGCAACTAACTTAGCTTGTAATGCTTCTGCATCGGCTTTTGCTTTTGCATCAGCCGCCAATTTAGCCTGCAATGCTTCTGCATCTGCTTTAGCTTTCGCATCTGCAGCTAATTTTGCTTGTAATACTTCTTCATCTGCTTTTGCTTTTGCATCTGTAGCTTGTTTTATTTTTAGAGCTTCTGCATCAGCTTTCGCTTTTGCTTCCGCAGCTAGTCTTGCTTGTCTTGCTTCAGCGTCTGCTTTAATTTTAGCATCTGCAGCAAGTTTTTCTTTTAATGCAGCATCTTCAGCAGCTTTTGCTTTTGCAGCAGCAGCAAGTTTTGCCTTATTTGCTGCATCTATACTTACTTTAGTTTTTGCAGCTTCAGCAGCTTTTATTTTCGCTTCTGCAGCTAGTCTTGCCTGGTATGCATCAGAATCAGCTTTTGCTTTTGCATCTGCCGCTAAGATTGATTGTAAATCTGCAGCTTCTGCTTTCGCTTTGGCATCAGCTTTACGTTTTGCTTCAGCAGCATCAGCCTTAGCTTTTGCATCTGCAGCCAATTTAACTTTCAGAGCTTCTGCATCTGCTTTAGCTTTATTATCAGCTTCTAATTTTTTAGCTGCAGCTTCGGCATCAGCCTTAGCTTTTTCAGCGGTCAATTCTGCTTGTGTTTTTTGTGGTGTAGCGGCTTTTGCTTTTGCAGCACTCTCAGCATCTGCTTTAGATTTATCTGCGGCTAACTTCGCTTTTAAGGCTTCAGCATCCGCTTTGGCTTTGTCAGCAGCAAGTTGTGCTTGTGTTTTTGGTGCTGCCGTTTTATTAGCAACTCCTGCTTTTGCTTTAGCAGTATTTTCAGCATCGGCTTTAGCCTTAGCATCTGCAGCTAATTTTATTTTTAAAGCTTCAGCATCTGCTCTTGATTTATCTGCAGCAAGTTGTGCTTGTGTTTTTTGTGGTGCTTTACTAGCAGCTCCTGGTTTATTTGCAATTGCCTGCGCTCTCGCTGTTGCTGCTGCATCTACTCTTGCTTTATTATCAGCAGCTAGTTGAACTCTGCGAGCTTCTGCATCGGCTCTTGCTTTGTCAGCTGTTAATTGTGCTTGTGTTTTTTGTTGTGCTCCTACTGCTCTGTTTGTAGTGGCTGTTTGTGCTCTTGAAGCAGCTGCGGCATCGGCTTTAGCTTTTGCGTCAGCAGCTAATTTTATTTTAATAGCTTCAGCATCTGCTTTGGCTTTATTGTCTGCTTCTAATTTTGCTTTTGCTGCAGCTTCGGCATCAGCCTTAGCTTTTTCAGCAGCTGCAAGTCTTACTTGTTTTGCTTCAGCATCAGCCTGAGCTTTTGCATCAGCAGCTAATTTTGCCTTAGTTGCACCATCAACTCTGGTAACTGGCGTAGCCGAAGTTTTTTTAGCTGCTACTGGTTTTGCTTTAGCAGGGTCTAAAAGAGAACCTTCTTCGTCATCTCCGTAATAGTAATTTCTGTTTTTGAATTTATATGCGATAGCAAACTCATGAGAACCACCAAGATTAGAGAAATTACCCATTCCTCTTTCGTAGTTGTATTCGATCGCAATACTAGGAGAAATATTAACTCCTAATCCTGCTGAAACTCCATATAATGTATTGTATCCGGCTTGTGCCCAAACTCCTTGTTGAAGTGTAAGCATGGCAAGTCCAGATATAACTGTTTTATCTTTTTTTACTTCTGTCTTTAGAATTCCCGAAAATTTACTTCTTTCAAAAAAACCATAACTATCAATGTATCCAGTGTACATTGCATGTAATTCGATAGCTCTTTCCGGATCATCTTTTACGATTCCTGATCCAAAATTGTATAGTATTAAATTGTTGATCGATAATCCAAAATCAAGAAATGCAGTTCCGTAGTTAATCCCGGGATTAACTGTAAGCAACATATTTGATGGATACTCTCCGTTTAAGATAGTCGGATCGTCTGAAATTATTTTCCCCTGATCCAAACCGCTTTTATAAAAGCCAACATTCATACCAAAAGTAAGGTTGCTGTCTTCTTGTAAAACGATGTTATGAGCAAAGTTTCCAATTCCTCCAAACACAGTCATTAAACCATAATTTTGTTGAAATAAACCAAAAGCAAAGGCTTCATTCTCTCTAAAACGTCCTGAATAATTGGCTAAATAAGTATTGGGAGCATTATCAAATTGTGTCCATTGTCTTTTATTATAGAAACTTGCATAAGCACTTGTTTCTCTAACAAAACTGAACGTTGGGTTGATTAAATATCTATTAAACTTTAAAGAATTTCTGATAGGTAACGAAAACGAAACAACTCCATTCTCATTTTTGTCCTGAGAATAGAGTGCATTTGAAAAACCGTAAAATAAAGTTATGAATAGTAAAATTTTCTTCATATTATTTTATCACAGTTATTGATCCTTTTTTTTCACCTGTGTCGGATTGAATGACATAGTAATATACTGGATTTACATTTTTAAAATCTATTGCCGTCTGGGGCCAATCACCTTGGTAATTTACGACGTCCAGAACCTTGTCGCCGTTTGAACTTATGATAATAACTTTTGTAGTATCACTTTTATATACATCCGGAATATTCCAATACGGATTCGCTCCGCTTAATTTAAGTATGTTAGGGATAACAGCTGTAACTAATGCTGTCTCAGATTTAATTTTAAAAAGAAACTCTTTAGTAACAATGCATCCTGCAGTTTGAGAAATTACTGCTTTGTAATTTCCTATTGAAGCTACTTTATAATTAGTTCCTGTTGCTCCCGGTATAACATTACCGTTTAAAAACCACTGAATAGTTGGATTGGTTGCATCTGTAGTAATGTTGACATCTAGTATTTCACCGTCTTTCAATTTATACTCATCGGCAACGTCAATACTTGCGTTAAAACCATTGCTTTTAAGGTCAATTGATCCTGTTGCAATACATCCGCCAAAATCAACATCAACGCTATATTTACCAGCTTCTTTTGTGGCATAAGTACGATTTGTAGCTCCAGTAATAACAGCACCGTCTTTTTTCCACTGGTATTTGTTACCCGACGTTGCCGTTAAAATTGTATCATCACCATTTGCACAAAATGGATTTCCTAAACTTGAATCTACAATAACAGAAGATCCACCTGAAGATGAAGAAACGGTAACACGATTTGAGTAAGACTCAGAGGTACATGTTCCGTAATTAGTTTCTACATAATATACTCCGGCAGTTGTAACGTTATAACTTGGTCCGGTAGCTCCTGCTACAAGTGTTGGTGGTGTAGAAACACCGTTGTCTCTGTACCAGTTATAAGTTAAAAAAGAAAACTTAAGAGGAGAATCATTTGGTGGAGTTGTAGAATCCGGATCGATAGTTAACAAATAACTTCCACCGGCACAAAATGTTGCTGTGCCGTCGAAGTTGTTTATAGTATATTGTCTGTCGTGTGCTTTGTAATAAATTGGAAAAGAATTCTTTAATCCAAAAGAAACAAATTTACTACTTGAAAAACCTGTTGTAGAAACTCTAAGGCTATAAGTATCTGAACCCGGAAGATCAGATGGAATTGAAAATTTTATAGTCTTTTGATTCACCGCAGGATCTGAAACTGATATCGTTCCTGCTTTAATAATAGTTGTAAAATTATTAGTTGAAAGCTCTACTTCGAAAACAGTTCCGGCTGGAAAACCTGAATAAGTAAAAGTTGCATTATACTCCGTAGTAGCGTCTGCACAAATCCTATCGAACGATAAAACTTGCGGATTTATAGCTTTTGTCTGAGCATAAGAAGTCATTTCAGTACCTAAGAAAATACTAAAAAAAAGGATAATACGAAATGCTGATAGCGTAATTCTTTGAATCATATAGTGCGAGTTCTTGCTAAATCTATACGCTCAAAGAACAAAATATCAATGAATGTTTCTGAAAAATCATACTTATAATTCTCAATAATATCTTTTGCTAGAACTGAGTATGTATATGTAATTGATGAGTTTTCGTCACAGTTAGATGACGGATTATTCACTTCAGTTGCAGCAGCAGAGCTATCCTTGGGGATGGATAGCCCTACTATACAATGATTAGAATTATCTAATTTGCTGATGTTATTTACAGCTATGTCATTCTTTTGGTTTAATACATTAAACGCAGCCAATTTACAGTTAGAATCAGTAGAAATTGTAGGTCTTTCTAGTGTACTTTGTGCATACAGACTTAACGAAATAGGTGAAACCAAAAATATTATATATATAAAATATTTTTTTGTAGATAGTGCCATTATGTGTTGATCTTTATTTGGGTCCGGGACGAGACGAATACATAAATTGTGTCTGGGGACTTTATTAATAAAATTTACGCCTTGAAATAAAAATCGAAATCTATTTATCGGTTTCCGCTAGATGCTGTGATTTTTCCTAATTGTAGTCTGAAATCTGGCTTTTTAGGATTAAAAATATCGATGAATGTCTCTTTGTTATCACTTTGTGCCATAACATTGAAAAACACAGTGTTTCCGTACCAGTTTTCTAAATCTTCGTTGTTAGAATTGTACTCTGTAAAGATGTTTCCGTTACATAAGTTGAAGTACATTTCTTCGAATTTGATTTTCTTAAGATTGGCATCATTAATCTCTGTTTTACTATCTAATAAAACTGCTGGATTAAATCCGGAAATTACGCTTCTTTTCATTTCAAGAGAAGCACTTTCAGCCACATAAACAGCCTCTTTTACTAAACCTGACTGAATATCAGCTTTGATATTGTCACTATCATTAAGCATAGTGATGTTTGTTGCAACAACTAAAGTTTGTTTTTTAGTAAAATCAGTTTCATTTTTCTTTTCAAATGATTTTACTTCCATGCAACGAGAACCGTCTTTATTACTTGATAAGTAAGAAGATCTAACGGCTAATGAGTTGTATAAACGACATTGAACACCTTGTGTAAATTTGTAATCGTCGTTGATAGATTTATAAGAAACTAGTTTAGTAGCGTTTACATCACCTCCAAAAAAGGCAAATGAGTCACCACCAGAGTAGCTTACCATAATGTTTTCAAGTATTGTTTTAGATCCAACACCAGCAATAGTTAAACCATTGAAAGTATCAACACCTTTTACTTTTTTTCCAGCAAATTCGATTCTCACAAATCTCAAAACTCCTGAATTTCCTGCAGCATTGTCACCACCATAAGTAGTAAGCGTAGGGTCAAGATCTAAGTTATAAGAACCAACGTTTCCAAATTTATTGATTGGCGCGTCTCCAAGGATTACAATTCCACCCCAGTCTCCAGCTTTTTTCTGGCTGCGGTTAGAAGTAAATACAACCGGGTCAGTTTCTAAACCGTCTGCAATAAGTTGTGCACCTTTGGTAACTACCAATGTTCCTTTTGTTTCGAAATCACCAATAATTAAAGTTCCTGGCTCAATTGTTAAAACAGCATTGTTGGTAACATAAACATTGCCTTGTAAAACATAAATATTCCTTTTCAGCAATTTAGTATTAACAGAAATGTTTCCTGCTAAAATTTGGTTTGCTTCTCCATACTCTACTTTGTTAGGCTTAAATTCAGTCCAATTGTTCAACCAATTGTTGTAGCCCATAATTCCTTTCTCTTGTTGAGCACTCATAGCAGTAACTGTCAAAAGAACGCAGATCATTTGAGTAATTTTTTTCATGATAGGTATTATTTGGGGTTAATAATAAATTTGGGTATGCGTATGCGTAAATGAAAAAACTCCTCTCGAATTTTCTGAAATAAATCAGAACACTTCGAGAACGAGTTGTTTTTTATCTCTTCTTCAAAATGGGCAGAAAATTTCAATTTTCTACCTAAACATCTTCAAAAAGGTTTTAAAAAAATATTTTAAATATTACATTTCATTCAATTCGTTGAACTCGTGTAATGATTTCAATGTACTTTCGTAAAATAAAATTGCTGCAATCAAGTTTCCTTTATCAGAATACGGCATCATTTTTCTTTGAAATTCTACTGTCGTATCCAGGAAAGTTGTTGTACCAACGGCCTGAGCATCCAAAACTTTTTTGTGTTCAGAATCGTCCGGAATACCTAAGTCTGCCATCGTAACACCTGGTTTAGTCACCAATGCAATGTAAGGAAGAGTTTTTACTAAAACTTTAATACGCTCAATGTACAGTTCCAAAAGTTCTCCTTTTTGCATACCACTTAATTCTTTCTGATCATGGTATTTTCGAATAAGAGCAGTTGTACTAATAATACTTCTTGGAGCATTTTTTGCCTGTGCCGAAATGGCTCCGGTTGTCAAGAAAAAAAGTGCACTTAATAAAATAATTTTCCCTTTCATAAATTCTAAATATAATTGGTTGTTGATGAAAAAAAAAATATATAAATTAACTTAAATTGCAACTTTATTGATTTCTTTTTTCAAAAAAAAAGCTTAAAAAAACCTTAAAAACCAACCTTATGTCGAGAAAATGTGCGTTTTAACGGGCTTTTTGTTAAAATTGTTAAAATAAAAACCGTAAGATATTCGCTATATATTTTTCTAATTCTTTAAAATTAATAACCAAAAAAACCTTACGTTAGTCGTTTTATTCAAAAAACTATTAACAAAAAAGTCTTAATATCTCCTCAGATTCGTCTCTTTATTAACAAAAGTTAGTTAACAAACGTCAAAAAATTACGTTCAAAACTCCAATAACGTCAGAAATGAAAAGCAACCACTAAACTTTTGATCGAAAATTTTTGCCTGTATCATTTTCTTCTATCTTTGCTTCATGCAATTTTCTCAAATTTTAGGTCAAGATTACATCAAAAGTCACTTGATAAAAAGTGCATCTTCCGGACGAATTCCGCATGCTCAATTATTCATCGGACCAGAAGGAAGTGGTACATTATCAACAGCAATTGCCTATGCGCAATATATTTTGTGTAACAATACAGGAAATGAAAACTCAAACGGAAATGATTCCTGCAATTTGAAGTTTCAAAACATCTCACATCCTGATTTACATTTTATCTATCCAACCGTAACTACCGAGGACGTAAAAACCAAACCAAAAAGTTTAGACTTCATTCAGAACTGGAGAACTTTTATTCAGGAAATGCCTTACGGAGGTTTGTTTGACTGGTACAAAATGTTGGGCGTTCAAAACAAACAAGGCGAAATTCGTGTTGAAGATGCTACCGAAGTTTTAAAATCACTTTCGCTGAAATCTTACGAAGGCGGCTACAAAATCATGATCATCTGGATGGCCGATAAAATGAATATCGCAGCATCAAATAAGCTTTTGAAATTATTGGAAGAGCCTTCGGATAAAACGATTTTTATTCTGATTTCTGAAAATGAAGAAGATATAATACAAACCATCCGTTCTCGCTGTCAGGTAATTCACTTTAATGGTTTACCCGAAAAAGTAATTGCTGAAGCTTTAATTTCCAAAGAAAATATAGACGAGAAATCAGCTTATAAAATTGCGCATCAGGCACAGGGAAATCTTAATAAAGCCTTGCATTTATTAAAAGAAGACGACTCAGAATATCCTTTTGAGCAATGGTTTGTCAATTGGGTTCGTGCCGCTTTTAGAGCCAAAGGAAATGCCGCTGCAATTCAGGATCTTATTTCCTGGAGCGAAGAAATTGCTGGTTTGGGCCGCGAAAGCCAGAAAAAATTCATTCAGTTTTGTATCGAAATGTTCCGTCAGGCGCTTTTACTTAATTATCAGGCACCAACTTTAGTTTACATTGAACCAAAAGTTGATAAATTCAAATTAGAAAACTTTGCCCCATTCGTAAACGGAAATAACATTCACGAAATTTTCAAAGAACTTTCAGATGCGATGTATCACATTGAAAGAAACGGAAATGCAAAAATAATCCTTACCGATTTATCCATAAAATTGACTCGTTTAATTCATAAAAAATAGTTTACAAATGAATAATGTTGCCTCTATTTTACTCTTAGCTTTTTTAGCTTTAACGTTCTTGCAATCAGGATATGAAAAAATATTTTATTGGAAAGATAATGTCGAATGGCTTAAAGGTCATTTTGCCAAAACGATCCTTAAAAATCAAGTACCACTTGCTTTACTTCATCTTTTAATTTTAGAATTAATTTCCGGAATTTTATGTATTGTTGGAGCCATCCAATTATTGACTAACAGCGGTCGTGAATTTGGTTTTTATGGTGCTATTTTCTCCTGCATCTGTTTGTTAATGATGCTTTTCGGACAACGATTAGCCAAAGATTATGATGGTGCGAGAACCATCGTTATTTATTTTATACCAGCAGTTATGGCTGTTTATTGGTTGAACTAAAAAACATGTACCAGATTTTACTGATTAATAAAGATTAGAAATTTGTTCGCTTATGCGGACTACAAATAAAATTTTACATTTAAAAAAATGAATCCAAAACACCCTTCAGAATCCCTTACAATCTTAACCGATTTAGTTTTACCGAGCGAAACAAATCCTTTAAACAACCTTTTTGGCGGCGAACTATTAGCCCGTATGGATCGTGCAGCAAGTATTGCAGCCCGCAGACATTCACGCCGAATTGTGGTTACTGCATCTGTAAATCACGTTGCTTTCAACAGAGCAATTTCTTTAGGAAGTGTGGTAACGGTTGAAGCAAAGGTTTCAAGATCTTTCAAAAGTTCAATGGAAGTTTTTATCGACGTTTGGGTTGAAGACCGCGAATCAGGAAACAGAACTAAAGCTAACGAGGCAATCTATACATTTGTTGCCGTAGATGATACCGGAAGACCTGTTGAAGTGCCCGCAATTGCTCCGGAAACGGATCTTGAAATTCAACGTTTTGAGGCTGCTTTGCGTCGTAAACAATTGAGTTTGTTACTTGCCGGAAAGATAAAACCGGAAGAAGCAACGGAATTAAAGGCTTTATTTTTGTAGTACAATTTTGTGAAAATTTGATACAATTTGGAACAATCAAACTTCAAAAAAAGAAGTATTTTTACACCATTACAAGCCTGATACAAATTCTAAATCAGTAAGTTATTTAATTTCTGGTTTGTTTTTGAAAATGAAAGAATTATAAAATTTTAGATGAAAGAAAAAGTAAAAGAAGTAAAAGAAAAAAAAGAGATGAGTTCAGAAAAAGAAGCCAAATTAAAAGCGCTCCAACTTACGCTTGATAAACTAGATAAAACTTACGGTAAAGGAACTGTAATGAAAATGGGCGACAAAGCCATTGTAGAAGTTGAAACTATTTCTTCAGGTTCTCTTGGTGTCGATTTAGCACTTGGAGTAAACGGTTACCCTAGAGGTAGAATCATTGAAATATATGGTCCGGAATCTTCTGGTAAAACCACATTAACATTACACGCAATTGCAGAAGCTCAAAAAGCGGGCGGAATTGCTGCTTTTATAGATGCTGAGCATGCTTTTGATAGAAATTATGCAGAGAAATTAGGCGTAGATATCGAAAACCTGATCATCTCTCAACCAGATAACGGAGAACAAGCGTTAGAAATTGCTGAGAACTTAATTCGTTCAGGAGCAATTGATATTGTGGTAATTGACTCTGTTGCTGCCTTAACTCCAAAAAGCGAAATCGAAGGTGAAATGGGAGATTCTAAAATGGGTCTTCACGCACGTTTGATGTCACAAGCTTTAAGAAAATTAACGGGAACTATCAGCAAAACAAACTGTACTGTTTTCTTCATCAACCAGTTGAGAGAGAAAATTGGAGTTATGTTTGGTAACCCGGAAACTACAACGGGTGGTAACGCGTTAAAATTCTATGCTTCTGTACGTATCGATATTCGTCGTTCATCTCAAATTAAAGACGGTGAAAACGTTATTGGTAACAGAACTAAAGTAAAAATCGTTAAAAACAAAGTGGCTCCGCCATTTAAAACTGCCGAATTCGACATTATGTACGGTGAAGGAGTTTCTAAAACCGGAGAAATTCTTGATTTAGCGGTTGAATTCGAGATCGTTAAAAAAGCAGGATCTTGGTTTAGCTACGGAGATACAAAATTAGGACAAGGTCGTGATGCTGTAAAATCTTTAATCAAAGACAATCCGGAATTAGCAGATGAATTAGAATTAAAAATTAAAGCGTATATCAAAGAATTGGCAAACGCTTAATACTTTATAAATCAACTAATTATTGATACATTTATTTCAAACCCGACAGGTCAAAAACTTGTCGGGTTTTTTATTTCAAAAAAAAATAAAAAAAATGACGCAACCTTTTTACAATTCTTCCATCTATACAATTAGACGTAAGATTGAATTGGTATTTGGCCATAAATACCGCTCTATCATAGGTCCTTTTTTAGAATAAATTTGGTTGGTTTGTTCCCTAAAAATCCGTTAGTTTATTTGGTGCTAACGGGTTTTTATCCATTTTTTATTTCATTTTTTTAAATTTTCACGCAACCTTTTTCCTTTATTTCGGTCTGTATTATATGACGTTAACTTGAGTTCTAACCAAGCTCTTTATTATCAACTATATAATATTTTTGACCATGAGAGAGAAAATAGAAATGTTGTACAATAAAAACCGCCGAATAACCAAATTAAAAATTAGAAAAGTATTGCGTTTTATTTCAGAAAAGATCATTCATCGATAATCTTTGAATAGAAGACGGGGGTTTTTAATTCAAAAGAAAACCCGACAAATCTTACGGTTTGTCGGGTTTTATCGTTTAATTACCGTTTTTAGATTTTACTTTTTAAATTCCAGTAAACCTTTATAAATCAACTGTCTTACTTTATCACGAAGCTCTTTTCTGTTTTCACTTGCAAGTCCTTCTGTTTCCACAAAAGGGAATATTTTTGCACGCATTTTTCCGGGGCTTCCGCTTAAAAAAGTATACGAAAAACGTTCTTTATTATCGGCAAAAACAATAGGAACAATTGGAATTTGATGTTCTAATGCCAATCGAAAAGCACCATCTTTAAACTCATCCAGAAAAATAGATTCATCATCAGGAACTCCACCTTCGGGAAAAATACAAATACTAAGTCCTTGATTTAGTCGGTCTTGAGCCTTTTTAAAAACTTCATTTTTACTTTTCGAAGAATTTCTGTCGACCAAAATACAGGTTCTTTTATAGAAAAATCCAAACAACGGAATCTTCGAAAGTTCTTTTTTCCCAACAAAAACAAATGGATTTTTAACAATCGCCAACATCAGCATAATATCTGTTATTGAAGTATGATTTGCCACAATCATGTAGCTTTTATTTTTTATTAGCTCCTGTTCGCGCTCGACTTTATAATAGAAACCCATACCAAAAAGGATGAATTTAGCCCAAATGCGGGCCATTTTAAAGAAATAGGGATAACCACTCTCTGATATAATAGAAATCAGCAAAAACGGCAGCATAATCAATATCGGAATGGCCATTAAAACATAGAACCAAATGCGCCACAAAACCCAAAAAATAATTTTAATTCCTTTCATGGTTTCAAATGTAAGAAAACGGAAAGGAACTTTACAAAAAGAATTTACGTTCCTGGAAGTTTATTACAATGTTATTCTTTAACCGCAGAGTTCACAAAGGTTTTCGCAAAGGAAAAGAAGTCTAAGTTGAATTTATAAGTTCTCTAAGCTGGCTTTAAAGCTTTATGTCGATAATAAATTGAATTTTATTCGTTTTTGAGCAACTTATATGAAATATATGATTAACACGTTGATAAAAATTAGTGTTTTTATACGAAATTCTGCGTTAAAATAATACATAAATGACTGAAAACGAAATATCAACAATAGTAATTGGTTTAGCTATTGAAGTTCATAAGGCACTTGGACCTGGTTTATTAGAGAATGCTTATCAAGAATGCTTGTATTATAAAATCACACAACGCGGACTTATTGTAGAAAAAGAAAAAGTAATGCCGTTAATTTTTGAACAAGTAAAACTAGAATGTGGCTATCGCGTTGATCTATTGGTCGAAAACAAATTTGTAATCGAAATTAAAAGCGTAGAATCATTAACAACAATACACCTCGCCCAAACACTAACCTACTTAAAACTTGGAAAACACAAACTAGGATTGCTAATAAACTTCAACGAAATTCTTCTAAAAAATGGCATAAGAAGAGTCATAAATGATCCCAAATAATACACAATTCCTCTGTGAGCTCATCACAATCAGAGCCACATCTCAACAAATACTTTTAAGACCTCTGCGAAAAACTCTGTAAACTCCGTGGTAAAAAACATCCCAACAAAAACCGCAGAGGTTAAAAACTCAATTTATTTAAAAGCAATAGCATATCTAGAAAACAACAGCAAAAAAATTAGTACACTTTGCAGTAAAAAAACGAACTTTGCAATTAGTAATAAGAAAAAACTAGAATGAGAAAAATACTTACTGGCGTACAGAGTACTGGAACGCCACATTTGGGAAATTTATTAGGAGCAATTATTCCTGCAATTGAATTATCGAATGATCCTGCAAATGAATCTTATTTCTTTATAGCTGATTTACACTCGATTACTCAAATTAAAGACGGTAAAACATTAAGAGAAAACACATACAGTACCGCTGCGGCTTGGCTTGCTTGCGGTCTGAATCCTGATAAAGTTACATTTTACAGACAATCTGATGTAACTCAAACTGCTGAATTAACCTGGTACTTGAGTTGCTTTTTTCCGTTTCAAAGGCTGACTTTGGCACATTCATTCAAAGATAAAGCTGATCGTTTAGATGATGTTAACGCGGGACTTTTTACTTATCCGATGTTAATGGCGGCTGATATTTTACTTTACGATGCCGAATTTGTTCCGGTTGGAAAGGACCAATTACAGCATATAGAAATCACCCGTGATGTGGCTTCTCGTTTCAATCATCAAATGGGTGAAACTTTTGTACTTCCTGAAGCTAAAATTCAAGAAGACAGTATGTTGATTCCGGGAACAAATGGTGGAAAAATGAGTAAATCTGCCAATAATATTATCAATATTTTCCTTGACGATAAAACGCTTCGCAAGCAGGTTATGAGTATTGAAACGGATAGTACTCCGCTTGAAGAACCAAAAAATCCGGATACTTGTAACGCTTTTGCAATTTATTCTTTACTAGGAACTGAAGAACAAATCGCCGAAATGAGAGCGAATTATCTTGGTGGAAATTACGGTTATGGTCACGCCAAACAAGCTTTGTTTGAACTGATTACAGAAAAATTTAAAACAGAAAGAGAAAAATACAATTACTACATCAACAACCTTGATGAAGTTGATGCACTCTTGAAAAAAGGTGCCGCAAAAGCTTCTGTTATTGCTGATGGTGTTTTGGCAAGAGTTCGTGAAGTACTTGGATTTGGTAAATAATATCTTTTGCCACGAATTACACTAATTTTCGCTAATTAACTCAGCAGAATTTATGTACTTCGTGGCATTTTTTTATCAGATCGCTTCAAATAATTTCCCCGGAAGCGGTCTAATTACTCCTTTAAGCTCCATATTCAAAAGGATTCCTGATATTTTATATATTGGAAAATCACATTGCAGTGCAATAAAATCCAATAACTCTTTTCCGTTTTTTAAGAGAAAATCATACACCTTTTGTTCATCTGGTTCCAACTCCACGAACAATTGTTTCTGAACTGATTTAGCCGTGTTTTTAACGTCCCAGTTTAAAATATAAATCAAATCGGCTGCAGTGGTTAGTACGTTCGCTTTTTGAGTCTTAATTAAGTTATTACACCCTTGACTATATTTGTCCGTGACGCGCCCAGGAACGGCAAAAACATCCCTATTATAATCATTTGCAAGATTTGCTGTAATAAGCGAACCGCCTTTATCTGCAGATTCTATCACAATAGTAGCTTCAGACATACCGGCAACAATCCGATTCCGGCGTACAAAATTTTCCTTATCGGGATTTGAAGTGCTCCAAAATTCAGTAATAAATCCGCCGTTTTCTTCCATTTTTGCAACGTATTTTTTGTGCATTTTCGGATAAACCTGATTCAGTCCATGCGCTATAACTCCTATTGTTTGCAGGTTATTTTCGACCGCCAACTGATGTGCCGCAATATCAACTCCATACGCAAAACCGCTTACAATTACCGGATCGAGTGGCGCCAGATCTTCAATTAGCTTTTTACAGAATTCCATTCCATATGAGGTAATCTGGCGGGTTCCTACAATACTAATTATTTTTCTATTTTTCAAATTGATATTTCCCGAAGAAAAAATCAAAACCGGAGAATCGATACAATGTTTCAACCGTTCAGGGTAATTTTCATCTTGAAAAAACGAAACATTTACGGCATTCGATTTAATAAATTCAATTTCCTGATTGGCTTTTTCAAAAATAGTTTTATCGTTCAAATTCTTTAACAAAACTGTTCCAACTCCATCAATAGCAGCAATTTGATTGATTTTAGTTTTAAAAACAGACTCAGCATTTCCGCAATGTGTCAACAGTTTTTTGGCCATAATATCACCCACTCCATCGACTTTTAATAAGGCTAATAAATAAAATAATTCCTGATCTGACATCTTGCAAAAATATTATGTAAAATAGAATAGAAAACTCTAACAAATTAATACTGCAAATATGGTTAAAATAAAGTAATTTCTTAATAAAAACAATAATTTACATTGTGTGTAATTTTCGAAAACTAATAACATATTCATTAAAATACTGAAAACTAATTGTCTATAAAAAAATAAGAATTGTTAATAAAAATTGTGAATAAAATTTTGATAACTATATTCATTACATAACTTTGCTACTATGAAAATCGAAACTTACATAGGACAGTTATTGTATCGTTATCAGTGTGTAACGGTTCCCGGGTTCGGAGCATTTTTGACCGAAATTCAGTCAGCGCAGCTTAATGAAAGCACAAATTCGTTTTTTCCACCCAAAAAAATGATCTCTTTTAACAGCCGTCTAAAAAACAATGACGGACTTCTGGCAAATCACATCGCAAATGCAGAAAAAACATCTTACGGTTTTGCTGTAAGTGCTATTGCTTTTGAAGTTGTTAGCTGGAAAAAAACATTAGAAGAAAATGGTACTATTTACCTAAAAGGAATTGGTGAAATTCGCTTTAATTCTGAAAAAAATATAATTTTCACACCAAATGATCAAACCAATTATCTAACAACCTCTTTTGGTTTAAGTCCATTTGTTTCTCCGTTAGTTAAAAAAGAAATGTTTGAGAAAAAAATCGAGAAAATTTCAGAAAGAGAAACGCTAGCATTGTATGAAAATGAGGAAGAAAGCAGAGCAACAAATCCGTTATTAAAATATGCAGCAATTCTTGTTTTAGGACTTGGAATTACCGGTAGTATTGGATATCCTTTGTACCAAAGCCAAATCGCTTCAAAAACATTAATTGTTGAAAGTGCAGTTCAGAAAAAAGTACAAAACAAGATACAAGAAGCTACTTTTTTTATTCAAAATCCTCTTCCTGCTGTGACTCTTTCAGTAGATTCTGCAAAAGTTGAAACGGTTGAAAACAAAGTGATGCCATATCATATCATGGCCGGTGCTTACAGAAGTGAACAAAACGCCAGAAAAGCTTATAATCAACTGATAAAAGATGGCTATGAGGCAAGAATGCTTGGTGAAAATAAACATGGATTATTTCCTGTTTTATATGGAAGTTATGCTACAATGGCAGAAGCTGAAAAAGCACAAAAAGAAATACAAAAAGGCGAAAATCCAGATGCCTGGATATTAGTTCAACCACTATAAGACAAAAAATCCTGTCCGCCACTTCGGACAGGATTTTTTTTGTCTTATTTTATCTATAAAAAACCTTTTTATGATCCTGTAAATCATCTTTGGATTTTACCTTTGTTCTTCATTAACAAGAACATAAATACAAAGTCATGAATCATAAACTAAAATTATTCTTCGCATTTTTTATTCTTATTTCTACTCAGCAATTCTACGCTCAGGAAATTGTAACCTCTCAAAAAGCGCAAGATGCTGTGGCAAAAAAGGCCGACCAGGAAGCCAAAAAATCATCTGACGAAATTCACAGAAAGCTTAACGACGAGCAATCCCGATTAAAAAAAGAACAAAAAAAGGTTGAAAGCCATCAAAAAGATCTGAAAAATTCGGAAAAGAATCTTGACAAAACAAAACAGAAAATCAGCAAGTTAGAATCTGATAATCAAAAGATTTATTCTAAAGTTAATTCAAATTCGATTACTGCAGAGGAAGCTCAAAAACAAGAATTAAAGGTAAAACAAAAAGAAGTTCAAATTCAAAAACTTAAGCTAAAACAAATCGATCAACAAAAAGATTTAGACAAAGTTAAAGCAACTTTACTTTAGACTAAAAAAGTGCTATTAGCCGTGGCTAATAGCACTTTTTTACTTTGCTATTATTTTAGCATCCTGTTTCAGTATTACTTTAGTTCCCTGATAAATTGTAAGTTTCGCCGGGGGAGAATTTTTTTCGCTCAAAACGATGAATGCACATTCATATTTGTAATTGTCTTTTTTGAACTCATATTGATGATTCCCTCCTATTCCTTCTACCACAAGTTCGCCTCTATATATAATTAAATCAGGCTTTTCACTCATTTTTTTATCAATTGACCAGGAAGCAAAACGATAATTATTATGTCCCAGATTATCAATTCTGATTTTAAATTTAGAGGTTTCTAAAATACATATAGGTTTCTGAAAAAAAGCGATGCTTGAATCAAGTTCTTTTTTTTGAGAAGCTATTAGTTTATCCTTAAGATCGGTTTCAAATTTAGATTGATAATTTACTGCAGTCAATCGGCCATCCATATCCATCCAAATACTTCCGTGATTTAACATTATTCCGCGTAAACCCATATCAGACCAGTCTTTTTCAGGATTAGACTTTGTAATTTCATTTTTCAAAGTTGAATCAAATAGTTCTGTATAACGTTTTACAAAGTCTGTTTTATCGACAATATCAGGTATTGGATACTCGCGCTCCAACGGATACACAATCAAGTCTCCAAGGGCTTCCTTATTGTCATTTTTTATATTATCAATAAAGCTTTTAACCAACTTTTGATATTCTGCTTTTAATTCCTGCGCACCAGCCATACCACTGCAAAAAATCAATAATGCTAAAAATAAATTTCTTGTTTTCATTCTAAAATATTTTTAATCGCTTATTAATCTCATCCTCAAAACTCTTTATAAAAATACTTAATTTATATTTTATCTGAGCATACTAAATTACTCACAAGTAAATAGATAAACATAAAATATGGACTAAATATTGTCTTTGCTCCAATAAAAAACCCGTTCCATGTGGAACAGGTTTGCTTCTATTTAGTAATTATTTTTGCGCTCTGAGTAAGGATAGTTTTTCCGTTTTGATAAATCGTCAGGGTTGCCGGAGGAGAGTCAGATGTGCCCATAAGAACGATATAACATTCATACAAATAAACTCCTTTTTTAAAATCAAAATGACTGTTTCCACCTGTTCCTTCAGAAATCCATTTTCCGTTAGTAATCAGTAAATCAGGTTTATCTGCCATACTATTCTTAAGCGACCAGGAAGCGTAACGGTAATTATCGTTTCCTAAATCGTCGATTCTTATTCTGAATTTAGAAGTTTCTAAAACATACATTGGCGTTTTAAACTTTGCAATCGATGGATGTAATTTTGTTTTTTCATTTGCTATAATTTTCTTTTGAAGATCTATTTCATACTGAGATTGGTAATTAATTGTGATTAATTTTCCGTTTGTATCCATCCAGATATCTCCGCTTCCAAGCATAATTCCTCGCCAACCAACTTCAGACCAGTCTTTTGCCGGATCAGATTTAATAATTTCATTTTTAAGAGTAGTGTCAAAAATCTGATCGTATCTTTTTACAAAATCAACTTTGTTTTTAACTTCCGGAATTGGATAATCCCGCCTTAACGGAAAAGAAATAAAAGCCGCAACTCCCTCTTTGTTATTGCTTTTTACATTGGCAATAAAACTCTTGACAAATTTTTGATACTCTCCCTTTAAATCCTGGCTAAAAGCCAATTGACTGCAAAAAATCAAAACGCCAAAATATATTATTTTTTTTCTCATATCTAAATCTTTAATTAATTTAAGTGTTAGTTAATAAGTGTTGTCCCTACGGGAAATGTCACTAAGTTAATCTTTTTTAAATGCAATCTTATCATGCTGAGAGGAGTCGAAGCCCCGTAAGTAACTCGACAAAGAAAATTTTACCGCAAAGGTCGCAAAGGACTATATAAAGTTCTCAAAGTTTTGTGAATTGCCCTTTGCTTTGAGATTGCAAAGAGATTGCGTTTAAGTCTTAATTTAATAACATTGCCCTGCGGGACAAAAAATACACAAATAAATTAATTTCTACCAATACGCAATCTCTCTTCGAAAAATTTTTTATTACCACATTAGGGCTTAAATATTGACAGAATTAACGAAAATCCTACCGCAGAAATATCCCGATCATTTAAAATCAAGATTGTATGTTTAACGTGGAACACTTTTCAATAAAAAATCTCTATTTTACATAATGTTTTTACACAAAATCTAAAATCTATCCCGAAGTCTCGGGACCAAAATCAGTTTATACTGGCTTTGAACATTTTAAGTTCATCCCAGGTAAATTCGTCTCCGTATTTTTCTTTTAATGGATTCAAGGATTCTTCCTGATAGAACTGAAAAGCTTCACGTAACGCCAGAATTTTATCATAGGACAAAACATCTGAAATCTCTACTTTCTTCGCCTGAATTAGTTTAACAAAATGCATTTCAACAGTTTGCACCGTAAGCTTTCGGATTCTGGCAATATCGGGTATCGAATTTTTTTCAAGCCACAAATCATGCGTTTCTTCTATTGTAGTTTTCTTTGCCGCCTTTGGTTCATTCTTATCCGATCTACGGGCAGTATAACGCACTACAGGCTCCTCAGTTTTAAAAATATCGGTGTTAGCCATATTAAATTCCTCTCGGATCTTTGCAACCTTGTCTAATTTGTAGTTTTTAATCGCTATCGACGACAATTTTTCCTTACAGATGGTTTCACCTGCAACGACAATTTCTATTAGCAATTTGGCCTTCATTAAACGCAAAACTGCTTTGGTTTGCAAATCATCCAAAAAAGTCAATTCTTCATAAAACTCTTTTACCTTTTTGAATTTCTGAATTTCGGCCATTTTTAGTAAAAGATCAGTAACCAACTTATCCATCGGTTTAAAGAAATAATCATACGCCGCCACTACCCTTTCCTGCACGAAAAACAAATCGACGGTTTCTTTATTGAAAATTTTATTAAGCTGATGAACGAATTTTTGCGAAGGATCGATCAATCCGTCAATAGTTTCTAAACGTTTATGTGCCCAAACTGAATGTTTCGATTTCTCAGATCCGGCAGCATTTTCGTTATAACTAAATCTATGATTTCGCCATTCTTGTGCCAAATCTGCCCAGTTAAAACTGTTGATCAAATAGTTATGAATAAAATTTTTGGTTTCAAAATGCAGCGAATGTTTCAAAACGTCTTCAGTTGCTTTATTCAAAGCATAATCCATCACATCCTGATCGTTCGAAATGCCATTCATCTGTAGCGGAGAAAGCAAAATAAGCCCATTTAAGGACGTTAAACGCGATAATGCAACATATGCCTGTCCGGGCAAAAAAACTTGCGATACATCGAGCGCCGCTTTCTCAAAAGTTAAACCCTGGCTTTTATGCACGGTAATTGCCCACGCTAATTTGATTGGATAATGCGCAAATGTGCCCAAAACCTCTTCTTCAACCTCTTTTGTGAGATCGTTTACTTTGTATCGAATGTTTTTCCATTCGTATTTCTCTACTTCAATTGTTTTATTTTCTTCAGGGAAATGCACAAAAATTTCTTCGGGCGAAAGCGATTTTATAACTCCCATTTTTCCGTTGAAATATCGTTTTTCAAAAGATAAATCGTTCTTCACAAACATAACTTGTGCTCCAATTTTCAATTTCAAATTCTCTTCAACAGGAAATATTTTTTCCGGAAAATCCCCAACAATAAAAGGCTGATATGCATATTCATTTCCGGCTAAATCGCCTATTGCCTGTTCGTTAATAGAATCGGCTTTAGCATTATGCGTAGTAAGCGTGATATATCCTGGATTGTTTTTCAAGTCGAAATCAGGCTTCACATATTCATTTAAAACCTGAATATCCTGAGGTGTAATCTGATTGTTTCTCAGATTGTTCAAGACCGAGATAAATGCGTCATCGGTTTGACGATAAATCTTAGATAATTCAATGTACAACGGCGGATTTTGCTGAATTACATGCGAATGAAAAAAGAATTTTCCTTTGTAATAATTGCGTAAAGTTCGCCATTCTTCATCCCTAATTACGGGCGGAAGCTGCAATAAATCACCAATAAAAAGTACCTGAACACCACCAAAAGCTTGTGTGTTTCTACGAACTGTCTGCATCATAAAATCAATAGCATCCAATAAATCAGCTCGCAACATACTGACTTCATCAATAATCAAAAGTTCCATATTTCTAATTACATTTCGCTTGACATTGTTCATTTTGAAGTGTCTGCGAAGGGTATCTTTATTCTCGAATTTCACAGTTTCTGTAAACTGAGAAGCCTCCTGATAAGACGGAATAAAGGCCGAAAATGGCAATTGAAACATGGAATGAATCGTAACTCCACCGGCATTTAGCGCCGCAATCCCCGTTGGTGCGACAACAACAGTGTTTTTGTGCGTCGTAGCAATGATTTCGCGTAAAAGCGTAGTTTTTCCTGTTCCTGCTTTACCGGTCAGGAAAATAGATTTTTGCGTTTGATTGATGAATTGTAAGGTGTAAGCAGCAGCTTCTGAAACGTTTTGCATTGGGCGTGTATTGAAGAACTAAAAGTATCGCATTTTTATAAAAGAAAAAACCTAAATCTTGACAGATTTAGGTTTTTAATTTAGTTAGTTAGTTTGGTATTATTTTTTAGCTTCTTCACCTGCTTTAGCAGCCGGTTTTTCGTCTGTTTTAGGCTCTGCTTTGTATTTATCGTTCAAAGCTTTAATGATATCTTTTGTGATGTCATATTTCTCTTCAGCATATAAAATAGAAGCAGCATCTCCTGTCCCGTAGATATAAGAATAACCGTTTTTCTTACCGTAATCTTTGATGAATTTTTTAACTCCGCTTACCAGAGAATCCATTTCAACACCACTTTCTTGTTGCAATTGTTGAGACAACGCTTGTTGAGCATAACCCAATTGTTGTTCTCTTTTTTGCAATTCAGCACCTTTTTGTTGTGCCCATGCTTGTCCATTTGCTTGTGCCTGACTTTGAAAACTAGCAGCGTCTTGTTTAAAACGAGTAATTTCCGCTTGTAGCTGTCTTCCTTTTTCTTCCGCTTGAGCTTTGTATTTAGCTTCAAGATCTTTTGCTTCAGTGTACTCTTTCATTAAAACCGAAGTATCTACGTAAGCTGTTTTTACTTCCTTAACTTCTGTTGCTTTATTACACGAAACAACTAAAATTGAAAGTGCGATAATTACTAATGCTTTTTTCATTTCTAAATTTCTATTTTTTTATTGGTATGAAAGACAAAAATATAAAAAAATAAATAGCATCAACATAAAGTTTAAAAAATGCTATAATTTTATGATATTGGTTTTATTTATAAGGCAAAATATTACCATAAAAAATCATTATTGAAAACAGCTTTCATAGCTTTCACTAGAGCCTTTTTCTCAAAAAAGACCACACAAACCCTCGTTTTTACAGAGAAAATGCCGTAAATGCGCTTATTTTAAGTTTTAGCCGTTTTTTAGAGTGTAAGATGCATGTTGAATCCTTTTTTCTAACGTGATCTTTTTAAAATTGATCAAAACAAAAAAAATGGTCAAAAAAACATTTTTCTGTTCTTAGAATTTTTAAAACAAAATTCGGGAAGCAGCATTTTTGAAATTCTGCTTTTTTGAAAATCAGAAATACGATTTCTGATAAAAGCAAAATTTTTAACAATTTTCATCTTTATGATTTCAAAATTTAAAATCAGAAAAATTCAGCCGTAAAATTTCAAAAAACACTCGTTTTTTATGGTATTGTTTTTATTTATGGAACCCGATTAAAGCATAAAAAACCACTATCAAAAGTGGCTTTTATAGCTTTAATTAGAGGTGTTTTCTCAAAAAAGAGGATATTTCTCCTCACTACAACTAAAAAAGCGCCGTAAATGCGCTTATTTTACGTTTTAGCTGTTTTTTAGGACATAAATGTGCGATGAATACTCTTTTGTACTGCCCGCTTTCAAATTTGACTTTAATCCAACAAAAAAAGCACTGATGTAATTCATTTTTCCGGTTTTGTATTTTTCCGATAATAAGCTCACGTAAAAAGAATCAAATTTCATTGGAAGCACTTTTTCTAATTTCATATCTACTTTTTCAAAAAGTGATTTGATGGCTTTTTTTGAGAAATGCCAAAAATGAATTGGCACATCATAAGCCGCCCAAAATTCATTATAATATTTTGCGTCGTAAGATTTGAAATTTGGAACCGCAACAATTAATGTTCCAGTTGGCTTAAGCAAACGCTTCAATTCCTGAATTTGAAATTCCAAATTTGGAACATGTTCTAAAACGTGCCACATTGTAATGACATCAAAAGAATTATTTTCGAGAACGCTAATTTCATCTACAAAAGAAATTCCTTTTTGGATCGCAATATTTTTTGCTCGCTCGCTTGGTTCTACTCCAACAGTTTCCCAACCGTCATTTTTGGCTGTCAATAAAAAATCTCCCGTTCCGGCACCAATATCTAAAATTCTACCCTTTTGAGATTGCTGCGAATTAATCAAATTCAATTTATTTTTTAAAGCAATATTTTTCACAAAGTGATATGCTTTTTCAAATAACGAACGTTTGTTGTCTGTGTGAGAAATATAATCTTCGCTTTCATAATATCTTCCAAGATTTTCTAAATCGGGTTGCGGAGATGTAATCAACATATCTAAAGTTTCGTCATGATACAATTCGAAAATTTCTTTAGATACAGAATGGTCTTTTACAGTAAGAAAATGTTTTTTGTTTAAAACGTCCATTTTTTAATTATAGGTATTTTGGTTTAATTTCATAGCAAACCCTAAAAGCGAAATTTCCACTTTTAGGGCTTATTGTTTTTAATATTTATTTTTTCTTTTAGTGCTTCCAATTTATTTTTACAGCCGACATTTTTTCATTTTCAATTCTCGTCTCTGTAATTATTGTAAAACCGTTTTTAATATAAAACGGCATCGGAGATTTATAAAAATCTCCATTTTCTTTTATTTCATTTTCATGATCAACTACCCAACCATTCAAACTATTATTTCTATTTTTTATTTCATTAATCAAAAGTGATCCGTTTCCCCTTCCCTGAATTTTACTATTCAGAATTATTGCAAACCAATCTTCTCCTTCTCTCAAAAAAGTAAAAGTCCATCCAATTATTTCATTTGATTCATCAAGCAACAAATAATGTTTTGTATTTGAAAGTCCGTTTAAGTACAATTCAAAATCTGCAACAGTCTTGCATTTCAATTTTTCAGGATATTCATTATTCCAAAGTTCTCGCAAAATATCTTTTTCTCCTGCCGATAAAATTTCTTTCTTAATGATCTTCATAAAACAAAATTTAGATTCTAGTTTTTTTATCATTCTGAGGAAAGAGAAATCTTCGTAAAAAACTCCGCAATCAAAAACCAATCTTCGTCGACTTCATAACGGAGATTCCTCGTTCCTCGGAATGACAAACTATATCAAATTTGTTTCACGTGGAACAAAGTTTCTTTTAAACTAGTTTTAAATTTTACAAAACACGTAAATCGTAAATTTGTTTCACGTGGAACAATTTAAATCATTTACCTATTCATCTCAAATTTTTATCATAGAGGTGCACAGCTGTGCGCCTTCATTCCAATAAATTTTTATTAGCAATAATTTATTTACTAGACATTAGATCTAATGCTGTGCATCTCTATGAAAACTGAAATCGTAAATTTCACATATCAATTCACATATCACGTTTCAACGAACAATCTAAAATCTAAAATCTACAATTTCTACCTTCCCATATAAATCAACAATACGGAAATATCACTTGGTGATACTCCGCTTATTCTAGAAGCTTGAGAAATTGTTACAGGACGAATCTTGCTCAATTTTTGTTTTGCTTCAATTGACATTGATTTAATTTTATTGTAATCGAAATTTTCCGGAATTTTCACTTCTTCTAAACGAGTAAGTTTATCAGCGTTATTTCTTTCCTTTTCGATATAACCAGAATATTTGACCTGAATTTCGGCTTGTTCCAAAATTTCCTGATCAACATCATTTGTTTCAATATACTCTTTTACCTTTTCAAATTTCATCATATCCTCCAAATCAATTTGCGGACGTGAAAAAACTTTAAACATTTTATCACCTTGCGTAATCGGAGCTGTTTCTTTTGCTTCCAAAATAGGATTCGTTTCAGCAACCGAAACACTTGTCTCTTTAAAGAAAGCAACCATCTTTTCAGATTCGTTCAATTTCTTTTCCATTCGACGCAAACGCGCTTCAGAAGCCAAACCAATTTCGTGAGACATTGGTGTCAATCTGAAATCAGCATTATCTTGACGCAACAATGTTCTATACTCTGCTCTTGACGTAAACATACGATATGGTTCTTCCGTTCCTTTCGTAATCAAGTCGTCAATCAAAACTCCAATATAAGCTTCGTCACGTTTCAAAATCAACGGCGCTTTTTCATGCACTTTCAAATGCGCATTTATACCGGCCATCAAACCTTGCGAAGCTGCTTCTTCATATCCTGTTGTCCCATTTATTTGTCCGGCAAAATATAAACCTTCAACCAACTTTGTTTCCAAAGTATGTTTCAATTGCGTTGGCGGAAAATAGTCATATTCGATTGCATAACCAGGACGAAAGAATTTCACATTCTCAAATCCAACAACTGAACGCAATGCTTTGAATTGAATATCCTCTGGAAGCGAAGTTGAAAATCCATTCACATAAACCTCACAAGTATTCCAACCTTCCGGCTCCACAAATAATTGGTGACGTTCTTTATCAGCAAAACGATTTATCTTATCTTCTATCGAAGGGCAATATCTTGGTCCAAGACTTTTGATTCTTCCGTTGAACATTGGCGAACGGTCAAAACCTTCTCTCAAAATATCATGAACATCTAATGACGTGTATGTCATGTGACAAGATCTTTGATGTGTCAACGGAGTTGTCAAATCAGAATAAGAAAACTTATCCGGTTTTGCATCTCCCTTTTCTTCGTTCATTTTAGAATAATCCAAAGAACGTCCATCAACTCGTGGCGGCGTTCCTGTTTTCATTCTTCCAGATTCAAAACCTGCTTTAACCAAATCTTCGGTGATTCCGGTTGCAGCACTTTCGCCTGCTCTTCCTCCTCCGAATTGTTTTTCTCCAATATGAATCAAACCATTCAAGAAAGTTCCGTTTGTCAACACAACCGATTTAGATCGGATCTCAACTCCCAATGAAGTTTTGATTCCTTTTATCTTTCCGTCTTCGATAATCAAACCTTTCACCATCTCTTGGTAGAAATCCAAATTTGGAGTTCCCTCCAACATCATTCTCCATTCTTCAGCAAAACGCATTCGGTCACTTTGAACTCTTGGCGACCACATTGCAGGTCCTTTCGATTTGTTCAACATCTTAAATTGAATTGCAGTTCGGTCAGAAACAATTCCTGAGTATCCACCCAACGCATCAATTTCACGCACTATCTGTCCTTTTGCAATTCCACCCATCGCTGGATTGCAAGACATCTGTGCAATATTCTGCAGGCTCATTGTAACCAATAAAGTTTTTGATCCTAAGTTTGCGGCCGCTGCCGCGGCTTCAGATCCAGCATGACCTGCACCAACTACAATAACATCGTATTCTTCTAAAAACATTTTGTTTTATTATTCTCTGGAAACCGTTTAAGGCAGTTCTCAGAATTAACTTCTTTACTATTTTTGTTCCATGTGGAACAGCGCTAACGCGCAAAATTTAAATCTTTCAAATTCAAATTACAATCTACAACCCTTAAATTCTGATCTCGCAAACAATAACATGTTCCACGTGGAACGATGCAAACTCACAAAATATCAGTCAAAATTTCACATTCTAATCTCAAAAAACATATCTGTTCCACGTGGAACAGATCTAAAACCAAGCTTCGTTTTAAAAATTCAAAATCAATTTTAAACTTAAAAACCGGTTTTCTTTATGTTCCACGTGAAACACTTTTACCTATATTTAGCAAAATTATTTCACATAAAACTTTTTAAAGAGATAAAATTCTAAACGTTCCACGTGAAACATCTCGAATTAAATTCTTGAAATCTCAAAGAAAAGATTCAAATTCAAAAATGTTTCACGTGAAACAACTGACTTCTTTTTACTTTAAAAACTTATTTATGTTTCACGTGGAACATAAATAAGTTTAAAATTAAACAGTGGTTTAATTACTGTTCCACGTGAAACATTGCAATCTTCTCATCTTCTTTTGAACGCATAAGTTCTGCGTCTGCTTCACTTTTATCTTTGTATCCACAGTAATGTAATATACCATGAGCAAGAACACGCTTCAATTCTTCTTCAAAAGAAACATTAAAATCCTTTGCGTTATCGGCTACTCTTTCAACAGAAACAAAAATATCGCCGTTTAGTTCATTACCAACTGTGTAATCAAAACTGATAATATCAGTTAGAGTATCGTGATTTAGATATTCTACATTTATCTTATGAAGATATTCATCATCACAAAAAATGTAATTTATCTCTCCTTCGTTTTTACTTTCAGAAACAATTACAGCGCTTAACCATTCGGTAAAAACTTGTTCGTTATCTAAAGTAAATTCGGTTTCGTAATTAAAATTGATCATTTTGTATTAAAATATTCTTGAACTTTTTGATTAAAATTCGAGCGCAAAGGTAGTGATTGTCTGTTTAATATCTCTACACTGTTTAAATAATCCAATAGTGAACTCGGTAAAGCGTTTGTTCTATTAGAAAATTCAGCCTTATTAGTTTCAGATTGACGCTTGGTATCTTGCCCTTGTTGCTGAACTGCATTATTTAATTTTAATAATTCCTGCTGAATATTAAGGATGCGTTGCAAGTTTTCATTCTTAAAACCTTTATTTAAAATTTGTTTTTCAGAAGCTTTCATTTGATCGATTACAGATTTACCCTGAGAGTCTAATCCCTGCTTAGCTAATTCTTTTTGTAAAGCTTCACGAAGTTTTACTTGCTCTTTGTAAATTTCCATGATTGCTTCTGCATCTCCTTCTCCGTCATTACCATCTTTATTTTCATTTCCTTTACCCCCACTTTTATTTCCCTGTCCATCTTTTCCATCTTTACCATCTCCGCTTTTTCCCTTTCCATCTTTTCCCTGACTATCTTTTCCTTCTCCACTTTTTCCTTCACCGGGTTTATCTCCAGGTTTCATTCCAGCTTTCATTTTCTCTCCTAAACCTTTTTGCTTTTGAATAATATCTGGTAATTGCATTCCTTGTCCATCACCCGGTTTTGGTTTTCCCGATCCCGGTTTAGACATCGACATCTGCATATTGTTTAATAAATCACTCAAAAAGTCGGCTAATTTATTTGCAGAAGAAACTGCATATTGCTGATGCGAAACTCCTTTTGGAACCTGAACATCACTTAGACTTTCAATAGCTTTGTCTACATTATATTGTACGTTACCAATTTCTTTAGTTACATCTTCGGCAATTTTAGGATTACGAAGTGACATTGCAAACAAACTATCATCAACATATCTAAACTGTTGTTTCAAATTCTGCTGAACTTTAATATTCTTTGTATATGCCGAGGAACCTAATTTCATAGATTTAAATTGTTTCATCACATCTTCTTCAGATAAAGAAAATGCTAAAAGATTATCCAGAATCTGACGAAGCATTGCAACATCTTCTTCCAATTGATCTTGTTCTCCACCTTCCATTTCAGACTGCATTTGTTCTGCCATGCTTTTCATTTTCTTGGCAGCACTTTTTTGTTTTGGCTTAGCCGAAGAAGAATTCTTTTTACCCAATTCTTCAGAAGCTTTTTCTAAATCATTCTTTACATCTTTTTCTTTTGAAGCATCTTTTGGAATATCCAAAGGGGCTTTTAATGTTTTATTTTCTTCTTTAAGATCTTTTAAATCTTCTTGTATTTTATCAAAAGCCTTATTAATATCTTCTTGTTTCTCCTGAGTATTTTCTTTTTCTTTATTAGAAAGCTGCTCTTGTTGATCTGCAAGTTTGTTTAATTTCTCAGCAACTTGCTCTGCTTTTTTAGATACATAAAAACGTTTAGTAAGTTCAACCAATTGCTCTAAGTTGCGAGATTGGTTCTTACTGATTTGTTTGAACTTTTCCATTTTATCAAACAATTCTTCGCTTTGTAATTTATCATTTAAGTTCTTCAACTCGTCTATCAACTTCTGATTCTTCTCTAAATCTTTCTCAGCATTATCCAAACGCTTTTGCAAATCATCAGCAGTTTTATCTTTCTTTTCAGATTGAAATTTATCTAAGTTCTTATTCATTTTCTCCGCAAATTGTTTCATCATTTCGTCTTGTTGCTTCTGACGTTTGATAAAATCATTTACTTTTTGCTGATCTTTAAACTCTAAATTATCTTTCTCTTTTCCTGCTTTCTGAATCTTATCCATCTCAGAAAACTGCTTTGTTTGATTCTTCAAAGACTTCTCTAAACTATTGATATTGTCATTTTGCTGTTGTAATTCCATATCATGAATTTCATCTGTTGTCGAAACACGATCAGAAAAAACAGAAGACTTTGTACTCTTAAAACCATGAGGTGCATCATTATCAAAAACTTCAAAATAGTATTCATAAGACACTCCTTCCTGAACGGCAAGGTTGCTTGGAAAATTAAAAACAAACTGATCAAATACTCCAGACTTCACAGGAATCGTTCCACTCTTAGCAGTGTTTGGTTTGTTGTGTTCGTAATAAACTACCTGAAGTTTAGACAAACCATAGTCGTCACCTAACCTACCTAAAACATAATTTTTATCTAACTTTAAACTATCAGGTGCTGGCGAAACAATGATCGTCGGGTGCTGATCTTTGATAACTGAGAGCTGATAATCCAGTTTTTCGTAATTTTTAACCTTATTATTCGAGGTAAGAATTTGATATTCTGTATTTTGACTGATATTCTTAGCCAATTTAAACTCGTTTTCGGCTTTATTGAACTTAAAAGTAGCATTTTCATCCTTCCAAACTATCTCTTGAGTTGATTGTGTATTCATCTTCCAGGTCACTAAAGTTCCTTCTGGCACAATTGCATTTCCGGTTCCTTGAATTGTTTCAGATTTCTTCTTTAGATAAGATGGAAAATTCAACACCATTTCGAAGTTTGCAATCGACGGAACTGTGATAACTTTCAACTCATATTCATCAGATGAAACTGAATTTCCTTCAAAAGAAAAAGCAACATTCTCAACTGGCTTTTCAATTTTAAATTCAAACTTTCCTGGTTGAGAAGATTCCATAAAATAACTTTCATAACCAATATGAATCATCACATTCTCCGGAACTACATTTCCAACAGATTCCATTTTGATAAGGAAATCTTTATTCTGTTCTGTTTGCAAATTAGGATTTAGAACTACAAATTTAAAAGGAGCCGGAGGTAAAAACGTAGCATTAAAATGTACAACTCTATTTAAACTTTGAGATATTATATTGCTATTTCCTGAAATATAAAACACAACAAAAAGTAAAATCGGAACTATTGCTAATGGTAAATACTTCTTATTAGTTTTAAAATTGATCGCATTCCCAAACGGAATTGGCTGCAATGAATTTGCTTTTTGTTCTATTGAAGCCAACATCAACTCTGAACTTTCTGCTGAATTCTCAGAAGCCGACAATTGTAAAAAGTTAGTTAGTTTATCACTAACTTCTGTAAAATGATCTCCAATAATTTTGGAAGCCTGATTATAATCAATCCCTTTTTGAAGTTTGAATAACTTAAAAATTGGAAACAAAATAAATCGAAACAAAAGGAAAACCTCTACTCCTATAAATATCCAAAACAATAATGTTCTTCCTACTGGTTTTAACCAAAGAAAATACTCAACAAAAAGGGTGAACAGAAAATACAATAATCCAAAACCAATAAAAAGAAGTCCTCCTTTTATCAATTCATTCATATAATATTTCTTTATAAATGCCTCTAATTTTTGATATATTCCAGATGTTGTTTTCAAAATGAATCTCTTTTATTTATAACCCATAAAAGTACTAATTTTAATTAGATAATAATCAATGAGAAAATTAGTCAATTAAGCTAAAAGCAAGACATTATCTAATTAAAACTCATTTTCTAATTCTCTAATTAGAATTGTATCTTTGCATCAAAATTTAAACAAATGTCAAAGCAAGTTCGTGTGCGTTTTGCACCAAGTCCAACAGGACCTTTACATATTGGCGGAGTTCGTACTGCCTTATTTAATTATTTATTTGCCAAAAAAAACAATGGTGTTTTTTATTTAAGAATTGAAGATACTGATCAAACTCGTTTTGTTCCCGGTGCCGAAGCTTATATTATGGAAGCACTCGAATGGTTAGGAATTGCTCCCGAAGAAACGGTTGGAAAAAATGAAAAATTTGGTCCATACAGACAAAGTGATCGTAAAGAATTGTACCAACAATATGCTGATCAATTGATCAATTCCGGTTGGGCATATTATGCTTTTGATACTCCGGAAGCTTTAGATGCACATAGAAAACAACATGAAGCCGAAGGAAAAACATTTATTTATAACCATCATAATCGTGAAAAGTTAGACACTTCTCTTGTAATTTCTACTGACGAAGTTTCTAAAAGAATTGCAAATGGAGAACATTATGTGATCCGTTTTAAAACTCCTACTGATGAAACTTTACACTTAAAAGATATCATTCGTGGTGATGTAAAATTCGAAACGAATCTTCTTGACGATAAAGTATTATTTAAAAGTGACGGAATGCCAACATATCATTTAGCAAATATTGTTGATGATCATTTGATGGAAACTTCGCATGTAATTCGTGGTGAAGAATGGTTGCCATCTATGCCTCTTCACGTTTTATTATACAGAGCTTTTGGTTGGGATGCTCCTGAATTTGCACATTTACCTTTGATTTTAAAACCAGTTGGAAACGGAAAATTATCAAAAAGAGATGGTGATAAATTAGGATTTCCTGTGTTTCCATTAGAGTGGAAAACCGAAGAAGGTCTTTCATCTGGATATAGAGAGAACGGATTTTTCCCAGAAGCAGTTATAAATTTTCTTGCTTTGTTAGGTTGGAATGACGGAACTGATAAAGAATTATTTTCATTAGAAGAACTTGTAGAGTCTTTTGACTTAAACAGAGTTCACAAATCTGGAGCAAAATTTGATCCTGAGAAAAACAAATGGTTCAATCACCAACATTTAATCAAACAAAATGATGCTGATTTAGCGAAGGACTTCACTCCTATTTTGATTGAAAAAGGTGTTGATATTTCTAAATTTGATGTTACAAGAATTGTTTCATTAATTAAAGAAAGAGCAAATTTTGTTTCTGAATTTTGGGATTTAAGTGATTTCTTTTTCCAGGCTCCAACATCATACGATGAAAAAGCAAGCAAAAACTGGAAGGAAGAAACTCCAACATTAATGCAAGAATTAATTTCGGTTCTTGAAAATATAGAAGATTTTACATCAGTAAATATTGAAACTATCGTGAAAGATTGGTTAACTAAAAACGAAATTGGAATGGGTAAAGTTATGCAGCCCTTCCGTTTGAGTTTGGTTGGAGCTCTTAAAGGTCCTCACCTATTTGATATTGTTGAAATCATTGGAAAAGAAGAAACTATTTCGAGAATTCAAAAAGCGATAACAACTTTATAAAAACAAAAAAGCTCCCAAATTGGGAGCTTTTTTATTATATGATTTTTAAATCTGCCATGACTTTAAATTCACCTTCTGTTAATTGGTTTGACATATTTGCTCCCCAATTCATAGCTCCTGGCATATACAACCATAGAATTTCGTTCGTTTCACAATCTACTATAATTTTAAAATATACTATTGTAGACATCGAAATGAATGGTGCATTCGACTTAACAATTCCGTAAGGAGCTGTATACACAACAGCAGTATTTTTAGATTTGTTAACTAGCGCATCATTTAATTCAGATTCTGGTACAAACTTTAAATCTCCACCATAATTTTTTATTGCAGCTTCTTTTGTTCTACCCTTCGCTAACATGTTATCCTCTACTAATAATGTTTTCCCTTTTAATCTTGAAACATTTTCTTTAGCCATTTTTTCAGCATACTTGTCAAAATTCAAAACTTTATTATTGGCAATGATCCAATCTACATTAGCTTGTAAAATTGATAAAGCATATTTATAATCTGCTTCAGACAAAGACTTATCATTATTTAAATTTCGTGATGGTAAATAAATCTTCGAATCAGTTTTGATAATATTACTTTCAATTCTTGTGAATGCTATTGCAGGAACATTTTGATTTGTTTTTACTCCCCAATAACCTTTATCATTTAGTTGAACTAATCTTAAAACAGCATACGATTTATTCTTAGCTTTTTGTAAAGCTTTAATTTCAGTACTTGTTTTAAACTCCATTTGATTAGTGAATGTCCAATATTTTTGAGCATAAACTTTAAAATCTCTATTAAAGTCAACTATAAACTTTTTGTAATCAGCTAACTCATCAGCCTTCTTTGGTTTATCTAGTTTCTTTAAAACATCTTCATCTTCTTCAATAACTTCAACAAGTAAAGGACGTGTTTTCAATTGTTTTAATTCATCAGGATCAGCATAAAAACTAACATTGATCTGAGCTTTTGAAACGAAAGATGTTAATAGTAAAAAGAAAAATACAATTTTTTTCATAGATTTTGTTTTGATTAAATTTTGACTCAAAAGTAGAATAATATTTAACAAAAAAAATCCTCTAAAGAAAATATATAGTTCATCAAACTAATTATATTATTTGTAATTTTAAAAAATTAATAAAATCTAAATTAATATCATCATGGGTACAGCATTTATTATTCTAATAGTCTTCGGATTATTTATTTTAATGTCTTCGTTTTTTACAGTCAAACAACAATCGTCTGTAATTATAGAAAGATTCGGTAAGTTTTTGAGTGTTAGAAATTCAGGTTTACAATTAAAAATTCCGTTGGTTGACAGATTGGCTGGACGTGTAAATCTTAAAATTCAACAGTTAGATGTTATCATTGAAACCAAAACTAAAGACAATGTTTTTATCAAAATGAAAGTTTCGGTTCAGTTTAAAGTAATTCAGGAAAAAGTGTACGATGCTTTTTATAAACTGGAATATCCACACGATCAGATTACGGCTTATGTGTTTGATGTCGTTCGTGCCGAAGTCCCTAAACTAAAATTGGATGATGTTTTTGAAAGAAAAGATGATATCGCAATTGCAGTAAAAAGAGAATTGAACGAAGCAATGACAACTTACGGATATGATATTATCAATACTTTGGTTACTGATATTGATCCGGATATTCAGGTAAAAAATGCCATGAACAGAATCAACGCTGCTGACAGAGAAAAAACTGCAGCCGAATTTGAAGCTGAAAGTTCAAGAATTAGAATCGTTGCAAAAGCAAAAGCTGAGGCTGAAAGTAAACGTTTACAAGGTCAAGGTATTGCAGATCAACGTCGTGAAATTGCAAGAGGTCTTGTAGAAAGTGTTGAAGTTTTGAACAATGTTGGTATTAATTCTCAAGAAGCTTCTGCCCTAATTGTAGTTACTCAACATTATGATACGCTTCAAGCTATTGGTGCCGATGCAAACTCTAACTTAATTTTGTTACCAAATTCACCTCAAGCCGGTAGTGATATGTTGAATAATATGGTTGCATCATTTACAGCATCAAATCAAGTTGGTGAAATGATGAAGAAAAACAATAAGAAAATTGTCAAACCAAAACCTATTGAACCGCAATCTGGTTATGAAGATGACATTCAACCCGAAGTAAAATAATTATAGAAAATAAAAAAAGAGGCTTATTTGCCTCTTTTTTTATTGATAAACCAATTGATTATGTAAGGTAAAATCGATTGCAAAATTTTTGGATATGATTTTGAAAAGTATTCTTTGTAAGAAGAAAAAACACCACTTACTATACTATGCGGTGTAATAGATTCTTTAGTTCTCTGAAAACTTAAGACCAATTTTTGATAATTAATCTCTTTTTCTAATTTGAGAATTTCTAAATCTCTTTCGATTTCTGCGTATGATGAGTATTTTTTAGTTTCCATGATTAGTCGTTAAAAAAGATTTCAGAAAATTTCTCCAATATTGGTCCTTCTACAACTTTATCTTTCATGAAGAAAAGTAAAATTGTAAAAACCAAGTAGATCCCTCCTACTGTTAAAAACCCAAGTGCCGTACTTCCAAATAAAGATCCAAAAGCATAAGCTGCAGCAAAAGATCCAAAAATCATAACCATACTAAAGCATAATAAGATCAAGGTAAACTTAAAAATTAAAGTAGTCGATTTCATTGCAACCTTAAAAACCCAAAGTTTATAATATGCTAAATGACTATCCAAATAAATCTTAGCCTGATCCTGAATATTTTCGGTATTTTCTTTTAATTCTTCAAAAGCCATAATTGTAATTTTAATTAAAAAAGAAGCACAAAACTCTTGATTAAACAATTGCAATACTGATTACTTTAAAAATAAAATAACCTTAACAATCATTAAAATCACATTGAGCTTTGTGCTTCCTGGAATATTATTTTTGAAGTTTAGCGTTTTGTGCTTTTAAATCAGCCAATTTAGATTCTAAAAAACTGATTACCTCCTCTGTTTTATAACTCATGTTTGAAAGTAATTCACCATAAGTTCCATCTAAATTTTCTTTTGCGTGTGTAAACTTTTCACGTAACACTTCAGAACTTGCCGAAAGTGAATCCTTCAAATTGTGAGTTGCATCATCTAAACCTTCTTTAAGTTTAGCACGAGTTTTAGATCCTTTGTCAGGAGCAAATAAAATTCCGATCGCTGCACCAGCGGCTGCAGCACCCAAAATTGCTGCTACAGTATTTAAGTTCTTTGACATAATATTTAAATTTAAATGATTAATAAAGGTACTCTTTTTTTAAATTACAAATTACCGGCTTAAGGTTATTTAATTAAAATTAACACTAAATTTAATACACATAAGCTACAGCTTCATATTTTCCATCTGCTTTTTCGATAATACTAACAAACGGATATCCACTTGAAGCTAATTGTGTTTTGATTCTCAAAGCAGTACTTTTTTGATTTGCAATTGGCGGTTCCCCTTTTGTCTTTGTCGAGACTCCTGAAAAATTAGCAACTTGTTTTAAACCTATTGTCTTTTCCTGAGGCAAAACTGTTACCAATTTGTAATCTGATTTTGAATCTACTATTACTTTATCAGATATTTTTTTTGTTTGATTCGTTTGTTTATTTGTTAATTGTGAAACAGCATATTTGCTAATTTTATGTTCTTCGGCACTTCCGTTGAAAGAATAATAAACCAAATCATTTTCCAATTTAATAAAATTAACATCAAGTTGTTCACCATTGTGTTTTGTAATTTGGTGTGTTTGAGAAATTGCAATATTTGCAAATAAAATCGATAGCGTAAAAATGATACTTTTCATAAATAAATAAATAAATTTAAAATTGTTAAATTGTTTATAGCCAAAAGATGAAAGTCAAAATTTGAAACTATCAGCAAAAAAATAATTCTATGAAATTTACTATTATGAAATTATCCTGAAAAAATACTTTTACGCTGAAGCATTATCAAAATCAAATCACAATAAAAATTAGAACATAAAATAATTGATAAGAATTCGTGCTTAGAATTGAAACCAAAATCAAAAACTATTCATTTTTAAACTTTAGCAAAACTCAATTTCGATTCTCAACTTTCATTTCAAATTATTGAAAAAACATTTTCAAATTTGACAGTTGGATAAAAATAGCAACTTTATAAACAATTGTATGTTAATAACCAGTTAAACTGAGAAAAATAACGTCTAAAACTTAAATAAAGACTTAAAATCAACTATTATTCAAAAGATGAGTTAAGAGATAGAAGAAATAAAATTTTAGCTTAAAATTAATTTATGAAGGTCACTTTTAATCTAAAAAATTTATAAAAATCAACCATAAAATAGATTTTATAAATAATAAATTAAATCATTTAAAATATAAAAACAATAATTAAAACTGATATTAAATACCAACTTAATTATTTTAAATAAAATTTCAATTTTTGACTTAAATTTTTATAGAATTTAGAAAACGAATGAAATTCTCAACTTTATAAACAATCCGTTGTTAATAAACTCAAAATCATCCTAAAATAAGACCTAAAATTAAAATAAAGCCTTATTTTTAACTATTATTTAAAAGATGAGTTAAGAGATAGAAGAAATGAAATTTTAGCTTAAAATTAATTTATGAAGGTTAATTTTAATCTAAAAAATCTATAAAAATTAATTTTAAAATAGATTTTATAAATCATAATTAAAATATTTAAATAAAATAATATCAATCATTAAAATTGATAATAAATATTAGTTTACTTTTTTTACAAGCAAAATTTCAATTTTAAAATTGAATTCCAATACAATTTAGAAAACGGATGAAATTCTCAACTTTATAAACAATTCGTTGTTAATAAACTCAAAAGCAGTCCTAAATAAGACCCAAAATTAAAATAAAGCCTTATTTTTAACTATTATTTAAAAGATGAGTTAAGAGATGAAAGAAATGAATTTTTAGCTTAAAATTAAATTATGAGGGTCACTTTTAATCTAAAAAATTTATAAATTTTACATTTTCAATAGAAATTATAAATAATAAAAAAAGCGCTTATAAAAAGCGCTTTCTAATAGATTTTAATGATATTATTTCTTTGCTAAGTCGGCAAGAATTTCAATTTCTCTTTCCGAAGCATTTTTTGGTGGATTTGAATTTAATTTCAAAATTTCTTCTTCAAATTGATTTCTGAAACTTTCATTTTCCAAATCTCTCAAATTCAAAAGTGCTTTTGATCGAACATAAGTCGATTCACTTCTAAGAGACATTGTATATAATTTTTTAATATCGTCTTCTTCAAAATCAGCAGACTTCAAAATTGAATATTTCAAAATAAATTGAGCAAACAATAACGAACCTTTATTATTGTTAATATTCTTCTTTAGTGAATTTTGTAACAAAGAAAAACTTGAAACATTTTTGATGCTCTCCCCTATTGCACTTTCAATTGCAATACGTTCTGCTTTTGTTTCAACTTTAAAATATTTGTTGATGTCTTTTAAAGAATTATTGATACTGTTTTCTTCTTTTTTACCTTTTTCTTCCCAGGCATCTTTTAGTCCAACAGTTTTGTTAAACACTAATTTTGAAGCAGTTGAATCCTTATCAACAGTAAAATATCCTAAACGTTGAAATTGAAATTTATCTTCATTTTGAACTGTTGATAAACTTGGTTCAACAAATCCTTTGATAATTTCTAATGAATTTGGATTCACAAAATCCAAGAAATTTTTATCTTTATAACTGTCCGGAGCTCCGTCTGTAAACAAACGATCGTACATACGAACTTCTGCTTCAACAGCATGTTGAATAGAAACCCAATGTAATGTTCCAGACACTTTTCTTTGACTTGCTTCTGTCCCACTTCCACTCAAAGAATCTGTATCATAAGTGACATGAATCTCTGTAATATTTCCTTCTGAATCTTTTATAACACTTTCACCTTTAATGATATAAGCATTTTTAAGACGCACTTCTTTTCCTAATGTCAAACGGAAAAATTTAGCTGGAGCTTCTTCAAGAAAGTCTTCTCTTTCAATGTATAATTCTCTTGAAAATGGTACTTTTCTAAAACCAGCATTCTCATCTTCCTGATTATTTTCTGCTTCTAACCACTCCTCTTTTCTTTCTGGATAATTTGTAATTACCAATTTTACGGGATCTAAAACAGCCATTACACGAGGTGCAATTTTGTTTAAATCTTCACGAATACAAAATTCTAAAACCGATACATTTATTAAATTATCACGTTTTGCAATACCAATTGTGTTAGCAAAATTACGCAATGAAGCAGCTGTATAACCACGTCTTCTTAATCCTGAAATTGTTGACATTCTAGGATCATCCCAACCGTTAACATGCTTTTCCTTAACTAGTTGTTGTAATTTTCTTTTACTAACAACAGTATGTGATAAGTTACGTCTTGCAAATTCTCTTTGCTTTGGACGCAATTTATTTTCGTCTAAAATCTGATCTAAAAACCAATCATATAATTCACGGTGAGGCAAAAATTCAAGTGTACAAAATGAGTGTGAAATCTCTTCTAAATAATCACTTTGTCCATGTGCCCAATCGTACATTGGATAGATTTTCCAATCATCTCCCGTTCTATGATGATGTCTGTGCAAAATCCTGTACATGATAGGATCTCGCATTAACATATTTGTCGATTTCATGTCAATTTTTGCACGAAGAATATGAGTACCAGCCTCAAATTCACCGTTTTTCATTCTTTCGAATAAATCTAAATTTTCTTCAACAGAACGATTTCTATATGGACTATCTGTTCCAACAGTAGATGGAGTTCCTTTTTGAATTGCCATATCTTCAGAAGATTGACTATCTACATACGCTTTATCTTTTTTAATTAATAAAACCGCCCAATCATACAATTGTTGAAAATAATCTGAAGCATAACGTTCCTCTGCCCAGGTATACCCTAGCCATTCAACATCTTTTTTAATGGCGTCAACAAATTCCTGTTCTTCTTTTTCAGGATTTGTATCATCGAAACGTAAATTCACAGGAGATTGATAATCAATTCCTAAACCAAAATTTAATGCAATAGAACTTGCATGACCAATGTGTAAATAACCATTAGGTTCTGGTGGAAAACGAAAATGAAGTTTATTTTGTGAAAGACCTGACTTAAGATCTTCTTCTATGATTTGTTCAATAAAATTGAGTGATTTCTCTTCTGATGCCATTATTTTATAGTAATTTTAGCAAAGATAAAAAAATAGATGATAGGTAGCGATTTAAGGTCAATAGACTTTGAATTAAAATTATCCCTATTTTTGTATAAATATTAAGGATTATGAGACAATTAACTGTTACAATTCCAGATGATTTTTACGAAACTTTTGTTAGTTTTTTCAAGCATATTCCAGATGTTTCGATTGATGAAAACACAGCGAATGAAATTCCGCTATGGCAACAGGAAATGGTTTTAGAACGTATGAAAAATGCTAAGCCGGAAGATTATATTAGCTGGGAAGAATCTAAAAAAAGACTCAACGCTAAATGGAATAAATAGATGTATGAAATAGTTATTCTATTACGAGCTGATTTAGAAGTCGATGAAACCGCTGAGTATTACGAATCTTTATCTAATGGATTGGGAACGAAATTCTTTAATGAATATCAGGATCATGTAGAAACTTTAAAAACATTTCCTTTTTTTGAAGAGAAATACAATATCGTTCGTACTTTACCTTTGAAGAAATTCCCTTATATCATTCATTTTACAGTTGATGAAAATAAAAAAATTGTTTCTATACAAGCTGTAACATCTAATTATCAAAATCCAAACATTACAAGAATAAAATTATAAAAATGGGAGTTATAAAACTAAAAAACATTCGCACTTTTTCCTACCACGGATGTTTAATTGAAGAAGGAAAAATTGGATCTGATTATACAGTAGATCTAAAAATTAAAGCTAATTTACAGAAATCAGCTCAAACTGATCACTTATTAGACACTGTTGATTATGTACATTTAAACAAAATTGTTGAAGAAGAAATGGCAATTCGTTCGCATTTATTAGAACATGTTGCTAAAAGAATCAATATTCGTGTCCTTGCAGAGATCGAAAGTGTAGAAAAAACGACAGTTTGGGTTTCTAAAATAAATCCTCCTATAGGTGGTGATGTTGAAACAGTTACTATAAAAATGACGGAAAAAAGAAAGTAAATCTTTAAAATAAAAAGGTAAATTTTTAAAATACTTACTTTTAAAGTTTTGAAATTTAAAGATTTTAGTTACTTTTGCCATCCGTTCAAGTACGGCGTCGTGGCCGAGCGGCTAGGCTGGGCTCTGCAAAAGCTCCTACTCCGGTTCGAATCCGGACGATGCCTCAAAAAGAGATACAGAAATGTGTCTCTTTTTTTTGTGCTTAATTTTTAGAGAAAATTAGATAAAAATATTGGTTCGAATCCTGATAATTCCTCAAAACCTTCAAAGCAATTTGAAGGTTTTTTTATGTTTAATTTTTCGCATTTCTTGTCCTTGCGAGGAACGAAGCAATCTCACTAATATTTGACGCGCTAAATGAGATTGCTTCGTTCCTCGCAAAGACAAATTGGACTCAGCTTTGTCAAAGTTTCAAACTTTGACAAAGCTTTAGAGCATAAAAAAACCTCTCAAATTGAGAGGTTTTAATTTATATTTTCGACTGTCTTTTTAAAAGTTTCTTTTCATCTTTTATTCTACGAATACTATCTCTAATAAACTCTTTGCTTTCATAATAGTTTATCTCAATTTCTTTTTCAACAATCATAATTTTAATTGGAAGAAGTCTTGGTAAAAGATAATTTTCAGAACCGGGAAAAGAATAATTAATATCATAAATTGTGAAAACGGAACCTTTTTTTAACTTTTTAATTAGGTTGTTAATATTACTATCAAATTTACTTCCTTCAATAACAACCTTTTTTTTAAAAAATTTTACAATGAAACTATTAATTGTAGTTTGAGAATTACCCCTATCAAAAAGGAAATCTTCAGGTAAACCAAATTTAATAGTAGAATTATAAAGCTCTGCTTTTGTCATTTCTAAAATACATTTTTCACAATTTATTTTATCATTGATTGTTGCTGAAACTCTTTTAATTTCTCTAATTCTAAACTTATGCTCTTCTATAATTTTAGAACCATCATTTAATTCTATATTAAGTTTTACTATTGAAGTAAGACCTTGACCTGGAGTCAGAGAATATTCTCCTTCTTTTATTTTAGTTAACCCAAGACCTGTAGCAGTAAATGATTTACAATCTGAAACTGCAATAGATATTGGATTAGTAACTCCTCTGTAAACAACATTTAATTTATCAACAGAAACTACACCTATCTTGGGTTTATCGATACTTAAAGAATCTTTTTGAGCTATACTATTTAGCGAAAAAGTAAAAAGGAAGAATAAAAGTAGTTTTCTAATCATAGTAAATCAATGCTACTTTTCAATCTTCTCAAAAGCGTTCTTAACCATTTCTTTTTCTTTTGGAAACCAACCCTGAATCATTAATACAACTCCGAAAACCATTAAAACAACACTGATTCCTTTTTTGATTTTTAGAATATTATTTGGTGTCATTTTAGACTTTAACTGTTTGGCTAATAATATTTTAATACAATCTACAATTAAATAAGTAATAATAACTGCAGTAAAAAAAGTAAACATTCTTGAATTTTGCATCTCTAATTTGGGACCAACAGAAATGATAACCGCCAACCAAAAACCAAGAACTCCAATGTTAATAACATTCAGTAAAAAACCTTTTACAAACAAACTTCCATAGTTTCTTTTGATAATATCGCGATCAATTTCTTCGTCGTCAATTTTTTCTTCATTTTTTAATCTTACAAAAGAAATAATACCATAAGCCAGCATAATAATTCCGCCAAAAATAAAGAGTGCCGGTTTATCTTTTAAACTCTGAATTAATCTGTAACTTCCTAAGTAGGCAATTGCTATAAAAAAAATATCACCTAATACTACTCCAAGATCAAAAACTATTGCAGCTCTGAATCCTTTTGTAATACTGGTTTCAAGTAGTATAAAAAATACTGGACCTACCATAAAACTTAAAAAAAGTCCCCATGGCAGTCCAGCCAAAATATCATTTATCATTCAAATACAATTTGTTATTTTACTTCTTCGATTTTACCTCCAAAGACTGTTTTTTGATTAATTTGTTTCGGTTTTCCATAAATGTAAATAGAGCCTCCTGCGCTTACTTTTGCATCGACAAGGGTAGAAGCATTCACATCTGCTTTTCCTCCCGCAGAAACGCTTACAGTAGTTTGAGATGTGATTAATTTACTAGCTAATAAATATCCGCCAGCTCCTAAACTTGCATCCTGATTTGCTGCTTTACCGTACAAAGTTATAGAACCGCCTGAAACTGAACTAACTTTTAGTTTATCAACATCTAAATTAGCATCAATTGTTCCGCCTTCCTGAGCACTTACTTTAAATGAAGTCGCTTTTATAGCTTCTTTACTAGTAACATTTGCACCTTCGTTAACATCAATAAGTTCTAAATGTTTATAATACACCGTAATATCAAGATCATTTCCTGATAATAATTTTGGGAAAGGCATTCTTAATTTTAATAAACCTTTCTTGTTAACAACTTCAACTTCTGCTTCACGAGCACCTTTAATTACAATCTTATTCTCTGAAGACTGAACTAATTTTACACTTAACTTATCAAATACTTTAACCGAATCAAAATCGCCTAAGTTTTTGGTAATCTGACCAAAAGACATTTGAACAAATAAAATTGCAGCTCCTATAATCAACTTTTTCATACTTTTATTTTTTAAATTAAACCTCTATTCTGCTCTTCTTAAAAAATGAAAATCTAATTGTTTTTTAACTAAATCGGCATTTTTTACTTTTACGTAAATTTCATCTCCTAATTGCAATACACTGTTGGAAGTTGCGCCAACTAAAGCATATTGCTTTTCATCGAAAGTATAATAATCATCTTTGATTTCTCTGATTCTCACCATTCCTTCACATTTGTTAGAAACAATTTCAACATAAATTCCCCATTCAGTAACTCCAGAAATAACTCCAAGGAATTCTTCGTCCTGGTGATCCTGCATGTATTTAACCTGCATGTATTTAATACTGTCTCGTTCAGCATTTGTCGCTAAACTTTCCATATTTGAACAATGTAAACACTTTGTTTCATAAACTTCTTCGTCTACAGAAGCGCCATTATCTAAATAATATTGCAGCAATCTGTGTACCATAACGTCTGGATAACGACGAATTGGCGAAGTGAAATGGCTGTAATAATCAAAAGCTAATCCGTAATGACCAATATTCTCTGTCGAATATTTGGCTTTACTCATACTTCTAATCGCAAGAGTATCAATTAAGTTTTGCTCTTTTTTACCATTTACTTCTTCCATCAAAGCGTTCAATGATTTCGAAATATCGCCTTTGTTTCTAAAATCTATTTTATAACCAAATTTAGCAATTACGGTTTGCATCGCAATTAATTTGTCTTCGTTTGGTTCGTCATGAATCCTGTAAACAAATGTTTTCTTTTGTTTTCCAATGTATTCAGCTACTTTTCTGTTAGCTAAAAGCATGAATTCTTCAATCAGATGATTGGCATCTTTTGAAACTTTAAAATAAACTCCTTCTGGTTCACCTTCGGCATCTAAGTTGAATTTTACTTCGACTTTATCAAAAGAAATAGCACCATTTGCCATTCTTTTCTTTCTTAAAATCTTAGCTAATTCATCTAATTTTAGAGTTGCATCTACAATTTCATCTGAAACAACATAGGATTCTCCGGTAATCGAAATATCAACTGGAATCGTATTGTCTTTTGTTTCAATGATATATTGTGCTTCTTCATATGCAAATCGTTGATCTGAATAAATTACAGTTCTGCCAAACCACTGGTTGATAACTTGTGAAGTTGGTGAAACTTCGAATATTGCCGAGAATGTATATTTCTCTTCATTTGGACGTAATGAACAGGCAAAATTCGACAAGACTTCCGGAAGCATTGGCACAACTCTATCGACCAAATAAACCGAAGTTGCTCTTTGATACGCTTCATCATCCAGGATTGTCCCTTCTTCAAGATAATACGAAACATCGGCAATATGAATACCAATTTCGAAATTTCCGTTTTCTAACTTTTTGAAAGACAAGGCATCATCAAAATCTTTTGCATCTTTCGGGTCAATCGTAAACGTAAGAGTATCACGCATATCACGACGTTTTGCAATCTCTGATTCCTGAATCGAAGTATCTATCTTTTGAGCATAGGTCTCTACTTCTATCGGAAAATCTGACGGCAAACCATATTCAGCCAAAATAGCATGAATTTCAGTATTATGTTCTCCGGGTTTTCCTAAAACTCTAATCACAGATCCAAACGGACTATCAGCTCTTTTTGGCCAATCTTCAATGGTAACTAAAACAACATCACCATTTTCTGCTTCTCCAATTTTATCTTTTGGAATAAAAATATCGGTATACATTTTAGGATTTGCGGTAGATACAAAAGCAAAATTTGCCTGAATATCAATAACTCCAACAAAGTCTGTTTTGTTTCTTTCTATAACTTCAATAACTTCACCTTCAGGTCTTTTACCTTTTCTACGGTTATAGACATAAACCTTTACTTTGTCTTTATCTAAAGCACGATTCAAATTATTAGTCGGGATAAAAACATCTTCACTAAAATCAGGACAAATAAAATATGCCGTTTTTCTACTAGTCATATCAATTGTTCCTTCGTAATAATCCTGACTTTCTGCTTTTACTAAATATTTACCAGGTTCTGTTTCTATAATTTTCTTTGAAGCAGCCAGAATTTTTAAATCTTTTATAATCTGATTTCTGCTTTTTGTATCATCAAGTTCTAACTTTGCTCCTATCTGTTTGTAATTGAATGCTTTATTTGGGCTTTGCGATAAAATTTTTATTATTTTGTTTGAGAAATCTTTCTCGTTTTTTATCGGCTTTCTAATTTTCTTACTCATATATCTTTTCTTAAAAAGTTAAAATTACAAATAAGATATTAGATTATAGATTTTAACAAATAAATTATTAAAAAAATAACTTTCAAAAGGAGCTATTTATTGATTTCAAAAGGTCAGTTGTAATTCGTATATTTACAAAAAGACGCAATATGGAAACCTTTCAAACCATTGCAGTATTCAATTATTTGCACGAAACCATTGTTCTGAAACACTTGCTCGAACAAGAAGAGATTCCTTATTTTTTTGAAAACGAAATAACACTTTCAGTCGTTCCGATGTATACTTCGGCGTTGGGTGGAATTAAACTCAAAGTTCATCCAAACGATTTCGAAGAAGTTCAGCAAATTCTTGACAATCTTAATAACCCTCTCAAAATTGTTTAAACCAATCTATTTCTCAATTTCAAAAAATTAAATTTCGTTTTAAATTTTCAAAGTTGTCAACATATATTAAATACAACAAAAAGAAAAATTTAAATTAAATTAATTTTTGTTTGTTATTATAGCTTGTTAATATGTCATATAAATTTATTTTTAAAAGTATTGAAATGAAGTTTCTCTTAGTTATCTTGAGTTATCAACATACTTATATTTTGTTAAAGGATTAATTTGCAAGACTTTTTGTATTTTAATTAACAACGGTTGACAACTAAAAATAGATTCATTTTGTAGATAAGTTAGTATGTTGATTTTTGTTGAAAATGGCATTTTTGATATTGATAACTTTTCCAAAAATTCATGAAAGTTTATTAGGTTATTTCATTCCGGTTTTGGATTAGGTTTTTTTTCGACACAACCAAAAAAAACTTCTAATTTTCTATCCGAACTTATTAACAAATAATGTTAATTTAAAGTTAACTGAATATCAACGAATTAGGTTTTGCTATTAACATTATAAAATTTTAACAAAATATATGTTTATTTCTAATTGATCCTCAGATAATTATAGATATATTAAAATTGTTAATAACGCTAAGTTTTTGATATAAAGGTATTTGTAAAAACGTTTAATTTAACCGCAAAGAGCGCCAAGATTTACGCAAAGTTAATAAAGTTTGAATCTACTATATATGTATTAATATGTGGAAAAAGATCTCCAAGTTTTTAGCCACGAATTTCACGAATGTACACGAATTCTATTTTAAAAGTTGAAAAGGAAAAAATTAGTGATAATTCGTGAAATTCGTGGCAAACATTTTTTAATTGATTAAATTTGCACAACACAACTAAATAGTATTTACAATGAAAATTTCGATAGGAAACGACCACGCAGGACCAGATTATAAAAAAGCAATCGTTGCGATGCTTAAAGCAAAAGGATATGAAGTAACAAATTACGGAACAGATTCTGAAGATTCTGTTGATTATCCAGATTATGGTCATCCAGTGGCAAATGATGTATCTGAAGGTAAAGCTGATTTTGGAATTGTAATCTGCGGAAGCGGAAACGGAATTGCAATGACTGTTAATAAACATCCAAAGGTTAGAGCCGGTTTATGCTGGACTAAAGAAATCGCTTATTTAACACGTTTACATAACGATGCCAATATTGTGAGTATTCCGGCACGTTTTACATCGATTCCGCAAGCAGTAGAAATTGTCGAAACGTTTTTAACAACTGCATTTGAAGGCGGAAGACACCAAAATAGAGTGAATAAAATCGCTTGTTCGTAAAAATTCAAAAAAATCGGGTGCTGCGCACCTATAAATAAACACACCGGGCGGATTTTTTAATTCATCCGGTTTTTTATTTAAAAACTTTAAAATTAATAAAATAACTATTTGATAAATAGATGTTTGTGGAGTTGTTAACAATACAAATGTTTATATTCTAACTTGTTAAAAATAAGGCAATATTAAAGATGTTAACTTTATAAACAAAAAGAAGTACAGCTATTAAAATCTGAATAAAAATAATGGCTGAGAATTTTATAATAAAAGAAGATTTACTCGTTTTATGTCTAAACAATAACATTGCTAACACTAAACCAACAGAACCGCCAAAAAAGGCAATTGCAAAAAGCGTATTTTCTGGAATTCGGCGTTTATGTTTTGTAGCTAAGTATTTATCATATCCGGCTAAAATAAATTCAATACTATTTACAATAAAAAAATATAGTAATAAAACTTTCATTGGCTTAAAATTAAAAACAAAGATATTATTTTAGCGGAATTATTGATCAATTTACTATTTAGTTTTAACAAGTAAATTATATCATTTTATAATCAAGAAATTATCTCATTAAAAGTATGACTAATATTCAATTCATTGCCAAGACTGTTCAAACAGCAGCGATTAACATTCAAAATACGGTAAAATTATTAGAGGAAGATTGTACAATTCCGTTTATTTCCCGATATCGAAAAGATACAACCGGAAATCTTGATGAAGTTCAGATTGAGAACATTGCGAAACTTCAAAAAGAATATGAAACGATTGTAAAACGTAAAGAAGCGGTTCTAAAATCAATTGAAGAACAAAAATCGCTTACGCCGGAATTGAAACATAAAATCGAGCAAAGTTTTGATTTACAAGAAATTGAAGATTTTTATTTGCCTTTTAAAAAGAAGAAAAAGACAAAAGCCGATGTTGCGCGCGAATTTGGTTTAGAACCTTTGGCAAAAATCATTATGTCGGAAAATGATGTTGATGTTGATTTTATTTCGACGCAATACATTAATGAAAATGTTATTAATGAAGAAGCTGCAATGCAAGGTGCCAGAGATATTATCGCAGAATGGATTAATGAGAATATTTTTGTTCGTAAACAATTACGAAGATTATATCAGCGTAAAGCAACAATTGGAACCAAAGTTGTAAAAAAGAAAAGCGAAGAAGAAGGAGCTCAAAAATTCAGTCAGTATTTTGATTGGGAAGAACCTTTGACAAAAGCGCCGTCACACCGTTTATTAGCAATGCTTCGTGCCGAAAATGAAGGATTTGTAAAAATGAAAGTTGATGTTGATATCGATGAAGCTTATGATATTATTGATGAAATAATTATTAAAAAACAAAATAGTACAACAGCACATTTGCAATTAGCAATTGAAGATAGTTATAAAAGATTATTGAATCCTGCTATTGGAAACGAAAGTTTGCAGGAAGCAAAAGCAAAAGCAGATGCTAATTCGATTCAGGTTTTTGCGAACAATTTAGGACAGTTATTATTAGCGCCGCCTTTGGGCGAAAAGCGTATCTTGGCAATCGATCCGGGATTTAGAAGCGGTTGTAAAGTAGTTTGTCTGGACGAAAAAGGTGATTTATTATACAATGAAACCATTTATCCGCATGCACCTCAAAGTGAGGAAACAATGGCAATCAAGAAAATCCGTTCGATGGTAAATGCCTATCAGATAGACGCAATTTCTATTGGAAACGGAACTGCTTCGAGAGAAACCGAATTTTTCATAAAAAAAATTGCGTTTGATAAACCACTGCAAGTTTTCATCGTTTCTGAGGCTGGAGCTTCGGTTTATTCGGCTTCAAAAATTGCGCGTGATGAGTTCCCTAATTATGATGTTACGGTTCGTGGATCAGTTTCTATCGGAAGACGACTTTCAGATCCTTTGGCCGAATTGGTTAAAATTGATCCAAAAGCAATTGGAGTTGGACAATATCAACATGATGTTGATCAAACTAAACTAAAAGAAGAATTAGATAATACGGTAATTCGTTGCGTGAACTCGGTCGGAATCAATATCAATACGGCAAGTAAACATTTACTAAGTTATGTGAGTGGAATAGGAGAGAAACTGGCCGAAAATATTGTGCAATATCGCTCTGAAAACGGCCCGTTTGAGGACAGAAAACAGCTAAAAAAAGTGCCTCGCTTAGGCGAGAAAGCATATCAGCAAGGTGCGGCTTTTATTAGAATTTCGAATGCTAAAAATCCGTTGGATAATTCGGCAGTACATCCGGAAGCATATCCGGTTGTTGAAAAGATGGCAAAAGATTTAAATCTTTCGGTAAATGAATTAATTGCAAACAAAGAGAAAACAGCCTTAATTAAGCCCGAAAAATATATTACACCTGAAATTGGTTTGCTTACGCTAAAAGACATTATAAAAGAGCTTGAAAAACCTGGATTAGACCCAAGAAAGTCAGCGAAGGTTTTTGAATTTGATGCAAATGTAAAATCTATCAAAGATTTGAGAACCGGAATGATTTTACCTGGAATTGTCAATAACATCACCAATTTTGGTTGCTTTGTTGATATCGGAATCAAAGAAAGTGGATTGGTTCACATTTCTCAGTTAAAAGCTGGTTTTGTGAGCGATGTAAATGAGGTTGTAAAATTACATCAACATGTTGATGTTAAGGTTACGGAAGTTGATGAGGATAGAAAACGAATTCAGTTAACGATGGTTTTGTAAAAAAAATAAACCCCAAACTACATTTGTAATTTGGGGTCTTAATAAGATATATAAATACTTATTTTGTTTCTTCCTCTTCTTTTTTGGTAGCAGCAGGTTGATCGTCTTTAGCAGCGTTTTTGAATTCTTTGATTCCGCTTCCTAAACCTTTCATTAATTCTGGAATTTTTTTACCTCCAAAAAGTAAAATCACAATACCTACTATTACAAGGATTTCTGTAAGACCTAATCTTCCCATGATTGTATATTTAATGCCGAAGCAAATTGTTTTCTAATTATACCGCAAAGGTATATAGAAATATACGAACAAAAAGTGTTTTTAGATTAAAATATTTGCTTCCCGCAGCGTTAAATATTTTATAAAATCGTAAATTAAGCGGATTCGTTCAAATTTTGCCAGCATCAACAAGACTATTAATTATTATATTTGCTTACATAAAGAACCGCAATGGCTAAGAAGAAATTCGATTTTAGAAAAAAATTATTTATCAAAAACCGATTGGTCATTTTGAATGAAGATACTTTTGAGGAGATTTTCTCTTTCAAATTAACGTTAATGAATGTATTTGTTATTTTCTCTTTAGGCGGAATATTTTTGATCTTAATTACCACTTTTATTATTGCTTTTACACCTTTAAGAGAATTTATTCCAGGATACTCTTCTTCTCAATTAAAAAAGAATGCAACAGAATTGGCTATAAAATCTGATTCGTTAGAAACGGCTTTGAAGAAGAATGAAGCTTATATAAAAGGAATTCAGAAAGTATTAAGAGGCGAATTAGAATATGCAAAATTCAATAAAGATTCTATTTTGGCCGAAGTTGATGAACCTTCAGAAGTGAATATGACTGCCTCAGAAGAAGAAATTAAATTACGGGAAGAAGTCGCAAAAAAGGAGAAGCAGTCGGGCGAAAAATCGCCAAGTAAAAACAAAAGTGATAAGAAATAATACCGAAGAAAATGTCTATTAAATCAGTAGCAGCAAAACTGTTTGCCAGCAAAATATATTACGATACTTTGGCTTGGGCCAATAAACCGGTAGAAACGCAACAAAAAACATTTAAAAGTTTAATTAATAGTGCAAGGGAAACCGAATTTGGAGCTGATCATCATTTTGATAAAATAAAAACAGTTCATGATTTCAAAAAACGTGTTCCAATTCGGGATTATGAAGATCTAAAGCCTTATATCGACAAAGTTCGAATGGGCGAAAAAAATATTCTTTGGAAAGGGAAACCATTATATTTTGCGAAAACTTCAGGAACAACTTCCGGCGCAAAATATATTCCGTTGACCAAAGAGTCGATGCCATATCATATTGAAGCTTCGAGAAATGCGATTTTGCATTATATCTATGAAACTGGAAATGCCGATTTTGTTGACGGAAAAATGATTTTCTTGCAGGGAAGTCCTATTTTAGTGGAGAAATACGGAATCAAATTTGGAAGATTATCTGGAATTGCAGCACATTTTGTTCCAAGATATCTTCAAAAAAATAGATTGCCTTCCCTACAAACCAATTGTATAGAAGATTGGGAGACTAAAATTGATGCTATTGTCGAGGAAACGATTGAGCAGGATATGAGCATTATTTCCGGAATTCCGTCTTGGGTTCAAATGTATTTTGAGCGTTTGCAGGAAAAAAGCGGAGGAAAGAAAATAGGTGACTTATTCAAAAATTTCAATTTGTTTATTTACGGAGGAGTAAATTACGAACCGTATCGGGCGAAGTTTGAAAACATGATTGGTAGAAAAGTAGACAGTATCGAATTATTTCCGGCTTCTGAAGGTTTTTTTGCCTATCAGGATTCTCAAAAATCAAAAGGAATGTTACTGCTATTGGATTCAGGAATTTTTTATGAGTTCATTAAAGCTGACGAATTTTTTACAGAAAAGCCCAAAAGCTATACTATTGGAGAAGTTGAACTTGGTGTAAATTATGTTTTGATTATTTCGACAAATGCAGGACTTTGGCGTTATAATATTGGTGATACAGTTCAGTTTACATCTTTGTTTCCACACAGAGTTATTGTTTCGGGGAGAATCAAACATTATATTTCTGCCTTTGGAGAGCACGTGATTGCCAATGAAGTCGAAAAAGCGATGAAAGAAGCAACAGAAGGAACCAAAATTGTAATTAACGAATTTACAGTGGCACCACAAATTAATCCACAAAGCGGATTACCATATCACGAATGGCTGGTTGAATTTGAAACCGAACCTGAAAACATGGAAGTTTTTGCAGAAGCAATTGACAATGCAATGAGAAAACAAAACATCTATTATGACGACTTAATTACGGGAAATGTTTTGCGAAAGGTGGTTGTAACCAAAGTTTTTAAAAACGGTTTTCAGGACTATATGAAATCTCAGGGAAAACTGGGCGGACAAAACAAAACGCCGAGATTGTCCAATGATAGAAAGATTGCAGATAATTTGAAGTAGAGAAAATTGGGAGATCATATATCATATAAACAAATTAGAAATAGAGAATGTGATTTCATAGTTAGCTATCGTTTTTTTCGTTAGAAGAAGGAGGAAGAGAAACAAGTCCTACGCAGGGATATCGTTCAGATTTTATGTATTCTGGTGATGAAAATATAAAACAGTTATGGATGATTTGGCCTGAATTTTTAGATAGTGAAAATAATGTAATTCTAGACAAATCAACACCAGTTCCAATATTTGGGAAGGCAAAAATGTGGATACTAAATGAATCACTTCACGAAATACACGCAGAACGAATTAAAATTGGGCTAAAAGGTTATTTTGTAGAAGGACCCAGAAAAACAGCGGAATGCGAAGTTATTCAGATTGTACATTTGAATTTGAAATAAATGTTACTAAATACAGACATTGACAGATTTCAATTGAAATAACGTTTATAATTCCTAATTTCGTTTAATAAAAAAAGACATTACATCTTCTCAAACAGAAGATTTAAAATAAAAAACAGCATGAAAGAAACCAAACATATATCAAGATCAAGAGCGCAGGAATCATCTGCGGCTATAGAAAAAATGTACATTACAATGCGTCACTTATTCAACCGTGGGTTTTATAAACCAATGGGAGTTTCAGGTGATAGTTTACGTGAATCATTATTAGCATTACGTCCGGAAATATACGGAAATATAGGCGAAGAAAAAGTAGAGCTTAACGGGCTTTTATACGTTATAGAGCGTTTACCAATAGGAATAGAACAATGTCGATTCATCAATTTAACTTCGGATGAAGGATATTCTAAATCGCATTTTCAGGCAATTGTTCCTCCAAAAAGAAGAAGAAATTGTTACCGAATCGATGAGGAACAAATGAATGTTGAAATCACGCGTGGACGTTCGGATATTTATGATATTCTGACGCATTTGACTTTCATTTTCATAGAATCACATAAAATTAAAAACAGAGTTTTATTAGATGACGGTGGCGAAGTTTCGCGCGATTGGATGAAGTTGGAGCAAGCCGTGATGCAGACTAAAAAACTTCCTCTTATAGAAAAAGAAAAAGCAATATCGCACGTTGCTAATATCTTAGGAAGAACTTTTGAAGAAGTATTAGATATTTATGACGCATTTGGGTCTGAAAATGCTCCTGATCGTTTTCTACACGTTATTTATTGGTTAGGAAAATTAGCGATCGAAGAAGTTATCGATAATAATAAAAGAACCATAACTTTTAGTCCGGTTTTAAGAGAACGTTTAGGACATCATATTCACGGTGAAATCTGGGCAACCAATATCAAGGAAGTTTTAAAGGCAAATAATCTTTTAAAAAGACCAATTCACGTAATTAGTGCGAATATGCACAGTGTGATGAATTCTATTTTTGCAACGCCGTTGTTGAAAACGAAATTCAAAGACAAATCAGATTTCTTTATTTATGAAGAATTAAGCAAATCCGGCGCGAAAGATATTAGAAGTCATGTTGAAGATCTGGCCTTGAAAAACGGAATGATTTCGTTACCGGACACTTCAGGAACCAATATTGATGTACAGATTTTTGATACGGCCAAAATTGATTGGGCAAAAACCGGATTTCCAAAAGCACAACTTGACGAAGCACAACCTGTTATTATTGTAATGGATTATGCTTTTGGTGAGCAGGCTTATGAAACGATCGACGAGCTTTTGAAACCTTATAAAAAAGACACAAAATTAGAAGTAAAATCAGTTTCTATAATGGGTAAAGCCGGAATCCTTGAAGGAGGAAAAGGTGATATCATGATCCCGACGGCACATATAAACGAAGGAACTGCGGATAATTATTTCTTCGAAAATGAATTAACAGGAGCAATGTTCGAAGGAAATGATATTGCTGTTTTTGAAGGAGCAATGGTTACGGTTCTTGGAACATCATTACAAAACAGAGATTTACTGAAATTCTTCCACGAATCGACCTGGGGAGTAATTGGTCTTGAAATGGAAGGTTCTTATTATCAAAAAGCGATACAATCGGCATCAAAAATTAGAAAAAGTGTTCCACATGATATCAAAGTACGTTATGCGTATTATGCCTCAGATAATCCTCTTGAAACCGGAAGTACATTAGCTTCAGGCGGATTAGGAACAACAGGTGTCAAACCAACATATTTGATTACTATCAAGATTTTAGAGCAGATTTTCAACGTAAAATAAAAAACAATAAATGAGTACAAAATTACCCCAAGACACTAATGATCAGGAAATTGATATTTTTCAGCTTTCGCGAAGCATTGGCAGTTTTTTCGATCGCGTTAATGCATCTATATTTCGCTCGATTCAGTTTTTTGTTCGAAACTCGATTGTTGTCCTAACATTAGTCATTATCGGATTTGGATTGGGGTGGTATTTGGACTCAAGCAGAAAATCATTTCAAAATAAGGTTATTGTAGCGCCAAATTTTGGAAGTGTTGATTACTTATATTCGAAAATAGATTTAATTAATTCAAAAATTATTGCCGGCGATACTATTTTCTTAAAAAATGTTGTTGGAATTTCGCATCCGGAAACAATAAAAAAAATTGAAATTAAACCAATTTCCGATGCTTTTAAATTTGTAGAAGATAAAGAACAAAATTTTGAACTTATAAAGTTAATAGCCGAAGATGGTGATATTAATAAAGTCTTAGTTGATAACATTGTAAGTAAAAATTATACTTTTCATACCATTTCTTTTATTTCAAGTGAGTTGGCTGATGAAAAAGAACTTACTGAACCGTTATTAAAATACCTGAATAATTCAGAATATTTTAATTCAATTCAAAAAATAGGTTTCAAGAATCTTGAGCAAGAGATCGCTCAAAATGATACGATTATTGCTCAAATAGACAATGTTTTAAATGGTTTTTCGAGTACAGTAAAAAATGCAAACAAAAATGATAAATTGGTGTATTATAATGAGAATACACAATTAAATGATATCATAAAGACGAAACAATATCTGGTTAATGAACAAGGAAAAAACAGATTAAAAATAGTACGTTTTGATAAAACTATTAAAGAGATTAATTCTACTTTAAATATAAAAAACACACAATCTGTCAATGGGAAGTTAAAGGTTTTTTTACCCTTTTTATTTATTGTTTTATTTGTCTTTTGTTATCTTTTCAATATTTTTTATAAAAAGCAAAAACAGCACCAGGAGAACACAATATAAATAGCAAATATATTTTAACTTTAGTTTTAAGGCTGTTCCTTTTCAGGTATAGCCTTCTTTTTATAACAGAAAACATTAAAACATTGATGCTACTTTTTAATCTATTTAAGCAATATAAAAAGCACAAAATTTTAGCTTCAAATTTTGTATACCTTTCTTTGCTTCAGGGTTTAAATTTGCTTTTACCTTTAATAACCTTTCCATATTTAATACGAGTATTAGGTGTAGAATATTTTGGATTGCTGTCGTTTTCTTTTGCATTTATTACGTATTTCCAAATTGTTACAGATTTTGGTTTTAATGCTACAGGGACTCGTGATATTTCATTAGTTATTGATGATTATGAAAAGCAAAATCTGATTTTTAATCAAATTATGTCAGCAAAGTTGCTATTAGTAATTTTAAGTTTTATAGTGATGATGGCAATTGTTTTTTTGTTCGAAATCTTTAGAGAAAATTGGATTATATATTTATTTTCATTTGGATCTGTTTTAGGTCAGGCGATTTTTCCGGTTTGGTACTTTCAGGGAATTCAGAAAATGAAATACATTACCTATTTAAACTTAGTAACAAAATTAATATTTACAATCGCTCTTTTTGTTTTTGTAAGACAGAAATCAGATTATTATTTAGTTCCTGTTTTTAATGCTTTAGGTTTTATATTTGCTGGGATTTTTGCTTTATTTTACATTTATAAAGATTTTAACATTAAATTTAAAATACAGCCATTAAAAGGGATAGGAGAACAACTGCATAAATCGAAATATGTGTTTTTATCCGAACTTAAAATTTCATTATTTACTAATACAAATATTTTGGTTTTAGGAATTTTAGCTGGAAATCATGCAGTTGGTTGCTTTTCTGCTGCAGAAAAACTAGCAAGGGCAATAGGTAATTTCCAAACGCCAATTTCAAATACAATTTTCCCGTATCTTTCTAAGGAGATGATTGTAGACAAGTTAAAAACAATTCAAAAAATAAAAAAAATAACAATATTTGGAGCAATAATATTTTCAATAATCATATTATTATGTTTTTGTTTTGCCGAACAAATTATTGAGATAATATATGGTAAGGAAATGTTGTCAGCAGTATTTATATTCAGAATAGTAATTTTTATACCATTGTTATCTTTTTTAGATACAATGTTTGGAAAACAGATTCTTTTAAATTTAGGAAAAGATAAATTGTACTTTCAGGTTATATTATTTGCAACAATTTTAAATCTGAGTATTAATTTTATTCTAACTCAATTTTATAGGGAATTGGGCACCGCTATTGCTCTGACGATTACACAAATTTTTATAGTTTTCGGAATGTGGTTTTATGCTAAAAAAGAAATCAATAAAGTGAGATTAAAATAAATCAATATGATACAAATAAAAGTTAGTGTCATAATTCCAGTCTATAATGCTGAAGTTTTTTTGGTTGATTGTGTTCAGTCATTAATAAATCAGACATTGCAAGAATGTGAGTTTATTTTTATAAACGATGGTTCGCTTGATAAGAGCCAGGAAATAATCGAGAATTTTCAAAAACAAGACAGAAGAATTAGAATCATTAACCAGGAAAATACGGGAAGAAGCGAGGCTAGAAATAGAGGGATAAGAGAAGCAAAAGGAAAATATATTGGTTTTATAGATTCTGATGATTTTGTTCTTGATGATATGTTTTTAAGCTTGTATAACAGAGCAAATGAACAAGATACTGGAATTGTTGTTTCTAATTACTTTTTAGGACGAGATAAAAAATACATTCTTAAAACAGAAGTCTTTCCGGTTGATATAATATACAATCGAGAATTTATTCAAAAAAAGATAATTCCGAATTTACTAGAAAAAGAAGATCTGTTTTCAGTTTGGAATAAACTGTATAAAAGAAATTTATTACTTACTCACAACATTAGTTTTCCAAGCGAATATGAAGAAGATCAGTTCTTTAATTTGTTAGCTTTTAATGCTGTTTCGAATGTCCTTTTTATAGATTATGCGGGTTATTTTTATAGAGAAGTATTTAATGGAGTTTCTAAGAATTTATTTAAAGTGGATTATTTTGAAATCGCACGTCAAAAGCTTCATTTAGATTATAAAAAAAGATGTAATCTTAGCATATCAGATGAAGAGCTAAATAAACTAAAAGCAATACGATTTGTTCAGAAAGTCTTTTATTTAATATTTAAGTATGCTACTATTGAAATTTCTTTGGATGAGAAATTAAAAAAAATAAAAACAATAACTTTTGACCCAGAAGTTATTAATATATCTAGGAATTATTCAGGAGAAATTTCAAAAAATCAAGGACTATTTGAAGCATTGGTTTTGAAAATTATAAAATATAAATCAGAGGCTGGTTTATATTTATTAGTTTTAGCTGTTAAATTCTCATATCATTCAAAAATCTCCGAGATTGTTCGAAATTTGAATAATTTTAAAATAAAAAAAACGTAAAAAATTGCTTAAGAAATTATATACAATATTATTCTTTTTTGGTTTATTCTTTTTTCCCTTCAATGATTATGAAGGGATTCCTTTTTTGGGTGAATTTAAAAGCGAAGCAGGAGCTCTCTTTTTAATATTGGGATTTTCGGTTTTATGTATTGATATTTTCATTTCAAAGAAAATTTTTATACCCTACAAAAGCCTTATTTTTCAGTTAATACTATTTTTTTTAATTTGGTGTTTGATTACCACATTATTGAATATAAATACCGTTTCGTCTAATTATTTTAAACAAACAGGTGGAATAAATCGATTTATACGACAATATTTTGCTTTGATATTGTCGAGTTTGATATTTATGCTTTTGTATATAAATGTTTTAGTAAAAATGGAGCTTAAAGAAGTCCTTTTTAAAATAAGGAAAGTTTTTCTTTGGTCTTTGATAGTAGCTTCAGTATATGGTTTTTTTGAAATTTTATTTTCTACTTATGGCTATATAATCTTTTACAAAGTTCTTGAGTTATTTAATTATTTTCCGTTTTTAGAAATTGGTCATTTTCAAGCGGGCAGGATATCATCAATATGTTACGAACCACCATTTTTAGCTATTTATTTAATAACGATTTCCGGTTGGATGTTCAGTTATATTCTTACCAGTAAAAAAACAACAAAGTTCTTGCCTGCAATTGCAGTGTTGGTTTTAACTTATTTTTCGGGATCAAGGACAGGGCTTATTGTAGTATTTTTTCAATTGTTCATTTTTTCAATTTTCTTATATAAAGACAAAAGATTCAAAAAATACATTGTTAACTTTTTCATTGGGTTTATTTTAATTTTTTCAGTATTATTAGCTTTTAACGGAGAAAAAGTAATTAAGTCTGTTGGAGAAAAAGTAGATTCTTTAGATTTTAAAAAGAACCTTACAAAAAGTGTTTCGAATCAATCAAGATTTGGAATGCAATATGCTTCGGTGCAGGTTTTTTTAGAAAATCCAATTACAGGCGTTGGATTTGGTCAGCAATCATATCACAGCAGAACACACTATCCAATTTGGGCAACAAGAGACAATTATGAGTTTGTGTTGTTTTATAAAAATAAAAAAGAAAAAGCCTTTCCGCCTGGCTATAATATTTACACTCGTTTATTAGCTGAAACTGGATTAATTGGGATTTTATGTTTCTTAATGATATTATATTTCTCCCTGAATGAAATACGGTTATTAATGAAAAATGCTAAGGAAGAAGAAAAGACACTTTTAATAATTCTTTTGATATCGCTTACAGGTTTATATATAAATTGGTTTCAAATTGATACTTTTAGAATTTACGGAATCTGGCTTGGTCTGGCTATTTTGATCAGAATGAGAAATAAATCAATACCTGCTAAAAATGAATAAGGTCGTACTTTTAATTCCATATTATAATAATTCCGAAGGTTTAGTAAAATCTTTGAAATCTATCGATTCTGATGAAGAACTGGATGTTATTGTTATAGATGATGGAAGTAAAAACAAATTTGACGAGGTAGTACTTCAAAACAATTTTAAAGCAAAAGGAACGCTTTATTTTGAATATATGAAGCAAAATCTAGGAATTGAATTTGCATTAAATCACGGCCTTAGAATTAGTATTGAAAAAAAATACAAATACACAGCAAGATTAGATTGTGGAGATATTTGCTTAGGGAAAAGATTTGCAATTCAAATCGAGTTTTTAGAACAAAATCCTGAAATTAAAATAGTAGGATCAAATGTATTGGCGGTTGATAGAAATGATGTTTATTTATATGCTGTTAATTTGCCTTTAGACGACAAAATTATCAAAAACAAAATGTATCTCAATTCGATGTTGATTCATCCCGCAGTAGTATTCGTAACATCGATTTTAGATACAACAGGATTTTATCCTATAAAGTATAAATCGGCAGAAGATTATGCTTTTTTTTTCGCCATTTCAAAAAAGTTTAAAATGGCCAATGTAGGCCAATATTTAACTCAAATTGAAATTAATGAAAATGGTATTTCAATGCAAAAAAGAAGAGAACAGGTAAAAAGCAGAATACAAATTATAAAAGAGAATTTTTACTTTGGATATTACCCAATTTATGGACTTATAAGAAATTATGTTTTATTGTTCATGCCTTACAGTATAATTTTAGAAATTAAAAAGAGAATTAAAAAATGAGAAATCTAGTAAAAAAGAAAGGTTTCGAATATCTTATTTATGCCTTAATATTTTCGCTATTTTTTTCAAAAGCGATTCCTAATATTATTTTGGCAATTTTATCTGTTTGGACAATTATAGATTTTAAAAATAATCCAATTTTAAAAACAAAAGTTGCTTTTTCATCTACTATAATTTTGTTGATTTTGCTGATTTTTCTAGCATTAAAATCAATTCTGTTCAATACAATATCCTATGATCTTAAAGTTTACAGGGGTTTGTTTTTGTTATTTTGGCTTGTAATTGTATTTCAAAAAATAACTGATTTTAAAGCGTTAAAACTTGTTCTTTTATGGGGGATAAATGGAGCAATCTTAGTCTCTATTTTTTTAATCAGTTTTTTTTATCTAAAAAATCATACACTACCTTTTTCTAATACTGCTGAAGTCAATGAATTATTAATTTTAGAGCGGCCGTATATTGGTTTTATTACTGTTTTGGGATTCTTTTTAAGTATCGAAAGAGCAAGATTTTCTATGCGATTCAAAGGTCTTTGTATAATAAATGCGGTATTTTTATTTTTATTTATATTATTAATTTCTGCCAGAATTTCAATTATTACACTGTTTGTACTTTCGATAGTTCATTTACTTTTTTATGTTAAGATCAGTTGGGCTAAAAAAGGTGTTTTTTTAATTTCATTTTTTATTTTTTTTGGATTTATTGTTTTAACTAATAAAAATATTTCAGAACGTTTTTTTGTAAAAAGTAATCTAGAAGAATCACTAAATGCAGCCTCAGATTATGAACCAAGAATTGTAATTTGGAATTGTGCCTACTCAATGACTCAAAAAACTGATTATAACGTTATAATTGGATTTAAAGGATATAATATAATTTCAGATAATTTTTTAGATTGTTATGCCAATACAATTGAAAATCTTTCTAAAAAGGAATACTTTTTGGCTGAAAATTTCAATTCACACAATCAGTTTATAGATTTTTATTTAATTGGAGGCTTAATAGGTATACTATTATTCATTGTCTTTTTTATAAAATTACTTATGGAAGTACGAGGAAACTTTTATCAAACTGCGATTGTAATCTCTTTTTTATTGTTTTTTTGTGTTGAGAATATATTTTATCGTCAGTTTGGATGTTATCTAGTAGGGATATTTATCCTAATTTTTTCCCATGTTAAGAACGAAATAAATGAATAAAATTAAAATTGCACATATTCTGCATTCTGTTGGAGGAGTAGATGTTTCGTTGCGACAAATACTTCAAAATATTAGTACATCAGATTTCGAAAACATTATAATTCATGGCGATTCTGATACCGAAACTTTATTTAGGGATAAAAATTCAAAATTAATTATCACATATAAATTACCAATTTATCGTGAAATATCTCTTAAGAATGATTACTTAGCGATTATAAAGTCTTTAAAAATTATTCGAAAAGAAAGACCAGATTTAATACATTCACACAGCACTAAAGCAGGGGTTATTGCTAGAGTTGTTGGTTTTTTTACAGGAGTAAAAGTACTTCATACACCACAAGCTTTTTCTTACTTGTGTACAGATAAAAGGATAAAAAGAACGGCTTTTTTATTAATTGAAAAACTACTTTCAAAAGGCAATTCAGTTTTACTGGCTTCTTCTGAATCAGAATTACAAAGAGCAATCAATGAGGTTGGTTACTCTAAATCTAAGACAGCGCTTTTTAATAATGCAATATCACCAATAAATAAAATTTATGAACTTTCTATACCAAAAACTTGGCCTGAAACTTATCTTTGCAGTGTAGGGAGACCTTGTTATCAAAAAAATACTGAGGAATTAATTCGCGTTTTATACGAAGTTAATAAAACCAGAGACATGCATTTAGTCTTAATAGGAGTGGGACATCATGCCGATCAATTGGAAACAGTGGAAAATTTAATAAGAGAGTTAAATTTAAAAGAAAAGATAACCATATTGAATTGGACTTCAAGAGAAGATGTTTTATATATAATAAGTAAATCAAAATTATATATTTCAACTTCACGTTATGAAGGATTGCCGTACGCAATAATTGAAAGTTTGGCATTATCGATTCCCTGTGTTGTGTCAGATTGTGATGGTAACCGTGATTTAATTAAAAATGATTTTAATGGTTTTTGTATAAAAAATAATAATACAAAAGAATTTGGTCAAAAAATAATTAAATTGTTAAATGAGAAAAATCTTCATGATGTGTTTTCAAAAAATGCAAAAGAAACATTTTTAAACCATCATAATATTAAGGAAAAAATATACAATCTCGAATCTATTTATAGAGATGAATTTAAATAATATGAAAAGAATACTTATTACCGGTGCAGCAGGATTTTTAGGATCACATTTGTGTGATCGATTCATTAAAGAAGGCTATTTTGTTATTGGAATGGATAATCTGATTACCGGAGATCTTAGAAACATTGAACATTTATTCAAACTAGAAAATTTTGAATTCTATCATCATGACATTACAAAGTTTGTTCATGTTCCTGGTGAATTAGATTATATACTGCATTTTGCCTCACCAGCTAGCCCTATAGATTATTTAAAAATTCCGATACAGACTTTAAAAGTTGGTTCATTAGGAACTCATAATTTGTTAGGATTAGCGAGAGTTAAAAAAGCCAGAATTTTGATCGCTTCAACTTCTGAAGTTTATGGAGATCCGTTAGTTCATCCTCAAACTGAAGAATATTATGGAAACGTAAACACAATCGGACCTCGTGGTGTTTATGACGAAGCCAAACGTTTTCAGGAATCAATTACAATGGCATACCATACATTTCATGGCGTAGAAACTAGAATCGTTCGTATTTTTAATACTTACGGTCCAAGAATGCGCTTAAATGATGGCCGTGTAATTCCGGCGTTTATTGGGCAAGCTTTGCGTGGAGAAGATTTAACCATTTTTGGAGATGGAATGCAAACCCGTTCTTTTTGTTACGTAGATGATCAGGTTGAAGGTATTTTCAGATTATTACATTCTGATTATGTATATCCGGTAAATATTGGAAATCCGGACGAAATCACAATTAAAGATTTTGCTGAAGAGATCATCAAGCTAACAGGAACGAATCAGAAAGTAGTTTACCATCCGTTACCAATAAACGATCCTTTACAGCGTCAGCCAGACACTACAAAGGCAAAAGAATTATTGGGTTGGGAAGCAAAAGTAAATCGTGCCGAGGGAATGAAAATTACCTACGATTATTTTAAATCACTTTCTAAAGAAGAACTTTCAAAAGAAGAACACAAAGATTTTTCAAGTTACATCAAGTAATAAAAGCTTAAATCCCGAAGACATTACAATCTAATGAGCGAATTAGTATCTATTATAATCCCAACATATAATACTGAAAAGTTCATTGGGTTGACTTTGAAATCAGTTCAAAATCAAAGTTATCAAAACTGGGAAGCAATTTTGGTTGATGATGCATCTACAGATAAAACCGTAGAAATCATAAAAGATTTTGCTGAACAAGATAATCGGATAAAACTCTTTCAACTCGCTAAAAATTCGGGAAATGGAGTTGCCAGAAATATTGCCTTAGAAAAAGCAACCGGAAAATATATTGCTTATTTAGACGCTGATGATTTATGGTTTCCGTCTAAATTAGAAAAACAGATTCGGTTTTTAAAAGCAAACGATTTGCCTTTTACGTTTAGTTTTTATGATTGTATTGATGAAGAAGGAAACAATTTAAACAGACGAGTTGAAGCTCCGTTAAACCTAACTTACAATCAATTGTTTTTTTGCAATTATGTTGGCAATTTAACGGCGATCTATGATTCTGATTACTTCGGAAAAATTGTAATCGAAGCCACACAAAAAAGACAAGATTGGAGATTGTGGCTTACTATTGTAAAACAAATCAAAGAAACAAAACCAGTTCCAGAACCTCTAGCTTTTTATAGAATAAGAAAAGATTCTATCTCATCTTCAAAATTCAAATTGATAAAACACAATTTTGGTGTTTACAGAAATTTTCATGGATTTAATTTTGTGTTTTCTGTTTTATTAATGATCCGATTTTTATTCACTCAATTGATTATAAAACCTCGATATATTAAGAAGATTTAGCATTCTTCAAGGTCACAATTTGTGACCTTGGAGAAATCATGTTTAGTTTATTTCACTTATTAAATCTTGAAGTCGCAAATTGCGACTTCAAGTTTGCAGTTTACATTTCTAAGGTCGCAATTTGCTACCTTAGAAAATCTCGGTCAGAATTGGAGATCACAATTTGTGACCTCCAATTATTTTTTATATCCAATTTTTATTCTTTCACTTTCGTTGTCTTTTTTATCCGTCAATTCATCCAAATAGGAGAAAACCAATTCAATATTTTTATTATGATTCTCTAATTTCTTTTGAATCTGAAGAATATCAACCTTAATTTCCGTTGTATCTAGAAGCATTTGTCTCACTTTCGTGAAAATACGCATGATTTGGATATTGGTTTGAATTGCTTTATCGCTTTTTAGAACGCTTGATAACATTAAGACACCATGTTCTGTGAAGGCAAAAGGTAATTTTCTAATTCCTCCCCAACTTGATGTCGCAATTTGCGACATCAAGTTTTCTAATTCAATTTCCGTAAGTTGAAACATAAAATCTGTTGGAAATCGTAATATATTTCTTTTTACTTGTTCATTAAGTCTTCTTGTTTCTACTCCATAGAGATGAGCCAGATCAAAATCAAGCATCACTTTTTGATTGCGGATAAAATATATTTTGTTTGAAATAGTTTCTTCTGAAAGTAAAGATTGATCGTCCATGAGTTTTTAATTAATAAAAACAAGTGTAAGATTTTATTTATATTATAAATAAGATTTAAATTGCTTTAATTTTCCTCTATTGGTTCTTTCCAGAACATTTTTTCGGGTAAAAGTAAAGTTTAAATTGGGTTCGAGATACAATGCAATAGCTTCTTTTATTTTCTGAATTTGATATGAATCTAGTTCATTTTCAGAAATATATTCAATTTCAAAAGAATCTAATTTTGTCTGTTTGATGATAAATTCTTTGACATTTCCATCATCTTCAATAATGCTTTTGGTTACATAGTAAAACGTTAATCCAGGTGATTTTTTCCCGCTTGGTAAAATCGCAACATCATTTGTTCTTCCAATCAATTTCTTAAGAATTGGTTTTTGAGAAGTGCTTTTTTCATCTAAAATTCCGATGTCACCAATCTCATATCTTATAAACGGATTTGCTTTATTAAATAGAGAAGTAATCACAATCTTGCCTTCTTCCCCGTAAGGGAGAACATTATTATCGTCATCAAGAATTTCTACAAACAATGTTTCGGCATTAATTTGCCATTCGCCTTTTGTGTTCTCAAATGCAATTAAATCAAGTTCTGAAGCTCCGTATTCATTGATTATCGGAATACCGAATTGCTTTTCTAAAAGCTTTTTATCCGATTCAAAAAGCATTTCCGAAGTAACAAAACAAGCTTTTAAAGTTGGGCAGATTTCTTTTAATATGATATTTTTCTTTTCTAAATACTTAGCAAATAAAACAATCGAACTGGTATAACCATTGACATAATCGAATTTTTTCGTTTTGAATTTTTGCAGAAATTTCTCCAAAACTTCATCAGATAAATCAAAAACCGGAAACCGAAAACGACCGCTTAAAAAATCTTTAAAACGCTCTTTATGATATCCAATAAAATCCATTGGAATACCATAAAAACGGGCTTGATACGAATGATTAAAATCAATATCAAACCAGCCAAAACGCATAATATTAGACGCCCAGGTCAAGGCATGAGAATATTTGTCCTTTGCAAAAACAAATGGAGTTCCGCTAGATCCTGATGTTTTGTTGAGGTAAACGTTTTTTAAAGTATAACCTTTTGAAAGTCTTTCTTCCAGCGGTTTTTGTAAATTTTGTTTGTTCAGAATCGGTAAATCTTCCCATTTCCAATCCGTTGTATTAGCGACTAATTCCTGATAAAAAGAATTATTTTTTAAATGAAAATCGACAATTTCTTTCTTTTTATGCTGAAGAAAAACAATGTATTCTTCTTCAGATAAATTGACAATTTCATTCAATTCGGCTTTAGCTTTCTTTATCGGAAAACCATTTAATTGAAGCGAAATATCAAAAAGTGAGATCATTTAAATAGCTTCTTTTAAATCGTAACGTTTAATAGACCTTAATTCCTGACCTTTGTTTGTTTGTTCTTCTTCAATATCAAAATCGTCTTGAAGACCCAGCCAAAATTTAGCCGAATTTCCAAAATATTGACTTAAGCGCAAAGCAGTATCAGCAGTTATTCTGCGATTTCCTTTAATGATTTCAGAAATTCTTGTTTGCGGAATTTTTAAATCTTTTGATAAACGATAAGAAGTTATTTTTAAAGGAATTAAAAATTCTTCCATTAAAATTTCTCCCGGATGTATATTTTTTAATTTTTCCATTTTACTTTTTTAATGATAATCTACAATTTCAACATTTGAAGCATTTCCATTTTCCCAAGAAAAAATAATGCGCCATTGATTATTAATTCGAATACTGTAAAACTCTTTTAAATTGCCGGAAAGTTTTTCCAGACGATTAGATGGAGGAATTCTTAAATCTGTTAAATTCTGGGAGTTGTGTAACATTCTAAGTTTTCTGCGGGCAATTTGTTGTATTTCTTGAGAAGGTTTTTTTACAATGATTCCATTCCAAATTTTTTCAGTTTCTTTAGATCCAAATGAAATTATCATACCTTTCGCGTTGCTAACGTCAAAAGTAAGTAAAAAAAATTATTATTTAAGGTTAAAACCCACTATTTTTGCACCACAACTAAATACAACTATAACATGACAATTTTACTATTGGGATCAGGCGGAAGAGAGCATGCTTTTGCGTGGAAAATGATTCAAAGCCCGCTTTGCGAAAAACTTTTTGTTGCACCAGGAAATGCGGGAACGGCTGCAATTGCTACAAACGTTGCAATGTCTCCAACCGATTTTGATGCTATTAAAACATTTGTACTGCAGGAAAACGTAAAAATGGTTGTTGTAGGACCAGAAGATCCTTTGGTAAAAGGAATTTACGATTATTTTAAAAACGACGAAAGTTTAAAGCATATTCCGGTTATTGGACCATCTAAATTAGGTGCTCAATTAGAAGGAAGTAAAGAATTTGCAAAAGAATTCTTGATGAAACATAACATTCCAACAGCAGCTTATGACAGTTTTACTGCCGAAACTGTTGAAAACGGGTGTGCTTTTTTAGAAACTTTACAACCTCCATACGTTTTAAAAGCAGATGGTTTAGCAGCTGGAAAAGGTGTTTTGATTATTCAGGATCTTGAAGAAGCTAAAACAGAGTTAAGAAACATGTTGGTTTATGAAAAATTTGGTGCAGCAAGTTCTAAAGTGGTTATCGAAGAATTCCTGGACGGAATCGAATTAAGCTGTTTTGTTTTAACTGATGGAAAAAGCTATAAGATTCTTCCAACAGCAAAAGATTACAAAAGAATTGGTGAAGGTGACACAGGATTAAATACAGGCGGAATGGGAGCAGTTTCTCCAGTTCCTTATGTTGACGCTGTTTTGATGGAAAAAATTGAAACTCGTATCGTAAAACCAACAATTGAAGGTTTCCAGAAAGACGGAATCGAATATAAAGGGTTTGTATTTATTGGTTTGATTAATGTAAAAAATGAGCCAATTGTTATTGAGTACAACGTGAGAATGGGTGATCCGGAAACTGAAGTTGTGGTGCCAAGATTAAAATCTGATTTAGTAGAATTGTTCTTGTCTGTTGCAAATCAAAAACTGGATGAATTTACATTAGAAGTTGATCCTAGAAGTGCGACTACAATTATGGTAGTTTCTGGCGGATATCCTGAAGATTTTGAAAAAGGAAAAGTAATTACCGGATTAGAAAATATTACAGATTCTATTGTTTTTCACGCCGGAACAAAATTAGATGACAAAAATGTCGTTAGTAATGGAGGACGTGTATTGACTGTAACCTCTTATGGAGACGATTTCCAACAGGCCATAAAAAAATCTTACCAAAATATAGATAAACTAAATTTTGATAAGATGTATTTTAGAAAAGATATCGGCTTCGACTTACTTTAAGAAAGAGTGAGCTGTAGTATCTTGGTTTTCTGTTCCAGCATCATCAAATATGCGTAATTGTTTAATCCAATAAACGATTGCGCATGCGCAGATGGTCATAAAAATCCAGTTAATTGTGTTTGCACCAAACCAAGTAATTAGTTCTAAATGACGTAAAAAGTCAAGCGGAGCAAATAAAATGTTAACGAATAAGTATTGTATTCCTTCAAAAAAAGCTGTCATAATTTATAAAATTATATGTTATTTATTGTTTTGTAACGCATTGAAGTTAAAATTCAATTAATAGAATCTTTTTTCAACTTGTTGGTTTTTCCTTTTAAACAAGTATTATATTTACAATCACAAAAGTATAAAATATCCTTATGATAACAAGTGTTTTTAAAAAATCTACGCCATTAAATTATTCATTGGCCGTAATTTTAATACTGGTTTTCTTTTTTCTGTTTCAAATCCAAGAACCTTCCTGGATTAATTCTTATTTTTTGGGATTTCAAAAAGTGAGTTTATTGTGCTTTATATTGGCTTCTTTTTTTATGATTAATTTCATCGTAAAAAAGAATGGACTCAGTAAAGACAATGGTTACGCAATACTTTTCTACTTATTGTTTATATTATTTTTCCCTACAATATTTAATAATCCAAATGTAATATATGCCAACTTTTTTCTTTTATTGGCGCTGCGACGATTGATTTCTTTACAATCTTTAAAAGCTTCTAAAGAAAAAATATTTGATGCTTCTTTTTGGATTTTTGTAGCTTCTTTATTTCAATTTTGGTGTGTGCTTTTTATTATTTTAGTATTTATATCAATTGTTTTTCACGTTTCAAGAGATTATAGAAACTGGGTTTTACCTTTTGTAGCACTTTTAGCCGTTTCGATTGTTTTTTTGATGATATCCTTAATCTTTCATATTGATATAGTTCAATTTTTTGAGAAAAGAGCTATACTTGATTTTAACATTGATTACTTTAAGAATAATTACGAAAACGGAGCACTCTCAATTTATGTTGCAGTAGCGTTGTTTTTTGTGGCTTCAATGTTAATGACATTATCAAATAGACCTCAAATAGTTCATACTTCTTATAAAAAAGTGGTTGCCTGTTTTTTTATTGCAATCGCTGTTTACATCATTTCGCCTAATAAAAGTAATGATTTATTATTGTTTAGCATTGCACCATTAACTATTATGGCGGCAAGTCATGTAGAGTATATGCAGCAAAAACTCAATAACGAAATTGTTTTTTATGTGTTGATTTGCTGCAGTTTATTTACTTATTTTTCTCAATTATAGTTTACTTCCGTAAGCAAGATCTCCGGCGTCACCAAGTCCGGGAACAATGTAATTTTTTTCATTTAGTTTCTCATCCAGAGAAGCAACCCATAGATGACAGTTTTCTGGAAGACTTCTTTCCAGAAAAGCAATTCCCTCCGGAGCAGCAATGACAACAACAATATGAATTTCTTTGGGAGTTGCATTTTGAACTAATTTTTCATGAACAGCAACTATCGATTGTCCTGTTGCCAACATTGGATCAAGAAGCAAAACTGTTTTATTGTTTATGTTTGAAAGTGCTTGATATTCAACCAGAATTTCGAATTCATCATCATTATTTGGATGATGTCTACAAGCAGAAACAAAGCTATTTTCAGCATGATCAAAGTAGTTTAAAAAGCCATTGTGTAATGGTAAACCAGCTCTTAAAATAGAACATAAAACCAAATCACTTTCAATTTCGGTTGTTTTTTTAATACCAAGCGGAGTTTGAATTTCGACATTTTTATAGGACAAATCTTTGCTTAATTCATATGCCATAATTTCGCCAATTCGCTCTATGTTTCTTCTAAAACGCATGCTGTCGTTTTGAACATTTACATTTCTAATTTGTCCCAAAAAATGATTTAATACGCTATTATTCTCAGATATATAATGAATTTTCATAATGATTTTTAATATTATCAATTGTTTATGCGATGTAAACGAAAAACTAAAGGTTTTATTCGCACTATAAAAGTATAAAAAGTATCTTTGTGTCTCTAAAAAATAAAGACATGTTTTCAAAATTAGCATATTCTGTTTTCGAACAAAGCATCAAAGACTATCATCAATTTGATAATGTTGATCAGCCAATAAACAATCCTTTCCCAAAAGATAAATTTGAGCATTTATTATACTTAAAAAACTGGATTGATACTGTTCAATGGCATTTTGAAGATATTATTCGTGATCCGCAAATTGATCCTGTAGCAGCTTTGACATTAAAAAGAAGAATCGACGCTTCAAATCAGGAGCGTACCGATATGGTTGAGTATATTGATAGTTACTTTTTGCAAAAATACAGTGATGTAAAAGTAAAAGATGGAGCAAAGATTAACTCTGAAAGTCCAGCTTGGGCATTTGACAGATTGTCTATCTTGGCATTAAAAATTTATCACATGCATGAAGAAGCTACACGTGCTGAGGCTTCACAAGAACATAGAGATAAATGTCAGGAAAAATTAAACGTGCTTTTAGAGCAAAGAAGTGATTTGTCTACTGCAATTGATGATTTGTTGACAGACATTGAAAATGGAGATAAATTCATGAAAGTGTACAAACAAATGAAAATGTACAATGATGATGAATTGAATCCTGTTTTATACCAAAATAAAAAATAATTGGCAGAATTGTCCAATAAAATTAAGCATATAGCCGTCATGAGACTATCCGCAATGGGAGATGTCGCCATGACGGTTCCTGTTTTACGCGCTTTTGTAAAACAGTATCCAACGGTAAAAATCACCGTAATTTCACGCCCATTTTTTAAACCTTTTTTTGACGGAATTCCGAATTTGGAATTTTTTGCTTTTGATGAAAAAGAGCGTCACAAAGGTTTTACGGGACTTTTGAAATTATTTAGTGATGTAAAAAAACTGAAAATTGATGCTTTTGCAGACCTTCATAATGTTTTAAGATCTAAAATTGTGAGTTTACTTTTCGCTTTAAGCGGAAAAAAAAGAGCCACGGTTGATAAGGGAAGAGAAGGAAAAAAGGAATTAACCCGTACCGAAAATAAAATATTCAAGCAATTGCCAACAATGTTCGAAAGACATTCAAAAGTGTTTGAAGAGCTTGGTTTTCCTTTAGATTTATCATCCCGAAGCGTCGGGACAACTTTCCCTGAAAAAGCAAATTTAAGTGTAGATATTCTGGAAATTATTGGAGATCAAAATCAAAAATTAATCGGAATTGCTCCTTTTGCGCAGTATGATTCTAAGGTTTATCCGCAAGATTTAATGCAGGAAGTTATTGCAAAACTGGCTGAAAATAAGGGATATAAAATTTTACTTTTTGGAGGAGGAAAGAAAGAAATCGAGATCTTGGATTCCCTTTCAAAACCATTTGAAAATGTAATAAATATGGCTGGAAAAATAAAATTTCAGCAGGAGTTACAATTGATAAGTAATCTTGATGTGATGCTTTCTATGGATTCTGGAAACGCACATATTGCCGCAATGTTAGGCATAAAAGTGATAACACTTTGGGGCGCAACACATCCTTATGCAGGATTTTTGCCATTTAATCAAAGTCTTGAAAATGCTTTAACTTCAGATAGAAATCAATATCCAAAACTGCCAACCTCTGTTTACGGAAATAAAATTGTTGAAGGTTATGAAGATGCAATGAGATCTATCTCTCCGGAGAAAGTAGTTAACAGTATTCAGTCGCAGTTATTGTAGAAAATTCAATAAAAAGCTCCAATAAAAAAATCCAAATTCCAACTTGACAATTGGAATTTGGATTTTTTTTATTGGAATTTTTCAAACTATTATAAATCAAAAAGAAGGTATCCCATTGGTTTCTTTTTGTTTCTATCGACTACAACTTTAACAAAATGATTTTCTTTTTCAGTAGCTAGTAAAATATGTTCAAAATCTTCTGTTGAATTTCTATAAACTTTATGTATCAATTCAGATTCTTTAATTTTTTTTGATAAAATTTTGGCTGCTTTTAATTCATTTACATAAGGCCAAATATTAAAAAAACTATCATTAGTGACTGATATTTCTCTCATTCCATGAATCATTGATGAGTTATACTTTTCTTTCGAAATTAGTTTAGGGCCTTTTCTGTTTCGTCTTTTTATAATTATAAAATAGATGCAAAAAAAAGAGGTTACTACAAAAAGTAATATAAAAGATAAACGAAGGTAGTGATGCATTGCCATAGTATTTAATGTTTTAAAAGTTGACAATCAGAAAATTATAATACTAATATAATAAATTTTTAGTATGTTTTTTAAAAAATATTTAAAATGTCACATGCTTTTTTGTTTATTATACAGAAACGTTTTCAAATCGAACACTATACTTTCAAAATCAAAAAGACAATATTGTAAAATTCTGACAAAAAAATAGTTCATAAAAAAATCCAAATCCCAATTGTAAAGTTGGGATTTGGATTTTTTATTAGAATTTATTCCTATTCTAACCATATCTTCTCATCACGACATCTGCTGTAAATATAATTTTTAAGATTCGAAATAGTAGCTTCATAATCTGGTGCTTCATAACCAAATCTTTCATGTTCTATTTGTTCTTTTTCGATTTCATTACAGCCTTTTATAACTTCTTTGAGCATATCCAACATTGCCAGTTCTTTATTGTTTGTTTTCTGAAATTTAAACTCAACAATTTCGTCCTGAAGTTCTTCGCAATATTCAATAAGTTTCTCTACTTCAGGTTCGTCTAAAAGATATTCTTTGCTTTTAAAAATTTCTCGTACAGATCTCATAAAAAATAAATTTCAATTTTTAAATTCCAATATTCCAATTTGACAAAGATTGCTAATAATCATTAAAAGAAAAAATTCCAAATCCCAATTTTAAAGTTGGAATTTGGAATTTCTCCTTGTTTTTGGAATTTTAACCTCTAAACATCATCATAATCTATATAAATAGATTCTGATGTTGGATGCGCCTGACAGGTTAAAATTAAACCAGAAGCGATTTCTTTATCTGTCAAAATTGAGTTTTTAGTCATTTCTGCAGTTCCAGAAGTTACACGAGCTAAACAGCTGCTGCAAATTCCGCCCTGACAAGAATATGGAGCGTCAATTCCTTGTTTTAGAGCAGCATCTAAGATGGTTTGCTTTTGAGACATTTCAAACGAAACTTCGTCATCATCGACTAAAACAGTAATTTTTGTATGACCTTCTAATGAAGTATTGATTTTATGTTCTTGAGTAGAGGACGTAAAAAGCTCAAATTTAATAGCTGATTCTTTTACATTTTTCTCTTTCAAAACATCAGAAACTGTATTGATCATTTCTTCAGGACCGCACAAGAAAAATTTATCAAACTGAAGTTCTTTATGTTTGTTGTTTAGTACAAAATTTACTGCCGATTTCTCGATTCGTCCAAACAATGCATTTTCGGCTTTAGCCTGACTAAAAACATAATGCACGAAAAAACGACCTACATATTGCAATTGTAAATCATGTAATTCCTGGTGAAAAATAGTTCCTTCAGGAGTTTTATTTCCGTAAACTAATACAAATGAACTTTTTGGCTCACTTTTCAAAACGGATTTAATAATAGAAAGAACAGGTGTAATTCCGCTTCCGGCAACAAAAGCTGCGTAGTTTTTTTGTCTTTCGGCATCAGGTTCAAAAGTAAATTTCCCTTCCGGATGACCAACTTCAAGAACATCTCCAGCCTTTAATCTGGTATTTGCAAATTGTGAAAACAAACCATTTTTAACTGCTTTTACAGCAATTCTTAATTCGCCGCTTTCTGGTGCAGAGCAAATCGAGTAAGCACGACGAATTTCTTGATTATCAAGTGTTAACTTAAGATTTATGTATTGTCCAGCTATGAATTTATAGTCTGGTTTTAGTTCTTCCGGAACATTAAAAAGTACAGAAACTGCGTCGGTCGTTTCGCGTTTTACCTCTTTAATTATGAGTTTTAAAAATGAAGGCATGATTGTATATTTTATGCAAAAGTAGCAAACGACTATTAAATGACGGGCACGAAATTATTTTTTTTAACTTTTTTTGTAACGTTTTCTTACATTTGGTCTCTTACTACAAAACTCAAAACCAATTAACCATGATTAAAAAGTTTATTTACCTCGAATGGAAAGCCTTCACCAGATCGGCATCGTTTGGCAAAAGTGTTGCAATGAAAATAATAATCGGTTTCATGATGATTTATTTTTCGCTGGTTTTTATTGCAGGAGGAATTGGAGCATTTTATGTGCTTAAAAAAATGAATCTGGAGCCTTTTGAAACCATTAATAAATTTTTGATTTATTACTTCTTATTCGATTTAATTATTCGATTGTTATTGCAGGCTATTCCGGTTCTTAATATCAAACCATTATTGGTGCTGCCGTTTCAAAAAAACACAATTGTACATTTCTCTTTAGGAAAAACAGCTTTGTCTTTTTTTAATTGGCTTCATGCACTTTTTTTCGTCCCATTTTCGATTGTGTTAGTCATAGAAGGTTACAGTCTGATGGGAGTCATTTTCTGGAATTTGGCTATTATCGCTTTAATTTACATCAATAATTTTCTGAACATTATTTTAAGCAATATTGACAAATTGTTTGTTGTTTTTCTTGCTGTAGTTATTTCTTTAGCCGGAGCGCAATATTATAAATTATTTGATATAACGACTTTTACAACACCTGTTTTTCAAGGCTTCTATGCACAAATGGGATTATTTTTGATTCCTGTTTTAGTTTTAATCGGATTGTATCAACTTACTTTTAAGTACTTTAAAAATAATTTGTTTTTAGACGCCGGTCTTTCTAAAAAAGAAGATATAGCTACTACTGAAGATCTTTCATGGTTAAATCAATTTGGAACTTTAGGAACTTTTCTTAAAAATGATATCAAATTGATTAAGAGAAACAAAAGGTCAAAAACGACTATTGTAATGAGTGTAATCTTTTTATTTTACGGACTTATCTTTTTCGGAAATTCTCATCAACCAGAAGTGATGAAAATTTTTGCGGGAATATTTGTCTCGGGCGGATTTCTATTTGTTTTCGGTCAGTTTGTACCAAGTTGGGATAGTTCATATTATCAATTAATGATGACACAGAATATTCCGTATCGCGGTTATATTACTTCAAAATGGTGGCTGATTGTTATTGTAACTTTTGTTTCGACAATTTTAGCTTCTTTTTATCTTTTTTATGGATGGGAAACGTATTTAATTATAGTTGTTGGCGCAATTTATAACATCGGAGTAAACTCTCATATGGTTCTTTTGGGCGGTGCATTTACAAAAACACCAATCGATTTAAGTAATGCCGGCGGAGCTTTTGGAGACAAAAAAGCATTTAATGTGAATTCAATGCTGCTTTCGTTACCAAAGATATTTTTGCCATTATTACTCTATTGGCTTGGGCTTCATTTTGCTGATAAAACAGTAGGATTGGCATTAGTTGCCGGAGCGGGAGTTTTAGGTTTTATATTTAAAGACAAGGTTTTTTCTTTGATCGAAAAAAGATATAAAATTGAAAAATACAGTACAATAAGTGCTTATAAACAAAAGAATTAATTAGTCAATTTGAAAATGTGTCAATTAGATAATTAGCTTCAATTGGCTAAATCAAAAATTAAAAAAACATCAAATTAACGATTAACCAAATCAACAATTAAACAGTTAAAAATGATACAAGTAAATCAACTTTCAAAACAATATAACGGTACAACAGTTTTAAACATTAGTAATCTTGAAATTCCAAAAGGGCAAAGCTTTGGATTGGTTGGCAATAACGGAGCAGGAAAAACGACTTTCTTCAGTTTGTTATTAGATTTGATCCAACCTTCGACGGGATTTATTAAAAACAATGATATTCAGGTAAATACAAACGAAAAATGGAAATCTTTTACAGGATCATTCTTGGATGAAAGTTTCCTGATTGGATACTTAACTCCTGAGGAATATTTTTATTTTATTGGAGATTTACGCCATCAAAACAAAGCTGATATTGATGCTTTATTGGTGAAATACGATGAGTTTTTTAATGGAGAAATTCTCAATAATAAAAAATATTTGAGAGATTTATCTAAGGGAAATCAGAAGAAAGTGGGGATAATTGCCACACTTATAGGTAATCCTGAGGTTGTCATTTTAGATGAACCTTTTGCAAATTTAGATCCAACCACGGTTAGCCGATTAAAAAAAATTATTAAAGAATTAGCAGAAGATCCAAACGTTACTGTTTTGGTTTCAAGCCATGATTTACAGCATACAGTAGAGGTTTGCGATCGAATTGTTGCTCTTAATAAAGGAGAAATTGTAAAAGACATTCAAACATCAAGAGAAACCTTACAAGAATTAGAATCGTTTTTTGCGGTATAAGTTTCTAAAGTTTGAAAAAAGAAGTGTATTTTTACAAGTTATTATACTAAAAATCCTTTTTAGAAGTTAACTTGATAAACTCTTTTCTATTGAAAAAGAATACTCTAAAATATAGTTTTGTTCTCGTGATTTTGCTCTTTTTGATAGCTTGTTCTACCAAAAAGAATACTTTTCTATCTAGAAATTCGCACGCTTTAAGTACAAAGTATAATATTTTGTATAATGGCGGGATTGGTCTTGATAAAGGGTTGAAATCTATTCAGGCTAATAATCAGGATAATTTCTGGCAGATATTGCCTATTGAAAAAATGCAAATTGACGAGAATTTTTCTGAAGGGGAAAAGTCTAAAAATGCTGATTTTGAAAAAGCCGAAACAAAAGCAACAAAAGCTATTCAGAAGCATTCAATGAATATTGGAGGAAGAGAAAAAAACTATCAAATAGATGAAGCTTATTTAATGCTTGGTAAAGCCAGATATTACGATCAACGATTTATTCCGGCACTTGAAGCATTTAATTATATTTTATACAAATACCCAAATAGCAGTAATATTTATACAGCAAAAATTTGGCGAGAAAAAACCAATATGCGTTTAGGAAATGACGCTATTGTGATAAAAAACATTAATCTTCTATTAAAGAAAACAGATTTAGATAAACAAACTTTTTCGGATGCAAATGCTTTATTGGCAGAAGCATTTTTAAACTTAGAAGAAAAAGATAGTGCTATAACGAAACTTAAGGTTGCCGAGAAATTTACCAAGATAAAAGAAGACAGAGCGAGATATCGTTTTATTTTAGGACAGATGTATCAGGAAGCCGGAAAAAAAGATAGTGCGAATTATTTTTATGATGGCGTAATTGATATGAATCGAAAAGCAGATCGAAAATACATGATGCATGCTTATGCTAAAAAAGCAGAAATGTTCGATTATCAAAACGGCAATCAGGATTTGTTTATTGAGATGTATAATAAACTGGTTAGCGATCGTGAAAACCGACCTTATTATGATATTCTTTTTTATGAAATGGGTGTCTTTTTTGATAAGTATAAGGTACAGGATACAGCTCTAATATTTTACAATAAATCATTGGCAAGAAGATCTAAAGATTCTTATTTAGTGGCTTCGACTTACAGAAATATTGGAAACATGTATTTCAAAAATACCGATTATACAATGGCTGCCAAATATTATGACAGTACATTAACAAAATTGGATAAGAAAACCAGAGAATATGCTTTTATTGAAAAAAACAGAAAAAATCTTGACAACGTAATTAAATATGAAGGTATTGCAAAACGCGATGATAGTATTATAAAGGTTAAAGGTTTGTCTGATCCGGATCGAAAAATTTATTTTGAAGGATATATTGCTGAGCTTAAAAAGAAAGATGAAGCAAAACGTATTTTACAAGAAAAAGAGAAAGAAAAATTAGCAAATATCGATCGGAATAATAGTACTGGTAATTCGCCAACAGCTATTAATCCAAACTCTACAGGAATGCCAACAGATCCTGGAACACCAACGCTCCCCGGTGGAAACGAAACCGCAAGTACGTTCTATTTTTATAATCCAACAACGGTTGCTTATGGAAAACTGCAATTCAAGAAAATGTGGGGGAATAGAACTTTAGGAGGAAACTGGAGATTAGCCGGATTAAGATCTGCGAATAATGCAGCAATGAACGATACAATAAACAGTAAAGATGCGGCAAATGCTCTGAAAGATACTATTGTGATCGAAAAATATACTACTGACTTTTACGAAAAACAACTTCCAACAACACAAGTTGCGATGGATAGTATAAATAAAGAACGTAATTTTTCATACTATCAATTAGGACTTATTTATAAAGAAAAGTTTAAAGAATACAATTTGGCGAGTGACAAACTCGAACAATTATTAAAAAACAATCCGGAGGAAAAATTGATTTTGCCATCGATGTATAATTTGTATAAAATCTATCAGATTACAAATCCTGCTAAAGCCGAAAGAGTTAAGTCTGATATTATTACCAATTATCCAAATTCGAGATATGCGCAGATTTTAAATAATGCGAATCCAGATGATTTGGCATCAGCCGATAAGGAATATCAAAAATGGTACAAACTGTTTCAAGAAGAACAATTTGAAACTGTTTTGGATAACATAGACAATCTGATTAATCAATATTCCGGTGACGAAATTGTTTCTAAATATGAATTGTTGAAAGCAAATACTTTAGGAAAAGTAAATGGTTTGGCAGCTTATAAAAAAGGATTAGAATCAGTTGCAGATAATTATCCGAATAGTGAAGAAGGTAAAAATGCCAGAGAAATTTTAGAGAAGCAAGTTCCAAGTTTAGAAAAGCTTGATTTTACTACCGTTGACAATAAAAACTGGAAAATTATATATGTGATTTCAAAAGAAGATACTAAAGCACTCAAAAAAATTGAAGAGGCAATCAGAGTATTTTTGTTAGTTGAAAATTATGAAAGGTTAACAACTTCTTTTGATAAATACAATAGAACACAAAGTTTTGTAGTTATACATGGTTTAAAATCGGAGGCTTATGCCAAAGATGTTTCAGAAGTTTTTAGAGATGATAATAAGTATAAAATCACACAACCTGCAATTATCATATCGAGTGATAATTATAAAGTGATTCAAATTAAAAAAAATCTCGAAACTTATTTAGTCCCAAAAACCCCATAATCATGTTTGATAAAGTCAAAAAAAACGGAACAGAACTCTTAGGAAAAACAAATAGAATAGTAGAAGGTACTTCTATAATTGGTGATATCGTTTCAAAAGCTGATTTTAGATTGGACGGAGAATTGATTGGAAATTTTACTTCGCAAGGAAAATTAGTTATAGGAGCATCGGGAATTATTAAAGGAGAAATTGTTTGTAATAACGCTGATATTGAAGGAGAGTTTCAAGGAAAAATTAAAGTTTTAGAAGTCCTTAATATAAAAGCAACAGCCCGTATTCACGGAGAAGTTATTGTTGGAAAATTATCTATCGAACCTGGAGCAGAGTTTACAGCAACTTGCGCAATGTTAACAAATAACACTAAAGAAGTTACATTAAAAGATGGAAAAGGAACCAAAGAAGAACTCAAACAATAAATGGTTAGTTTTTGTTAATATTCCCATTCAAATGGGAATTATTATTTTTATATTTTCCTATCTGGGAGTGAAGCTAGATGAGAAGTATTCAAACGGTGGTTCATTGTGGACAATTATTTTTTCACTATTTTCGGTATTTTTAGCACTTTATAATGTTTTAAGACAAGTAAAAAATTTGAATAAATAATGAACAAGACTACCGATTTTCTAAAGTATTTCCTTCCTTTCTCTATTGTATTATTTGTTGCGCAATATTTTGCCATGCAATTCCTATCAGATAAATTCGTCTTCCTGTACTCAGCATGGAGTATCTATTTATTTAATATTGTAGCAACTTTTTTGGTATATCTCTTTTTGATTTTTGTACATAAGAATTTCGCAAATTATACAGGATTTGCTTTTCTTGGTGCGAGCTTTATTAGAATGATGGCTGCTATCGTTTTTTTAATTCCTTTGATAAAAGCACATGTTAAAAATCCGATTGTTGATATTAGTACATTTTTTATCCCTTATTTTTTATTTTTACTTTTCGAAACATATTTCACAATTCGCTTAATAAACAGAGGTTAATTGCTTTATTAACAATAAGATTGCCTCTTAAAAACTTAAATATTAAAAATTACATATATAAATTTTCAATTTTCAATTTTAAATGTACCTTTGCAAAAAATTTTTGGAACCTAAAATTAGATACAGATTTAATAATGATAATTTCAAATAAACCAGTCCAGTACTTATTAGTTACCTTATTAGCACTTACTTCGTCGACAAATTTTGCTTCAACTCCTGTTGATAGTGTTTCTGTGAAACATGAAACAGTTGAGACAGTAGAAGGAAATCATGGAGAAACAAGCGCTCATGGGGAAAATGTTGGTCACAAGATCGAAGAAGAATTTAATGCTAGTGAATTAATCAATTCACACATTGGAGATTCTCATGATTTTCATATCGCTGATTGGGATGGGCATCCAATTTCTTTTAGTCTTCCAGTTATTTTATGGACGAATAACGGATTGGAGATTTTTTCATCTGCAAAATTTCACCACGATAATTCAGGTGAGCATGTAGTTGATATTAACGGTGAGAAATTAGTTCGTTATAAAGAAATAATTTTTTATGCGGATAAATTCGAAACAATGACAGCTGATCAGAAAAATACAGGTGCTTTTGCTTTTGATGCAAGACCTTTAGATTTTTCTATCACAAAGAATGTTTTTTCTATGTTGATGTCTGCAATTATTTTGTTCTTCTTATTTTTTGCAGTTGCAAGATCTTATAAGAAAAACCCAAATGCACCAACAGGATTAGCTGGATTCTTAGAACCGTTGGTTACTTATGTTAGAGACGAAATTGCTGTTCCAAATATTGGTACAAAAAAGGCTGGAAAATATATGCCATACCTTTTGACAATCTTTTTCTTCATTTGGATTAACAACCTTATTGGATTAATTCCTTTCTTCCCATTCAGTTCTAACTTAACAGGTAATATCTACTTTACATTTGTAATGGCATTTATCACTTTCATCGTTACAACTTTAAGCGGAAATAAATCTTACTGGGGACATATTTTCAACACACCAGGAGTTCCTGTGTGGTTGGCTCCAATCATGATTCCTGTAGAAATTATCGGAATGCTTACTAAACCATTTGCATTAATGATTCGTTTATTCGCAAACATTACTGCTGGTCACATTATCATTTTGAGTTTAGTTTCTTTAATCTTCATTTTCAAAAGTATTGCTGTAGGACCAGTTGCCGGAGCATTCGTATTGTTCATGAGTGTTTTAGAAATGTTAGTTGCTGCTTTGCAAGCGTATGTATTTACTTTGCTTTCAGCATTATTTATTGGTCAGGCTGTTGAAGAGCACGATCATCATTAATTAGAGTTTTATTAATTATTAACTATATAAATTTATTATTATGGTATTAGCTGGAATCGGAGCTGGATTAGCTGTAATTGGTGCAGGTCTTGGTATTGGAAAAATTGGTGGTTCTGCAATGGACGCTATCGCTCGTCAACCAGAAGCTGCTGGAAAAATTCAGACTGCTATGATTATTGCTGCTGCACTTATTGAAGGTGTTGCTCTTTTCGCAGTAGTTGTTGCGTTAATCACAAACGCATAATTAAAAAAATTAAACTTCCTGTAGCGGTTGGCTTCAGGAAGTTTTTTCAAAAAAACGACAAACAAATTTTAAATATATACTGTTATGCAATTAACTTCACCAGAAAGTTTAATTTTTTGGACAACAATTATCTTTATTGTTTTCTTCATTCTTTTGGCAAAATTTGCTTGGAAACCGATATTGGGAGCTGTAAAAAGCCGTGAGGAGTCTATCAACAATGCTTTAGCATCTGCAGAAGCAGCACGTTTAGAAATGCAGAATTTAACTGCAGACAATGAGCGTATCTTGAAAGAAGCTCGTGCAGAACGCGATGCAATGTTAAAAGAAGCTCGTGAAATGAAAGAGCAAATGATAGCTGATTCTAAAAATGAAGCACAAGAGCAAGGTCAAAAATTGATTGCTCAAGCTAAATTGGCAATAGAAAATGAAAAAAATGCTGCTATGGCTGAATTGAAATCACAAGTTTCAACTTTATCATTAAGCATTGCTGAAAAATTATTGAAAGAAGAATTATCTAACAAAGAATCTCAAACTAAATTAGTAGAGAAATTGTTAGGTGACGTAAAGTTAAACTAAGATTATGGCAAGTACAAGAGCAGCAATTCGTTATGCACAAGCAATTCTGGACTTAGCAAACTCTAAAGGTGTTGCCGAAGCTGTCAGTAACGATATGAAATCAATTGCTTCAACAATTGGTTCCAATATAGAATTGAGTACCTTTATCCAAAGCCCAACTAAAGTTGAAGTTAAAGAGAGTGCTCTTTTAGAAGTTTTCGCAAATGTAAATGGTGTAACTAAAGGGTTATTTCATTTATTGTTCGAAAATAAAAGATTTGAAATTCTTGAGGCAATAGCTCTTGAATACAATAAATTATTTGATCAAAGTAATGGTGTTGAAGTAGCGAAAGTTACAACTGCTATTCCTATGGACGCTGCTTTAGAAGCTAAAGTTTTGGCTAAAATTGCAACATTATCAGATAAAAAAATAACAATAGAAAATATAGTAGATCCGTCAATTATTGGAGGATTTATTTTAAGAATAGGTGATCAACAATACAATGCTTCTGTTGCAAACAGATTGCAGGTATTAAAAAGAGAGTTAAGTAATTAGTTTTATTACACATAAAAGTGTCTAAATTATAAATTTAAGATGGCGGAAATCAAACCTGCTGAAATTTCAGCAATATTAAGAAAGCAAGTAGAAGGTTTTGAATCTGGTGCTACGCTAGAGGAAGTAGGAACGGTACTTCAAGTTGGAGACGGTATTGCTCGTATTTACGGGCTATCTAATGTACAATATGGTGAGTTAGTTGAATTTGACAACGGACTTGAAGCTATTGTATTGAACCTTGAAGAAGACAATGTTGGTGTGGTACTTTTAGGACCATCAACAGGAATCAAAGAAGGATCAACAGCAAAAAGAACACAACGTATTGCTTCTCTTAAAGTAGGTGAGCAAATGGTAGGACGTGTAGTTAACACTCTTGGTTTTCCAATTGATGGAAAAGGACCAATTGGTGGAGATTTATACGAGATGCCTTTAGAGAGAAAAGCTCCTGGAGTTATTTTCCGTCAGCCGGTAACTGAGCCATTACAAACAGGTATTAAAGCTGTTGATGCTATGATCCCAGTTGGTCGTGGACAACGTGAGCTTGTTATTGGTGACCGTCAAACAGGTAAATCAACTGTTTGTATCGATACAATCTTAAATCAAAAAGAATTTTACGATGCAGGAAAACCTGTATTCTGTATATATGTTGCAATTGGGCAAAAAGCTTCAACTGTAGCAGGAATTGCTAAAATGCTAGAAGAAAAAGGTGCAATGGCTTATACCGTTATTGTTGCAGCTAATGCTTCTGATCCAGCTCCAATGCAAGTTTATGCTCCTTTCGCAGGTGCTGCAATTGGAGAATATTTTAGAGATTCAGGTCGTCCGGCTTTAATTGTTTATGATGATTTATCTAAACAAGCTGTTGCTTACCGTGAGGTTTCTCTTTTATTAAGAAGACCACCGGGACGTGAGGCATATCCTGGAGACGTTTTCTACTTACACTCTCGTTTATTAGAGCGTGCTTGTAAAGTAATTGCAGATAATGGAATTGCTAAAAACATGAATGATTTACCAGATTCTATTAAGTCTATCGTAAAAGGTGGTGGTTCATTAACTGCTTTACCAATTATTGAGACTCAGGCTGGTGACGTTTCTGCATACATCCCAACAAACGTAATTTCGATTACAGATGGTCAGATTTTCCTTGATGGAGATTTATTCAACTCTGGAGTTCGTCCTGCTATCAACGTAGGTATTTCTGTATCTCGTGTTGGAGGTAATGCTCAGATTAAATCTATGAAAAAAGTTTCTGGAACTTTAAAATTAGACCAAGCTCAATTCCGTGAATTAGAAGCTTTCGCTAAATTTGGTTCTGACTTAGATTCAGTTACTTTAAACGTAATTGAAAAAGGAAGAAGAAACGTTGAGATCTTGAAACAAGGTTTGAACGATCCTTATCCAGTAGAAAATCAAGTAGCTATTATTTATGCAGGTTCTAAAAACTTATTGAAAAGTGTTCCTGTAAATAAAGTAAAAGAATTTGAAGCTGATTTCTTAGCTTACTTAAACAGTAAACATAAAGACACGCTTAATGCGTTGAAAGCGGGTAAGTTAGATGACAACATTACTGATGTTATTGAAAAAGCAGCAAAAGAAATTTCAGCAAAATATATCTAATTAGATAATTCGTAGATTAGATAATTAGAAAATATCTCAGGAGACTTTTTAATTATCTAATTTTCAAATTGTCACATTTTTTTAATCGACAAATGGCAAATTTAAAGGAAATCCGTAATAGAATTACTTCCGTTTCATCGACGATGCAAATCACATCGGCTATGAAAATGGTTTCTGCAGCAAAGCTTAAGAAAGCACAAGATGCAATCACTGCGATGCGCCCTTATGCCGAGAAATTAACGGAATTGTTGCAAAATCTTTCTGCTACACTTGATGGTGAAGTTGGAGGAGATTATACAACACAACGTGAAGTAAAAAAAGTATTGCTTGTTGCTATAACTTCAAACAGAGGTTTATGTGGAGCATTCAATTCAAATGTTATTAAAGAAGCTAAAAACCGTGCTGCTTTTTATGCAGGAAAACAAGTTGATATTTTTCCTATTGGTAAAAAAGGAAATGATGTACTAAGTAAATCTTTTACAGTACACGGTCACCATAATGCAATTTTTGATCATTTAACTTTTGAAAATGTTGCCGGAATTGCTGATAATTTAACTGAGAAATTTTTATCAGGAGAATATGATAGAATCGAATTGATCTACAATCAGTTTAAAAATGCTGCAACTCAAATTGTACAAACAGAGCAGTTTTTACCGTTAGCTCCAATTAAATCTGATGCGCCGGTTTCTGCTGGAGATTATATTTTTGAGCCTTCAAAAGAAGAAATTGTATTGACTTTGATTCCAAAATCATTAAAAACTCAATTATACAAAGGTATTCGTGATTCATTTGCTTCAGAACATGGAGCACGTATGACAGCAATGCACAAAGCAACTGACAACGCAACTGAATTGAGAAACCAATTGAAATTGACTTATAATAAAGCACGTCAGGCAGCTATTACTAATGAGATTCTTGAAATCGTTGGTGGAGCAGAAGCTTTGAACGGATAAAACAAAATTTTTATAAAATTTAAAAGAGCTAACATTAATTTGTTAGCTCTTTTTTTTTGCTCTAAGCAATTTATTATGAACATAAGATATCTAAGAATTAGGGTTTAATTTTCGTTAAATTAAAAATTAAGTTAATTCTCACATATTGCTGTTATTTGTACTGAAATTGATTTTTTATTAAGTATTTTTGGATTCTATTTAAGAGATATGTCTTTAATGAGAAATGAAATAATGTAAGATTTTTTTTAAGTGTAGATCATGCTAAATTAAGCTGATAATAAAATAGTTACATTATATTTTTAAAAAAGTATATATTTATACTTTCAAAATTAGTAACTTTTTAACACTTTCTGCGTATAACATTTAACAACCAAAAAGTTATTAAAAAAATAGATCACCACAACAATGGCAAAAGAAAGTTTTAATTGGAAGAGTCTTTTCATTAATGACGAGACTGATAATTCAGAGGGCAAAGCTACAACCCAGCAATCAGCGCCCATTTCACCAACCACTGACAATAAGTTTCCGAATCAAGTTACAGAATCATTTCCAGCAAATGCATTGACGAACCCTTTTCTAAACGAAATTTTTGAAGTTTACGATAAAGGTTTTGAATCTTTGAATGAACCAGGTTTTGATTTTTTCGAACTTTATAAATCTGTAATGGCTGTTGGAGTTACAAATCCACAAAGTTATCAGATGGCTTTTGCAATGGGAAAATCAATTAAGTCTGATTTAACTAAAGAATTTCTTTTGCAAAAAGGAAGCTTTTATATTGCAGAGATTGAAAAAGTTTATACTAAATATGATACTATTGGTAAAAATAAAAAAGCCGAATTAGATAATACGATTACTAAAGAAAAGTATAATCTATCGAAAAGTATTTCTGATTTGGAAGCCAAAATTATTGAACTTCAAAAGGAATTAGAAGCTAAAAAAATAGAACTTCAAAAAATTGATCCTGTTAATATGGAGCAGCTTTCGGAAATTCAATTGAAAATGGATGCTAACAATTTGGCAAAACAAAAAATATTAACCTCAATCAATACTGTAATAACAGGAATAAATCAATACCTACAATAATGGATAAATTCGAACAAGAAAGAAGCACTCTTTTAACGCTGCCAATACTTAAACATTTTGATGAGTCTAAAGGAGAAATTGCTTTAAAATCAGGTGCGCTTAAAAAAGGAGAGAAGTCATTATTTTTGGCTTTGGCATTAGGTTTATTAGGAGTTGGAGGTTATTTAATCTGGACTTATATTATTCCGCCATTATTTACAATGCTTGGACAGGCAATAGCCTTATCTGCAACGGGAGTATTTTTGGTTTTTTTAGTAATGATGGCTCCTGTTATAATGAAAGGACTTCGTTTTGCGACAAAAAATCTTCATAAAGCATTAATTCAGAGTAATCCTTTTAATGAATTAGAAGAGCAAAAACAAAAAATGGTTAAAAACCGTGAAGTTTTTAAGAATACTAAAGCGAAGTTAAAAGGTCTTAAAAATGAAATGGAAATTGAAGCCAGTAAGTCTGAAAAAGAAGCAAAAGGATTTCAGGAAGATGTTTTGAGTTTACAGCGTCAGTCTGAAAAATTGAAATCGGCGATGGACGAAATGGTGAAACAAAATGGCGTTGCAGCAAAAGATACGGATGAATATGTAGCTCTGCAAAGTGAATTAGCCAGAAAGTTAAGCGATTCTCAGAGAGTTTCAACACAATACGAACAAAGCAAAAGTTTTATTCAAAAATATGGTGTTCGTGCGAATGTTTTAGGAAAAATGGATCGTAAACTAACTTTAGCAGGTACAGCTATTGACATTAAAATTGCTGATTTTGATGTTACGGTTAAGATGCTTCAGAAAGAATATGAATTTGCCAAAAATGCTAAAGAGGCAACAGAAAGTGCAAAAAGTGCGATGATGTTTACTAAAGACTGGGAATTAGAATATGCTCTTGAAGTGGTAACATCTACTATTGCCCTGGATATTGCCAGAACTTCAGAAAACTTAATTGACATCGATGCATTAACTTCTAAATATTCTGTTGATAATGATGAGCTTTATTCAAGATTAGATTCATTGGCAGATGAAATAAAAACAGGAGATAATACAATACCGGATTCAACTAAATATACAAGTCCAAATTATAAAATGACCAAAGAAGATAAATTATCTAGCGGTGGTTTTGGAGATATTTTTTAATAAACAGAATTTAATTTTAAAATAAAATGGGAAAAATTTTAAGAACAGAAAAGTTAACGACGTTTTCTGAATTATTAATAGTTATTGCTGGAATTGGTGCAATTCTAGGAGGAGTTTATTATGTATCTCCAGGGATTAAAACTGCGGTATCAAAACAATTACACGGAATTGAGCTGAACCAAACGGACGTTAATAATGTTACCAATGCTGCAAAAATTGCACTTCCGTCAACTGAATTATCTTCTGAAGTTGCAGACAAACCTTTAGTGAAAATTGGAGCTTATGCATGGAATGCACAATCTGGAATTATAGTTTCTAATGGTGGTCCAAAAACGACAAAAGGATCATTGATGGAAAAAAATGGAGTTAATCTTGAAATTATTCGTCAGGACTGGCTTTCAGAATTGCGTAATATGCAAATGAAATTTATCGAGGAATTTGATAAAGGTCAAGCTTTTCCTTCTTCGGATAAAAGTGTTTTTGCAGTTATGATTATGGGTGATGGTGCGCCATTTTATATTAGTTCTGTTCAAAAATCATTAGACGAAAAATACGGAAAAGACAAATACCACTTACAAGTTATGGGTGTTGTAGGTATGAGTTATGGTGAAGATAAACTGATTGGGCCACCAAGCTGGAAATCAGATCCAAAATCTATGAAAGGTTCTGTGATATCTGCAGTTCTTGGAGATGGTGACTGGGTTACTACTGTAAACTATTGTTTTGCAAACGGATTAAAAGTAAATCCTGATCCAACAACTTATGATGCAGAAGCGGTAAATATTTATCCATCAGAAAATGATGATTATATTAAATCGGCAGAAGAATTAATTAAATCGCAAACAACAGGATGGACAGTTAGTTTGAAAGAAGTAGTAGACGGAAAATTAACTGGAAAATCAGTTAACAGAAAAATCGATGGTTGTGCGACCTGGACTCCGGGAGATAAAACTGTATTTGATAAACTTACTGGTTTTGTTGATATTGTTTCTACAAAAGAATTCAACAACCAAATGCCAACTGCTCTTATTGGAGTAAAAGAATGGGCAGTAAAAAATCCTGATATTGTTTCTAATATTTTGAAATCGGCATTGACGGCTTCAAACCAAATGAAAAACTATGAAGATTGGAAAGTAAGAGCTTCACAAGCAGTTGCGGATACGTATAAAATTGAAACAGCTGACTATTGGTACAAAATGTTCAAAGGACAACAAGGGACAAAAGCTGGATTGACTTATAATATGGGTGGTTCAAAAGTATTTAACTATGCAGATGCAATGCAATACTTTGGTTTATCTGATGGTGTAAACAGATACAAATCAGTTTACAATCAGGTTTCAGGATATTTGACAGAATTGAATCCGTTTGGATTTAATGAAAATGTAGGAGCAGTTGTTCCTTACGATCAAGCAGTAAACTTGTTCTTTTTGAAAAACATCAATGATATCGAATCGACTTCTGCAGATAAAGCAGATTATAGCGCCGAAGCAAAAGAAGTGGTAGCTTCTGGAGAATGGAAAATTAATTTCAATACCGGAAGTGCAGATATTTCTAACTCATCTAGTAGAGAAGTAGAGAAAATTTACAATCTTTTAGTACAAGCAGAAAATACAAAATTAACTGTTGTTGGACACACTGACAATGTTGGAAATCCAGACTCTAATTTAGCTTTATCAAAAAGCAGAGCGCAAGCAGTTGTAGATTACCTAAAACAAAAAGGGATTCCTGCAAGTCGTTTTCAATTAGTTGACGGAAAAGGTCAAAACGATCCAATTGCAGATAATAATACTGCTTCAGGAAAAGCGTTAAACAGACGTGTTGTTATTACTTTCTTAAAATAAAAAAAATTAAAGGCTATCTTAATAGATAGCCTTTTTTACAATCAGCATGATAAAAATTTTAACTCCTTTTGAAAAAATATCAAAGCTAAACAAAACACTTATTTTGGTAGGTTGGTTGGTACTTTTGATCATTATTTGGTTTGCAGCAACATCTGGTGAAAAACATCTTTTTCCTTCTCCAGCTCAGGTTTTAACAGGTTTTTCAGATTTGTATAGAGAAGGTTTGGTTGTACACATTTTCAATTCGTTGAAATTGTGTTTTATTTCGATTTTCTTAGCCACAATCATTTCCCTGTTATTTGCTTATGCATGGCCAATTCCGTTATTAAAATCAATTTCTGAATTTATTACAAAATTTAGATTTCTACCTTTTACGGGACTTTCGTTTTATATTACAATGGTAATTCATGAAGCAAGAGCAATGCAGGTTTGGATTCTTGTAATTTTTTTAACAACCTTTTTGACAACGTCATTAATTGCAGTAATCAAAGACATTCCGCAAGAAGAATTCGATCATGCAAAAATGTTGAAATGTAATCGTTGGGAAGTTCTTGTGCAGGTTATAATTTTAGGAAGGATTGATTATGTAATTGATGTAATCAGACAAAATCTTGCCATAACCTGGATGATGCTTGTTACGGTAGAATCTATCGTAGTAGCTTCTGGAGGATTAGGCTTTTTAATAAAAAATTCTGATAAATTCATGAATACCGGAAGAATCATTGCACTTCAAATTATCATTTTATTAATAGGTCTTGGATTAGATGCAGGAATAAATTATTTAAGAAAAGCCGTATTTAGATATTCAAAAATATAATCATGAAGCACGAATATAAAGAGACGCTTTTGTATGTAGAAAATCTTAGTGTTGGTTACGATGATACTATTATTATAAAAGATATAAGTCTAATAGAAAAAGACGTAGTTCGAGATGGAGTTGAATGTACTGGACAAGTTATTGCTTTTGTTGGAAGATCAGGAAGAGGAAAATCAACTTTCTTTAAAGCATTAACCGGATTGATTCCAACGAATTCAGGAAAAATATTGATTAGAGATTTTGAAAACAAAGAGCCTAGCGCAGCTAAATCTGTATGTGAAGGGGACATTGGTTTTGTAGATCAAAAATATACTTTGTTCAGACATAAAACGGTTACTCAAGCTTTGAAATTTTCATTGAGAAAAACTAAGCTTTCGAACAATGAAAAAGAGGAGAAAATAAAGTTATATCTAAAGGAGTGGGGATTAGAAAACTGTAAAGACAAATATCCTAACGAACTTTCCGGAGGACAAAGACAAAGAACAGCTATTATAGAACAATTGTTTTCATCTGATCAATTTATTGTTTTGGATGAACCATTTTCAGGATTAGATGTTGGAAATATTGAAGAAGTAAAAAAATCATTTGAACTATTAGGAAAATCATCTGAGTTTAATACCGTCATTTTTTCTACACATGATATCGAATTAGCGATAGAATTAGCACAGACTATTTACGTTATTGGGCATCCAACCGTTAATGGAAAGAAAGAAAATTACGGAACCATAGTTGCAAAATACGATCTAAGAGACATGGGACTTTCGTGGAAAGAGTATTGTGATGATCACTTAAAATTATCAAAGGAAATTATTCATCAAATGATGATTTCTTAAATTAGAATATGTCAAAAAAGAACAACCCGATATCGATTATTGAAGACTCATTTTTGTCTCTAAAAAAATATTTAGAAACAAATACATCTACTAATGAAGCCGTTTTTACGGCTTCATTTATTATAGAACTGCAAAAAGAAACAAAGCAGATTCTTGAAATTTGCAATCTATTAAATCAGAATATAGATTTTATTCAGAAGTTAAACGAAGCAGTAAATCCTGTTTTTTCTAAAGGATTATTGTTTAAAGCAGAACATTTTTTCCTTTCGGATATTATTGATCTTTATGAAAGAGAACCTGCTGTAAAAAATGAAAAGCAAGAATTTGTACTGGCCTATTATTATGATGCTTTACGCAACAATCATTTTGCAGATGCTAATTCTATAAACGAATTGAATCAATTGGTTTTTACGGAGAATTTTAAAACTCTTCTCATAAAAATAAAAAAAGAGAATAAGATTATAACTTCAAATGTGCAGCAAAATCAATATTTACTGCCAGAAGTTTTATCCGAAAAAAAGAATAATAAACTAGAAGAAATTCTAATCCAATATCAAAATTTCCTTCATTTTACATTTGGTAAAAAATTTGAAAACACAACGGCTTTCAGTAATTATTTAGGTTTAAACCTGAACAAATCAAAAACGGATAACAAAGCAATAGACAATCTGCCGGAAGAAGATACGCTCGAAAAAGTTCTTAAAGAATTGAACGATCTTGTTGGTTTGGCAGAAGTTAAAAAAGATGTTTCGGAACTGATTAATTTGCTGGAAATACAGAAAAAACGTTCGAAGCAAGGCTTAAAAAATGTCGAAATTACTTTGCATACCGTTTTTCTTGGACCTCCGGGAACTGGAAAAACTTCTGTAGCAAGACTATTAAGCAGAATTTTTAAACATTTAGGATTTTTATCCAAAGGTCAAATGTTTGAAACAGACAGAGAAGGTTTGGTTGCAGGTTATGTTGGGCAAACGGCAACAAAAGTCAATAATGCTGTAGAATCAAGTCTTGGTGGAGTTTTATTTGTTGATGAAGCTTATGCATTAACTCAAAATGCATTTGGAAACGATTATGGTGCCGAAGCTGTAAATACGCTTTTGAAAAGAATGGAAGATCATCGGGAAGATTTAGCGGTTGTAGTTGCAGGATATACAGAACCTATGAAAATTTTTATAGAATCGAATCCCGGATTGCGTTCTCGTTTTAATAGGTATTTTCATTTTGATCATTTTACTCCAGCAGAATTGCTTCAAATTTTTGAAACATTTTGCAGCAAATCTGATTTTATTATTTCTGATGATGCAAAAGAAAAACTAACAGACACTTTTGATTTACTTTACGAAAGTAAAAATGAGAGTTTTGGAAACGCCAGAGTAGTTCGAAATTTATTTGAAAAATGTGTTCAGAATCAAGCAAACAGAATTGTGAAAATAAAGAAAATCACAAACAAAGTATTAAAGACACTTACAGAAGAAGATATTCCGGAACCAAAAGAAACAGAACAAAATGTAAATTTTGAAATGAAAAGCAAAGAGCTATAAAAGTAAAAGAGCCAACAGATGTTGGCTCTTTTTTTATGAAGTAATTTCAACCCCTTTCTGTATTAATAATTGTAGTAATAAATGAATTTGATTATTGGTTATCTGTAAAGGGTAAAATGTCCAACAAATTCTCTATTATCTTTATTGTTATTAAGCTTTAGAACATACCAATAATCACCAGATGGTAATTCATTACCATTGTATTTTCCATCCCATTTTTGGCCAAATTTATATTCGCCGATCGTACGCCCGTACCGATCAAAAATATTGAATGTTAATTTTGGATAATTTATAGAACATCCGGGTCCCCAGGTGTCATTTACGCCATCTCCATTTGGAGTAAAATAATTTGGAATACAAATATCTATGTATTCAAAATGTCTTGAAGCTGTTGCAGTACACCCATTTTTATCAGTTACGGTAACGGTATACATTCCTGATTTATAAATAATAAGTTTATTAAAAGAATTATCTGATTCTTCTTCAAATACATATTCATATCCGCCAATACCACCTGTAGCAGTAGCAACAATTTCGTTTAAGCCTCCATGGGCTAATGTTAATGTTAAGGGGTAAATATTATCAATAAAAAAAGGTACTGTAGTTTGTTCGCAACCATTTGAATGTCTGGCTGTAATTGTATGTTTTCCGGGAGTCAGATTTAAAAACATGTTGTCAGGTTGATACACCGTACTATCATCAAGTTTATAATCTACTTCATTAGGATTTATTATACTTTCATGAATTGCAACAGTAACAAAATTTGTAGTGACGTTGTTTATACAATCGATATCGATTTTAATTTTTGGATCCAAAATAACCGCATTGTTCATAACAACATCAACAGTGGTTAGACAACCATTGGCATCTTTAATAAATACAATGTATTTACCATCGCTAAGTTCTGTAAAGTCATGTTGCGTACCAGTAACGGTTGTATAAACTCCATTTTCTGTGTTAAGAGAAATATTATAAGGAGATGTTCCGCCAAACATAGCAACACTAAACGCTCCATTTTTGTCTCCGGCACATGTTTCCTGTAAGACAGGTTCTAAAACTTTAGCTTCTAAAATATTAGGTTCGTTGATTTCTATAGTTAATGGTCCATGTCCAATACAACCTAATTCGTCCTTAATTAATATTGTATAAAAGCCGGGAGCTAAATGATTAAATATAAATTTATCTTCAAATTGAGTTAAGTTTGGAGAAATAGCATATTTAATAAGCCCTGTACCACCATTTGCTATTATTTTAATTTTGCCATCATAGGTGCCATTGCAGCCAATATTTGTAGTAGTGACTGTATATTCGAGAGGCAAAACAGGTTGATTAATGAAGAAATCACGAATCTGAGCCGTACACCCAGAAACGGCATCTGTTACGGTAAAAGTATATTTTCCGCTTGCTAAACCTTCATAAGTAATAACATCATTAACTTGAGTTGGTATTATTCCCAATAAATTTGGAGTTAATGTATAGGTGTAATTAGCAGCAGTAATATAATTACCTACAGTATAAGCGATTGATCCGCTGTTTTCTCCGTAACACGAGATATTAGTATGTGATTTTACAGAAACAGTTATTTCCGGTTCTCTTGTTACTTCAATTTGTTTGGTTATGTAACATTTTGTTGCATTATCAATTGCCTTTATTTGATATTTTTTTGGCAGTAACTCTGTGAAGATACCCGTAGTATTCGATGAAATGACCCCAACTGGATCCTGAAGTTCATAAGTATATGTGGCACCAATTGTAGAGTCAGTTATACTTTTAACAGTTAGTGTCGCAAATCCGCCAGGCGTATTACAATAAATAGATGTTACAGAGACATCCATATTTGTTGGAGGGGTGTATCCGGGTATCTCTATTTTACCAGCAACGGTGCAACCATTTTTATCTGCTACAATATAATTTATGCTCTGTTCAGAATCTAAGCTCAGGATGTTTTTGGTATCAAAAAAAGTAACTCCATTATCAAAACTGTAACGATAAGGATCATTCCCATTAGAGGGAGTAAGCGTTACAGAAGCATTGAGCAAATCATTGTTGTCATTACAGACAAATGGATTCAGTTGAACTGTAATTTCAGGAGCTTTTAATTTGTTTATGGTTAACTTTTTAATCTCAAAACATTTGTTAGTAATACTTTCAAACCTTACAAAAATCTCTGTTATTCCTATAAAAATAGTATAAGAAGATAAATTTAATGTTGGAATCGAATTAGTCAGAGTTGGATTCTGAGCATTGGATAAACTAGTATAAAAACGAATATCTATATCATTTGATAAATTTGGATATTGAGGAATGTTATTAATTTGCGAAGTCATTTGTTTTGCTTCTTCCAATAGATTTATTGTACTTTTTGTTTTTCCATCAGATTCAAATTCACAAATAGTACTTCCATAATCATTTACCTTAATATATGGACTTATTGTTAGTTTGACAGAAGCAATATTATCGCAATATCCAGGAGCATTAACTCTCGCATAAGCAATATGTTCATAAGCTGTTGTATTCTTCCAATT